>Ga0302320_10030976_pt1 | contig 10166 bp, 17 predicted proteins | sample Bog_T0_3_FD_202130 | JGI IMG/M metagenome (GOLD analysis project Ga0302320, IMG submission 202130) | Peat permafrost microbial communities from Stordalen Mire near Abisko, Sweden - Bog_T0_3 | ecosystem: Environmental > Terrestrial > Soil > Wetlands > Peat | place: Sweden: Abisko, Stordalen Mire...
TGATCGTTAGCCACCCGCATTTTGCATATCCGCAAAGCCAGATCGACGAGGGGATACGTCTCCGCGCCGCAATCGACAAAGCACGCACGCCATGACCACCAACGCTGAGATGGCACGCGAGGCTCTGGCACGCGCGAAAGGCAAGACGTGAGCGCGCCTGTGCAGCCTTCCATTCACGACAAAGCTCGCCAGATGCAGGCTCAGTCGCCTCACCCCATTGAGCTCAGCGAGTGCTACCGCAGGCTCGGCCGTCGCGGGGCGCGCCCCAGGAAGGTCCCTGTTGACATGAGCAAAGTCAGGATGCCTTACAAAGACTAACATGGCTGAACACGAACTTCCTATCGGCGTCGCAACGGACTTCGGGCACCTGACCCCGTTCGAGCGCGAGAAGCGCGAGGCCATGGCGCGCCAGCACGTGAATCCCATCGACGACGGGATGGCCGAGGTGCAGGCCGAGCACCGCCGCCTGGAACTGGCGCGGATCGAGCACGAGAAATTCATAGCGGCTCAGACGCGAGCCTCCGCCAAGGTGTATCATCTCCTGTGCTCCAAGGGTGCCGACAAGAAGATCCGGGTCGTCGGCATGTACTCTTCCAACGAGACGCTGGCGCAGGGAATCGCAGCCGGGGTGACGGCCTACGCCGCCGCCGGGCAGGTTCTCGGCACCGTCGAATTCAACCTCGGGCTCAAGGTGGACCAGCCGCCCGTGGACCCCCATGTTTAACGACGGCCCCCCAGACGACGACCTCCCTCCGATCCAGAAGCTGGCGGGCGGAAAACTGCGCGCCGGTCGTCTCGTCCATCGCTGCGCCCGGTGTCAGACGACGCTCGGACTTGCTCAGGTTCCGGACGGCGAGTGGCTTTGCGCGCCGTGCGCGTGCAACGATGTCTCGAACCTCCGTCGGTACCGGAAGGACGTTGAGACGATGGACATCATCAATCGTCTTCGTGAAGAGGAGGGCTCGTCGGTCACGATCGTCAGTGACAATGCCGATTTCAACGGCAAGCCCAACTGCATGATCTACGCCAATGGACCGCAGACCAAATGGGTTGAGACAGAGTATCCCGGCGAAACCATTCTGGCGTGCCTTCAGGCCGCACTAAAGGACAAGACCGACCATGCCGCAAAAGGATCTTAAACTCTCGGACCTCAAAACAGGCATGTTGATCTCAGGCATGCAGAGGCGTTTCGACTATCAAGACCAGATGCGCGTTGAGTACGTGGCATACGATTGGGCGGTTGTGCGAACCGAAAGCAATCACGTGTTTCTGCTTCGCGGCGACGAGACTTTCAGCAGCCCCAATCCTTCGGAGGATCAAGATGCCTGACACAAAAATAGAGGTCCGCATGAGGCTGATCACGAAGACGGATCTGGCGTGTCTCGTGACGAACAAGGAAAGCCCGACCGACGCCCGCATCCACAGGATCAAGAAGTGGATTCCGCGGAGCCTGATGGGGCGGACTCAGACGACGGGGGACCAGGGAGGCGACGGCAAGAACTATCCCTTCTTCACGTTCACGCTGCCCGAGTTCAAGATCGCCCAGGAAGACCTTTGGGACTACACGACGTCATGAAGAAGGACCCCGAGGTGCGTGACGAGTGCGGCTTCTGGTACGTGGCGAGCGCGCTTCTGACGATCGGACTGATCCAGCTGATCCGGATGGCGATCGAGCACCCGCATTTTTTCTTCGGATAATGCTTGCAACTTTGCAACTTTTAACCTGAGTACTTGACTATGCCCTCTGAAATCGAGCCTCACGTGATCGAGGCGTCCCGCGTCCTGACTGTCCTGCGCCTGAACCTCTTCTTCGCCTGCTCCGTCATGGCCGAGGAGATCAAGAAGCTGGACCTGAAGGCGAGTCCCTGCACCTACCAGACGTACCGTGCGCTGGGTGGAATGATGCAGGACGCCGCCGATTCGATCACCGCCATGGCCAAGGCCGCCGAGATCCCGATGCAGGACCAGCCGAGCGAGTTCAAGAGCTTTGGGATCGACGACATTCCGGCGCTCTTCGAGAAGGCGGAAAAGGTCGTCGATGATGTGATGATGATTCCCTTTGCGCTGGACGACCTGCCGCCCGGCAACCCAGGCGAGAAGGAATTTGAGGCGCTCCTAAAGCCCAAGATCGAGACCAACAAGAAGTATTCCGAGGGCATGCACAAGCTGGCGGTCCTCGCCAATGCGCTCGACTCGAAGACCTACTGCCTCGGGATCACCGAGGAGGTCCGGTGCAAGGAATGGCGGGCCGCGCGAAAGGTGGCCCTCGAGAACGTGCTCGTGGACATCGACCGGCAGCTGAAGGAGACCGAGGAGTTCCTGGCCGCGCTCAACAAGTCACGGGCCGCAATCGTTGAGCGGCTCGCCACCAACGAGCAAATGACCTTCGACCAGGAGATCGACCCCGAGAAGGCTCCCGAGATTGGAGCGTAGCATGGCGACGCCGTTCAAGTTCAAGGAGTCCAACAAGGTCCTTCGCGCTCCGCCGGGCATGAAGGGCTGCACGGACATGGCGATCTTCAGCGGGGACAACCGCTGCATCTCGGCCCACAAACTCTCCTGGCGTGAGCGATTCTCCGCTCTCTTCTTTGGCGTCGCGTGGCTCGACCTGATCAGCGGCCCCACGCAGCCTCCGTGCAAGGTCACGGTCACACGCAACTACTTTAAGAAACCATGAACGGAGAACAACGCATACTGAACGAACGCCTTCGCCAGATCCGGGTCGAGGGTTACGGCGAGACCCACGACGACGCTCACGACAAAGGGCAAATCTATCTCGCGGCCAAGGCTTATCTGGAAGCTACCCATCGCACCGATCTTGGAGAGATCCTCGAAAACGAATGGCCTTGGGAAGCTTACTTTTTCAAGCCCTACATGCCTCGTTCAACGGTGAGCGGCGGGGTAGTGGACACTGAAAAGTGCCTGATAAAGGCCGGGGCGTTGATTCTCGCGGAACAGGATCGCCTGAGTCGGGTTCTGAGCGTCATTCAGAGTCAGCTTGATCGCAACTTCCCTCAGCTAGAAGAGGCGATTGCGGCCGCGCCAAAAGCTCCCGCCGTCGCTGCAATTCCGGATAACGATATTTCATTCTAAATGAAACGATTTGTCCAAAGCGCCTCGCGCTTCCTAGCGGTCCGCAAGAAGAACGATACCGGCGTGGTCAAGGGGTCGGGCCGGAAGTACACGAACTGGGCGGAGCACCAGGAGAAGCAGCACTCGGTCATGTGGCTGATCGAGCATGCGGTAACGCTCGAGATGCTGGCCGACGTGCTCAAGTTCGCGAACTACCAGGCTGAGGCTTCGAACGACACGCGCCGCAGGTGGGCCGCGGCCGCGGAGCAGCGCATGTTCATCCTGAAGCGCCGGCCCCCGAAGTACGAGACGGTCGAGTTCAAGGAGGCGATGGACTTCTTCAAGAAGGACGTTGAGACCCTGAAGCTCCCCGATTCCGTGTACGCCACGAGCTTTAAGCAGATCCGCAACAAGGAGCTCATGCTCCTCTCAGCCCGCAGCAGCGACGCGGTGCTCGAGGCGACGAAGATGAACTTCCTGCCCGTCGCCAAGGACGGCCCCATGCAGGCGCCCATGTCCGCGGACATTCAGGCGCTGATCGACGCCGCCGAGGTGCCGCGCTACATCGCTCCCGAGCTCCGCCTGGCGCGCGAGGGGAGGGGCCGCATGGCCAAGTACAGCGACGGCGTTCAGTACGGGGAGACGGTCTCCCAGTCGGTCACAGAGATGCGTGTTGTCGGGCGCCGCCACAACTGCGCCCCGCTGCCGGATATCTACATCACCTCCAAGGACGGAGTGGCCGTGGCCGCCGAGCAGTGCGAGAGGATCTACGAGGAGTGGGACATCGTGTTCATCAGGGGTGACGAGAACATCACCGAGGCCGTCGTGAAGGAGAGCCATCCCGACACGATGCGCAGGAGTCACGTCAACCCCGCGGCCGCCGTCATGAGTTCCATGAGGGGTACAACGATGGCCCCGATGGTCTGGAAGAAGCGGATCGAGGACCGCTACGGGGTCAGGATCGCCTATGACCAGACGATGGTCGTTGCCCCGGCTGCGGCCCGCGGCATCCCCGCCACGATCGCCAAGCTGGACGACCTCCTGTCGAAGCTCGACGCGCCGCCTCCTCTCCCCCGATGAGCCTGTTTCTCCACACTGCCCTGTTCTTTGTCGGGACCGCTCTCCTTTGCATCGTCTTCGTGACGATCATGGAGTGGCGTAGGATCTCGGTCGGCACCAAGTCCCTTCTGGTGGGCGTTCACGCCTTTTGGTGGCACCCGATCACGGTCTGGATCGCGTGGGTCAAGCTCTACAAGCAGTACCCGACGTGGCGGGAGACCGCCTGCATCGTCTTCCATGACTGGGGATATTGGGGCTGCGAGACCATGGACGGGGAGGACGGAATTCTCCACCCGGAGGTCGGCGCCGAGATCGCGGACTTCCTCTTCGGCTGGGACTACTACACGTTCGTTCTCTATCACTCCCGCCACTTGGCCAAGCAGCACAACGAGCTCCCGTCGCTTCTGTGTTGGCCGGACAAGTTCTCAATGATGTTCGACCCGATGTGGTTCTACCTGATCCGCGCCGAGCTTTCCGGCGAGATCCGTGAGTACAAGGCGAACGCAATCAAGGGCGGATTCGTCTCCCCCGACTGCTCCGACGGGCAGTGGCTTCACTGGCTGCGCAACCGGATGGCGGCCATGGCCAAGGAAGAGTCCGTAAATTTCCTAAATAAAAACTCATGTCTTCATTCAATAAAGTCCTCCTGATGGGTAATATGGTTCGTGATCCGGAAATTCGGGTTACTCCGAAGGGCACCGCGATCTGCCAGTTCGGCATTGCGGTCAGCCGCACGTGGAAAGACGAGTCGGGGCAGCTTCGCGAGGAGGTGGCCTTCATCGACTGTGAAGCGTGGGGCCGCACGGGAGAGAACATCTCCAAGTATTTCACGAAGGGTAAGCCGATCTTCGTGGAGGGGCGCCTGAAGCTTGACACGTGGGAGGACAAGACCTCGGGTCAGAAGCGGAGCAGGCTGAAGGTCGTCCTCGAGACGTTCCAGTTCATCGGCGGCCGTAACGATGGTCTGGCTCCTGCGGCGCCCGCCCCGGCTGCTCCGGCGAAATCCTCCGACGAGGTGGACGAGGATGTCCCGTTCTGAAAATGCTCGAGATCCTAAAGTTTCGCAGGAACTGGGCGAAGGCGCGCGCGCCCCTCGCGCTCCCCGTCGAGAACCCGCCTTCCCCGAAGAACAACGGGGGCACGTGCATCCTGTACCTGGGCGAGGTGGCGCTTCTCATCCCTGCGGTCAAGGCGCTCATGAGCGGTCCCGTGGACTCGCGAGTCGTCGCCAAGATCCACGACACCCTCGGCAACAGCGCCATCGTGCCGCCTCCCCCGTGGCCCCAGGTGCCCCACAGGTTCGAGTACCTGATCACGATCCCTTCTGTTGACGCGAAAGGCGAGCATTGCTACGTTCCGGCCGTCGTCCTCCATCCCCTATGAATCAAGTCTCCAAGTTCAGCTTCATCTTCAAGACCGACCACGGCAACGGAAAGATCACCGAGCGCATACTCGCGGAGACTCCCTCCCGTGACCGAGCCTCCATGCTCAGGCACCGCTTCCGGTCGATCGCGGGCGGGTTCACTCAGATGCGTTCCTGCAAGAAGATCTGCATCCTGTCTGTGAACAAGGAGCGGTTCGCCATTTTCGAGACCACTGAGCCGCCGGCCAAGGGCACGACGTTCAACTCGATCGACGCCCTGGCTGACGCGATCGGGGCCAACCCGGTCACGCTGCGGGCGACGCTCAGTCGCGCCCGGGGCAACAACACGAGCAAGGCTACGGTGCGCGGGATCACCTATGCCTACGCCGACTAACGGGCCGGGGCGCCCCAAGAGCAACCGTCTGCGCACGGTCTGTCGCTTCACCAAGGAGGAGAGGACGCGGCTGGACCAGCTTCGCAAGTCGAAGCCCCGCGGCGTGTATCTTGGGAAGATTGTCATGGCTCAGCCCCTTGATCCGTTTGACGCGTTTCACCGGCTCAAGAAGTGATCGAAATCAGAAAAATTCCCGGGTGTATGCAACTTAGGGAGCACCAAAAAGAACATTTCGGACGACTCCTTCTTTACCTGATAAAGCACGGATTCGCTCACGATGGGTCCGATACCGGCGTGGGTAAAATGCACGTGGGAGCCGCTTTGGCTGCGGCCCTTGGGCAGGAGCTACTGGTACTCTGTCCTCTGTCTATCATTCCAGCTTGGGAAGAAACCTTGCAGGGGTACGGGGCCTACAACTACACCGTGATCAACTACGAGAGCGCGTGGCGCAGGCTCGGGCAAAAGAAGGTGTGGGGTAAGGGCAGCTACTTTGAGTTCCACAGGCGCTACCCGCTGATCTGGTTCGACGAGGCGCACCGCTGCGGGGGTGAGAAGACCATAAACTCGAAGATGCTGATCGCCGCCAAGAGGGCGCGCTCCACGATCCTCACCCAGTCGGCCACGATAGCGGAGACTCCCATGAGGATGCGCGCCTTCGGATACGCGGCCGGGCTTCACGGCTTGAACGCCCCCGACGACAGCTGGCTTCACTTCCTCCTCCGCCACAAGTGCAAGCCCGGCACTTTCGGCGGCTGGACCTTCTCCGCCAGGGAACACCCTGAGGTGCTCCCCCAGTTGCAGGAGGACCTCTACTGTCTCGAACGGGGGAGCAGGCTCAAGAAGTCGGAGATCCCGGGCTTCCCCAAGATGACGACCGAGGTCCGGTTGCTGGGAGATCCTGACAAGCAGCTTACGAAGTTATCAGAGGAGCTTCTGGCCCACTATAATTCCCGTGCTGTCGAGGCGTTCAAGATGGAGGAGCGCGTGAAGGCTAAGCGCAAGGCCGAGGTCGAGGCGGCTGAGGCGCTGGGGCTTGACGCGCCCGAGGAGCGGCCGACCGGGGAGGCCATGGCCCGGATGATGTATATCCGCCAGCAGCTTGAGACGGCCAAGGTGCCTCTCATTGCCGACATGATCGAGGACGCTCTCGAGGATTCTAAGGTCGCCGTGTTCTGCAACTTTAACGAGACGATTGAGCAGCTGAAGAAGATCGCCTCGAGCCGGGGCTGGACCTGCGGGGTGATCCGGGGCAAGAGGAAGAACGACGAGGCGAGGGATCTCGTCAAGAAACGGTTTCAGGCGAACGAACTTGATCTCGTGATCTGCAACATTCAGTCGGGCGGCGTGGGGTTGTCCCTCCATGATCCGGTGACGCAGATCCCCCGCACTCAGATCATTTGTCCGACGTTCTCGGGCGTTGACCTGAAGCAGGTCCTCGGGCGCTCGAATCGCGACGGCGGTGGATTCTCAAGGAATCTGCTCGTGTACTTTGAAGGCTCTCTGGAAGGTGTCGTGGCGCGCATCGTCAGAGGGAAGTTGGAGAACCTCGACATGCTCAACGATGCCCAACTTCAGGGTGATTTCCGGCACGCGTAGAAAATAGTTGTTGACCAAACTATACATCCGATACACCCTAGCAACATCGCAACATTTATATGACTGAGACCATCACTCCTGAGGTTCTTCCTCCAAACGCAAGCATGGGATCTGACGGAAGGGCGCACCACAATCGCGGCTTTTCCTTTGTGGCCACCCTCGAAAAATGTGCGGCCGCCGAACGCAGCGAGGGCGCTGCTACCTCGATCGCCGCGGCAGGCGAGCGAGGCGTCGAGCTTCACAAGGTGCTCGAGAGCATCGTTACTGATTGGGCCAATGCCGTGCAGAGCGGCCCGGCGAAGCCATTGGACGCATTCACCGCCGCCCGAATCAAGGGGCTCTCCGTCCCCGACATCGCGTCCGTCACGAAGGTTGTCACGGAGATCAAGCCCTACTTCCAGCCCGAGCCCGGCATGTTATTCGGGACCGAGGAGAGGATCGACCTGAGGGATGAGGATGGTCGCATCGTCTCATTTGGATACTACGATCTGTTCCTGAAGCTGGGGCGCCGGGTACTCGTAATAGATCATAAGTTTGTCAGGAAGGAGGTCGAGGCCGCCGAGCGCAACCGCCAGGGCCATTGCATGGCAACCGCGGTGTGGCAGACGTATCCCGACTGCGACGACGTGATCGTCCTGTTCACAATGCCCGACTGCGGCTCCTCGCTCCACGAGTTCAACCGCCAGAAAGACGAGATACGGTTATTCACGGAGCTCATGGAGATATTCATGCGCGCTGATAGGCCGTACAAGGTCCTCCAAGCGGGGGACCACTGCGTCTATTGCCGCCATCGCTACAACTGCGAAGCCGCTATCGGAACCCTGAAGGTCATGGTCACTGGGGTAAACCCCTTGGTTATCCCTTCCTCGTTCTCGCCACACCTGATCACGACGGCGGAGGACATGGCGATTCTTCGCTACTGGGCCGACACGGTGCTGCCGGTCTGCGAGGCCATTAAGGAAAAGTCCCTCGAGTGGGCTCAGGCTCATCAGGGGATTGCGGCTGATGTGAATGGACAGCACGTTGAGTATGCCGTCCAGTCGCGCGGGCTGCCCCGCCAATTGGCTGAGCCCCCCAAGGTGTGGGAGGAAGTCAAGGCGTGGATGCCCATTGAGGCGTTTCTCTCGGCATGCAAGGTCGGGATAACGAACCTCTCGCAGGTCACAGTGGATCTCATTTCCGCCAGGCTGCTCGACGAGGGCAAGGAGCCGAACGCCACGAAGATCGACGCCGACTTCTGCCAGATGCTGACCGACAAGGGGCTCCTCACCAAGGAGGAGGGCCGCACTTGGTTCTTGAAGCGCGTCAAGGCGTCCGCCAAAAAGCCACGCAAGAAGAAAGGTGAAGCGGCCGAGCCCGCTGCCCTTGAAGCCGGCGAGCCTCCTGAACCCGAGATCATGACCCCGGGCGCTCGCTCGATAGAGGAAGCCTCCATATCTGCCCAAACGTGATCAACTTTCGTTCCAAACTAAAAAATACCATGCCTAAAGAAGTCCTGCGCTCTGGCGCATCCACACCCGCGGCCCCGGTCGCTGCCCCCGTAGCACAATCCCCAATTGACCTGAAGCTTGCTGAGATGCGGACGCGCCTCGAGGTGATGGCCTTGGCTCCCGAACTCGTGAACGCCGCCATCGCGGCCGAGAAGGTAAAGCTCGAGAAGGAGCTAGGCGCCGCGTCGCCGGCCGCTCCCGTCACTCCTCCCCCGCCGCCGAAACCTGTGGCTTCGACCAAGCCGAAGGCCGAGCCGAAGAACGTCACCCCTCCCAAGGCAGAGCCTGCGGCCGCCCCAGCGTCCGATGCGGAGGCCAACGAACAGCTGCGCCGGGCGTACGTGGAAGACCACGGCGGCCCTAGTGAGGAGGAGAGTGCAGCCGCAGAAGGAAACCCGGGAGCCGAGCCTGATACGGGCCATGTGGACGATGACTCCGATCCCGGGACGGTCGTAGTCCAAAACCACTGGACCTCAGCGTCGGAAGGCGCGATCACGGGTCCGGTTGACCGCTCCGACTTCAAGACCCCGCAGCTGAAGCTCGTGCAGGGCAACGGCCCGCTCTCCAAGCAGTTCAATCAGGGAAGTCTGATCTTCATGGACCAGGTGATCTTCGGGCCGCCCGACCCACAGAAGGGAAGCCCGATCATCAAGTTCATTCCGGTGACGATCGCGAAGTATTTCCGCGAGAACGTGAAGCGCCTCGAGAATCCGCCCCCAGGTTACGTGTCCCCGCAGCCTCGGAACGCGCAGACCCCCGATCAGGTCAAGGCGCTGGGAGGCACAACGGAGTTCGGCATTGACCGCGCGGGCAACCGGATCAAACCGTCTTGGGCGCCGGCCGCCCGTTGTACCGTGATCATCGAGCGCCCCGAGGGTATCGAGCATCCCGGCTTTTCGATCCCGGTCGAGATCGGAGGGGTGGTGCGCTACTTCGCCCCGGCGATCTTCTTCGTGAACGGAGGCCAGTACCGCGCCTTCATTAAGCCCTTGATGGACGCGACAACCTTCATCCTGTGCGAGGGCACCGGAGAGAACAAGAGGATCGTCCTCGATAAGCGCCTGTGGAAGATGCAGGTCATTAAGGAGCAGTCGGGTGAGAACATGGTCTTCAATCCGAAGATCGAGATGATCAACGAGCTCACTCCTCCCGATCTCAAGGACCTCGCCAAGAGCCTCCGCTAAAACCAGAG
>Ga0302320_10030977_pt1 | contig 10166 bp, 4 predicted proteins | sample Bog_T0_3_FD_202130 | JGI IMG/M metagenome (GOLD analysis project Ga0302320, IMG submission 202130) | Peat permafrost microbial communities from Stordalen Mire near Abisko, Sweden - Bog_T0_3 | ecosystem: Environmental > Terrestrial > Soil > Wetlands > Peat | place: Sweden: Abisko, Stordalen Mire...
ATGCGGGGGTGCCCGTTCCGACATTTGCCCGAATTCCGCCCCGACTCCGCCCGAGGCCACGTGCAGAATTCTCCGCGTAGACACCATGGGAGGACGCTGACATGAATTCTCGGATCCCGGCAGTGCTCGGATTGTTGGGACGCCTGTTTCGTCGCAGCCTGTCGCTCGTCGGCAAAGCGCTGCACGCGAGTCTCGGCGAAGTCCGTTGGACGCCTCCGGGCTGGATCCGCAAATCCGGCCGGCTGGTCGGCGTGGCTTGGGCGTCCGCCCGGCGTCGCCCGCGGCGCAGTGGGCTCATGGCCGCCGCCCTGGTGGCCAGCGGACTTTGCGCGTTCGCCGGCTGGCGCTGGTACCAATCTCTGCCCAAGCCCGTGGAATACGAAGTCACGGTCACGAATCCGGATCGAACCTGTATCGAATGCACGCCGCCGGGCAAACCCAATGGTGCCGTGCTGCATTTCTCGGGTTCGGTGGCTCCGCTCCGCGATTCCGGCAAGGTCATCGATCCGGTCAAAGCCGGGTTGAGCGTGGCGCCGGCAATCGCAGGCGAATGGCGCTGGGCCGACGACAAAACCCTGGTCTTGACGCCCAAGTCCGACTGGCCGATCGGCCAGACCTACACCATCCGGTTTGCGAAGCGCGGTTTCACCGCACCGCAGATCCACTTGGCGACTTACGAGGTGAGCTTCGCGTCGCCGGCGTTCTCCGCCGATATCGCGAGCAACGAGTTCTACCAGGACCCGGTCGTGGCGGCGGACAAGAAGATCGTCACCACCCTGCAGTTTACCCAGCCCGTGGACCCGGAAGCGCTGGAGCGACGGATCAAGCTGAAGCTGTTCGGCAAGGTGACCGACGGCGAGCAAGTGGAGCAGACGCCCGCGCCATCCTTCACGGTGACCTACGACAAGCTCAAGCTGCACGCGTACGTGCGAACCGGCCAGCTACCGATCCTCGCGAAGGGCGGCCGCGTCGATCTGCAGATCGATCCGGGCGTTCATGCAACCCGCGGCGGCAACGAAACCCTGCAGCCTCTCAGGGCCAGCCTCGCGGTTCCGGGTCTCTATAGCCTGGCACTGACGGACATCCGCCTGACCATTGCACGGGACGAACGCGACAACCCCAGTCAGGCGCTGGTGATTGCCACGTCGCATTCGATTACCGAGCCTGAAATGACGTCGCACGTCCATGCGTGGCTGCTCCCGGATAAATACCCTGACCCCAAGCGACAAGCACAGTGGGACAAGGCCCGCACCGGTCGACCCTATCCTTGGAACGTGAATCTGGTGACACCGGAGATCCTGTCCACCGCCGCGCCTGTGCCGCTCGCCTACGTCGTCAACGAGCGGGAACACGTCGAGTTGCACAGCTTCGCCCTGAAGGCCGAGCCGAACGCCCAAGTCTTTGTCCGGGTCGACAAGGGGCTGCGTTCCTTCGGCGGCTATCTGATGGCCGATCCGGTCGCCCAAGTTCTGCAGATGCCGGAGTACCCGAAGGAAGTCCGCATCGCTTCCCAGGGGGCGCTCCTCGCCCTGTCGGGGCAGCGCAAGCTCGGGCTTTTCACCCGTGACGTCGCAGCGGTACAGGTCCAAGTCGGGCGTCTGCTGCCGGACCAGTTGCAACATCTGGTGACCCAGACCGGCGGTCATTTCGCGCATCCGAACTTCAACAACTACGCGTTCGATGCCACGAACATCACAGAGGACTACACCGAAGTGCTGTCGATACCGACGCTGCCGGCGGGAACCGCCAACTATCAGGCCTTCGATCTTGGCGCCTACCTCAACAAACCCGGCGCGAGTCGTCAGGGCATCTTCCTCGTGCATGTCCAGGCCTACGATCCCGTGCATCAACAGGTCATAGGCCCACGCCATGGCGATGGTCAGACGGCGGATACGCGCCTGATCGTCGTCACGGACTTAGGGCTGCTCGCCAAGAAATCCGTGGATGGATCCCAGGACGTGTTCGTGCAATCCATTGCGAGCGGTGAGCCCGTCGACGGGGCCGCGGTGCAGGTCATCGGCAAGAATGGGGAGGCGGTCCTCACCGAGACCACCGATGCGTCCGGCCATGTTCGGTTTCCGGATCTAAAGGGCTTCGCGAACGAGCACGACCCGGTCCTCTATATCGCCAAGCGAGGCGGCGACAGCTCGTTCCTGCCGATCAAATCGCACGTCGACGTGATGGAGCTTTCGCGCTTCGACGTGGGTGGCGTGAGCAATAAAGCCGAACACGCCGCGCTCAGCGCGTATATCTTCTCGGATCGGGGCATCTATCGCCCCGGCGATGAAATCCGCGCCGCCGCCATCATCAAGACCCAGGATTGGCGGCGACTGCCCGAAGGTCTGCCGATCCGCGTCGAGATCGTCGATCCGCGCGGCCTGTCGGTCAAGCGCGATTTGGTTCATCTCTCGGCGGCCGGCTTCGAGGAGATCCGCTACCAGACTCACGATACCGCTGCCGCCGGCGCCTACACGATCAATCTCTATGTCGTGAAGGCCGAACAGCGCGAGGATCTAATCGGCACGACGAACATCAAGGTTCAGGAGTTCCTGCCGGACCGATTGAAGATCACGACGCATTTCTCGGCCGAACGCACCGATGGATGGGTGAACCCGGATAGGCTCCAAGTGCAGGTCGGTCTCGACAATCTGTTCGGCACGCCGGCGACCGATCGCCGCCTGCAGGCGACTCTGCGCTTGTCGCCGGCGATCCCGAGCTTTGCGAAGTACAAGGATTACGAATTTCGCGATCCCCAGGCCGCCAAGGAGGGGTTCACGGAGCGTCTTGCGGACGGGCGGACGGGCGCCGACGGCCGCGCAAGCTTTGACTTGAACCTCGGCCGCTTTGCGCGGGCCACCTACCGCGCGAGTGTCGTTGTCGAAGGCTATGAAGCGGACGGGGGTCGCGGCGTGAGCGGTGAGGCCACGCAGCTCGTTTCCAACCTGCCCTTCCTGGTCGGCTGGAAGGCCGATGGGCGCCTCGACTTCATCTCCCGCGGCAGCGCGCGCAGCGTGGACATTCTCGCCATCAACGAGAAACTCGAACGGGTACCGGCACCCGGCCTGAAACTCAAGCGCCTCGAGCGGCGCTATGTCTCCGTACTCCTCAAGCAGGACAGCGGCATCTACAAGTACGAGTCGCGCCTCAAGGAGATACCCATCGACGACGTCGACCTCTCCTGGTCGCGAGATCATGCGCACCTGGACTTGGGCACGGACAAGGCGGGCGACTTCAGTGACCTGATCACGGATGCCGACGGCCAGATTTACGCGCGCATCGACTTCACGGTCGCCGGGGCTGCGAACCTGAGCCGCTCGCTCGAGAAAAATGCCGAGCTGCAGATCGTACTCGACAAACACGACTACGCCCCCGGCGACACGATCAGCCTGCAGATCCAGGCACCCTATGTCGGGGCAGGGCTGATCACGATCGAGCGCGATCACGTGTACTCGTGGCAGTGGTTCAGAACCAAGACGACGAGTTCGGTGCAGAAAATCCGCGTTCCGGACGGCCTCGAAGGCAACGGCTACGTCAGCGTCAGCTTCATGCGCGATCCCGCCTCCGACGAGATCTACAGCTCGCCGCTATCCTATGGCGTGCAGCCGTTCTCGATCGCCCTCGATGCGCGTCGCAATACGATCCAGCTGAATATGCCGGCGTTCGTCAAGCCCGGCGAGAAGCTCAGCATCGGTTATAGGACCACCCAACCTGCGCGCGTCGTGCTGTTCGCCGTCGATGCGGGCATTCTGCAGGTCGCACGCTATAAGACCCCCGATCCCCTGGGGTTTTTCTTCCAGAAGCGCTCGCTCGACGTCACGACGCGCCAGATTCTGGATCTGATCCTGCCGGAGTTCCGCGCGGCGATGCTGTCGGCACCGGGAGGTGACCAGCGCTCGCTGCTCGGCGCCAACTTGAATCCCTTCAAGCGCAAGACCGATCGCCCCGTCGCCTGGTGGTCCGGGATCATCGAGGCCAGCGATCGGGAGCGGCGCGTCGACTGGACCGTTCCCGATTATTTCAACGGCAGCCTGCGGATCATGGCGGTTGCGGTGAACGACACCGGTATCGGCGTGGCCGATCAGACGGCCCTCGTCCGTGGCGATCTCATCCTCTCGCCGAATGCGCCGTTGACCGTAACGCCCGGCGATGAATTCGAGGTGAGCGTCGGCGTCGCGAACAACGTCGTGGGTTCGGGCTCAGAGGCCGCGGTCAGTGTGAAGCTCGAGCCGTCTGCGCATTTCGACGTCATCGGCCCGGCACAGACGACCCTCAAGATTGCCGAGATGCGCGAATCGTCGACGCACTTTCGCGTGCGCACGCGCGATGTGCTCGGATCCGGCAGCTTGAAGTTTGCGGCGAGCGTCGGGTCAAAAACCGGTGTGCTGACCGCCACCGTGTCGGTGCGCCCCGCTTCGGCTTACGTCACGTCCCTGCTCGCGGGCAGTTTCAGCGGCGAAGCGCGTGTAGCCGTGACGCGCAACCTCTATCCGCAATACCGTACGCTCGAGGCGAGCGTTTCGACGCTGCCGCTCGCGCTGGCGTATGGACTCACGAGCTACCTCGATCGCTACCCTTACAGTTGCACGGAACAGCTCGTCAGCGAAGGTATGCCCGCCATCGTGCTGTCGCATCGACCGGAGTTCGGCTCGCTCAAGTCCCGGGAGGGCGCCAGCCTCGCCTCGCTGATCGATGAGTTGCGCGCGCGCCAGATCGGCGACGGATCGTTCCGGTACTGGGCCGGCGGCGTGGAGACGGTCGATTTCGTCTCCGTTTACGCCCTGCACGTGCTCCTCGAGGCGAGCGAACGCGGCGAGGCCCTGCCGGGGGACCTGCTCGAGGCCGGTAAACCCTACCTCTTCCGGCTCGCGCGTCGCGACGGCGACAATCTCGCCGATGAGCGCACCTCGGCTTACGCCATTTATTTGCTCGCGCGGCAGGGGATCGTCGTCTCCAATGAGGCCGCGGCCCTGCAGCAGCGTCTCGCCCGCCGCCATGCCAAGGAATGGCCGCAAGACATCGTGGCCGCGTATCTCGCCGCGGCGTACCAGCTCATGAAGCAGGACGCCGCTGCGAATCAGGCGATCGCCAAGGTACCGTTCGGGGCCACGACGGACGTCGATCGCTGGCATGGCCCGATGACGAGCGATGCCATGCTGCTCTATTTGACCGCGCGGCATTTCCCGAATCGCCTCACACGGCTGCCCGACACGGTGCTCGAGTCCCTCGTGACGCGCGTCAAGAGCGGCGCCTACGACTCCTTGTCGGCGGCAACGACGATTCTTGCGCTCGACGGCTACGCCACGGCCGTTGCCGGCAACGGCGCACCGAGGCTGGCGATCGAGGCGACGCTGGCGGACAAGTCCGTCTTGAGCCTCAGTCTGCCGGAAGGCCTGTTTCCGCAGGCGAGTTTCCCGGCCGACACCCGCTCGCTGCACGTCACCACCGATAGCGCGGTCCAAGGCTATTATCTCGTCAACCAGTCCGGCTTCGATCGCGCGCCGAGCGCCCAGGCTTCGAGCCAGGGACTCGAGGTCACTCGCGAGTTCCTGACCACCGACGGCAAGCCGGCCGACAAGATCAAGGTCGGCGATGAACTTACCGTGCACGTGAAGTTCCGCGCGATCGATCGGCCTCTCATCGAGGATGCCGTGCTCGTCGACCTGTTGCCCGGAGGTTTCGACCTGGTGTTGCCGAATGGGCCGGCACCCGACCAGCCGCTGCTGGCGGCGTCTCCCGGCAACGAGACGACGGATGCGGACGCGAGTGCCGAACCTCGCGGGTGTCCGTGCCGCTGGCTCGTGAGCCGACCGGCGAATTTCCCCGACTATGCCGACTTGCGGGAGGATCGAGTTGTCCTCTACGGGTCGGCCACCGACCAGGTTCAAGAATTCAGCTACCGCATCAAGGCGACCAACGCGGGTAGTTACGTCGTGCCGGGCGCGTATGGCGAGTCGATGTACGACCCGACGATTCGCGCGCGCTCGGCGGCCGGGCATTTGGTGGTCGATTCGCCGTGAACCTACGCCGGGCAGTCTGGGCTGGCGCAGCCGCAGCGAGTGCAGTCATTGCCTTGTGTTTGCTGCGAATCCTGCCGCATGCGCCCCTGTCGAGTTATGCGCCGTTGTCCACGGCGGTCTACGCCGAGGATGGCGAGCTCTTGCGTTTGACGCTCGCGAGCGACCAGCAGTACCGCGTCTGGACGCCCATGTCCGAGGTCAGCCCGGAGTTCGTCGACGCTCTGCTCCTCCACGAAGATCGGCATTTTTTCCGGCATTTCGGTGTCGATCCGGTCGCGCTGGTCCGCGCCGTGAAGAACATGGCCGGAGGCGCTCCTCACCAAGGCGGGTCGACGGTCACGATGCAGCTCGCACGGCTGATCTATCACCTCAACACCCGATCCGTCCCGGGCAAGCTGCGGCAAATGGCCGCCGCGACCTGGCTCGAGCTGCGCTACTCCAAGCGCGAAATCCTCGAGGCTCACGTCAACCTGACGCCCTACGGACACAACGTCCAAGGCATCGGCGCCGCGAGCCTGATCTATCTCGGCAAATCGGCCGCCAAGCTTACGTTTGCCGAGGCGCTCGCGCTCGCGCTGATCCCGCAGTCGCCGAACCTGCGCGATCCGGACGGCGAGGAGCCCGCGTCCTTGAAGGCGGCGCGCATCGATCTCGCCCGGCTCTGGGCCACGCAGCATCCGCTGTCGGACGCGTCCCTCGCGTCCGCCGGCAAGACGCTGCATTTCCGAGGATTGCGCCAGCTACCGTTCGAGGCGCCGCACGTGGTATCGGCGTTGCTCGAGGCTCGCGGCACGAGGCAGGACACGAGTCCCGACAAGAGCCCCGAGATGAGCCACAAGGCGAGCCACAAGACAAGCGACGAGATTCATTCGACGATCAATCTGCGGCTGCAACACCTCTTGGAGCGGACGCTGCAGCAATACGTCGCCACGCAGCGCAACCTGGGCATCTCCAACGCCGCTGCGATGCTCGTGGATTACCACTCGATGCGGGTCAAGGCGCTGGTCGGCTCGGCGAACTTCTTCGACGCTTCGATCGACGGACAGGTCAACGGCACGACCGCGAAGCGCTCTCCGGGCTCGGCGCTCAAACCCTTCATCTACGCCCTCGCCATGGACCAGGGACTGATCCATACCCAAAGCGTGCTCAAAGATGCGCCGACCGCGTTCGGCGCCTATGCGCCCGAGAACTTCGATGGCGCGTTCGTCGGGCCCATTTCGGCCCATGACGCGCTGATCGCGTCCCGCAATGTGCCCGCGGTCAGTCTCGCGGCGAAACTCGCGCAACCGGACCTCTACCAGTTCTTGAGGAACGCCGGCATCTCCCACCTCGCGAGTGAACGGCACTATGGCCTATCCCTGGCGCTCGGCGGCGGCGAAGTGACGATGGAGGAACTCGTCACGCTATACGCCATGCTCGGCAACCGCGGCATGCTCGCGCCGCTGCAGTACACGCTGCCGGAAACGCCCGGCGAGGCGGAAGCGCACAGGCGAGCGCATGCGCGCAGCCGACCCGAGGCGGCCGATGCCGCGAACCGCGTCCTGTCCGACGCGGCCGCGTTCATGGTCCAGAGTATCCTCAAGGACAATCCACGGCCGGACGGACTCGCGAACACGCATCCGCAGGTCGCCTGGAAGACCGGTACCTCGTGGGGATTTCGCGACGCCTGGTCCGTCGGTCTCTTCGGTCCCTACGTCCTCGCGGTCTGGGTCGGCAATTTCGACGGCAGCAGCAATCCCGCGCTCGTCGGCGCACAGATGGCGGCGCCGCTGTTCTTTCACATCGTCGATGGAATGCGCGCGACCGATCTGCGAATACCGGAGGCGCCGGATGCGCCGCCCGCCGGCGTGACTTCCGTCGAGGTTTGCGCAGGCTCCGGCGATCTGCCGAACGCCGAATGCCCGCATCGGATCAACGCCTGGTTCATCCCCGGGAAATCCCCGATCCGCGTCAGCAGCGTGCATCGCCGCCTCCTCATCGACACTCGGACCGGTCAACGCGCCTGCGCGGACACTCCACCGCAGTACACACGCGCCGACGTGTTCGAGGCGTGGCCGTCTGACGTCCTGCGTCTCTATGCGCTTGCCGGCATGCCGCGCCGACCGATTCCCGCCGATCGCTGCGGCGGCGATACGCTGCCGGCCGGACATGCCGTGCCCGCCATTCTGTATCCGCGCTCCGGCGCGACCTACGAGCTGCATGCCGCTACGTTCGGTCACGAGACCCTGCAGTTGAGCGCCACGGCCGGACCCGGTATCACGTCGCTCTACTGGTTTGCCGACGGCGCCTATGTCGGTTCCAGCCCACCCAGCACCGCGCTCGCCTGGGCGCCGACGCATGCCGGAGACGTCGATCTCAGCGTCGTCGACGATCGCGGAGAGTCGGAGGAGAGGAAGATTCGCGTGGCGGTGATACCGTAGGTGGCCAGAGGAAATTAGACTCGCCAAATGCTGGGCGGAGGGATCTTGGCCAGGGAGACTCCCACATACGTCGACTAGGAATTTGATTTGATTCTGATTTTCCACTTTCGGGCAATTGAGTTGCCTCCAAAATGTCACCGGTAAACATGCTTGAAAGAGATCGTGGTGCGCCGCTCTCGAGTATGCTGACTGGCCTCGATTTCCGCCGTCGCTGAATCAAAGTCGCGCATCCGAACGGAATCGCTGACGCCGTTGTGGGTTTGAAGCCTTCACGGCACCTTGTCGTCGGCCTTGGGTTTCTCACCGCCCTTGCGCTTCATGATCTTGTCGAAGGCCGCGTAATTCACGCGCTCGCGTCGTTCCAGAAAGAACTTGGCGGTATTCATCGCCGCCAACTTTTCGGCGACGGCGGTCGCGACGAACTGGTTGAAGCTGGTGCCGTCCTCCTTCGCGCGCCGGACCACTTCGGCCTTCACTGAGGTTGGCAAACGGAGGGGATAGGTACTCTGGGGCTTGCTCATGAATTGATCCTTCTCAATGCATCGGCCGGAGCGATCAACTCGACGCCGAATCTGACGGGTATATCGCCATAGTCCCTTTGATTGAAGGTCACGATGGCATGGGCACGTCCGTTCACCGCCGCTTCGAGCCCGATTTCGTCACCGGGATCGCGCAACTGCGGACGCCACAAGAAATGTGTCTCGACAGGTTCAGCCATGGCAATCACTGCATCGATGATAATTTCCACCTGCGCTGGACGGAGGCCCGCCGCGACCCCGTGTTCGGCGCGCCGACAGGTTGCGCCCACGGCAGGTCAACCAAGCAGAGATGCCAGCGAGCGGGTGAGCTTCTCGAGTGAAGCTTGGTCCGGCAGGGTCACCGTCAATCGCGGCCGACCCTGCTCATCAAGCTCGAAGCACTCGTCAATTCGTGTCTTGAACTCGAGGGCCATCCGTTCGGTAGCCTGAGTCGGCTCGCGTTTGGGAATCATCTCATCGAGAAGCGCGAAAGCCGCCGTCAGGAGTTGGCCTCCGGCTTCCGCCATGCGCGCGCGGCGCGCCAATCTATCGGTCTCAAGCTGCTTTCGCTGCTTTTCCGACTCGTCAATCGGGGCGTCAGCGGCCGCACCGAGCAGTACCTCGAGCCGCCGCTTCAATTCCTCGATACCGGACGATAGCGCGACCTCCTGCACCTTCGATTCCATATCGAGTGCGGCAAGCGCGAGGTCGTGCTTTGCCGACAGGGTGCCGAGCAGCTTCTCCTCGATGGTCTCCTCGGTCACCAATACATAAACATGAACCGGGTTCTTCTGCCCCATTCGATGCGCACGGGCAATGCGTTGCTCGAGAATTGCCGGATTCCACGGCAGGTCGACATTGATGACTGTGTTCGCCGCCTGGAGATTCAGTCCCGTGGCGCCCGCATTGGTGGTCATGAACAAACGGCATTTGGGATCGTGCTGAAATTCGTGTACCAATTGTTGGCGCTTCTTCTGCGGCACGGATCCGTCCAAACGGACGTAGTTCAGTTTGAAGCGTGCAATCCGCCGCTCGATCAATCCGAGCATCGTCGTCCATTCCGAGAACAGCACAACCTTGCGTGTCCCCTCCCCCGCCAGCTCATCGAACAGCTCCTCGATGCGATCGAGCTTGCTCGAGTAACCCGGCTCTAGTTTGTCGACGAGGAAGGTGCTGTCAGCGTTCATGCGTGCTAGCAGAAGCGCCTTCTG
>Ga0302320_10030978_pt1 | contig 10165 bp, 9 predicted proteins | sample Bog_T0_3_FD_202130 | JGI IMG/M metagenome (GOLD analysis project Ga0302320, IMG submission 202130) | Peat permafrost microbial communities from Stordalen Mire near Abisko, Sweden - Bog_T0_3 | ecosystem: Environmental > Terrestrial > Soil > Wetlands > Peat | place: Sweden: Abisko, Stordalen Mire...
GAGCGGCGCGGTCCCCTATGACGAGGCGCAATTGCGCGAGATTCTGACGGGGATGGTCAGCGACGCGCGCGATGTCGAGGCCGGCATCACCGGCTCTAGCGCCCAGGCGCTCGCCGTCAAGGATCGATTCTCGCAGTTCGAGGCCGACGCCGCCGCGACGCTGCAGGCGGTTCCGTCGCGCAACGCCGTGCATGCGCGGTTCCAGCGGGTGGCCGGCGACTGCCGCTCCTGCCACGACGCGCTGAGGAACTGAGCCCGCCGGCGAACGCCTCCCACTCGCCAACTTCCCATTCCGCGAGACCTTGAAACGATGTCGATCTCCCGCTCTCATCTGACCCGCGTCCTCCACCTCGCGGTGCTGCTGACCGTCGTGGAACAGTTGCTGACCAGCCAGATCATGGAGCGCCCGTTGCCAGGCGAGGATCCCGATTGGCCGTTCGCGCTCCACGAGCAGGTCGGCCTGGTCGGCCTCGGCGTGCTGACGCTGTTCTGGCTGTGGACGCTGATCCGTGACGAGCGCGAGACGCCGCTGCAGCAGTTTTTCCCGTGGTTCGCGATGAAGGCTCTCGGCGAGGTCGCGGTGGACATCGAGGCGATCGGCCGGGCGGTCATCCGGCGCCGGGCGCCGCCGCTCCATCTCGACGCGCTATCGAGCGCCGTGCATGGCCTCGGGCTGTTGCTCGCGACCTTCCTGGCGATGAGCGGCGCCGTCTGGTTCGCCCTCTTTACCGGCACGCCCTATGGGCGCATCGTGCTGATGGCGCACAAGCTGGCCGGGAACCTTATGTGGGCTTATCTGATCGCGCATGCGTCGGCGGCGCTCCTCCACCAGGCGCGCGGCGACCACATCTTCGCCCGCATGTTCTGGGTTCGCAGGCGGCGCCACACCCATACGGCGCCGGCAGAATGAAGGTCCTGATCATCGAAGACGACGAGGACGGCGCGGCGTTCCTCGCCAACGGGATCGCCGAACGCGGCCACGAGGCGGACGTCGCCTGCAACGGCCGCGACGGGCTGATGATGGCGACCGGACCACAACGCTACGACGTCGTCATCGTCGACCGCTTGCTGCCGGAACTCGACGGGCTCAGCCTGGTCAAAGCGATGCGCGCCGCCGGCTCGGCGATTCCGGCGCTGTTTCTGACCTCTCTCTCCGGCATCGACGCTCGGGTCGAGGGCCTCGAGGCAGGCGGCGACGATTATCTGGTCAAGCCTTTCGCCTTCACCGAGCTGATGGCGCGGGTGACTGCGCTGGCGCGGCGGCCGACGCTGGGCGCCGAACCGACCGTGCTCATCGTCGGCGATCTCGAAATGGACCTCATCCGCCGCACGGTGAAGCGGGGCGGTCAGGCGATCGACCTTCAGCCGCGCGAATTCCAGCTTCTGGAGTTCCTGATGCGCAGCGAGGGACGGGTGGTGACGCGCAGCATGTTGCTGGAAAAGGTTTGGTCGTTCCATTTCGACCCGCAGACGAATATCGTCGAGACCCATATCAGCCGCCTGAGGGCGAAAGTGGATCGCGGCCAGGCGACGCCGCTCATCCACACCCTGCGCGGCGCCGGATACACGCTGCGTGCCCCAAACTAGGCTGTTCCGCACCTCAAGCTTTCGCCTCGCGGCGATCTATCTTGCGCTGTTCACGGTCTCGGTCCTCATTCTCGGGGCGGTGGTCTACGCGGTCGTCCACACCCAGATCGCCACGGAGATCGATCAGGACATCGAGGGCGAGAGCGCGGCGCTTACGAAGGAATATTTCGCGCACGGCCTCGGCCGGCTGGAGGCGTTGATCGCCACGCGCGGCCGTTCGTTCGCCTATGGCCTCGTCGACGCCGGCGGCAAGCTGACCGCCGGCGAACTCGCTGCGCCGCGTGGCGCGGCCGGCTGGACCTACCTGCGTGAGCCGGAGGGCGATGAGCCGATCGGCGAAGGCGCGATCGACGTGCGCGCGCTGGTCACGCGTCTCGATGACGGCGGCGCGCTGGTCGTCGCCGACGAATGGCGCGGCGCGCGCGGCCCGACCCACGCGCTGCTTTCCGCCTTCGCCTGGGCGCTCGCCGCGACGCTCGTCCTCGGCACGATCGGCGGCGTCCTGCTCAGCTCGCAGGCGCTCAGGCGGATCGAGGCGATGCGGGGCGCGGCGCAGGCGATCGTCGCCGGCGACTGGCGCCGGCGCATTCCCGAAACCGGCGCCGACGACGAACTCGACCATCTCGCCCGCACCTTCAATCTGATGTTCGACCGCATCGAGTCGCTGCTCGAAGCGCACAAGGCGGTTGGCGCCGCGGTTGCCCACGACCTGCGCCGGCCGCTGACGCGCATGGCGCAACGGCTCGAAACGCAGCTTGGGCGCGAAGCGACCCGTCCGGACACCGCTGCCGCGCTAGAGGCGGCGATCGCCGACATTCACGCTGTTCTGGCGACGTTCAACGCGATCCTGCGGATCGGCCAGATCGAGTCGGGCGCCCGCCGCGCCGGTTTCCGCGAAGTCGATCTCGCCGCGGTGGCGCGCGACATCGTCGAAGCGTTTCAGCCTGCCGCCGAAGAGGAGGGCAAGTCGCTGACCGCTGATCTCGACGAGGCGCTGCCGCTATCGGGCGACCGCGAGTTGCTGACGCAGATGGTCGCCAACGTCGTCGACAATGCGCTGCGCCACACCCCGTCCGGGACGCATATCGTCGTCGCCAGCGCGCGGCGCGACGGCGGCGGAAGGTTGACGGTGAGCGACGACGGGCCCGGCGCGCCGGGCGCCGAGCGCCAACGCATTTTCGAGCGCTTCTTTCGCCTCGACGCGGCGCGCTCGAAGCCTGGCGACGGGCTCGGCCTCAGCGTGGTGGCGGCGATCGCCGAACTGCACGGCATGGCTTGCGCCGCCGAAGACAACGCGCCGGGGCTACGGATCGTGTTCGACCTGCAGAATTGAGTTCCGCAGCCGGCGGGCGCAGGTCGAACCGGGCGCGTCGCGCGACGACGAGGACAAGCCGCGCGCGTTCCCCGGGCGCGGCGAGAGGCGATCTGGCGAGGCCTTACGAACGGCGCAATCGGCGATCCCAATCGCGGTCGGGGGGAGGAGGCGAGGACGATGCTGCCCGCCGACGAAGACTATGCGCGCGCGCTGATGGCGCTGTTCGCCGCCGCCGGAACGCGGCCGGGCGAGAGCCTGCCCGCCGGCCGCATCGGCCACGATTTTGTCGAACGGAACTTCGGCCGCGCCGATGATTACGAGGCCGCCCTGGCTCATGCGGTGGCGCGCGGCTGGGTCAAGATCGCGCTCGATCGCTTGCGGCTGACGCCGGCCGGATTCGCCGAGATTTAGGCGATGTCGGGATTTCAGTTGACAAATCCTATCTAATGACAAAACTAAGCTGGGCGAACCTGTGATTAACGTCATAGCGACGTGTTATCCAGGCCGACGCCCATTCATTTCGCGCGACGACGACTGCGTCGCGTCAAGCTGCCGGAGTCGATCATGTCGCAAGCGCCCCAGAAGCCGGAAACTCTCGCCCTTCACGCGGGATGGCGCGCCGATCCGAGCACGGGCTCGGTCGCGGTGCCGATCTACCAGACGACGTCGTACCAGTTCCAGAGCGCCGACCACGCCGCCAACCTGTTCGCGCTCAAGGAACTCGGCAACATCTACACGCGCATCATGAACCCGACCAACGACGTGCTGGAGAAGCGCGTTGCGGCGCTGGATGGCGGCGTCGCGGCGCTGGCGGTGTCGAGCGGCCAGGCGGCGAGCGCGTTGTCGGTGCAGAACCTCGCCCGCGTCGGCGACAACGTCGTCTCTTCAACCGACCTGTATGGCGGCACCTGGAACCTGTTCGCCAACACGCTGAAGGACCAGGGGATCGAAGTCCGTTTCGTCGATCCCGCCGATCCCGAGAATTTCCGCCGCGCCACCGACGCGCGCACCCGCGCCTATTACGCCGAGACCCTGCCGAACCCGAAACTGACCGTCTTCCCGATTGCCGAAGTGGCGGCAATCGGCCGGCCGCTCGGCATTCCGCTGATCGTCGACAACACCGCCGCGCCGCTGCTCGCCCGTCCGTTCGATCACGGCGCGGCGATCGTCGTCTATTCCTCGACCAAATATCTCGGCGGCCACGGCACTTCGATCGGCGGCCTGATCGTCGACAGCGGCAATTTCCCCTGGGGCGATTTCCCCGAGCGTCAGCCGGCGCTCAACACCCCCGATGCGTCCTATCACGGCGCGGTGTGGAGCGAGGCGGTCAAGCCGCTCGGGCCGATCGCCTATATTCTCAAGGCGCGCGTGACGCTGCTGCGCGATATCGGCTCGGCGCTGTCGCCGTTCAACGCATTCCTGACCCTGCAGGGGATCGAGACGCTGGCGCTGCGCATCGAGCGCCACAGCAAGAACGCCGACGCGGTCGCGCAATGGCTCGCCAGGCGGCCGGAAGTCATCAAGGTGATCTATCCCTCGCAGCAGAACGGCAAGGCGCTCGAGCGCGCGCAGAAATATCTCAAGGGGGGCTTCGGCGGCCTCGTCGGCTTCGAGCTTGCCGGCGGCCATGCGGCGGGGCGGCGGTTCATCGACGGGCTGACGCTCTTCTACCACGTCGCCAACATCGGCGACGCGCGCTCGCTGGCGATCCACCCGGCCTCGACCACCCACTCGCAGCTTTCCCCCGAGGACCAACTCGCCACTGGCGTGACCGAAGGCTACGTGCGGCTGTCGATCGGCATCGAGCATATCGACGACATTCTCGCCGACCTCGACCATGCGCTGAAGGCGGCGGGAACGGCGAAGATCGCGGCGGAGTAGGGCGCGCCTCAGGTGAGCGCCTTGGCTGCCATGGCCAGCGCCATAGCGGCGACGAAGCCGACGACGAGACGGCGTAGCGCCGTCTCGCTGACGCTCTGAGCGGCGCGGGCGCCGAGGTCGGCTCCCGCCCAAAGCCCCAGAACCGCGCCGATTAGCGCTGGCCAAGGCGCCGTCCACCCGGCGCGCCAGTAGACGTAGGCCGCAGGCGCCGTCATCGGCAGCAGCGTCAGCGCCAGGGCGACCATCTGTGCGCGCCGCTGCGGGACGCCGCGGCCGGCGCCGAGGCCGACGACTATGGCTAGACCGCCGCCGATGCCGAGAAACCCGGACGAAACCCCGGCGAGCCCGCCCACCGCGAACAGCGCCGGCCAGGCGACCGACGCGTCTTTGTGGCGCAACGGGTCTTCTTCTTCGCGGCGCGGCTTGCGCAGGATGAGCAGCGCGTCGAGCGCAACGAGGTAGGCGACATAGGTCCAGCGCAACGCCGCAGCCGAGACGCTTGCGGCGGCCGCGGCGCCGGCGATTCCGCCGGCGACGAAGCCGAGGATTAGCGGCGCCAGCCAGCGTCTCGGAATCTCGCCTCCGGCGACGCGATAGCGCCTCAGCCCGGCGAGGCCGGTCGGCGGAATTTGTGCAATGAGCGAAAGGCCCTGCGCGACATGCTGCTCGGCCCCCATCAGCAACGCCGAGAACACCGTCAGCGCGCCGCCTGGACTGACGCCGAGAAGCCCTGACGACGCCCCGCCGCTGAAGCCGACGAGAAGGCCGAGCGCCAGTTCGACGAGCGTCGCCGTCATGCTTCGGCACGCGGCGCGGGCGTTGGCCGCGCGTCCGGCGCAAGGCCGCGCAACATGCGCTCGACGACATCGGCGCAGGCGTCGAAGTCCACCGGCTCGCCCCAGACAACTTGCAGCGTGACGCCCTGGAACAGCGCGATGAGACTGCGGGCCAGCGCGTCGGCGTCGATGTCCGGCGCGAGGCGGCCGGCGCTCTGGGCGCGCGCAACGAGTCCGGCGACGAGCGTGCACGGTACGGCGATCCCCTCGACGACGCGAGCGCGCACGCGCGGATTGCGCAGCGCCTCCGCCCAGCCGTGGACGCCGACGCGCCGCCGCAGTTCGCTGGATGGATCGGCGAGGGAAGTCGCATAGGCTCGCGCCAGCGCTACCAAGCCCTCGAACGGGTCGTCGCTCGCCGCTGCGGCGTTGAGGATCGCCTCGCGCGAATGGCGATCGTCGGCCAGCGCCTCGATGATGTCGTCCTTGCTCCGAAAGTAGCTGTAGATGGCGCCGTGACTCATGCCCGAGCGACGTACGATCTCGGCCATGCCGGTCTGATGGAAGCCTTCATCGGCGAAGCAGCCGAGGGCGGCCTCGAGGATGTGCTCTCGGCGCGATTCGCGACGCTCTCGGCTGATCTTGGGCGTGGCGCTCTCCATAAAAACAGACTGATCAGTCTTTATATACTGACGAGCCGACCGTCAATGCCGCCACTGGGCCACTGGCGACTCGCACGGCGGACTTCTGCCCTCCAAGGTCTTGGAATTGCAGTGCGGCGTACTAAGAATGGCGCCCCTCTGATCGGCGAGGCGCCAGCGCCTCCGCCGCGCGCGCGAGCCGGCAAAACCCGGCGACGTCGATCTCCTCGGCGCGGCTGGTCGGATCGAGCCCCGCCATCTTGAGGAGTTCGGCGAGGTCGAGGCCTTGCGCGGCCGCGAAGCTCTTGAGCGACTGGCGCAGCATTTTGCGGCGCTGGCCGAAGGCGGCGGCAGTCGCTGCCGACAGCAGCCGTCCGTCGCACGATTCGGGTATCGCGCGCGGGATCAACTCGACGACGCTCGAGGTCACCTTCGGCGGCGGTGTGAAGGCGGCGGGCGGCACGTCGAAGAGAAGCCGCGCCTGCGTCCGCCAGCCCGCCAGCACGGCGAGGCGGCCGTAGTCGGCGCGCTCCGCAGGCGTCGCGACGATCCTCAGCGCGACCTCGCGCTGGAACATCAGCGTCAGACGCTCGTAGAACGGCGGCCAAGGTTCGGCCTCGAGCCAGCGCGTCAGCAGGACGGTCGCGATGTTGTAGGGCAAGTTGGCGCAGATGCGGATCGGCGCGCCTTCTGCGGCGGCGACGAGCGTCTGCGGCGCAATCGTCAGCGCGTCGCCGGCGATCGCCTGCAGGCGGCCCGGCCAGTGCGCGGCGATTTCAGCGAGCGCGGCGAGGCAGCGTTCGTCACGCTCGATCGCGATCACCTTTCGTGCGCCGTGGGCGAGCAGCGCCCGCGTCAGGCCGCCGGGGCCGGGGCCGATCTCGACCACGGCGACGCCCTCCAGCGGGCCGCTCGCGCGGGCGATGCGGCCGGTCAGGTTGAGGTCGAAGAGGAAGTTCTGGCCGAGCGATCTCTTCGCCGCGAGGCCGTGCGCGGCGACGACCTCGCGCAGCGGCGGCAGGCCGTCAGCGGCGAGGGTCACGGCGCCAGGCGTGCCGCGAGCTTCAGCGCGGCGATCAGGCTCGTCGAACTGGCGACGCCCTTGCCGGCGATGTCGAACGCCGTGCCGTGATCGGGAGACGTGCGTACGAAAGGCAGGCCGAGGGTGACGTTTACGCCGTTGTCGAAGGCGAGCGTCTTGGCCGGGATCAGGCCCTGGTCGTGATACATGGTCAGGGCGACATCGTAGCGAGCGCGCGCCGCGGCGTGAAACATCGTGTCGGCGGGCAGCGGGCCAACCACATCGAGGCCTTCGGCGCGCAGCGTCTCGATCGCCGGCGCGATCGTTTCGATCTCTTCGCGGCCGATCGCGCCGCCTTCGCCGGCGTGCGGATTGAGCCCGGCGAAGGCGAGGCGCGGCCGCGCGACGCCGAAGCGGCGCATCATGTCGGCGGCGACGATGCGTGCGGTCGAGACGATGAGCTCTTGCGTCAGCAGCCGCGGCGCGTCTTTCAGAGCGATGTGGATGGTGATCGGCACGACGGCGAGCGCCGGCGACCAGATCATCATCACCGGCTGCGCCTTGCCGCCCCAGTCGCGCTCGGCGAGCGCGCCGAGGAATTCGGTGTGGCCGGGAAACTTGAAGCCGGCGGCGTAGAGCGTCGCCTTGGCGATCGGATTGGTGACGACGGCGCGCGCCGCGCCGGACCTTACCAAAGCGACGGCGCGTTCGATCGACTCGATCGTCGCGGCGGCGAAGTCGGGGCTCGGCGCGCCCGGCTTGGCGTCGGCCGGGGCCTTGAGCGGAACGACCGGCAGCGCATCGGCGAAGGCGGGGCCGGCTTCGCCGGGCGCGACCTCGGCGATCGGCGCGGCGAGGTCGAGTCGGCGGGCGAGACCGGCGAGCGCAGCCGGATCGGCGAGCAGGAAAAAAGCCGGAGAGGCGGCGTCGCGGGCAAGCCAAGCGCGCAACGCCAGCTCGGGGCCGACGCCGGCGGGATCGCCCATCGTCATGGCGAGCGGCGGGCGCGGTGCAGAGTCAACCATCACGACTCCGTGGGGAGATCGGCGACTTACGGCTGGGCGTTGGTAGAGTTGCCGGAGCCGTGCAATCCGAACGCGCCGCCAACTTCTCCCAGCGTGCGCAACGTGAGTTGAACCAGCAAGGTCTGATCGTGGATCGCCGGCCCGTTTGTCCCGCCTAGGAGATCAACGGGATCGGTGTTGGTCGACGAATATTGCACCTTAAGCGTCGTACAGGTATCGCCGTAGGTCAGCCCGAATGCATAACTCGGAGCATAAAGGCGTGGGGTCGTCTGGCCCGCTTGATCGTAATAGTGGCGCGACATGTCGAACAGCACCGAGCCGTCGACCGTCCACGAACTGTCGAGCTTGTAAGAGGTCTTGGTCAGCAGACCCTCGCGCGCGAAGATGTAGCCGAGTTCCGGCTGCGCGGCGTAGCGGCCGTAGTCGACGCTGGTGGTGAAGCCGCCGTAGGAGGCGTTGGCGATCACATCGAGACGGGTGAGGGCGAACGTCGAGCTGTCGAACTGCTGCTTGCTGGTCAGCGAGAAACTCGACGAGAACGGCGCGATCGTCTCGCCGATGACGTAGTTGGAGAAGCGCTTGTCGAGGCCCGACTCGAGCCCGGTGTTGGCGGAGTCGGCGACCGTATAGGAGTTCTGTCCGGCGAGCTGGATCGACTCGCCGCCGACAATGTTGGCGTGGCCGCCGTTGGCGAAATTGGCGGTGTATTGCGCGCCGTAATTGAGGCGCGTGCCGCCTTCGATGCGGTCGTAACCGGAGTATTTGTCCCAGGCGAACAGATTGGTCTCGTCGAACACCAGGCTCTGCGCGTCCTCGTTGGGTTGCAGCTTCGGAATCACTTCGTTGGGACGAACGATCAGCTGGGCGATCGGCTCAAAGATCTGCTGGCCGAAGGCGGAGGTCGAAATCAGCGGATAGCGGTATTCAAGGCCGGCGCCCGGCATCGCGCGTCCCGTCGAATCGCTGTTCGCGCTGAAATAGTTGGATTGTCCCGAATTGTAGACCGAATCGGCGCCGTAGCCGTAGGTGCCGGCGGTGTTCAGCGCCGTCACCTCGCCGTCGAGCCGGGCGAAGACGAACGGCGTCCAGGTCTCGCCGATCGGATCGACGAACTTGCGCTGCCAGGAAACCTGCTCGGACACGCGCGTGTAGTCGCCGGCGATGCCGCGCAGCAAACAATCGTTGCCAGGCGAATAGGAGCCCGGAGTGGTTGCGCCGCCGGTGCGGTAACCCCCGGTAACGGTACTGCCGGCAACGGTCTCGCAGACATCGTAGAGATGGTAGGTCGCATCGAGGGTGTTGGCCATCGACGACTGGTAGGCCGCCTCTTCGCGCGCGATATTGACGGCGTTGAGATCGATCTTGATCTCGCCGCCGATGCCGCCGGTCGCCTCGGGCGAAAGCGCGATCGTCTTGTTGTAGTCGAGGACCGCGGCGACCGGTTGCTGGCGTTGGTCGGCGGCGGCGGTCGTGCTCTCGAACCGATAGCCGCTGAGATCGAAGAAGCCGCGGTCGGCCTGGCCGCGCAGGTAGACCGACGAGACGACGTCTTGCAGATAGTACTGCGACGGGTCGACGTTCTTGATTTTGTAGTCGTTGAGATAGAACGGGTCGGACATCGCGGTGATGTCCCATCCCCACTTCCATTTGTCGTTGAGATAAAACTCGCCGTTCGTTTCCAGCGAGCCGCGGTAGCGACGGTCGCCGGAATCGTATGGGTAGACTGGGAACAGGTCTGGGTTTTGCTGGAAGATGCTGGTGAGGCGGACGCTGTATTGGCCGGCGTCGAGCCGCTGGCGCCATTCCGCGTCGAGAAACGGACCCTGCGACGAGAAATAGGTCGGCGTCAGGGTCAGATCGTAACTGGGCGCGAGGTCGAGAAAATACGGCACGGCGACGCCGACGCCGACGTAGCTGCT
>Ga0302320_10030979_pt1 | contig 10165 bp, 9 predicted proteins | sample Bog_T0_3_FD_202130 | JGI IMG/M metagenome (GOLD analysis project Ga0302320, IMG submission 202130) | Peat permafrost microbial communities from Stordalen Mire near Abisko, Sweden - Bog_T0_3 | ecosystem: Environmental > Terrestrial > Soil > Wetlands > Peat | place: Sweden: Abisko, Stordalen Mire...
GAGGCTGCGCGAAACATAAAGAAAGAACGACCCGGCTGAGGGGATTTTCTGCGCCAGCTTGCCAACATTGACGCCGACCACCAGCATGGCGATGGTGGCCAGCAGGAAGACGAACCACGAGCCGGTTCCAGCCGTCCCCGCGACCACCGCGATGGAGAGCGCGGGCGTCAGCGTCGGCGACACATTGGCCACCGACTGGCCGATGGTCTCAATAAACGATAGGCTGTCCTTGCGTAGTTCAGTCATCAGGTTTTTCCTTAACATTCGTTTCAAATCACGCCAAAAAGCTGGTCGCAATGGATCTGGACGGGGTGGCGGCTTAATTGAAGCAAGGAGTTACGCGCTGAAAAGCGGGGCGGACGCGTTCAATGCGCCACAATGGCGTAAGCTTCGATTTCGACCTGCTGCCACGGCCGCATGAAGCCATCGACCTGGACAAGGGTGCTCGCAGGGCGAATAGCGCCGAAGATTTCGACATGAGCGCCGGCGACGTTCGCGGCCTCGTTGATATCCTTCACATAGACAACGGTTCGAACGACGTCCGACCATGTCGCGCCGGCATCGACGAGCGCCTTTCCAATGATCGCCAAAGCCGCCCTTGTCTGGGTGGCGACGTCGCTCTGCTCGTGTCCCGCGGGAGCGCAGGTTCCCGAAACATGAACGTGGTCGTTCACCCGCACGGCGCGGGAATAACCGAACACCGCTTCGAAAGCGCCGCCGGACGAGATGTTGCGGCGGTCATCGCCTCTGGTTTTCAATTGGCTGGACGGCATGGGGCTTCTTTCTGTGTTTTAGGAGTTTCGCGGTGCGGTCGGTCTAGAAACCGGTCGCGTCGCGAAGGCGGTACCAAGTCTCGAACGCCGGAACCATTTGCGGCGCGACGAACTGGAAGGGATGGCTGGGAAAGGAAATATCGTCGAAGGCCGTCCGACCTTCCGCGTCGCAAAGGATCTGCAAGGCGATCTTGTGGCCGAAGTAGGTCGAGCGGGAAACGCCGGTGCCGCAATAGCCCATCGCGAAGTGGATCCCGGCCGACGTCTTGCCGAGATGCGGCAACTCGTCGAACGTATAGCCGATCTGGCCGGACCAGCCGTGGGTGACCTTGAACGGCGCGAGTTTGGGAAACGTGCGCAGCAGGTCTTTCGCGAGATGGGAATAGGCAAGAGGGGAAGTCTGATCGACCAGATGCGCCATCCGGCCGCCCCAGACGATGCGATTTTCGCCCGGGAGATGCCGGAAATAGGAGAAAGCCCGATTGGTGTTGCCGTACATTCTGCGAGTCGGCAACAGTTCGTCGAGAAGGGCTTCCGGCAAGGGTTCCGTCGCGATCACGGCAGATCCCACGGGAACCATCCGGCGATCGAAATAGCGGTCCAGATGACGCGTATAGCCATTCGTCGCGACGATGACATCGCGCGCCCGCACCGGGCCTTGCGAGGTTTCGAGATTGAAGCCGTCCCCCTCGGGGACGATAGCCGCAACCGGCGTCATGCCGATCACGGAACCGCCTAGCTGCTCGACCCGCTGCATCAAGCCTCGATGATACAGTCCCGGGTGCAACCCGGCGTCGCCCGGCAAGACCGATCCGCCATGAAACAACTCGCTGCCGATCTCCTTGTGTTGTTCGCTGCGCGGGACGGCAAAGGCTTCGACGCCGACTACGCGCCGAAGATCTTCCATGTCGCGCGCCATCGCTTCATAATGCTCCGGCCGCATCGCGCCCCGGAAACGACCGGACCGCTGGAAGCGGCAGTCGATCCCCTCGCTTTCGACCAGATGGGCAATATAGTCGAGCATGGCGACTCCTTCCTTGAGGAGAGCGGTCGCCTTCGCCTCGCCGTGCAATTCGATGAGCCGCTTGACCCGGAATTTCTGATTGCCGCTGCCGATCTGACCGCCGTTGCGCGTGCTCGCGCCAAACCCCGGCGCATCGCGGTCGAAAACCGCAACCGTTCGTCCATGACGAAGCAGGGTCAAGGCGGCGGAGAGACCCGTAAAGCCGGATCCGACAATCGCCACATCGACGCTTGCCGGCTGCCGGCGGATTTCCGTGCACAGCGGCGCCGCTTCCCACCAGACGGGACTGTTCTTGAATTCAGCCCGGCTGTCCGGCTTTCCGCCTCGGGCAAGGTTTTCCAAACTCAATTGCTCGGCAACCATTGGGCGCCCCTTGTTCGATCCATCTGCTCTCATTTTTCATTTCATACAAATAATTTGCATGTGATGCAAGTCTGTATTATTGAATGCCGGAGATGGACGGCGATGGAATGAGCCGTCGCAAACAGAGGGCGTGAGATGCTGCAATTGATCGACCAGCGGCCGCGATTGAGCCAAGACAGTTTGAAAGCGCCAGGCACGAACGATATCGCCGTCGCCAGGGCCTTTCTCGAAAAGCACGGAATTCAATACGTGCTGGCGCAGTTCGTCGATATTCACGGCTCGGCCAAGGGCAAGTCGGTTCCCGTTTCGCACCTTGAAGACATATTGACGACCGGCGCCGGCTTTGCCGCCGGCGGCGTCTTCGGTCTCGGGCTGGGTCCACATGAAGGCGAGTATATTGTGGTCGGCGACCTGACCACCTTGACCGTTCTGCCCTGGGCTCCGGGCTATGCCCGCGTCATGGGATCTGGCACGGTGAACGGCAAGCCGCATGCGCTCGACCCGCGCAACATTCTTGCCCGGCAAGTGGAGCGCCTTGCTGAGCGCGGCTGGGTTTTCAACACGGGGCTGGAACCTGAGTTCAGCCTGTTTCGACGCGGGCCGGATGGATCCATCGGCCCGATGGATGAAACCGACACATTGCAGAAACCCGCCTATGATTATCGCGGCCTGGCGCGCAACAGCGTCTTTCTCGATCGTCTGACGGAAACGCTTCAGGCGGTGGGCATCGACGTCTACCAAATCGACCATGAAGACGCCAACGGCCAATACGAAATCAACTTCCGCTATGCAGATGCGATGGCGACCGCCGACAACGTCCATTTCTTCAAAATGGCGGCCGGCGAAATCGCCCACCAGCTCGGCGCGATCTGCTCGTTCATGCCAAAGCCGCGCTCCGACACGACCGGCAATGGCATGCATGTCCATTGCTCGATGGCCGATGCCGAAGGCCGCAATCTTTTCCAGGACAAGACCGATCCCTCGGGTATGGGCCTGTCGAAGATGGCCTATCATTTTCTCGGCGGTTTGCTGCACCATGCGCGTCCGCTGACCGCGCTCCTCGCCCCTTCGGTGAATTCCTACAAGCGGCTCGTCACAGGCCGGACGATTTCCGGCACGACCTGGGCGCCGGTGTTTGTCGCCTATGGCGACAATAATCGCTCGGCGATGGTGCGCGTGCCTTACGGCCGGCTCGAAGTTCGCACCGGCGATTCCGGCATGAACCAATATCTGGCGACGGCCGCGATCATTGCCGCCGGCCTCGACGGCATCGACCGCGAACTCGATCCGGGAGCGCCGCACAACGTCAACTTCTATGCGCTGACGCCCGAGGAGGTCGCCGCGATGGGGGTGGGAGGCCTGCCGCGCAACCTCCAGGAAGCCATCGACGAACTGGCCGGAAGCCAACTCTTCAAGGAACAGATCGGAGCGGGATTCCTCAAGGAATTCATCGATCTCAAACAGGCCGAATGGACGGACTATCACCTGCACGTCTCCGATTGGGAGCGGCAGCGCTATCTGACCTTCTTTTAGGCGGCGCGACGACTTCCTTTATTCCCCAATCCCTCACCAACAGGAGCGCGCCATGTGCGGCATCGCAGGTCTTTTTCTGAAAGACCGTCAACTTGAACCAGACCTCGGCGGCATGCTCGAGGCCATGACGGCCACCCTCTGTTCGCGTGGACCGGATTCGGCCGGATTTGCGATCTATGGCGAAGGTTCTTCCGGCCAGTCGAAATTGACCGTCCGCGTTCCCGGCGCCGCGACCGATAGCGAAACGATCATCGGTCGAATGGCTTCGGCTCTCGGCATGGATGTCGAAGTGTCTCGCCGCGACACCCATCTCGTCCTCACGGCGCCGACGGACGCGATGCCCAAAATTCGCGCATGGCTGGATCAGAATGTTCCGGAAATCACCATCGTCAGCGAAGGGACGCGGATGGAGGTCTACAAGGGCATCGGCTATCCGACCGATGTCGCCAGTCGCTTCGGCCTTGCCACCATGGGCGGAACGCACGGCATCTGCCACACGCGCATGGCGACCGAATCCGCCATCACCATCGACGGCGCCCACCCCTTCACAACGGGCGCGGATCAATGCCTCGTGCATAATGGGTCCATTTCCAATCATGCGTCGCTGCGTCGCTCGCTGTTGCAGGATGGCATTCCCGTTCGCACCTTGAACGACAGCGAAGTCGCCGCTGGATATTTGTCGCGCGAAATGCGCGCCGGCAGATCGCTGGGCGAAGCCCTCGAATCCGGTCTTTCGGATCTCGACGGCTTTTATACCTTCGTCGTTGGCACGGAATCCGGCTTCGGCGTTCTGCGCGATCCGATCGCCTGCAAGCCGGCGGTGATGGCGGAAACCGATCGTTATGTCGCCTTCGCCTCGGAATACAAGAGCCTGACCGGTCTGCCCGGCATCGACAACGCGCGAGTCTGGGAACCCAAGCCCGCGACCGTCTATTTTTGGGAGCGTTGACCGATGAAAATATTCGACATTGCCAAGCAGTCCGTCCGCGACGTCAATCGGGCGCTGCATGACCTGACGCCCGACACCAACGAAACGCATTGGCGGATCATTAACTCGTCTGGCGAACATTCCATTGCGGTCGGCGTGGACGCGCCGGTCGATATCGAAATCGAGGGACATGTCGGCTATTTTTGCGGCGGCATGAACAAGCTTGCGAGCATCTCGATCTCGGGCAACGCTGGGCAAGGCGTCGGCGAAAACATGATGTCTGGCCATATTCATGTGAAGGGCGACGCCAGCCAGTCGGCCGGCGCCACGGCGCGCGGCGGCCTTCTCGTGATCGACGGCAACGCTTCGGCGCGATGCGGTATATCGATGAAAGGCGCCGACATTATCGTCAAGGGCGACATCGGCCATATGTCGGCGTTCATGGGGCAGACGGGACGCCTCGTGGCCTTCGGAGACGCGGGGGAAGCCCTTGGCGATTCCCTCTATGAAGCGCGCCTTTATGTTCGCGGCTCCGTCGCCAGTCTCGGCGCCGACTGCATCGAGAAGGAGATGCGCGATGAACACCGCGCCGAGCTTTTCGAGCTTCTGACCCAGGCCGGCGAAGCGGGAGCTTTGGATATTTCCGCGTTCCGCCGGTACGGTTCGGCGCGCGAGCTTTACACCTTCAATATCGACAATGCGGGAGCTTACTGATGACCGAACACGACACGAGATGGGTTCACACCCCGCCGCGCAAGTCGGCCACATTCGACGACGCCTCGCTCGCTGAAATTCGCCGCGCCGCGACGACCGGAATTTATGACATTCGGGGCGGGGGCGCCAAGCGCAAGCTGCCGCATTTCGACGATCTGCTTTTCCTCGGCGCGTCCATGTCGCGTTACGCGCTCGAAGGCTACAGGGAGAAATGTTCGACCGACGTCATTCTCGGCAATCGCTTCGCCACCAAGCCGATTCATCTCGAAATTCCGATCACCATCGCCGGAATGAGCTTTGGGTCGCTTTCCGCCAACGCCAAGGAAGCGCTGGGACGCGGAGCGACCATGGCGGGCACCTCGACGACAACGGGCGACGGCGGCATGACCCCGGAAGAACGCGGACACTCGCAAACGCTGATCTATCAATATCTGCCCTCGCGCTATGGCATGAACCCCGACGATCTGCGCCGGGCCGACGCCATTGAAATCGTGGTCGGACAGGGCGCCAAGCCGGGTGGCGGCGGCATGCTGCTGGGCCAGAAGATTTCCGATCGCGTCGCCGAGATGCGCTCGCTGCCCAAGGGAATCGACCAGCGCTCGGCCTGTCGTCATCCCGACTGGTCAGGCGCCGACGATCTGGAGATCAAGATCAACGAGCTTCGCGAATTGACGAACTGGGAAAAGCCGATCTATCTCAAGATTGGCGCCAGCCGCCCCTATTTCGACGTTGCTCTCTGCGTCAAGGCGGGCGCCGATGTGATCGTCCTCGACGGCATGCAGGGGGGGACGGCGGCGAGTCAGGATGTGTTCATCGAACATGTCGGCATTCCAATTTTGGCGGCGATCCGCCCGGCCGTGCAGGCGCTGCAGGATCTGGGAATGCACCGAAAAGTTCAGCTCATCGTGTCCGGCGGCATCCGCAGCGGAGCCGACGTCGCCAAGGCTTTGGCGCTTGGCGCCGATGCTGTCGCGATCGGCACAGCCGCGCTCGTCGCCATTGGCGACAATGATCCGAAATGGGAGGCGGAATATAATGCGCTCGGCACAACCGCCGGCGCCTATGACGACTGGCATGAAGGTCGGGATCCGGCGGGCATCACGACGCAGGACCCTTCGCTCTTTAGCCGTCTAGACCCGGTTCTCGCGGGCCATCGGCTCTCCAATTACCTGAAAGTCCTGACGCTGGAGGCTCAAACGATCGCGCGGGCTTGTGGCAAGAATCATTTGCACAATCTGGAGCCGGAAGATCTTTGCGCGCTCACCATCGAGGCGGCGGCCATGGCGCGCCTGCCATTGGCGGGCACGGAGTGGATTCCCGGGCAAAAGTTTTAACCCGAACCGTTGCTATTCGGGCTTGCGCCGCAAGGCGCGAGTCTGAATTAATCGCCATAGATAATGATCGAAATGAATTTGATCTGCGCGTCGATCAGGTTTTCCGGCCCATGTTCGACCGAGCCGGAAAAGGTGAACGCGTCGCCGGGTTCGATCAAATAGGTCTTATCGCCAAACCTGTAATCCATCCGGCCAGACAACATGAAGATAAACTCGGTTCCTGGATGGGCGAAGCGGGGATAGCCTTCGCTGTTTTGGCCCATTTCGATCAGGAACGGCTCGAAGGTCTTTTTCGGTCCCCGTTCGTAAGAGAGCAATTTATAGGAATGGCCGTGCTTCGTGCCCGTTCGCACGACCTCCATTTGCATCGCCTGCTTGATCAGCTGCGCGAAACCTGCGCCGGTTTCAATCTCCTGGAAAAGTCTTGACATGTTCATGCCCAAGGCATGGCAAACGCGCTCGAGCGCCTCAAGGCTGGCTGTCGCCTGCCCGGTCTCGATCCGGCTCAACATAGCGCTTGAAATGTCGGCTCCCGAAGCAAGATTACTCAGGGTCAGGCGATTGGCGATCCGCTGCCGTCGAATGACAGCTCCGATCTTTTGCTCGATCGGAACCTTCGCAAATTCGGTCAGATCGTCGAGCGCCTGCCGCTTGAAGGCAACTTCGCCGACGGCGGCGACTGCAGCGTTTGCGACGACTTCGCCCTTCCGTTTGCGAACTGAGCGCATGAAATGTCTGACCTCACGTTGCACTGACGCCGATAAAGGCGCCGATGAGAACAACGACGCCCAATGAACATTTAGCACAATCGGCGCAAAATCGTTTGTTTCCCAACTGCAGACGAATTATTTCACGGCTCCCAAGCGGCGTTCGCGCGCACTTCTTGATGAGACCATGCCGTCGTGCCGCCAATTTGATTCGGCTCGGCGCCAGAACCGGCCGCTGGGGTGCTGAATGGACCAATCGTGTGGTAAGCGAGAAGCGGACCCTCACTAAAACCTTTCGCGCCTGCGGCCAGGTGCGCTTCGGACTGCGGCGAAGCGTGACGTGCTGATCGTCAACGGCGATCGTCGCAATGACGCTTGTCGTGGCATGCGGGCGAAATAGTTATGCGTGCACAGCGATATGTCCTTCGACAACAGTGGCCGGGTCCAATTCGACAGCCAATTCGCCGTTGGCGACGGCAGCCGCTGCAAACAGGCAAATCACGCTGTCGAGCGCGTCGGCTGATTTCAGGCAGGCTTCGTAGTGATCGTTTTCAAGTTGTAGGCCGTGGAGCTGTAGCCCCTTGATTATGACGTCTCGCTGCGTTTCAGCAGCTGCGTCTTCCCCGTTGTATTTGACGTAAGGAAGTCCCCAATGCCGAAGCTGGGCAGCCGGAAACGCCTCGATCAAGGTCAGTCCTGACCCGGTCCTTATCGGCCACACAGGGCCCTGATGGCGAGACAGCAACGTCATGCAGGCAGCGGTAAATGCAGCCCCGCCTCGCGGTCCTGACCAGACCGTCGAGCGCACATTTACCTTTTGGTTCAGCCAATCCTTTTCGGTCTTTCTAAGTATCTTTTTGCCTCGGGTGCCGAGGTCGGGACTGAGCGCTCCGACAAGTTCCGCGCCCCGACAAAACTGCCTGTCCCCCGCCAGCCTGCGAACCTCGGCCCAAGCCGCTTCGGGGCCATCGGGCAAATATGCCTCTGGCAACGAAAATGGAGCATCGATGGCTGCAAATCCCTCACCCGGCGAATTAAGCAGCTTCGAAAGGCGCTGAAAAGGAGCGCCATCACCCGGCAAATCCTGAACAGTCATGAGATGCTTTAATGACATTATTGCACCTCGCTGGAAACCGGCGGCTATCCAAATGTTTGAGCGGGTGCAACCCGCTGACCACTTGTTGTGATCGCCAGAAAAATCGATCCCGTAGAGCGCGTGCATTTTGACCTCCGCTATTAGGCGCTAGAGAGCTGGCGCTCCGATAGCCGTTTTAAGATCCGCGACCGCGGCTAGGGCTCACGCAACCAGCGCCACGGTGCTGACAAGACATGTCGTTACCCACCTTCTCGCCACGCGACTTGATTTCGTCAGCCAAAGCATTGCTAAATCTCGCCAGAGGCTTTGGGGCATTGCGTTAAAATGATTGAGGATCGAAACCATCAAGTGTTCCTGACGACGACGGGCTTCGCCGTAAGACAAGCGATGGCAGAACTGGGGAAGCGCGGCATAGTAACCGCGCCGTTGCTCCGTGACGCTGGGCTACTCGAGCCTGACGTTGACCAAACGATCCGCGGCGGCAACCCGGTTCAGCACCGCATATCGGCTGCCGGGCAATCCAAATTCCTAGACCTCGCCGCTGAGGCGATAGGCGACAGTGCTCTTGGCCTGCACCTTGCCGAGAAGGTTATTTCACGTGACGTCGGTATTTTGTTCTACGTCGTTTCCGGCGGGAAAAATATTGAGGAGGCGCTGACGCTTTTTGCGCGGTATCATCGTATCGCCAATGAGGCTGCTCGCCTTAAACTCGTGCGGACCGCGTCCGGCGCCACCTTCGAAGTGGACGTCTTCGGACTGCCGACCCACAGCGCACGGCAGAACGCCGAGTTCGGCTTCGCGGTTATCATGAAAGTGTTGCGCGAGGTCGCTGGCCGAAACATCAATCCGACGCGGGTTGCATTTGCGCATCCTCGCAACTCAGACCTGAAGGATTTCGAGCGTTTCTTTGTCTGTCCGGTCGAATTTGGACGCGCCTCGATTGAAGGGTCATCGGAACATCTGTTCGAGTTTTCCAACGAAACCCTCGCCATCCCGCTCATCACGGCCGATCCGAAGCTGGTGAAGGCTTTGAAACCTTTTTGTGAGGCGGCGGCGAAGGAACGTGGCGCGGCGACGGGGACGTTGCGTTCTGCCGTGGAACGAGAAATCGAAAAGCTGCTGCCGCACGGAAAGGCCCAGGCGCAAAACGTCGCGAAGGCTCTGGCCCTCAGCGTTCGCACCCTCTCTCGTAGGCTGGCTGACGAAGGAACAACCTACGCGGAGGTCGTTGATCAATTACGGCGAAGCCTCGCGCAGCAATATCTCAAAGACCAAAGCATGTCGCTTTCGCAGATCGCCTGGCTGCTGGGTTACGAGGGATCGACCTCGTTCAATCATGCGTTCAAGCGATGGACGGGTCGCTCGCCCTCAGCCGTCCGAAACGAAAAACAGCTCACAGCATCGCGGCAAATCGAGCCTATGACTGCCTGAGCGCAATCGCATCATCTTGGCCTGAAAATCAAAAAATTGGCGCGTGCTGACAAACTGTAGCGGCGGCGTTGCTTTATCTAATCCTTCCTGATGGCTTTCAGTCGCCCCTGGCAATTGAGCGTCCACGGCTTCGTGTAGAGGTGCGCCGATATGGTTCGGATCGTCAACCGGCAGCGCGTGATGCTGGCGATCAAGCGCACTTATCACGGCGGAGGCTCCGTCAATACGGCTTGCTGGACGGACCCTCTACAGTACGCCGGGT
>Ga0302320_10030980_pt1 | contig 10165 bp, 10 predicted proteins | sample Bog_T0_3_FD_202130 | JGI IMG/M metagenome (GOLD analysis project Ga0302320, IMG submission 202130) | Peat permafrost microbial communities from Stordalen Mire near Abisko, Sweden - Bog_T0_3 | ecosystem: Environmental > Terrestrial > Soil > Wetlands > Peat | place: Sweden: Abisko, Stordalen Mire...
GCAAGAGGCAACATTGACGCGGCCCGTATCATCCACGTCGATCTTTGCTCCGGTCTGCTCGATGATGCCGCGGATGGTTGCGCCACCCTTGCCGATCAGATCGCGGATCTTGTCGGTGGGGATCATGACGGTCTCAATGCGCGGTGCATAGGCCGAGCGTTCGGTGCGCGGTCCGTCGAGCACCGCGTCCATCTTGTCGAGCAGGAAGATGCGTCCGCGGCGCGCCTGCTCCATGGCCTGTTGAAGAATCTCGCGGGTCAGTCCGCCGATCTTGATGTCCATCTGGAGCGCGGTGATGCCCTTGCGGGTTCCGGCTACCTTGAAGTCCATGTCGCCGTAGTGATCTTCTGCGCCGGCAATGTCCGTGAGGATGGCGTAGTCGTCGCCCTCCTTCACCAGGCCCATGGCCACACCGGCCACTGCGCCCTTGAGCGAGATGCCGGCATCAAACAGCGCCAGACTTGCGCCGCAGACGGTGGCCATCGACGAGGATCCGTTCGACTCCAGAATGTCAGAGACGATGCGGATCGTGTATGGCGATTCGTCCGGACTGGGAAGAACCGCGGAGATGGCGCGCTCGGCCAATGCGCCGTGGCCGACTTCGCGGCGTCCGGTGCCGGTCATGCGGCCGGTCTCGCCCACGCAGAAGGGCGGGAAGTTGTAGTGGAGCATGAAGGGCTTCTTCTTTTCGCCCTCATAGCTCTCCAGGCGCTGGCCGTCGTCGGTGGTGCCGAGGGTCGCGGTCACCAGGGCCTGAGTTTCGCCGCGGGTAAACAGTGCCGACCCGTGAACGCGGGGCAGAACGCTGTGCTCAATGGTGATCTGGCGAATCTGATCGAACTCGCGGCGATCGGGTCGGATGCGATCTTTGGTGACCTGCTCGCGGAAGGTGCGCTCGCGCAGGTGCTCGTAGTAGTGAGCCAGCTTCTTCTTGGCCGCCGGATCGTCGGCGGGCAGCGCTGCGGCCAGTTCGTCCTTGATCTGCTTGACGAGTGTCTGGCTTTCCAGCTTGGGGTGAATCTTGGTGTCGAGGGCGTCCTTGAGACGGTCACCCATCTTGCTCTTGAGTTCGGCATAATATGCCTCGTCGAACTCCGGCGCGGTGAAAGCCCGCTTGGGCTTGCCGGCCAGGGCGGCAAGCTCGTCAATCACGGCAACGATCTTTTTGATCTCAACGTGAGCGAACTCGATGGCGGCCAGGATGACTTCTTCAGACTCTTCCTTGGCGCCGGACTCGATCATCACGATGCCGTCTTTGTGGCCGACGACCATAATGTTGACGGTGGTTTCAGCGCGCTCAGCATAGGTGGGGTTGATGACGAACTCGCCATTCACCCGGCCTACGCGCACTGCGCCCACTGTGGCGCTGAAGGGAATGTCAGAGAGCGCCAGGGCACAGGCCGCGGCGTTGATGGCGACCACGTCGGGGTCGTTGTCCTTGTCGGCGGAGAAGACCAGCGCGATGACCTGGGTCTCGTTGCGGAATCCGTCAGGGAACAAGGGGCGGATGGGGCGGTCAATCTGGCGGCAGGTGAGAACTTCCTTCTCGCTGGGCCGGCCTTCCCGCTTGATGAAGCCGCCGGGAATGCGTCCGCCGGCGTAGGTGTACTCGCGGTAATCGACCGTGAGGGGGAAGAAGTCAATTCCCTCCCTGGGGTCGGGAGACGCCACAGCGGTGGCCAGAACAACCGTTTCGCCCGTGGTGACCAGGGCGGCGCCAGAAGCCTGCTTGGCCATGCGTCCGGTCTCAAAGACCAGGCGCTTGCCGCCGGCAAGCTCGACAGCTACTTCATGCTTAGACATAGTGTCCTCGTTTCATTTTTTTCGCTTGAGAAAATCGGGATGGAAGACGCCGCAGGGGCGGGGGAGAACCGGCGAGGGGACGGGGAGTGCAAGACGCGCGTAAAAGAGTGGGGTATACGCGAGGGAGCGGATTCTCCCGGTCTGCATGCCGGCCAACGCGCGAGGGCCGCGCAGAGGCGACAGCTCTGCGCGGGCCCTGGCAGCGGGTCGTGTTCGCCAGGTGCACCATGGCCCCAGGTTCTGGGTGGAACGGGGGCCGTGACCAGGGTCCGGTCTGGGCGCTTCCGGTTCAAAGTGGGCTTTCGGGTTACTTGCGGATACCGAGTTTGCCGATGACATCGCGATAGCGATCGGCATCGTGCGTTTTCAGGTAATCCAGCAGACGGCGGCGCTTGCTGACCAGCTGCAAGAGGCCACGCCGCGAGGCGTGATCCTTCTTGTGGGTTTTGAAATGCTCGGTCAGTTCAGCGATACGCGCACTCAGAATCGCGATCTGGACCTCGGGAGAACCGGTGTCCGAATCGTGGGTGCGGAAGGTTTCAATCAGGGTAGTTTTCTTTGCGGTCGCCAGCACGGCGTGTGTTACTCCTCTTGCGTTCTCAGGTCCACTCTTAAGTGTCTAGAGTGAGATTACCATGAATGGGCGGGTGGGGGCCATCTGGCAAACTCGGCGGAACCTGCCTGCAAACCTTTCCTGCTCAGCGCGCCCCAAAACGGAAGAGCCGGTTGTCGAATTTCTCCTTGATGACCTCTGCCACAACTACCCGCTTCGCGTCCGGATGCTCTGGATTCAGCAGGTAGTTCCAGGTGTGCGGGGCAATCGCCGAGGGCATGCGGGCCAAAGGCGTTTCCTGCGAGGCGAGCCAGGTATCGCCGAGGTTGCGCGTAAACTTGGGATCCTGCCTCCAATCGGGAGGTGCAAGCGCGTTCGGGGGCTTAATTGGCAACTCATCGGGAACCGAGATATTGAGCAATTGGTAGAAGCTCGGGAGATACGCCTCGTCGTACATATCCGTCATGTGGACAATGCGCTCCAACAGCGCGCCAGCCGGGCAATCCGCCAGATAGACAACGAGCCTTCCCTCAGTATGCCAGCGCCCGGAGGCGTTAAGACCGCCTTCACCGCTCAAATCGACGAAGCTGCTGATGCGCCAAAGAGTCGTCATGAAGGATCATGCTCGCGCCTGCGCATTTAGATGAACATTCCCTCGTCAAGCTGAATCAGGGCCTCCGCCACGGCATGCTCGCCAATCTGTGTGTCCAACATGGCCAGCGCAGTCCTGCCGTCAAAACGACGCTTGCGGCCACACAGCCACCTCCGGCCGTCCTCGCGATCCCCGTAGACCTTCACGGCCAGTTCATACATCCGCGCCACGCGCGCTAGCCGGTCTGCTTCGATCACACTGAAAGGTTCGTTCTTCTGGCGGCGATGCTTGAGCGTCCGGGCGGGAATCACCACCTCCAGCAAATCCTTGACGGCAATGCCCGAGTAGGCCGAGAACTCCTCCAGCGTGGAGAGCGGAAGGCCGCGCTCGATTTCTCTCCAATCGAAGGTGAATGGAGGAGATACGGCAGAAGCTGCGGCAGTCTGGCTCATGGGGACATTATGCCACAGTTTTCGCGGCATTTTGTCCTGTTATCCCAATTGTCCAAGGAATCGCGGGTTTGGAGGCCCAGACTGAAATTGCGCTGCTACGGGTCTGCAACCCGCCAATAGTCGGCCCGGGCCACGATGCGCGCGCCAAAGTCCTCGGTGGTTTTCACGCGGATCGTATGCAGCCCCGGGGTGGGGTCCGATGGACTGAAGGTGATCAGGTAGCGATTGCGGGCATGCTTGGCGCTCTCCACCACGCGGCTCTCGAAGCCTTTGTCGCCGGCGAAAGCGTGGTACTCGCCGCCGCTCATGGTGGCCACTTCCTTGGCCACATTCTTCTTGAATGCCTGAACCAGCATCACCAGGGCCGAAATCATGTTCATGGTGCGGTTGTCGCCGTTGTCTTTCAAGTCATGCGTAAATTCAGCCCGCGCGGGAGAAAACGAGACGCTGAGCACCAGCACATCGGAGCGGCCGATCTTCTCAATCAGTTGCTCGGGCTTGGTGTGCTTGCTGCCGTGATCGCGCTCTTCGCTGATGAGCAGCAGAACCCGGCGGAACTCCTTGGGTTGCGACTCCAGCAGATCGACGGCGTAGCTGACGGTGTCAAGAATCGCGTCGCCGCCGTCGCCTGGGTCGAGATGCTTGAGGTCGATGTTGATCTCTTCGCTGGTATGGGTATAGTCGCGAATGAGGTGCGGCTTGGAGTCGAAGCCCACCAGCGCCGCCTGGCTGCGGCTGTCGGACAAGAACGTGTCGAGCAGCGGGCCCAGCTTGGCCAGTTTGTCGAATTCGAGCGCGCTCATGCCGCCCTGCTCGACGGCTACTACCAGCGAAACCGGCGCCGTGTCCATCTCTTCCTGAACGCGAATCTTCTGCGGCACGCCGTTGTCTTCCAGCACAAAATCCTTCTGTGTAAGGCCGTAGACGATGCCGCCGCCACGCTTCTCAACCAGCGTGGGTACCAGCACTTCATTGGCAGTGACGCGCAGCGTTGGAGCGTCAGGGTGTGCCGAGGGAAGGGCAAGCGGCGGCTCCGGCGGCGGTAGGTGTTGCGACCATCCAGCAGCGGGCAGGATGAGCAACACAACCCAAGCCATGCAAGGCCAGCAGCGAAGTGAGAATCTCATACCGAAAGGTGCTCCTCGATGTCCCCGCAACAACGCCGCGAGAACGGCCTATCACAAGGAGTATCAGACCCATCCGCGCAGCGCCACCCGTTCAATAGGCTGCCCCGGAAGGAGATGGCTGCGGTATGGGGCTGCCCTGAACCGGGAACGGCTCATACAACCGCTGTGGAGTGGGCTGTGGAGCGACATTTGGCGTGGGAACTACCAAAGGCGGACCGGGCGGTATCGTGGGCTGATCAGCTGCCGGGGGCGGAGCAGCAGAAGCCGGAACGGGGGCGGGCGCCTGGGCTGGCTGTGCCGCGTCAAGGGCAGAACGCAAAGCCAGAAACACCGATGTCGGCTTGAGCTTGTCGTCAAAGGGCAAGGGACGCTGCGCAGATCCATCCTTGCGCTGGTTTTGCGCGGCGTTCGTCTCATTGAGCCAGGTATGAGCGCTCGTGATGCCCCAGTTGAGCAGCACCGGCACATTGGGCTGCGCCAGCACCTGGCCAAGGTAGCTGGTGTAAACCAGGGACACGGCGGCATCCTGCTCGTCCGGCCCGCCAGGCACATTGCGGGTATTCACATCCATCTCGGTGATATAGACATCCAGTCCCAGCTTGGCAATCTCCTGGATGAACTTCACCAGCCCCGGGCCGGGCTGCGGTCCATCGGCCTGCAAGTGGCTCTGGACGCCGACAGCATGAATGGGAATGCCGCGGGCCTTGAGCCGCCGCACCAGAAGAAGCACCTGCCCCCGCTTTTCCACCTGCTCGGGAGTGTCGAGCTCGATACCAAACTCGTTGTAGACCAGCTTGGCCTGCGGATCGGCTTCAGCGGCAATCTTGAAGGCGAACTCAAAGTAGTCGGGACCAACCAGTTCCAGCCACGGCGATTTGCGCAGGCCGTCCAACCGATCGTCGGCCGGGTTTACTGCCTCGTTGACCACGTCCCAGCTGTGAATCTGGCCACGATAGCGCCCGGCCACGGTGCGGATATGCGCCTCAAGCATCTGCCGTGCATTGTCCTTGTTGGCAACGTCTTTGAACCAAGCCGGCAGGGCCTCGTGCCAACAGAGATTGTGGCCGCGCACGCGCTTGCCCGTCTGGCCGGCGAAGCTCACTAGCCGGTCGGCAAGCGAAAAGTCGAACTTGTCGGCGGTGGGCCGCAGCGACGCCCATTTCATCGCGTTTTCAGCCACCAGGATGTCTGCCTGGGTGAGAACGAGCAAGGTATAGCGGTCTTTGGTCTCGCCAGAGGCCAGGCCATCCACATCCAGCAGTGCCGGATCGACGGCCACACCGTACAACAGCCCGCGGGCTTCGGCATGGGCGCGCAGCGAGTTTGTCCCGCCCACCAGCACCCTGGGTGCCCCATCCGGCGCCTGGCCGGATAAGAACTTGGACCAACCGGACAAAGTTGCGCCTGCTCCCAGCGTAACCGCCATTCGTCCAAACTGACGCCGGGTGAGCGCCTGCCAGCCGTTCTGTGTCATGCCGCCTCCGGATGAGAGGTCAATCCGCGACTCCATATCCGCTGCGTATCGTCCCTTGCGCGGTCAATTCCGTTTGCGGGCCTCAGCCTGCACCCGGCCCGTCCAGGCAAGAAAACTCAACAGTTCCCAACGCGAGTGCCACACAAAGGCCATGATCTCCCCTGGCGTCAAAGATTCTGCCCAACGGCCCGAGTAGGTCTCCACCCGCCAGCGAAAATATTCGCTGCGCCACGGCTTGAACCGATGGCCGCGCGTGGCGTTCCAGAGAAATCGAATCGGAGCGAACAAGAGTCTTCCTTTTGAACAAGTATAGACTTCTGGGGCGCGGAGAGAAGCCCAGTCAATGCCAGCGGGAGAAGCTTCATTCTGAGACAGAAGGCGGAATTCCGCAAGAGGCGCGCGGGGGCAACCGGGCCGGAAGGCAAGGTCGAGGTCCACACCCCTGCAAGTGCAGCGCGGGATTGCGGCCAGCCAACGCCGCAGGTTAGCCGGGCAGCTTGTCGAAAAGGCTGCCGGACCCCAGTTGCGAGATCACATCTTCAAGAGCCGTTGACTGCGTCTCAGAGAGCGCGAGTTGAGTAGATATCTTGGCCACATCGGCCTGCATCAATGTGGTCTGCGAGCCGGTCAACTGCATCTTTTCGCTGCTGACCGCGTCGGATGCGGAGGTAAGTTGAGTGATGGAGTTATCGATGGTGACACGCTGCTGCGAGACGTAGTTCAATGCGGTACTCAAAGCGGCGGTGTCGCTGGCCGCTTGGCCGGCGTTGACCGTGCCCGAGGAATAGTCGGCGATCAGGTTATTCAGCGCGCCAAAGACGCTGTTGGTCCCTGCACCCGTGAAGATCTGGCTGCCGGGCACGTTCAACTGAATCTTCTGGCCGTTGGGGGTCGCAAGATAATTGATATTTGCGTCGCCGTTGTAACTGGTGGTGGCCGGCGAGGTCGCATTCGAGGTGCTGAAGGGCGCCGTGGAAGTGAGGCCGCCGGAGAAGATGTACTGGCCCTGGTAGCTGGTGTTGGCCAGCGACTGCACCTCGTCGAGGATCCCGGCAATCTGGCTGGAGATCGACTTCACATTGCTCGCGTTCATGGTGCCGTTATTGGCCGAGGTGGCCAGAGAGATGGCTTGCGTAAGCTGCGAGACCACGCTGCCCAGCGCTGAGTCGGCCACCTGCAATTGACCGGTGACCAGGCTGGAACTCTGCGTAAAGGTGTCATCCCGCTGCATCTGGTTGAGCAGCAACACGTTCTCTCCTGACGCCACGGGGTCTGTGCTCAACGAGGTGACGCGCACGCCGCTGGAGAGCTCGGCGGTCAACTGCTGTTCGGTCGCCTGCGTCTGGTCCAGCGAACTGACCAGATTCGATATATAGCTTGGATCCACTCGCATCGCACTCCTCCACTGGCTGAGGCAGACCGCGCGGTTGCGGCGGCCCTGGTGAACTCTGCCGCAATCGGCTGCAGTTGCATGCTCAGGAAACAGTTGTCTGCGACCCCAGGTTAAGGGCCGACGCCATGATGGTGTTCAGCATGGCAAAGACCTGCGAGGCGGCCTGATAACTGCGTTCGAGCGTCGTCATGGACGCGGCCTCATCGTTCAGGTTCACGCTGGAAAGCGCATTGTTCTGGGTCTGCAACTGGGTCACCGAGGCGCTCTGCGCGGTGTTCTCGGTCTGCACTTCAGCAACGGTTGATCCCAGCGTGCTCGCAAGACTCGAGTAGTAGTCGGTCGGCGTCTTGCCGTTGACAATAGCCTGATTCCCCAGGGCGGCCATCGCCACAGCGTTGGAGTTGTCGCCGCCTCCCTGCCCCAGCCCCGCGGCAGCGATCTGGTTGGGGTCGGTCATCACCACACTCATGGACGCGGCGCTGCCCGCCACCTGTGCCGGTTGATTGAAGATGTAAAGCGGAGTGGTCCCCGTGCCAACGGTCCCAGTGGAATTGGTCCCCGTCCCTTCGACTCCGCTGTAGTCGGTACCCGCATTGTTCAGCGTGTTCACCTGCGTGGAGACGTTGAAGGCAAGATTGTCGAGCGAGTTCAGCACCGAGGGAATGTCCTGGTCGCGCGCGGTCAGGAGGCCGCCCAACTGCCCGCCCCCGGTTGCCACTTGCGCGGTGATGTCTGTGCCGCCGAGAAAGAAATGGGTCGTTCCCCCCACTGTGCCATTGGTCAACTGGAAGCTTGAACCTTCAGAGACCAGCAACTGGCCAGAGGTGGTGGTGATGGAAAGGCCGTTGTTCTCCGTGGTCACCTGGTTGATACCAATCAACTGCGAAAGCTGGCTCAGATCCTGCTGGCGCTGGTCCTCCAGCGTGCCCGCATCCTTGGTGGGCGAGGCAGACTGAATCTGATGATTCAACTGTGCGATGGCGCCGGTAAGGGCATTCACCTGGCTGGTCACGCCAGATGCCTCCTGGTCCAGGGCCGATCGCTGCGCGTTCAAGCTTGCCGCGGCGTTGGAAACATCGCCTGCGAGAGTGGTTGCCGCCGAGAGCACACTCTGGCGCAACGCATTGTTGGTGGGATTGGCCTCAAGCGATGAGAAAGAACTGAAAAAGCCGGTCAGATCGCTGCCTATGTCTCCGGCGGTTGATCCGGAGGCGCCAGAGGCTGGCGTGAAGAGCGCTTGCAGCGTATTGAGCGCGGTGAGCCGCGAGCCGGAGGCGGAGGCCAACTGCTGCTGTTGATTCAGCCGCTCCTCCAGCACCCGGTCGCGCACTGAGATCGCGCCGGTCTCGGAGACTCCCGCTCCATATGAGACCCCATCCACCACCAGCGGCTGATTCTCCTGCCAGTTGGGCTTCTGCTCTGAATAGCCTGGGGTGTTGGCGTTCGCCACGTTGTTGGCCACTAGGTTCAAGGCAGACTGATCGGCGTCCAGGCCCTGCGAGATCAAGGCAAATGCGGAGCTAATTGTCCCCATGACCGGTCTCCGTCACCACCCACCCTCTTACCTGGGGTTCCCCATACTCCAACCGGTTGCGGTGCGACTCACGCAGCCGCTTCATTACGTTCAGATTGGCGCGCGTTACCTCCAGCACCCGGGCAAAGACTGCCATGTCGCCGGCAGCTTCGCGAGCTTCCATAGCCAGAACTGGGCCCTCCAGCACAACCGGCGCCGCCAACTCGCGGTTCAGGGCCTGGCAGCTCAATGCCAGTTCCTCCAGCCGGTCGGCATCCAGCAGCGCCAGCGCCCGCGAGGCCTCCCGCACCAGTTCCTTCAGGGCCGGACGCACCCGGCGCTCACCCATCTCCTGCATTGCCGCCTTCCTTTCCGCCACCGGGCTGCTCCTCAGGTGTCTGCCAGCGGATTCAAACCCCGGTGCCGGAGGCCCCCTCCGGCGCTTGCTACACGCCAGGCACACCCTCTCGAACCCCACGGGCAAGCCAGCTCTATTGCCCCAGCATGGCATCCACCAGTTTGGAGGCAACCGCCGCCGGCGCCACGTTATAGGTGCCGGCCGCTAGCGCTGCCTGAATCCCGGCGACCTTGTCCATGCGCACGCTGGGATCGGCCGCGGTCTGCGAAACCTCACTCCCCGCGCTTGAAAACGTGACCTGGTCACTCCCCAGCGCGCTACTCCCCCCCGCGGCGCCAGCCTTGGCCGGCTGCGCGGCTGCAGGGGCGGGCCCGGCCGTTCCCAAAAGCGATTTCAATCCGTCGAGACTGCTGCGAATGTCCATATACATTGCTCCTTGGTGGGACTATCGGCGCGCCTGCTAATCACTCTAGTCATTTGAGGCTTCTCATCACAGTATTGCCGTGCAGATCCATGGTTACCTTTCCAGTTCCGGGCTGGTTACCGGAATGGGAGAGGTCCTTGACGATTCGATTGGCAATTCCAAATCCGCCCTGTTCGCTGAGAGCGCGGCCCAGCGCTTCCGACGCGTATTCACCCAATGCGCCGGTCGAGCCTGCGCTGGAGCTGTCCTCATCGCCTGTCAGCGCATCGCTGTTGGTCATCGGCTTCAACAACTCCTTCATCATCTGGGCCTCAAACTCGTGTGCCGCCCGCACCAGGCGCGGCTGCGGCGTTGCCTGGCTGGTCGCGGGCGTCGTCGGCCCCATCGTCGCTCCCGCCCCCGTCGTCCCCGCTTGCCCCAGGTTCATTCCGCCCAACTGCATTAAAGAACCTCCAGGTCGGCCTCAAGAGCGCCGG
>Ga0302320_10030981_pt1 | contig 10165 bp, 4 predicted proteins | sample Bog_T0_3_FD_202130 | JGI IMG/M metagenome (GOLD analysis project Ga0302320, IMG submission 202130) | Peat permafrost microbial communities from Stordalen Mire near Abisko, Sweden - Bog_T0_3 | ecosystem: Environmental > Terrestrial > Soil > Wetlands > Peat | place: Sweden: Abisko, Stordalen Mire...
GTCTTGAAAGTTAATTACGAACTGTACGGCAGCAACGTCCGGTTGTTCATTCAAGTCTTTGCCGGTTAGATACGGCTGGATCACCTTGTTGTTTTGCGTGTTACCCCGTACAAGCACACGTGCCTCATCAGCTCCCAAAAGAAAACCAGTGCCTAAGATCACGCAGCCCTGAAAGCAAATGCCTGAACTACTAACAAGACTGTAGGGCCGCTGCTCCCGAATACCGGACACGTCCAGCTGTGAATTTATCCCTTCGACTTCTAAATCATTTCGGTAAGATTTGCCAATCCATCGATGTTTCGACATCCACAGCGCAGAAAACACTACGCTAGCTGCACCGGGCCAAGACTGGCTAGGACTGGCGCGAAGAATGGAACTATGTTTGGTTAGTCGGTCCAAACCCACTTCGCGATTGTCACCCTCAGCTATCGCACTCGTCACAACAAGTCCCAAGAATCCGGAAGCCCTTACAATTTGCATCGCTCGTAGCAAGAAGTAAACACAAAGATCAGCCGGACCACGCACCCCTTCTGCGACGTCTCTCACCAGCTGCTCTCGGTATTCGTGCCCAAACATGCCGGTCAGTTTTGAGCTTCCCATGTAAGGCGGATTGCCAACGAATGCTGCAAAGCCGCCATGCTCTAATACCTCTGGAAACGCCAACGGCCAGTGCAATGTCCTGCGACTCCCAAGCTGTTCCTTGGCGAATCTACAGAGATCTTCAGTGCCTCGTGCCCAATGGACCATCATGTGGTCTGCCGCAACCTCAAGCGCCTCCTCGTACTTCTTGCCGCTGAGCCCCCTTAACTCGGTTGCAACGAGTACGTCTGCAGCCGCTTTTAGCTTTATTACTGCTTCTTCCGCATCACCGTAGAGCGCGGCTTTGGCGGCAACCTGTTCGGGAGTGTCTGAGGGCATCGTTTCCAACAACTCACGCTTTCTCTGAGCCTCCTCCACGTGCCGCCACAGATTCAGGGTGCTAAACGCAATTTGCTTGACTCCCTCCGGGCGCAAGCTAAAGTCTTCCAATTGCTTAAAACTGCTCAGGCCCAATAGAGAATCTCCACACTTGAAGGCATGATCGAGGAACGTGAAGGGTCGTTTGGCATCGAGCGTGATAAGCCACATCGAGAGTTTTGCCATTTCCACTGCCATGGGGTTGATGTCTACGCCATATAAGCAGCGGTCGGCGACGAACCGTCGGGCAATGGCAAGACGTTCGGTTGCATCCTGTGGAACGAGCCGCTCGCTGGGTAACCCCCGTGAGAACTCCCCATCGGGCGTTACCAGGAATTCGCCGGGATGCTTATTCTCTTCACTTTCCCAGGATTCCGTTAGCCGCTCGGCGAGGTAGCGGCAGGCTTGCACTAGGAACGCGCCGGAACCCATCGCCATGTCGCAGACCTTAAGGCCAAGGATCTCCTTCGGGGACTTGAGCAGCCACTGTTCCCGCGGCAAGCCTTCCGCCGGGCCGGCATAAACCAACGGTTCCAATGTGTACTGGACAATCGGTTCAGTCAGCGACGGCGGCGTGTAGTGTGTTCCGGTACTACGTCGGGTGGTGCCGGCGGTGACATACAAGCTCCCAGGAAGAACAACCACTGGCCGCTCGAAGGAGTCCTCACGGATCAGATCGATGAATGGGCGGATTCGCCCGAGGAGAGCCGCGTCATGACCGCAGGCGATGAGGAACCTGTGCTCTTCGGTCAGTCTACCCTCATTCAAAGCCCGCTTGATCGCGGAAACTGAGCGTCCCGTCTCATCGTGGAGGAACTCAATCAACTCGTCCTGTCCCTGCGCTAACTTCGTTTCCAGCATAGCCAGAGGGATCTCGGCTTCCTTGTCGCGGGTACCCTTGATACCGAGTACGGTTTCGCTGGCACGGACTGCGGTGTGATCGAGTAGCCCCTCGTAAACATGGCCGATTTGTTCAACTCCTAGCGCCAGGAAGGAAACGCGTCGCGATTCTGCAGGCCCTCCACCGGGAACCTTGATACGCAATCTCTGAAGGGAACTGAGCAGGTGAAGCACCACCCGATTGTTCACTTTCAAGGGATCCGCCTGCGTTGTTGCCCACTTCGTGCCGGCAACGCGGCCTTCGAGAAATGGATACCGATCGGGGTCGAAGAGCGACCCGCCATAAGCTGGCATCATCAAGTCCTGGTGTTGCACGCCACCATGTACGGCGCGAAAACTGGCGAGCAGGCGCGCCCAGGCGTCGTAACGGCGTTCCAGCACTTGCGGGCCATAAAGGTCTGCGGCCTCCTGCAACTGCTCCATAAGCGTCGAAACGGCGTAGTTGTCGTCATACAGCGGTTTGCCAAGATGCAGCAATCCTCGCTCTTCAGCAGAGAAAAGGAAGACAAGCCGCATCATGACGGTGAGTGCGGCCTCGTAGAGAGCGGTTTCTGCAAGCCCTTTGAGCAGCGTTCGGTTGGCATCCTGATCGAGCGTGTCGAATGCCTGTACCAGCACCTCTACCGCCTCACGAACCTGATAGCCGAGTTGGTCTGTAACTTCCTGCTGATCCTGAGCACTCTCCGTCAGCAGACCCAGCAACGTGCCATCGGAGGCTACGCCGAAAAAGCGGCGAATGCCGAGCAGGGAGTGAAAGGCACGCAGGGTGATTGGCTCGTCAAGCCACAGAGAGCTATACCAGGACGCATAGCCGGTGGTTTCGCCCCGTGGGGCAAACACCAGCATCCAGTGCTCACCGTTGGTGACGAGACCGAGGGCAACACCGGTCGCGTGAAGCAACTCCATCATGCGGGTGGCTGGGTTGGCCTTCCAATGCCTGCCGATAACAGGGCGGTCGAGCGCCTGCCCGGGAGGATAGATAACAATGAGTAGATGAGCCTGCCCGGCCGTTTCGGTGTGCTTGGGTGCGACTAGGGCAAAGTCCGGGCGAAGGGTTTCCCCCATCTCCGCGATGTTTGCTTCCAATCCGGGGGGAAGTGTCTGTCCCTCCGCGATGAGATCTTCCGGATAGCCCAGCAACGCAGTGAGAACGTGGATGATCCAGGCACGCTGCCGGCCAGGGGCGTCGGGGTTTTCTTGCCACTCCTGGTAAGCAGCTCGAAGCTCTTTGGCCTGCCCGGGATCGCGGGCACCGAGACCTTGCGGGAAAGCCTTCAAGAGCACCGGCAAAGAAACGAATGGACCGGAAACTTCGACGAGGGACAGCCAATCGGCGTGGTGACGAGACGTGCTCATGCCCGCCCTCCGGTGATTTCGAGGACCGCCCTGCGCGGGATCAACCAGGTAACGGCGACGGGGAAGAGCCGAGCGCTCGGATTGCGGAAGCGCGATCGGATGTGCTCGGCCTCCCGTTCAATTTCGGCCGGTATCTCGTTGAAGCGTCGACGCAAGGCGGCAAGGTCACGTTCGCGCTGTTGTGTGCCCGCCTCGTCGCCTCCCAGATCGAGCATTAGCTGCGGGTTATCCCTACTTTCAAGCTCGTCCTGAATGGATTTCCGCAACTCCGTCATGATCGTCCTGAGCTTATTCACTTCCTTCTCCGCGAGCTCTTCGAAGTTCTTCTCTAGATTCTTTGTACGCTCGGCTCTGCGAGCCTCTAGGGCTGCCAAAAGTGAATCACGCTGCGAGGGCCACAGCGCTTGAAACCGCGCCTCGATGGAAGGAGGCGCTTCTGTATATGTAGCTGCTGCAAGTGCGGCCTTGGTATCGCCTACATTGAGACGGTTGAATCGACCCTCAATCAAGGCGCCACCGGCAGTGATGATTTCTTCATGCAGCCGAAGATTGTCACCACCCAGCACAACAATTCGACCGTGGGCGATGATCACGGGATTTGTCAGTGCCGAATCATCGACTACGCAAGTCGAAACACGGGACAGGTGCTTGGCAGTTGTTCCGAGAGACCAGATCTCTGCCCGCAGCAGCCGTAAGCACATCTGGACAAGGCGATGATTGAGATGAGCGAGCACTACATCGTCGCGGCCGGCAGCCAAAGCAGGATCGAAGACAATCGGGCGGATGACTTTGGTATGTGGATGCGCCAACCCCTCCGCACATTGCGCCCAACTACCAGACAGCGCTGGGAGTCGGAAAACCGGGCATGATTTGCGATTTCCGGTGGGATCGGGCCAGATACCTTCGACGTCGACCGGAATGAGCGGTGGTTGCTCGGCAAGATCCATTCCCACCTTCACGACATTCTCAATGTGGTCAGGCGTTAGGTTCAGTTCGTGTTGCGTCTCGTGCAATTGAGAAGCGAGCCTTTCCAATTGTTCGCGCAGCTTGCGGTCAAACTTCAGCATGCGGCGAACCGGTTCGGCTTCTTGTTCAGCGCGGGCGGTGTCGAGCCGGGTTCTCCGCCCGAGCATTGCCTCCTCCACTTGGCTGGCAATCACCGGACCTACCTTGCCCAGGTCCTCGCGTATGGTCTCGATCTTGAGCGCGGCGCGCATGAGGAATTCCAAGTCGGCTTCCAGATCACCCACCTTTCCGGTCGTGATGGCCGAATCGAACCCACGACCGACGAAGTGGTGAATGTGAACCTCATCGGCCTTCTGGCCGTGACGGTCCACGCGTCCGTTGCGTTGCTCCATGCGGTTGGGATTCCAGGGGATCTCGAAGTGGATGAGTCGAGAGCAATAATTCTGCAAGTTCACGCCCTCCGAGGCTGCATCGGTAGCCAAAAGGATGCGCACGGTGGATTCTTTGGGTTTCGCTTGGAAGGCTGCCTTGATCCGTTCGCGTTCTTCCTTGACCATGCCTCCATAGATCATCTCGAGCCGGCCCTCTTCCGCAAAACCTTCACGGGCTAGCAGGTCATAGAGCCATTTCTGGGTAGCGCGATACTCGGTGAAGAGGATGACCCTCGTCTCGTTCCATTTCCCACCCGGCCTGAGAGTGTGATGAAGCCAGTTGATCAGTGTCTGGGCTTTACTGTCCGGCCGCTGACTGGCCTTGGCTCCATATTCCCGTAGCTGCTTGAGAATATCCTTCTCCTCGATGGAGATAGCTGAGAGGACCTGGCTTGCTGACCCCACCACCTCGCCAATCTTGGCTTCATATTCCTCATCGTCAGCGTAGTCGTCGTCGTAATCATCGAGATCTCGCGCGTAGCTGCCACTCGACTTCATACCGCCAACCGTTGCAATGTGCTTCTCTAGCGTTGTGCCAAAAGCGGCGGGAGACGAAAACAACCGCTTCTTGAGTAGTTTGAGGACGAACTCTGCAGCCAGCCGTTCACCTTCGGACCCGGCATTCTTGAGCCGCAGTTCAGAATAGCGCTGCAGGTTGTGATGAGCTCGCCGCTCTTCGTCGGTGTAGGGCACCTCCATGTGCTCGACGACCCGTTCAGCAAAACGGCGGCTGCCATCCCAACGGAGTTTGAGTTCGGACTTCATCCGGCGAACCATCACAGCGTCCAGTTGGGCGCGATCTGGAGTGACCGCGCGGGCGAATCGTTGACTGTCGAGCAGTTCGAGCAAGGACGCAAAACTTTCCCGATACCCGTTATGTGGTGTCGCGGAGAGGAACAGCTTGTGCTCGAAATGGGGCGCTAGGCTCCGGATTGCCATGGTACGCATGGATTCTGTAGCGTATTTGCCCCGTCCCGACGGGGCGACGTTGTGGGCTTCGTCCACGATCATCAAGTCGTAGGCACGCGGATAGGTGGGCTGGTCGCCCGAAGGCAGGGTCTCGCGAAATGTCCGTAGAGGCCGTTCCCGTTTCAGAAAATCGATGGAGGTGATAAGTCGCGGGAAGTGCGACCACGGATTGACGTGTATGCCTCGCTTACGCCGCAACTGGCTGATTGTTTCGCTATCAATGATGCGAAAGTCGAGGCCAAATTTGTCGCGCATCTCCTCCTGCCATTGGAGTTGCAACGACGATGGACAAATGATTAGGACCGAGCGGACCCGATGGCGAAGAATCATCTCCTGCACCACAAGACCAGCCTCGATGGTTTTACCAAGGCCGACATCGTCAGCGATTAACAAGTTGACCCTGGGCATGGAGAGAGCCCGCACTACTGGGTCGAGCTGGTAATCATCGATCTCAATGCCGCTTCGAAATGGAGATTGAAGGGCCCGGTCATCGGATTGAGATATCGCACCCCAACGTACTGCATCCAAAAATGCTTGTAGCCGTTTGGGGGCATCGAATGCAACGGGATCAGGTAGAGTTGACTTCTCGTGCACCGTCGTGCCGGGCTCAATCTCCCAAATGACTTGGAGTTCTTCCCCTAGTCCATCGTCTTCGACCGAGGAGAGCCGGACTAAGTGCGACGCCCCAATACTGGCCACCGAGATTCCGTTTGCCGACGGTAGGATCTCGGTAACCACGAATGGCCGCTTGCGCACGATGACCAATTGACCAATTTCAGGACACTGCTTCAACATCGTACGAGCTAACTCCTTCAGCATTGCGCCTGCCGGCGGTTGGCGGGGGGCGTCTTGAATCTACTGTAATTTATCCATTAGTCTGTGCTGATCAGTGTACTTCGGTGTGAACACGAATGGTTGCGCGATGTAAGGCGAGGCAATCTCAGTCGTTGAAAGGCGGCGTCCGAACCATCACGCGACCCGCATTGTCCCGCGAATGGCCGGCTTCGGAAGCACTCCAGTGGTGATGAGAAGTTGTAGTGAGGGATGAGCTGCAATCTGCCATACTGGAACCTTGTGTCCAACATCCCTACAAATGTAGAACTCAGTTGTGCGCAGCATCCTCGCCTCAAGCCAGGTGCAGCGTTACCGCGAAACGGCGTTACAGATATTTCGCAACAGAGACTTTTCCTACTCGGAACCTTGACGCTTCAGTCTGCGACGAAACCCGCCCTCGCGAATTACGATTTAGTGACCTCTAGGTGGGAGAGTCTCCACGGTGTCTACGCGGATTGGTTGGAATTCGAAACCGATCAGATCACTACAGACGCCAAGTCAGAGACGTTGACTCGCCTGAGCGAGATCGTTGGGGTGGCCTTAGGCGTCGCAGCCCTTGATGCAGAGTTCGACATACGAATTAATCGCTTCCAGAGATTTCAACCGGGCGGAGCCGCACGCAGAGTGGATTTCGAGTACTACGCTGACGGTGAACGTTTCTTTCACGAGACAAAAGGGACCACATACGAAGCAAGCGTTCAAAGTATGTGCGACAGCATCGCGGGGCAGAAGGATTCCACGCTCGAGACGCTACAGGCGATCGGTACACCTGTCGGGACCATGCCGGTAAATGTGTCCGGGTTGACGGGTTCTGTCGCACTATATCGACATATCACTCGGCCCGGGGTCTCCTGCCTAATCACACTAATCGACCCTCCCCTGGAACCACAAATCGGTGCGAGACCTCCAAGGGAAGCCGACGAGTTAGCCTGCGTCCTTCGCTACTATCAGAACTTCTATCGAGTAACTCTCCCGCCACTGACTAACGTCGGGTCTCTCCGACTCGACCTCTGGCTTGATGATGTCATCGCTGGTCTACAATCGGGCGGGCCGGCTCCAAGCCAATCACCGGCAAATCTCAGGACCAATGCACGAGCATTCGAACCGGGCATAACCGATTCGCCGTATCGCGGCTCCTTCTTTGATGCGCGCTTCACCAAACGGAGCCTGTTGCGGTATTCGAGCCTCGCGGAAGCTACGGAGAGCATTACGTCCCCAGTATCATTTCTCGGTGTGTCTAATGAGGTGACTGAAACAATCCAGCGGTGTCGCTGGGATGATTTGCTCTCTTATCGTGATGCCCGGGCTGGATCTAAGCAAGATATTGAGAACGATCGTGAAATTCTCGAAAGCGGAGTTCTCTGCAAGCGAGTTGATCCAAACGAAGTCACTAATGCAGCATCGTCAGCTAACTTTGATTTGCTGCGGAGAATCGCTCTTTAGTCCTGCTCTAAACGCCGATAGCAACGCCGATCTTTTGTGCCTGTCAGGTTATGGGGTCCCAGTCGCTATACTGACTTGCGAATACTAATCACCATCTCAGATCAATTCCTCGGCTAGTAGCAATCTCTTGCGCACCAGTAACTCGGAGTAAATGATCCGCAGCAGTTGATCGGTCTCATCCTGTAGTTCCTCATTGGACTCCCAGTCGTTGTCGCGCCTGCAGAATGTGTCTTCAAGATCCATGAAGTCACCATTTGCTAGATTGTCAACCACGCGGTCCAACTCGTAGCAAAATTCGCCACTATTGACGGCATTGCATACCTCCTGGGCTGCTGCGCCAGCTAAAGAACAACGTATGTTTTGTCCTAATGTCTCGTGACCTGAGACAGCCGGCTGACGGAGGTGTGCGTACTCGTGAGTGTTGAGACGCTTTAGGGCTGCCTGGGCACTGTTATCGAACGGCGGGGGGTAGTGTCTTGCAAGCAGCGCAGTTCTTCATTGGGCCCAAAGCGACGTGATGAGTTCGCTGACCGACATTGTGAAACGCCCATGCATGTCCAAGTTCATGAATGGCGAGAACATAATCAGATACGGGGGGCACTGGGATAGCTTCTGCTTGTTTTGTCACTGCTATTCGAATATAAACTGCTCAAACTTTCGGTGAGGCAAACGGACATTTGTGTAAGCGCGGGGAGAATTACCACAAAGCTCGAGCAGACGGTCACGCTTACCCATGGGGTTCGGACCGCTGTCCTCCTATTTTCTGCGACGGCCTCATGTGACCTGAAATCCTCTTTCCTTCGCTGAAAGCGTTCCGTCCGCGACAGTCTCCAGAGTGGATCAGCTATTTCTAAAATCTGACGAGCCAGATCGAGTCGATAAGCCTGTGCGAATCGAGAGAGAAATGGCAGTCATCATTTGGGTGGCTTCGCCTTTTTCTTGGGTTTAGAGACGGGAGATGCAGTCGCAGCAACTGAAGGAGCCGCCGGGGTTGGAGGCGCAGTCGTGGCAGCCGTGGGTGGAGCGTGCGGTGGAGCGGCAACGGCGACTTGCGGCTTTGCGAGCACGACCTTCTGCTCGGCAAGGCTCCGTTCCGTCCTCACTGCGAATTTCGTGAACTCGCAGAGGGTTACCGCGATTGCAGCGTCTAGGGTCGGAGTAGATAGACTGCCGTGACCAGCCAATGGTGTAGTGTTTCGATCGTTGTAGATCTGGTGTATGTAATCCAATATCGGTGCGGGAAGGTTCGACTTTTTCTTGAACCCGTCGAAAATTCCTCCAAGCGTCTGATTGTTGACCGATGGCTTGTTGATGACGTCCTTGGCTAGAGTTTCAAAGACGCTCGCGGACGCATGCAAAACAGCGGTGTAATCCTGCCCACTAAGGGCAGTCTCCATGCGGTGTACCAACTTCCGGATGTTCGGGTGCTCTTTGGAGAGGTCGGGCTCAGAAATCGCATCTTCGGAGGTGACTATGATTGTCACCTTGAATTCATCTGCCGGGCCGACGTGCTGATAGCTGAAACCACAGTTATAGTCCCTAAGTATCCTGTTTACTGTCGATATCGGCATCATCTGCCGCTGAAGGTAGTCGGCGAGAATTTCTGCCAGCTCTGGGGTCGTTGGGAGGCGCATGATCAACTCACGTTGCCCGTGATGCCAAGCGTGTTCAGCAGGCTGATAGTCGCCCCAGTCGCCGCCCTCAAGGAGGTATATCGGCTTACCCATTACCTGGTTGGCAATGTTAATGAATTCGTTCTCCCGTCCCAGCGTGATCCCACCATCATCGTCACCATCGGGGATCAAACAACTGTGCCGAATGAGGCGTGTCAGTTCTAGACGAGCCCCAGACGGAACAACCTCTTGCTCCAATGCCGCACGGGTCAGCTTAGCCAGTTTCATGAAGGGCATACCCAATTCTATGAGCGTCCCATCTGAAATGTCTCGCAAACATGCAAAAAGCGAAGGAACCGACCTCTTCGCCAACGAGAAACGCCGCAAGGTCCGATCTTCCTGTCCCCCGACCGGATTATATGACTCCGGTACACTAGCCGACTTATGAGGACCGATCCATTTGCAATATTCTTTTTGCCACGGCTGGTAATCCTACCTTGATCAAGCCGCCGACATCCTGCGCGGCAATGCCGATCACTCCGAGCTCCAAGGCCACGTTTTTGCTCTGCCATTTGATGAGGAGATACAATATAACACCACATGATTGTGAACGAGTTCTGTGAAGAAGATCCTCTGGAAAACAACGATCGTGATCGCTCCAACTTCGTCCGGGAGTTAGTACAACGTGCCAATGAG
>Ga0302320_10030983_pt1 | contig 10164 bp, 11 predicted proteins | sample Bog_T0_3_FD_202130 | JGI IMG/M metagenome (GOLD analysis project Ga0302320, IMG submission 202130) | Peat permafrost microbial communities from Stordalen Mire near Abisko, Sweden - Bog_T0_3 | ecosystem: Environmental > Terrestrial > Soil > Wetlands > Peat | place: Sweden: Abisko, Stordalen Mire...
GAGCGAGGGCGGCATGGCGGCGAGGCGGAAGCGCACGCCAGGTCCGGTTTCGAAGAAATTGGCCCAGGGTTGGCGTTTTTGGTCCAGGGTGAGGTTGACGTTCCAGTAGAATTGCGTCTGGATTGCACCCAAATTCGGCGTGTAGCCGGCGCGGTTCTGGGAGTACATGAGGAAGTCGTCGTCGAAGCGGCTTACGAAAAGCGCGTCGCCGTTGGTCTCGAAGAAGAGCCCGCCGGTGGTGGCTTTGAGCATGTGCCCGAAGCCCTTGGTGAACGAGGCGCCTCCGCGGTAGTCGGGCAGGATGTGCCCGGTCAGATATCCGACGGAAGAACCGGCTTCGACCCACCCCATCAGACCGTGCCAGACGTTGGTGGCCAAGCCAAGCGCGGGAATGAGTGCGCTTTCGGAGAGGTATTGCGGAGCGATCCCGGGGCTTTCCGGGCCGATCGAACCGCGCGTGTCGCCCACGAAACGAAGACTGATGTATGGGTGGACCGGAAATTTCACATGCAACTCAGTCTTGATCTGGGCGTAAGAGAAAAAATCGCTCCACCGCGATGAATACATCGGAAACATCCAAACCGTAGTGCGGAGGGTTTCGAAGGCGGGCCAAAGGTTGCGGTAGGCGGCGTTGGCCTCCGTGGCAATTTTAGGGTCGGAGCTCTTGCGGGCGAGATCGAACCAGCGGAGGGCCTGGCGGTCGTTGTGCAGGAGGTTGTAGGTCCATGCGAGCTTCAGCATCACGGCGAAGTCGGCCGGATCGTCTTCCTGGGCGAGTTGCAAATATTTGAGCGCGTCGCGGAGGAAGCCCGCTTTCAGGCTGCGCTCAGCCATGACTTTGGCATCAATGGATGGCGCGGCGGGTTGAACTGGGCGTGTGCGCAGAGTTTGGGGCAGGCGCAAAACGGCGCGGACACGGTTGGCGAGATCTTCATCGGCGCCTTGCATCACCCGTTCGAGCAGGGGCATGGCAGCCGTAGTTTCGCCGCGCGCGAGCAGAATGAAGCCAAGCTGAGCGGCAGAGAGGTAATCGGTGTCGGAGAGCGCCGTCAACTGGCGGAATTCCCGTTCGGCATCGGCCTGGCGGTTCATGCGCAGCAGTAGGTACGCGAGCTCGCGGCGCAGATCGAGGTTCTTGGGATCAAACCGCAAAGCGCGCTGGAACTCGGAGACGTAGGGATAGCGGGTGGGAAGCAACTCGCGGGCGGCTTCGGCGGCGCGCGGTTCGCCTCCGCGGGAGGCGGCCAACAGAGCTGCGTTGGCTTCTTCGGTGCGATTCAGGGACTTCAGCACGCGGCCGAGGTCAACCAGGACCGAGCGGCGATCGGGAATCAAGCGCCAAGCTTTCTCAAAGTGTTCGGCGGCTAGTTCCAGTTCATCGCGCTGTTCCGCCAGCGTGGCGAGTTCGAAATGGCCGCTGAAATTGTCGGCGCCCAGTGCGATGGCCTGGGTCCAGCGGGCGATGCCTTCGGCCAGGGGACGGTCGATATTCTGGAAGGCGCGCTCGGCCGTGGCGCGCGAGGCGGGGTCGCCGGACTGGCGCACGCGGTCGAAGACGCGGCGGGCCTGGGCCTGTTCCTTGGTCTCGTTACACAGAAATGCGTATTCCAGGGCAACGTGTAAATCCTTGGGATCGAGCAGCATGGCCTCGCGGAACTGGTCGCGGGCGGCCGTATTTTCGCCGATTTTGAGATAGGTGTAGGCGAGGTCCTTGCGCATACCGGGCCGGGTGGGCGCCGCGGCGATGGCCCGGAGGAAGAGGGCGATGGCTTCATCGTAGTTCCGGACTCGCAGGGCGGTGTAGGCTTTGTTTAGTGGCTCATACGCGAGGTCGGGAACCTGGGCGGTGGCCAGGGTCGATGCGAGGAGCAGGATCAATAGCCGCATGGTGGTACATACTGAGTGGGAATTAGCGGGCAATTGTCGCAGGAGAAATGCGGCCGTTCCGCTCAGTCGACTTGCACGGCGAAGCCTCGCAGCAGTCCGGCCCAACCCATCGGCGATGCGACGGCGGTGCGCATGGTGTCCGCCCCGGCGCCGAGACGGTTGAAGTGGCGATGCTCCAGGTCGACGCGGGTGGCGCCGCCTTCTTCAGGCGTGAAGCGCACTTCCACCTCGCTCGACTGGGCCGGGTCCGGCTGGTATTTCCATTGCTGGTCGATCTGCCACGCCATAACAAAGCGATGGGGCGGCTCCCAGGCCAGGATACTGCCCCAGACGCATTCCGTGCCGTCGGCCTGTTCGCTATAGCAGCGGCCGCCGGCGTAGCATTCGATGACGGTCTTCGTCATGGCGCTCTGTCCTATGTGGTGAGTGCGCGGCCACCAGGTGTCGATGCCCCCGGTGAACACTTGAAAGGCACGTTCAGGGGATGCTTGTACGGTGATGGTTTTGTGAACGGGCTGGTCTGGTGTGGGGTCAATGGCAGTCGTCATTTATTTTTCCTTAGGGATTGGGTTTTCTACCTGTTCTTTGAAAGCGGCGAGCGCTTGGGTCCAGAAACGATCGCAATAGGAGCGGATGGCGTCGAAGCCCTCCGGATTGAGCTGATATAGCCGGCGCGTGCCCGCTGAGCGATCCGTTACCAATTTGGCTTGTTTCAGAATGCGCAGGTGCTGAGAAATCGCAGGGCGGCTGATGGCGAAATCGCGGGCGATTTCACCGACGGGCAGGGGGCCGGCCAGCAGGCGTTCGAGGACCGCGCGGCGGGTGGCGTCGCCCAAAGCGTCGAGCTGGAGCGCTTGGTAAGTCTGCACTAACGGTAAGTTACCAGTTACCTTTAGCGCGTGTCAATTGCTTTCAGCAGTTTTGTTACAAAGTTACGATTTCTTGTGGCGGAGCGGAGTAGGGGCGGCGCCACAGGTGAGTCCGAGCGACTTCACTTGCGACTTGGCCTTGGCGGCGAGATCATCGGAAGGGAAGCGCTTGGCGAGTTCGCAGAACTCCTGCTTGCCTTGGGTGCGCTTGCCCATTTTTACCAGTGTTGCGCCTTTCATGTAGAGCGCGTCCGGGGTCTTGCCGTTGTCCGGATACTTCTCGAGCACCATGTCAAACTCCTGCAAAGCGTTGTCCAGCTTGTTTTGGCGCAAGTGGATCTCGGCGATGTAGAACTGGGCATTGGGCGCGAATTTCGTATTGCCGTAGTACTTCAAGTAATCGTTGTACTCCTGCAAAGCCAGATCGTCTTTACCGCCGCTGCGGTCCCGGTTGGCGTTCTGGTAAAGCGTCTCGGAAGCGACGGGCGGAACGCCGCCGCCAGCGGCTGTTCCGGCGCCTGGACCTGGACCTGGACCGGGGCTAGGGTCGCCACCGGGCGCCCCCGAAGGCGGCGCGGCGGCAGGGGACTGGATGGTGCGCACGGCGTTACCAATATCCAACATCTGCTGTTGGAGCTTGCCCATTTGGCTGGAGATGTCGGCCACGGATTCGCGCAGCGCGCTTACGTCGGTGGTGACGGAATCCATCTTGGAGCTTAGATCGGTCACGGTAGTAACCACTTTACTTTGCTGGTCTTTGCTGTTTTGCTGGAGATTGTTCTGCAGCAAAGCGACCGAAGTATTGGCCTTATTGGAGGCATCGAGCGCCTGCTGGACGAGCACCTGAATAGCAGACAGTTTTTCATCCTGCGCGCGCTGCAGCGTCCGCACTTGCTCCTGTAGCAGAGCCACGTCACGCGACAGCTCGACCATTTCCTTGCTGGCAGCGAAGCTCAGGCAGGGACAAATCAAAAGGGAAGGCAATAACTTGCGCCAAAAGGTCATAGGATCTCCTGATGAGCGGGACGGACATGGCCGTCCCGCCTGGTTGCCGAACGGGCGGGGAGTGCCCAGCCCTTAGCCAATTCTACTGCCCTGTGGAGAAATGCGCGCGGCGGTTCTTCTGCCAGCAAGCGTCGTCGTGGTCGGTACACTGCGGACGTTCCTTGCCATAACTGATGGTCTTGAGCTTGTCGCCGGGGACACCCAATTGGACCAGGAACTCCTTGGCGGCAGTGGCGCGCCGGTCGCCGAGCGCGAGATTGTATTCGGCTGATCCGCGCTCATCGCAATGTCCCTCGATGCTGACGGTGGCATCCGGGAAACTCGCAAAGATGGCCTTCAAGGCGTCGGCATTCTTGGTTAAAGAGCCGCGGGCATCCTCGCGGATGTCGTTCTTATCATAATCGAAGTAAGCATCGACGACGGTGCCGGTGAGCATCTGCTCAAAGGTAGTCTTAGGCGCGGCCGGTGGAGGCGGCGGTGGCGCCGGCTCGGTCACGTTGACCGTGGCGGTGGCGGTTTTGGTGCCGCCGGGCCCGGTAGCGGTGAGGGTGTAGGTGGTGGAGGAACCGGGAAAGACGCGGCGGTTTCCGGTAGCCTGCACGGTGCCAATGGTGTTGTCGATGGAGACGCTGGTGGCGTCGGAAACGGTCCAGTTCAGTGTGGACGACTGGCCGCGTTCAATCGACGACGGCTCAGCCGAGAACGAGGTGACGCCGGGGGCCGCGGGCGGCGGCGGGGCCGGGGTTGTTACAACCGGCGGGGGGGGCGGCGGCGGTGGTGGCGCCTTCTTCTTGCACCCTGACGCGAACATCGCCAAGGTCAGGCAAATGCCAATGGTAGTGACTCTCCGTTTATTCAACATGAACTAAAGCCTCCTGAAGTCTTTTGTGTCGCAGGCATGCGCCTGCGCCGCGTCGCCACACCTGGCGGCGCCCTGCTGTCATTTCGCCCATACCGGGGTCCAATTCTTTCCAGCCGTGGTCAGTTTTTTAACCTGGTGGCCGTCGGCCAACATGGTCCAGATCTGCTCCGAACCGCCGCGCGTGGACATGAACGCCAGATGATTGCCATCGGGGGCCCAACTGGGGTTTTCATTGCGCCCGGCGCCTTGGGTCAACTGGTTATAAGTGCGCGATGCCACGTCCATTACAAAAATATTGAAGTTTCCGGTGGCGAAACCGCGGGTCCAGGAAAAAGCTATAATTTGCCCGTTAGGATGCCAGGAGGGATTGGAAGCCTCTCCCTCGCCATTGGTCAATCTCTGCACGTCGGTGCCGTCGATATTCATCCGGTAAATTTGCTGCGGTCCCGACCGGCCTGAGACAAAGGCCAGATCGCTTCCGGTCTTCGGATTCACTTTCGGCTCGACCTCCAAGGAACGAGTGCTCGAAATGCGGCGGAGATTACTGCCGTCGATATTGGCGATATAGATCTGCGCCCAGCCGCTGGCGGTGGACGAGTAAAGCAACTGCTTGCCGTCCGGGGTGAAATCCGGGGTCGCATTCATAGAAGCGACCTGATTGTAAAATGGCAAGCGCCGTCCCGTATCCGTCGAGAGAATAAATATAGCAGGATTTCCCTTGGCGAAGCTAGTAAATGCGAGTTTGGTGCCGTCTGGGGAGAGGGCCGGCATGATTGACAAGGAATTCAGATGACTGATCTGGCGCTGGTTAGCCCCATCCGGGTCCATCACCCATATTTCTTTGTGGCCCGTGCGATTGGATACGAAATAGATCTTAGTTCCCAGCAGGGAGGTGCCGCCCATCTGCGCTATGATATCGGCCGCGAATTCGTGGGCGCTTTTCTTAGCGCCGGCCTCGTCGGGCGAGCCGAAATATCGTTTGCCCAGGATTTGGGCTTGCGCCAGTGACGGTTGTGCGACGTTGAATAGCCAGCCATAGAGCACCAGCACGTTGTTTTGGACGGCGGTGTATCCGAAAACCAGATAGTTGGCCGAAGCCGGCGGGGACGACCAATCCGCCAGCCATGTTCCTCCACCGGACGGCGGTTGTTGGCCGGGATGTGACGCTTGGGCGGCGGGCTCGCGGAAATCCGAAGGCTGCTGGGGCACGTTCAGCGGGTACATCGTTTTAGGGACGATTTTGAAAAGGCCGGAGGCGTCCAAGTCGTTATAAAGCGTCTCGTTGAAAGAATTCATCAGCGGCTGTGCGGCGCCGCTGCCGCGCAGGTCGGGTATGGCAATTTTGGGAGCCATGCCTCCGGAGATGCCAGCCCTGATATCGGGTTGTTGCGCCGCCAGGGTCAACAACAGCGCAGCCATCGCGGCGGTGAACCATAATGCTCTCTTCATTTAGCGTCTCAACTCAAACCAGAATTCGACATTGGCGTCATTGCGTTCGTAAGCGGCGGGCAGCGGCGGGAAGGGATTCGCATCGTAGATGGCGCGCTGGGCGGAATAATCGAGAGCTTGGTTCCCGCTGGTCTGGGAGATGTGGACATTGCGCACCGAACCGTCGCGCATGAGGTCGAAGGTGACGATCGCGGCCGGCAGCGTGTGTATCCGGGGATCCACGTCTCCCGTGCGCCACTTCTCCGCGACTCTTTGCCGCAGGATGGTTACGTAGTTCCCAAAGCGGTTGCCGAGGGGCGACCCCTCGCCTACGCCGACGCCGCCGGAACCGACTTGCCCGTACAACGGCGACACCAAAGCCTGGCCCGCCGCGCTGTAGAGTTGATTGGGGCGGTACACTTGCTTGGCGCGCCAATTGTCTTGAGCCGACCGGGCAGTCTCAGGCGGCTTGGGATGCATACGGCTCTTCAGCGGAACGGCATCGGGTTCCTCGACGGGCGCCTGTTTCTTGGGCTTGGCGGCGGGGGGAGGCGTGGGCACCGCCGATTCGGTCTGGTTGGCCAAAGGGTTCACCAGGCCGCTGCGCGAGGGCAACTGAATCTTGGGCACAACGTTAATGGAAACGCTTCCCCCGCCCGCATGCGTATCGCCCCAGGTTTCGTGCGTTCCCGAAAGGACCACGCCCCAAAGCAGCAATGTGCCGAAAACAGCGCCGTGCAGCGCGACCGCACCCAACAGGGGTATTTGCAGCGAGTCCGCCTGATCCAGGATGTCCGCGTGCGGCATTACTTGCGCCTCTTATCCGCAAAATCTTCCGGCTGGGTGACGGCGTTCACCTGCAGCTTGGCCGCGCCGAGTTCGCTCATCACCTGAGCGATGGGCTCCCAGACCGTCTCTTTATCGGCGCGCAAGTAGACCGCCGTGGCGCCGCTGAAACGCCGTGCGATCTCGGCCGGCAGTGCGTGAATGTCCACCGGTTTCTCGTTCAGGTACAGGGTGCCGTCCTTGGTAATGTTTACCACCGGCATGTCTTTGGCGCTGTCCTGCACCGCGCGCGTCTTGGGGACGTCCACCTCGATGCCGAACTCCATCACGTGCGCCGTCAGCATAAAAATGATCAGCAGCACCAGCATCACGTCTACGAACGGCGTGACGTTGATCTCGGCAATGGCGCCGAACGAAGTGCGTCGGCGCGACCGGGAGTTGCCGCCGCCATTGACAAAGATCGCCACGTTTTACTCTCCGAAGCTCCGCTCCGCCATGTTCAGGAATTCAAGCGAGAAGTCGTCCATGCGCGTGCCGATTTCGCGTATGGTGTGGCCGAAGTGGTTATAGAAAATGGCAGCGGGGATGGCGGCGGCAAGTCCCACCGCGGTGGCGATCAGCGCGTCGGCGATGCCGGGACCCACGGCGCGCAGACTGGCGCTGCCCTGCATGCCCAGTTCTTGGAACGCGCGGATGATGCCGAGCACCGTGCCGAATAGCCCGATGAAGGGGCTGACGGAGGCGGTAGTGGCCAGCCAGCTCATGTTGCGCTCGAGTTTGGTCAGCTCTTCGCTGGTGCCGAGCTGGAGCGAGCGCTCGAGCGAAATCTTATTGGTTACGGAGCCTCGAGCCTGCACCTGGCGGTGGACTTCTTCATAACCGAACTCGAAGACGGACAACAGGGGGGCGGGCTTGAACTGTTCGCTCGCCACCATCACTGCGTCGAGCCCGGTGGCCTTGCGAAAGGCCCGCAGGAAGCGCCGGTCAGCCGATCGCGCGGTGCGCAGGAGGTTCCACTTGGAAAAGATGATGGTCCACGAGAATACGGAAAAAATTAGAAGGATGGCCAGAACGGCGATAGTTAAAGGGCCGCCGCGGCCAACCATTTCCCAGATGTCGATCTGCAGAAGGAATGCGGGGACTTCAGGCGTCAAACCATCTCCTCAGTTTCAAATCTAACATAAGGACGCGGAGGGGACTGTGAAAGACCAGACGCTGGCGAGCTGTATTAATCGGGTGTCCGGCAATCAAATATTGAAGCTGACCGTGGGTCCGTGCGCCTCGATATCCTTGGCCTTGTCCACCTCCCGAATCACATCGGCCAACGTGGTGCTGTCCAGAATATGAGCCACCGCGTCGCGGACCCGGCGCATCACGATGCGCGTGCCGCAGGTCTGTTCATCCTTGCACTCGTCGCAGCGCCGGTAGTTGGTCTCTCTCGCGCAAGGCAGCGGCGCGAGCGGGCCTTCGATCATGCGAATGACCGAGCCCACGGTGATGTCCTCCGGGGGACTGCTCAACTCGTATCCGCCGGCGCGCCCTTTCTTGCTCATCACCACGCCGCGATTCCGCAACTCCAAAAGGATAGCTTGCAGAAATTTGAGCGGAATGGATTCTTCCGTAGCCACGCAGTGGACCAGAATGGGACCTTCGCCGTAATGCCGGCTGAGCGAGTACAGAGCTTCCAGGGCATATTTCGTCTTTTTGGAAATAGTGCGCAATGATAGTCCTCGAATTCCAAGAATAACCGGATGTCACTCGTTTTGTATAGTGCTGATACTCTGGTACATCTCCGTGCCCCGTTCACGCGCCACAAACTGGATGCTTTTGATGTCCGCCGCGTTCCTGTTTTCGACGGGCGGAGCGGCTATCAAAGCCATCTCCATGACGCCCTGGCAGATCGCCAGTTTCCGTTCGGGCATAGCCGCGCTGGCCCTCGCCGTCCTGGTCCCCGACGGGCGCCGCAATTGGCGCTGGTCGCTGTTGCCGGTGGCTTCCGTTTACGCCGCAACGCTGGTAACTTTCACGCTTGCCACCAAGCTCACCACCTCCGCGAACGCCATTTTCCTGCAATCCACCGCGCCGCTCTACTTGCTGCTGATCGGTCCGCTGTTGCTGAAGGAGCCGTTGAGCCGCTCCGACCTGCTCTTCCTGGGGGCGGTGGCGGGCGGCATGGTGTTGTGCGTGGGATCCGCGCAACCCGCCGTGGCGACAGCCCCCGATCCGCGCGCCGGCAACCTGATGGGAGCGGTTTCCGGATTGACCTGGGCATTGACTGTCTCGGGCTTGCGCTGGCTGGGCCGGCGCGAGGGCGCGGGCAATGCGGCAACTGCGACCGTAGTTCTAGGCAACTTACTGGCCTTCTTAGTAACTTTACCTAAGGCGTTGCCGCCGCCGCACGCCGGCTTACTCAATCTTGGAGTGTTGCTCTATCTCGGAGTGTTTCAGATCGGGCTCGCCTACGTTTTTGTGACGCGCGCCATTCGGCATGTGCCGGCTTTCGAGGCGACCACGGTTCTGTTGTTGGAACCGGCGTTGAATCCGGTTTGGGTTTGGTTCGCGCAGGGTGAGCGGCCGGCCTCAAGATCCATTGCGGGTGGTGCTCTGATCCTGGCCGCTACGCTGGTGAATGCCTGGTGGCAAAACCGGCGGCGATAGCCGTGGAGCGGGCTGTGAAACCGCCGCCATGGGCGCGTTCATGGTAAAGTCTGAGGCATGCGAATCGTTCTTGTAGCCTTACTCGCCAGCACTGCGGCCTTTGCCCAGAAGGTCAATGTTGAATTTGACCCAGGCGCCAACTTCGCCAAGTACCACACTTTCGCCATACGCGATGGCGAGTTGAACAGCCGCAATCCGGCGCTCAATAGCGAATTGGTCAAGAAGCGCATCGAATTCGACATCCAGCGCGACCTAACCGCCAAGGGTTTAGCCATGGCCCCGGGTCCAGGACCGGCCGACCTCAACGTGCGATACACTTTCGGGGCCGCCCGCGAGATGAAGCAAGAGGCTTATCCCGCCGGCTGGCGCGGTTGGGGCGTGCGCGTGGTGCGCGTGCCCTATGCCGAGGGTACCCTGGTCATCGATCTGCGCGATCCCGCCACTAATGCACTGGTATGGCGCGCCATCGCCGAGGTGGAAAAAAGCAGTGGCCGAAAAGTCGAAGACAAGATCGAGGATATGGTGAAAAAGGCGGTAAAGAAGTATCCGCCGAAGCCGTAGCCATCCGCAGGTTCCGTTGCCCCGCGGGGCGCCTGCCCCACGCTACTGCGCCTGTATGTGTAACCGCTCGTCGGCCGACGAGCCTCCTGCAACGAGCTTTGTTCCCGG
>Ga0302320_10030984_pt1 | contig 10164 bp, 5 predicted proteins | sample Bog_T0_3_FD_202130 | JGI IMG/M metagenome (GOLD analysis project Ga0302320, IMG submission 202130) | Peat permafrost microbial communities from Stordalen Mire near Abisko, Sweden - Bog_T0_3 | ecosystem: Environmental > Terrestrial > Soil > Wetlands > Peat | place: Sweden: Abisko, Stordalen Mire...
TCGAGCAGCCAGAAGGACCGATCCCGGTAATACGAGGCGAGCAACTGGTTTTGTTCGGCGCCCATGTCATGCGCCCAGACCACGGGTGCCGCGTCGATATCCGCGAGATTATAGATCCACTCCTCGTGGGGACTCTGATGGCCCGAGTAATGCACGAATACCACGTGCTTTCCCGGGTGGTCTTCGATCAGTTGACGGGCCAGTTCATCCCGGTGGCCGTTGATCGGCTGAACCTGGTCGGGTGTCTGGTGGCGGGCGATCAGCAGGGCATCGTTGCCGATCATGACCGTGAAGACCGCAAACGGGAGTGCGCGGACGAGGAATCGCCCGACGCGGCGACCGTTATGACGCCAGGTTTGCAACGCGCGCACCGACTCCATGCATGCGATCAGGACCACGGCCGTGAACGGGGCCGCGTAGTGCGGGAAGAACGCCACCTCGATCAGCGACCCCGCCAGCATGATCGCCAGAAGAGTGTAGATGAATCGGGTTCGCCGGGACCACCAGAGGACAGGACCCAGTGCGACGAGGGGCAGGACCCAGACCGTTTCTCCGAGCATTTCGTGAAACACGCGGTACCAGTCCGCGGGGCGGGATGTCAGCAACGCGGAAGACCGTGACTTTTGGTAGAGATCCAGAGCGTAGCCCTGATCCAGGAATTGCATATTGGAATGGCGGAAGAAGCGGGAGGCTGCGAGCGGCAGGATGTTAAATGGCGGCTCGGACTCGTATTGAGAAAAGTATTCCTGATACGGCAGGCGTAACGCGTTGCCGGTGACGCGGAAGTTGTAGTAGCCGAGCCAGGCTGCCCCGACGATGCCGACGATCGCGATCGGCAGCCAGCATGCCAGACTTCGGTTGCGGCGGAGCAGGGCGATCAGCACGGGGATCAGCAGGAGCATGCCTTCGAAAGGACGCGTCAAGACCAGAATCACGGCACCCAGGCCCAGCGCCCATGCGTAGCGCACTCGGCCCTGTTTTACAATGCGAACCCATGCGCCGACGACCAGTGCGCCGCCGATGGCGGCCACGGCGCCGCCCCAATAACTGTTCATCCAATAGCCCATGAGACAGATATGAGCGCCGATCAATGCGCCGAGTAATGCCCAGCGGGGACGGAGCCAGCCCTGCAGCGCCCAGCAAAGCGCCGCGGCGAGCAAGCCGCAACTGAGCCAGACGCCGAACCATGGATTGCCGAAGGTCACCTGGCCGACAGCCATCATGAGCCCCTGGCCCGGCGGGTAGCGCGAGGCATAGGTGGGCTGCTGCAGAATAAAGATACTCTCGAAGAATTGCCACAGCGGGTGCGGCAGGTTGGTGAGGCGACCGTGCGCGAAGGTATCGGCCTGGAGCAGATAGCTGAATTCGTCGTAGATCACGGGTTTCGGAATCGGCCAGACGGGGAGCAGGGCTGCGCGCAGGATGAGCACGGCGAGGCCGAGTCCGCTCCAGCAAAGGACGCGGCGGCGGGCCAGTATTGCCCAGACGTGGTCGATTCGTTGGGCCAAACGGCTCAGGGCCGCGGGATTGGCCAGCGTTGCCGAAGCGAGGAGGACAATAATGAGGCAACACTGGAAGACGTGAGAGGTCATGTTCAGATGACGGGCTCCCTATATTGTGGAACAGCCGTAGCGCGGGAGATGACAACCGGTTGGAGGGGAGTGTGATTTATCGCATGGCAGTGTTGCAATCGGCGTCCGAAACGCACAATCTAAGATGGTGATGCGTATCTCCCGAAAGATGTGGCATGCGGCGGCGAGCATTGCCGCGCTGGCGCTTGCCTCAACGCTCGCGGGTCAATCCGGACCGATCGATCTGGCTGCTCTGGAGAAGCGGGCGGAAGCCGATTTTACCCGGCGGGACTGCGCGGCGGCTGAAACTTCTTATCTTGCGGCCGTGGACGCGGCACTCGGGGCGGGGGAGCCGGGGCGAACGGGACTCTACTACCGGCGGATCGGCATTTGCCGTTCCCGCCTCGGGAAGATCCCGGAAGCGCTGGACGCTTACCGGCATGGCATCGCCGTCACCGAGCAATCGGGCGATATCGACCTCCAGGCGGAAAACGTGCATGGCGCGGCCCTGGCCCTGCAAAAGCTGGGGCGCATCGACGAGGCGGTGCCGCTGGCCGAGAGAGAGTATGCGCTGACGCAAAAGTCCGGCCATCCCGAACAAATCGTGCGCGCGATGTGGATGCTGTCCGATCTGTATGGCGCTCTTGGCAGGACGCGAACGAGCCTGCAGTTGCTGGAGCGGGCGCTGGCGATCAGCCGGACCACCAGCGATCACGACGGCACGATGATCCTCCTGGACAATCTGGCTTTGTATTATTCCGATCTGGGCGATTTCGATGCGGCGCTGCACGCGCAGGGCGAAATCATGGCCGCGCTCGACTCAAAAACGCCTCCCGCGGGCGCGGCGATCGAGTATAACAATCTGGGGGAAATTCAGCTCCGGTCCGGCCATCCGGATCTGGCGTGGAAGTCGTACGAAAAGGCGGTGGAGTTGAGCAAGGGTCCGGAGGGGTGGCGAATCCACCTGGGCGCGCTGCTGAACGTGGCCGAGATGCGGAACCGGGCGGGGCAAACGGAGAGTTCCGATGCGGCATTCCGCGAAGCGCTGGAGATCGCGCGGAAGACGCCGATCCCGGATCTGGAGAGTATCGGGCTGCGCATGCGTTCGGATGCCCTGCTGATCCGGGGAGACGTGGCGGGAGCCGAAGCGGCAGCGGAAGAAGCGCTGCGGATCGCCCGGCAGATCGCGTCTCCCGACCGGCTCTACCAGGCTTTACTGGCATTGGGTTCGGCGAGGTCGGCCGCCGGCAAGCCGGGGCAGGCGGGGGATTGTTTCGACGAGGGGCTGCGCATCGCGGAGGCATTGAGGGCGCAGACTGCCGGAGAAGCTTCGGATCTTCGCGGAGCGTTCGCGAAGCTGGTTCCGCTTTATCAGGCCTCGGCCCGGAATCTTATCGAACTGCATCGCGAAGGGGACGCACTGCAGAGGGCGGAGCAGGGGAAGGCGCGGGTCCTGATGGACATTCTGCTGCGCGGCGGGGTGGATGAACGCGCCGTGATGACGACAGCGGAAGCGGAACAGCAGCAGACGCTGCGCAAACGCATGGCGGCTGCCAACGAGACGGCTACGAAGGATCCCAGTCCGGCGGCGATGGTCGCACTGCAGGATTCGATGCGGGAGTTTCGCCAGTTTCGGCGGACCTTGTATGACAATCATCCGGATTTGTCCGTGCAATCGGCGGACTTCGAGCCTGCCGGCCCGGACCGGATCGGGGAGCTGTTGCCGGGTCCGAAGACAGCGCTGCTGGACTACTTTATGGTTCCCTCCGGAGTGGCGCTGTTTGTGGTGCGTCAAGCGGAAGACCCAGGCGGCAAGCCGCGGATATCCGCGTTCATCCTGCCGGATTCCAAACATACGCTGGCCGCCGAAGCCCGGGCATTCCGCGAGCAACTCGCCCGAAGAGAATTGGGATATAAGGCGGCGGCGCAGCATTTGTTCGGCCGCTTGCTGGGGCCGGCAATGGGCGCATTGCGCGGGACTACGGATTGGGTGGTCTCGCCGGACGGCGCACTCTGGGAGGTTCCGTTCGAGGCGCTGATCGACCCGGCCGGGCGGCATGTGATCGAGACGCGTTCGGTGACGCTGACGCCGTCGCTTACGGCCGCGCTGGAGATTCGCAAAGGCAAGCAGGGAGCGGGCACGGCGGATGGACTTCGGTTGCTGGCTCTGGGAAATCCGTCGCCTGCCCTGGCGCCGCTGCCGGATGCGGCGCGCGAAGTCACGGCGATCGGCGCGAATTATGCGCCTGGATCCGCGCTGGTGCTCACGGGGAACTTTGCGACTGCGGCGGCGTTTCGCGAGATGGCTCCTTCTGCGCGGATTATCCATCTGGCTGCGCATGCAGGGCTGAATAACAACGATCCGCTGTCATCGTATGTGCAGTTGGGCGATGGGGAGAAAGGCTCTGCCGGGGATGGAGTGCTGACGGCGCTGGACATCATGTCGCTGCATCTGCATGCGGATCTGGTGGTGCTTTCGGCGTGCGAGACTGCGCTGGGCAGCACGGGTCCGGGCGAAGGCATGATGGGGATGGGGTGGGCGCTTTCGGCGGCGGGAGCGAAGTCTTCGATTTTGAGTTTCTGGAAGGTGGATTCGGCGGCTTCGCGGGTGTTTATGACGTCATTTCATAAGAGCCTGGCTGCGGGCGGCGAGGCTGCGCCGGGGGCCGTGGCGTTGCGTCGTGCCGGGTTGGCGATGCTGCAATCGCAGGAGTATCGGCATCCGTTTTATTGGGCGGGGTTTGCGCTTTGGGGGGATGGAGGCGCGGTGGGGCAGGCGGCGGTGGCTACGGCGCGTCGATGAGCTCCCTCAGGGTACGCGCCATTCCGGATTTCACGCAGGAGGGCGCGGAGAAAAGACGCAGAGAACGCAGAGAAAACCTTTGGCGGATTTAATTCGGAATCGTGAATGGCTTGAGCCCGAATCGCGTGGCTCCGACATTCAAGTTTCACAATCTTTTCTCTTGCATTCTTAAAAATCTGTGATAAATTCTCTGAATAAGCACCCTTTACGGAGAGATTATGCAGCATAAACGAATCCCCCCCCCAGCATGCCATGGGCCAGTTCGTAGGCTCGCGCGGCGTAGCGGGTTAATTTCGCTTGCAGCGTTGGCCATTTCGGCCATTGCCATTGGTCCCGCTTCGGCACAGCAACAGCCCCTCGACGTAACGAAGCTGCCGAACGTTCCTCGCGACTTCATCCTTTACCGGTTCTTCTTCGCGCATGTACAGTCGCTCGAAAACTTTGCCAACGGGATTCAGAGCGGTGCGGTGGCTGCGGCGGTCGCAGCCAAGAAACCTCTCTCCGCCAAGCCGCAGTCGCCCGCGAACCCAGTGTATGTGGCTCCGCCGATCAAGAAACCGGCGATGACCGCCTCAACCATCGTCGCCACGACCAGTTCGGCCACAACGGCTTCGGCCAGCAGCGGAATCGCCGCAAGCACCGTCACCCCGTCCATGGCCCTTTCGGTTCCCGGAGATTCCGTGGCCCGTCACCACATCAAGACCGCCGCCGGTCTGACCGATACGGAGGAAGCCCTGGTCAAGAATATCGCCAGCCAGTGCCTCAGGGACCTCGCGGCCTTTGACAAGACGAGCTTCGCAACCGTCAAGGCGATCACCGCGAAGTACCCCTCCGACGTGAAGCTGTCGGCTGCGGACGGCGCCCAGGTGGTGCAACTGGAGGCCACCCGCGAGGCGATCGTGACGAACTATGTGGCCCAACTCAAATCCGGCATGGGGGCGCAGCGATATGCAACTCTCTACGCGTTCGTGGTCGGCAGCGAGGCTCCGCAGATCAAGCATCGGGATGTTCCCGTAAGGCGGACGAAATGAGAACCGGAACAGCGACAGTCGCTAATTCGATCTCGGCGTTCGCCGTGGCTTTTGCGTTTTCGCTCATGCTGGGCGGCACGCCCGCCCGGGCGTACGAGACGAGCAGCAGCGCCGATATTTCCGGGGCGTATGTCGTGATGTCGTCATACTCCGCGCTGGATTACTACGATTGCGAAGAAGCCTCCCTCTGCGAAGCGTACGTGGAAGGACAAGAGTACATTGATGGCGCGTATGGCGATTGGTGGGCCTCCGACGACAGCGATACCTGGGCGGAGGTTGACCTCACGGACAATGCAATTGCAGGGTCCACGTTTACCATAGAAGGCTTTCACTATTTCTACAATATTTTCACGGAGCAATGGGAGAATTATGGTTACGACGCCGATTCCGTGACGGTGCCCTGGCCGGTTCAGACGCCGGAGGATCCCGTTATCAGCGGCATCTGGCCCGGGAGCGACCCCGCGGGATACAGTGGCTACATTGGCATCTACGGCAACTATTTGTCCGGTCCGGGCGATGGCAACGTTTCGGCTACGCTGGGAGGTGTGCCAGTGAGCGTTACCTACGTCTCAGACGGGCAGGTGAATATATCGTATCCGGCGAGCGCGGTGCCCGCGGGAGGCAATTATTCCGTACAGGTCCACACGACTTGGGGGTTTAGCAACACCGCGACCTTTACCGCGAACGGCGGCGATGCGACTCCGACCATTTCTTCTGTGTCGCCGACATCCTGGAGCTACAACCAAAGTAACCCCATTACGATTAGCGGCAGCGGCTTCGGGACATCGCCCGGTGTGCAGCTCTCTTATCCCGATGGCTATATCGAATGGGCGTCGGTCACCAACGCCAACGACACAACCATTTGGGCCACGGCGACGCATAACAGTCTGGTGTCGGGGCACATCGGCGTAGTCGCTTATTCGTATGGATACTACGGCACTCCGTTTATTCCTCAGTATTCGGGCCAGCCGAACTATAGTTCAACGTATACGGGGGATTCCGTGACGGTGCCGGACCCGTCGCCGAAGATCACGTCGGTGAGTCCGGCAGTGTGGACTGCTGGAAATTTCTACCCGGTAACAATCCTCGGCAGCGGGTTCGGCGAGGCCCCGTCCGTCACCGTGCTGATGCCAGATGGCACTTCGCAGACCTTTTCGGGAGCAGCTATCGCGGCTACGGACAATCACGTTACGGCGACGGCTTCGTTTTCAATCTCCATTCCCAGCGGAATGCCTGCCGCGAATGCGACCGTCACGCTTACGTCGGATGGATATCTGGGCAATGGATTTCAGGCAGGGGCTGGCGGTAACGGAAACGTCGCATCCGCGCCGATTCCCGTTAGTGCCGCCCCGCCGCCTCCGGCCATTCAGCTCACAGTGGGCGGAACTGTCGTCTCGCAAGGCTCGACTGTGTTGATTTCGCCGGCGCCAGCGTTTCCGCAATTGAGCGCGAATCTCGTAGCGGCACCGGGCTCATCGCTGGCCGGTACGGCTGCGTGGCAGATTTCGTTTTCCTATGCTGATAAAGGTACCTACAATTGGCAGTGTAGCGCGCCAGCTTCAGGCCCGCGCGTCCTTTCGGCGACGGCCGCTTGGAACATCGGAGCCGAGGGTACCGGGATTTGCGGAGGGTACGCAACCATCACATGCAGCTACGGAAGCTTTGCTCCAATAACCTTCACATTTAAGATATTGGGTCAAAACCCAGCAGTCATGGCCGTGCAGACTAATTTGTCGAATTTTAGCTGGTTCGGCACGGTGGGCGGAACGCCTTGGTTTCTTTATCAACTGGTCAACCACGAGTCTGGGTATAAACAATTCAATAACGACGGCACCCCGAACTGGGGTGGGCCGAACGGATTTGGAGTCATGCAGCTTGATCCTCCAACGTCAACTTTCCAGATCTGGGACTGGGGACAGAACGTGACGGAAGGACTCACGAACCACATAAAAACCACCTATTCGGTTACCGAGTGGCAAAAAAATGTCCAGGCTTGGGCCGACTACAATGCGACACAGACAGTCGCGGGATTACCTACGACGCCGCCGCCGAACGACGACACCGAAAGCGTTTGTACCTTCAGTATGTCGCCTACCGGTGGAAACTCGCACCCGTTTTCGGATGCCCTCTGGATCAAACATTACAACGGCGGCGCGCCTTTTATTGCGTTTTCTGCGCCTACACCGACTTTGGCGGGGGGATGGTCGATCCTTAACTTTGCAAACACAATGTATGGCCCCGTCTATTACGTAAGTGCAATTTGCGCAAGCAGCCAACAATGACCTCGTACCGGGAGACACGCGAATGAATCATCTCATGAAGCTTACCGCGGCATGCGCTGCCCTGATGTTTTCAGGAACTGCGTTTTGCGCCGACAAAAAACTCTACGTTGTTTCAGGAACGCCCGATCAAAAACTTCCTGTGCGCGTATATTCTCTTGACCCAGTACAGTTCAGCCCGGCCAAAACAAACGTCCAAATCGCTGATGAGCTATTCTCAGTGCTCGCTGACTACGACAAGCGCATGCTGGTGATTGCATCGCCGGCTATTGCTCCGACACAGTTTTCGTTTATGAGCATGGACGATCCGGGTTCCATCATCAGTAGGGCTTTGGAGTACGCCAAAAATCAGGTTCCCAGCAGAGTTTATGCACTCGATACGCCGGATGAGGGCTTTGGTATTGGGGTTGTGTTGGGCGACGTAACTCCTACGAACGAAGTGAAATACCACTCTGTACTGACATTTCTTGGTTTGAATTCCCCGGGCCCAACGCGTTCCTTGCCACTCGGGATGTTGCGGTATACCCGATTCTCGGGTGAACCCGGAGTCGTGATTACGCAGCCGGAAACTGGCCTTCCACTCATTGGTAATCCTCTCAGCGCGGTGGTCGGGGGGGGCAAAATCGATTTGGGGGTTGCACCTCCTCCCTATCTTTCAGTTACCTCCACTAGCCGGAACGTCCTGATTGCGAATAGCGACGCGTTCATGATTATCACGCCTTACACACCACCCGAGGCCGTTTGGGACGTCCTGAATAAATCATCAAACGTTTGGCGACGGATTTCCATACCTTTTGATTTGGCTCGTGTCCGGATCTTCGGACATTGGCTGGCGGCAATCGAGATGAACCGCGCTGCCTCTAGCGCCACCTTGGCGAATCGTTCTCCGGAGCGCCCGGCGGCTTTGTCCAACGCAAGTCCGGGGGGCGATAAACGCATGGTCGAGACGATTGGACCGGCTTATCGTAGTCACCCGGGAATTACCGTCGGAGATTTATTTGATGACTTCCAGGTGAGAGGCGTCCGTTTTCCGGGCGAGTTGGCTATTTATAACCTGGAGAATGACACCAAGCTGGGTCTTTCGACAGGCTCAGGCGACAGCGAAGTCGTTTTCGTTGATGACAATTCAGTTTTTTATCGAGTAGACGATGCGATCTTTCGGCGGGATATCCGCGGCACCAGCCTTGGCGAACCGGTCAAACTCGCGGAAGGCATAGAATTCGTACAGGTTCACTGGGCGTTCCTGAACTAGCTGCTTCAATTGCTCATCTCGCCGTCGGTTTCCGGTATGGCAACCTCGGCGAGCCGGTTTTGCTGGCCGAGGGGAAAGAAGTGCTCCAGGTGATTGGCGTGGGAAACCGACTGGGCCTGCACTGCAATCTGCACCAAGACGACTGAAGAGAAAAAAGGACAAACCAGATGAAGACACCATCGACATTAGCGGGCATTTCAACACCCGCGTTCAAATCGATCTCGCCCTTGGCCATTGCGTTCCTGTTGGCGATCTCCGGAGGGGCAACACCCGCCGCCGCACTCGACTGGAGCAGCAGCGCGGACATTTCCGGCAGTTATGTCGAGATGTCCACCTACTCATCGATCGACTACTTCGATTGCGTTACCGATTCATACTGCGAAGCCTATGCCCAAGGGCAGGAGTACGTTAATGGGGCGTTTGCCACCTGGAGCGACGACACGAGTTCCAGCACCGCCGAAGTGGATATCTGGGATTACGCCGTGTCGGGTGTCACCTACACCATGGAAGGCTTTCACTACTTCTACAACGATTACCTTCAGGCCTGGGAGAACTTCGGCTATGACACTGCGTCCGTAACGGCGCCTTAAAGACCGTATCGCCGCTCGTTTGAGATGGGCGCTGTGGGAGGTTCCGTTCGAGGCGCTGATCGACCCGGCCGGGCGGCATGTGATCGAGACGCGCTCGGTGACGCTGACGCCGTCGCTCACGGCCGCGCTCGAGATCCGCAAGGGCAAGCAGGGGGCGGGCACGGCGGATGGACTTCGGTTGCTGGCCCTGGGAAATCCGTCGCCTGCCCTGGCGCCGCTGCCGGATGCGGCGCGCGAAGTCACGGCGATTGGAGCGAATTACCCGCCTGGATCCGCGCTGGTGCTTACGGGGAACTTTGCGACTGCGGCGGCTTTTCGCGAGATGGCTCCGTCTGCGCGGATTATCCACCTGGCTGCGCACGCGGGACTGAATAACAACGATCCGCTGTCATCGTATGTGCAGTTGGGCGATGGGGAGAAAGGCTCTGCCGGGGATGGAGTGCTGACGGCGCTGGATATCATGTCGCTGCATCTGCATGCGGATCTGGTGGTGCTTTCGGCGTGCGAGACGGCGCTGGGCAGCACGGGTCCGGGCGAAGGCATGATGGGGATGGGGTGGGCGCTTTCGGCGGCGGGAGCGAAGTCTTCGATTTTGAGTTTCTGGAAGGTGGATTCGGCGGCTTCGCGGGTGTTTATGA
>Ga0302320_10030989_pt1 | contig 10163 bp, 9 predicted proteins | sample Bog_T0_3_FD_202130 | JGI IMG/M metagenome (GOLD analysis project Ga0302320, IMG submission 202130) | Peat permafrost microbial communities from Stordalen Mire near Abisko, Sweden - Bog_T0_3 | ecosystem: Environmental > Terrestrial > Soil > Wetlands > Peat | place: Sweden: Abisko, Stordalen Mire...
GCTTCGCCTCTTGCGCCTCGCTCACCTCCATCCCACCGTACTTAGCTTTCCAGGCGTAGATCGTGTGCTTCGACACGCCCACTTCCCGCGCCACATCCTCCGCCTTCCGCCCCGCCTCCAGTTGCTTTCAGCGCCCCGATCATCTGCGCCTCCGTGTGATTGCTCTTCGACATGCTCTCTTCCCCTTTCCTTCGTCCGAAATCATACTTCGATCTGTACTGAAATCGGGGATCAGGTCAACCAGGTCACGCATCGCGAACCGAAATGAGTCCTAGTACATGTCCAGCGTTCCGGATCAGACGAGTCTATAATCCGAAATAGACGGGACATTAATCCGAATTAGACGGAGCCTTCCCCCGGCATGGGCGATACCGATCACGCGCTCTTTCCTCGCTTTTCCGCCGAACTGGTGGCTACCGCGCTCAAGGACACGCCGGTTGTCATGGTTACGGGTCCGCGTCAGTGTGGCAAGACCACATTGGTTCGCGATTTGGTCGCGGGCAATCGCGAATTCATCACCATGGACGACGACACAGTTCTGGCCGCGGCACGCAGCGATCCCACTGGGTTGGTGCGCGCTCTCGATCGAACGACCATTGACGAAGTACAACGAGTGCCCGACCTTCTCCGGGCTATCAAGAAGTCAGTGGATGAAGATCGTCGTGCCGGTCGGTTCTTATTGACCGGCTCAGCCAACATTCTTGCTCTGCCCCAAGTCTCGGAGAGTCTAGCTGGCCGCATGGAGATCGTGAGCCTTCTGCCCCTCTCGCGGGCTGAAATCCGAGGCAAGAGGCCGGGGTTCCTCAAAGCAGCGTTCGATAGCAAACTTGGCAAATCTGCGGAGCCAATGATCGGCAAAGACCTCGTACAAGCCGTTCTGATTGGCGGCTACCCCGAAATGCTGCGGCGTCAAGATCCAAAGCGACGCCAGACATGGGCTCGGGACTACATAAGAGCCATCGTGCAGCGGGATGTACGCGAGGTTGCAGACGTGGAAAAACTCGACCAAATGCCGCGTCTGCTACAGGTTCTTGCCCACCACTCTGGCCAGCTCACCAATTTCACCCAGATAGGCGGCCAAGTTGGGTTTGACGACAAGACCACAAGGAAATACATCGCTATTCTGGAGCAGTTGTTTCTCGTCCGTCGGGTGGAACCGTGGTTTCGGAATCAGTTGAAGCGGTTGGTAAAGACGCCCAAGCTGCATTTCCTTGACTCCGGCCTGCTCGGCGCACTCTTAGGAGCTAGTGCGGAGCGGGTCGCGAAAGACCGTTCGATCTTCGGACCGCTTCTGGAAACATTTGTTTTCTCTGAGGTGTTGAAACAGGCGTCTTGGTTTGGTGAGACCTGCGCGTTATACCACTACCGGGACAAAGATCAGGACGAGGTTGACCTTGTGATTGAAACGGGAAGTGGCACATTGGTCGGTATCGAAGTCAAGGCGAGCGCAACGGTGAATGCTGGTGATTTCAAGGGACTCCGAAAGTTGGCGGAGGCCTGCGGCGATAACTTCAAGCTGGGAGTGGTTCTCTACGATGGCGGAAGGCCGGTCCCCTTCGGCGACCGTCTTGTTGCTGCTCCAATGTCTTGCTTGTGGGCGTGACTCGAATTTTCGCGGTCTTCGGGGCGCAGTGGATGCAGGTATGTAAGCGTCCGGTTGTGACCGTCTAGACAATTAGACAGCAGGAAGTCATTCTGCAGAAGTGGACATGTCAAATAGGAGTCCTTCACCGACGAGATCAACCACTAATCCGTGAGTTCCTTCCTCGAAGTCATTCGCATCCAAGGAGAGAGAGCGCCCGGAAGGCGCTCGATTTGAGAACGCAGAGAGTTCCGGTAGAGTCCAGCAGTGTCGCCAGCATCGGCTACGCTCCCCAGGAACGCGTGCTGGAACTGGAATTTCGCCAATCGGGCGATGTCTATCAGTACTTTGACGTGCCCGCCGAGGAATACACCGCATTCCTCGCCGCCGACTCCAAAGGCACATACGTGAATCAGCAGCTCAAACCTCGGGGATACCGCTACCAGCGGCTCCCGTCCTCATCGAAATAGCTTCCCACTCTTATCCTCATCCGTGTTTGCAAGTGTCCACTTACTCTTTACGTGGACACTTACCCCTCAACTCATCCCGGCGCTGTCAATACCGGCCTCGACGACCGGACGCTTACGAAGGTGTTGCAAAACGTCGTTCCACACCAGGATGTGATGACACATATCGATGTCAGTGACGACAACTCAACGCCGGAGGAAAACATGGTGCGCGCGGATAGAGTCGAACTCTCACAGGCCTTTTGAGATTTGCGGATGCCGCCGCCGATGCCGTGCGAAGCCTTAGTGTCCGGTTTGCGGTCTGGACCATCCCTTCACCGTCTACAACTTCCCGGCTCAAGCTTAGGCTTGGTCGCCGATTTTTTTTACCTGCTAAATAGCTCGAGCACCACAGGCTGTGGTTTGGACGCTTGTAGAACGTGCCCCTTGCCGCCAAGGTTGATGCGTAGTCCCACCATCTTTACCCCTTGAAAGGCGGTGCGAATCTGAAAATGTGTAACTAACGTGTAAGCCACGCCTACGACAGTATGTGTCCATAAACCTATGGATTTCAATGTGATAGATTTTCATTCGTGACCATATATGACCCGAAATCCGCTGCGTCTGTTCCAGAGGGCATCACATGCGGGAAGCTGGCACCAGCTAGCCGCTTATTCTGTGGGCTTTTGGGGGTTGGTGCCGGGAGGGGGAGTCGAACCCCCAAGACCCGAAGGTCGGCGGATTTTGAGTCCGCTGCGTCTGCCAGTTCCGCCATCCCGGCTCAGGCCGTCCACTTCAAGAGAACACTAGCTTAATCGACGCTCTAAGCCTTTGCAACACCACTGCTACCTATGCCATGGTGTGGTTTGATTGTCATCCCGACCAATCGTTCTTTGCGCCGCGAAGAAGAGCCTGGCCTCCGCGAAGTCGAAGGCATCGGGGCCGCCGCGCGAATCCGCAGATCGGTTTTGCCCGAGCGCCGAAACAGAGCTGAGAACAGGCGCTTACAGGCGCTTACGCGTTTTGACCGCTGGTCATTGATTGATTGTAGCCGGGATTTTTCGCCAATCGAGCGAGCGAATCCCGTCGCGGCGACGTCGTTTACGATCCGACCGCGCTTACATCTTCGCGCCATTCCCAATCGTCGAGGCGACCAATGGAGTCACCCTGAAGGCCCATGCCGCTAAGCCCGACAGGCTTCCTCCCCGCCGACAACAATTGTACAAACTGATGACAATTCTCTGACAACCCGCTCCGGCCTCCCGCCTAGCATTACCCTGCCTGGCGGACCGGAAAAATCGCACCACGATCCGCGCGCAAAAACTGGGTCGGGATCCATCCCTCACAAGCTCTATACTTTAAGGAGAAATCGCATGTCTCGTTTGCTTGGTCGCTCTCACGTTCTTCCTGCCTTGGTTGGGCTTCTGCTGGTCCTGTCTTCCAGCGCCGCCCTGGCACAATACAAACTCAGTTATCTGGTTTCAAACCAGACCGGCAAGGCACCTCATATCGATCCCCTGCTGCAGAATGCCTGGGGACTCGCCTACGGCCCCGGCGCTCCCTTTTGGGTTAGCGATGAGGCGGACGGCTGGTCCACTCTGTACGATGGCAAGGGGAACCCGCAAAGTCTGCAGGTGATCGTTCCTCCCGCCAGCGGCACCGGGTCAGGCTCGCCCACCGGCATCGTCTACAACGGCTCATCGGAGTTTCAGATCGATACCTGGACCTCGATCTTCCTCTTTGCCACTCTGGATGGAACCATCAGCGGTTGGTCGGAGTTCAATCCCAGCGCGTCCCTGATCGCGGTCACCACGCCGGGTGCGGTCTACACCGGACTGGCCATCACCAACAAGACTTCCGGAAACTTTCTGTTTGCCGCCGATGCCGCCAATAACAAAGTCGATATTTACGATGGCACGTTCAACCTGGTCAGTTCCTTCACCGATCCCGCCATTCCAGTGGGTTTCGCCCCGTTCGGAATTCAGGACATCGCCGGGCAGGTCTACGTTACGTTCGCCAGCACAACCGGCGGCGCGGGCGGCTACGTCGACCTCTTCACCGAAAGCGGAACTCTGGTTAAGCATCTTGCCCACGGTAAGCCGCTCAACCAGCCCTGGGGACTCGCCATCGCTCCCGCGAATTTCGGGACGTTCAGCAAAGCCCTTCTGGTCTCCAACAACACCTCCACCGGAACCATCAACGCCTTCAGTCTGACCACCGGAAAGCTGCTGGGCACGCTCTCGAATTCCGCCAGCAAACCGATCACCATCAGCGGACTCTGGGGAATTGAGTTCGGTGGCGGCTCCGCCGCTAACGGCGCGACCAATCAGCTTTTCTTCACCGCCGGTCCTGGCGATACGAATGGTTATTTCGGCGCGATCGCTTTCAAGTAAATAGTCCGCGCTGGAACGTAACAGCCAGTTGCAGAAAGGCCGCCCCGAGGGCGGCCTTTCTGCGTTCTGCCAATCTTACGTCCCGCTGCCCACTTCCCCATACCGGAAGCACTGCACCCTATGGTCGTTCACCATTCCCACCGCTTGCATAAACGCATAGCAGATCGTCGATCCCACAAAATTGAATCCCCGCTTCTTCAAATCTTTGCTCATCGCATCCGACTCAGCGGTGCGCGCTGGCACACGCTTGTGCGACTTCCACAAATTCACTCGCGGCTGGCCATTCACAAACTGCCAAACGTAGCGGTCGAAGCTGCCGAATTCCTTCTGCACCCGCAGCACCGCCTGCGCATTCCGCACCGCCGATGCAATCTTCAACCGGTTGCGCACGATCCCCGGATTCTTCAATAGCTGTGCGACTTTTCGTGCATCGTACCGGGCCACCCGTTGCGCCTCGAACCCGTTAAACGCCGCGCGGTAGTTTTCCCGTTTGTTCAGAATCGTTTCCCAACTCAGCCCGGCCTGCGCCCCCTCCAGAATGAGAAATTCAAAAAGCGTGCGGTCATCATGCACCGGCACGCCCCATTCTTCATCGTGATAGCGAATCATCAACTCGCTGCGCGCCCACTCACACCGCACCGGTTGCCGTTTTTCTCCGCTCTCTCGCTTCATAAATGACTGGAAGCTATCTCCTGATTTGTTTTCGGGATGCCGAGGCCGGAAGTTTGATTGTCATTCCGAACAATCGTTCTTTGCGCCGTGAGGAATCTGGGCGAGCCGCGCGAATCCACGGAGCTTGCCCTGAGAGAGCGCAAGCGACCGAAGGGCGCGTTTGGCTCGCTTCCTTATCCGCGTGCGCGCCCCCAACCCATTACACGCCCAAAATGTGTCCGCGCTTCGGCGGCTGAGGTGGCCTACTCCAGCGACTTCGGATCCGACAAATTCTTCGGCGACTTCGCATCCAGCAGCCCCACCAGCTCTTTCGCACACGCCGGAATCCCAACCTTGTGCTCGACGATAATTTCCTTCGCATCCAGCTTCTTGCCGTACAACTTTTCATTGGCGCTCCCATCGGAGCGCAGCGTCGACCCTTCCAGCGAAATTCCCGCAAACAGCCCCTTATTGCGCGAGTAGGAAAGGATCTCCGCATCCATCACCACGTCGGTAGCCCCCTCCGCCGTACGTCCCTTCGGACCAGCCGCCGCCGACGCGTCCGCCCCCAACTTCACTTTGCTCGACAGCAGCGACCGTGCTCCCTTCGGGTTCATCACCAGCAAAACAAAATCCGTGGCCTGCCCGCCCAACTGGAATCCGATGCTCACTCCTTCCAGCGCATACAGCGCCGGAGCTCCCCACGGCCCGGTATAGTGCTCCCCGCCGCGGCAAATCATTACCCCACGCCCATAGCTCGCTCCCACTCCGAACGCCCCCTTCTTCACCGACGGCAAAATCACCAGACACTCCGCCTTATCCAGCAGATCCTGCGGAATGTTGTCCGGAATGTTCAGGATCTCTTTCATCACCACGCCCGCATCCTTCACCCGATCTTCTTCCTTATCCTCCGCCGCAAACGCTGCCGGTGCGAGCAGGCAAAAAGTCAGAAACCATCCTGCCATCTTTCTCAGACTTATCTTCATCACGATCAGATCCTCCCTGGGTTCATTCTCCCCATTGCACTCCGACCATCATCTTACATAACCCTTGCCCCTCACGGCCTTTCGGCCATGACCAAACGAGTGCTCCTTTTGTAACTTGGCACTCTCCTCCCACCCCTTCTACAGTCAAATCACCAGCCTGCCGCACGGCTACCCAGCCCTTCGGCACGCGGCGTGCATCTAATCAGTTAGAAGTGCCCTCTGGGCCTGGGTGGAGTGAAAATTTTGGACTTTTCAGGCACGAACTACACGCCGCCCTCTGGTCGGCTTCGCGCTCTCATCGCGGCTTTCGCCCTGGCCTGCTCCTTATCCTTATCTTTGTCTGTGCCCGCTCTCGCCCAGTCCGATGCTTACGCCGCCGGCACCGCCACTCTCAGCGCCTACTCTAGCCCTTCCATCTCTGACGACGATCAGTCCGCCTCGGTGCTTACCATTCGCAATCGCGTCGATGAAGTCAACGTGCTGTTCATCGCTACCGACAAGCACGGCAAATTTGTTCGCGACCTCAACCAGGCCGATTTCTCCATTCTCGACGACCACAAACCGCCGCAATCGATTCTCAATTTCCGCCGCGAAACCGATCTCCCGCTGCACCTCGGCTTGCTCATCGACGTCAGCGGCTCGGTTCACGGCCGTTTCGATTTCGAGCAGAACGCCGCCATCAGCTTTCTGCAACACTCGATCCGCGCCAATTTCGATAAAGCGTTTATCGTCGGCTTCAACACCCAGAGCCAGATGTCGCAGGATTTCACCGACAACGTCGACCTGCTTTCCGCCGGCGTCCACAAACTGCAGGATGGCGGCGGCACCGCGCTCTACGACGCCATTTACCGCGCCTGCAAAGATAAGTTCCTCAAGGACCGTCCCGACCATCCCGCGCGCAAGGCCATCGTCGTGGTCAGCGACGGCGAAGACAACCAAAGCGAATTCACCCGCGCCCAGGCCATCGAAATGGCGCAGCGCGCCGAGGTCATCATCTACGCCATCTCTACCGACGATAGCGGCCTCGTCCTGCGCGGCGATAAAGTTCTCGAACAACTCGCCGCAGCCACCGGCGGCCGCGCTTTCTTTCCTTTCAAGATGAAGGACATCACCCACTCCTTTGCCGCCATCGAAGACGAACTCCGCAGCCAGTACGTCGTCTCCTACCAGCCCGCCGATTTCGACGCCGACGGCCGCTTCCGCTCCATCGAAATCTCCGCGTTGAAGAAAGACCTGCAAGTCCGGGCGCGCAAAGGTTACTTCGCTCCGCAGCAGTAGGAATTCTCGCTGGAGTGCAAGTAGGGAAGCGAGCCAAACGCGCGAGTATTGCGTCGCAAAGAACGCGACGCTTCGCGCGGCTCGCCCAGATCCTTCGTTCGCGCAAAGAACGCGCTCTCTCAGGATGACAATCCCTTAATTGCTTTATCCTTGGAAAAGGGTTCGGAACATCTTTCGGATCGTCGGCTGGAATTGTGCGGCGAGACTTACTTGTCTGCCCTTATCCGGCTCCTGCGCTGCATCGCCCTCATCGCAGCACGCCTGAATGTCAATCGGCCCGTCGGTTCTGGCCTTGCACGCATCCAGCAGCAGATGCCAGGCTTCGCGATACTTGCCATATTTTCGGAGCTTTTTGTCGAGGTTAAAGTACAGGACCTTATTTCTGTTCCCGATCACGGTGTAGGGGATGATGTACCAGTCATCCAGAGGAACAATGTACAGGGCGAAAAAGTCCACCGTTCCTGGTTCATACCCCCGCCGTTTGGCTCCGTGTTTCGGCCCCCTGACGCTTATGCGGTAGCCGCCCCGAGCGTGACTGTAGATGGTGCATTTCACCTGCACTCGCAGGATAGGGCCGCCGTCCTCCACGCCAACGTCATACGGCCCCAGGCCTCCATAGGGACTCAGGATCTTCAATCCGTACCCAGCCGCCAGCGCCATGAAGTACAACTCGGCCCAAATTCCACGCTCTTTGCGATCTTTTATGCGCAGCCCCAGATTCTTCCGGTGTTTCATTTCGCCTCGCTCCTTTTTGCCGCAAATAGAAATCGCGGCCTAAGAAGGCCGCGATGTTTGAACTATTCCGAATTGTCATCCTGAGCGAAGTAAGTGCTTCGCGAAGCGAAGCATTTACGCAGTCGAAGGATCTCTACCGCTCAAACGATCCCGACGGCCCAGAGAGACTCTTCAATTTTGACTGTATACTTACAGTATATCATGCCGCATAGGGTAAATGGGACATGTTTGCTGACTTTATATTTCCTTTCTCTTCAACAACCTAACCAAATTTCCCGCGCTTTTGCCCCTTGACAACCATTTTTCGCCATGTTGTATAACTGAAAGCTAATGGATGCCCGTAAGCCATTCCAGCAGCGAAGGTTAACCGCGAGAGTAAAATTGCCGGGAAAGGATGGGCCAGCCCCCTTCTGTTCCGTGCGCTCCGACTTCGCGGCGATCACCGCGTTGATGAGTGCTATCGCCTGATAGCGACAGTTGAGCGATTCCGCCGGTCTCTTTGGTAATTAGACTCAACACTTGGGAAGGCATACAAAGATCGCATGAGGGCCTCGTATCAAACCATTGCGGTCGGCTCGGGGTTGGTGCCTCTGGCGTGGATTGGCTGTTTCTCTCGCGGAGTGCCAACACTGATGTGTCCGCTGCCCACTATGACGATAATGCCCGCATTCCTTCTGGCATCGCCGCCTTCGCATCTGCCAGTATGGCTCGCTATTCTTGTGCCCGTAGCGCTGTTCTTCGCGTGGAGCCCCGGCCTCTTTCGCGGAAAAATGCGGGTGCCTAAACGGTCTTGGGCACTTCTCATCACATTGACTGTGCTCAGCGTTGTCTATTTTGTAGGCAGTTGGCGGTATGGAATCCAGTATCAGGGACGCGAGTACACCGTTGGCGTTTGTGCAATAAGCCTCGTCTGGATCGTTGTCCTGTGGGCCATCCTGTACCGCTCGTCTCGGCTGTGCTCATTTAGAGCAAATCTGTTGTTCCACGCCACGCTGTTTGCATGGCTGGCTTGGTATGCGTTTCCCTACCTTGGTGAGCTGCCATGAAGGGCTCATCAGGAACCGATTAACTGGCGAAACATCGCCATTTCGCTCATTGAGGGGGTTTTGAGCGCTAAGGCCTGTTTACAAGAGTTAGCGTGGTGGGCAGCCCTTTTCAGCGATTTGTTGTTTCAGTTTAGGGGTCAGGATCACGGCCTTCGCATGAAGATCGTTGACAATATCAATCGCATACAAGGGATCAGCAAACGATACGGAATCGTCGCCATCAATGAATACTTCCCAGTCTGCGCGCTCAGCTAGTTTGGACTTCAATGCTCGTTCAAATTCTTCTCGGCTCACTTCGGTGCCGTTTAAGAGCAGTCTGCTCAGTGAACCGTGCTGGTTAATCGTGACGACAATCGGACCTGCCAGACAGTTTTCGTTGGGTCTCCGGCCACGCTGCGGAGTCAATCGTATATAGATACCCCTTGACTCTCGAAAGGAAACCAAGAGGAACATGATAATCAGTAAGACCAGAAATATTGGTCCGCCAATCAGCCCTAGATTCGGAAGCAGTGAGAGTCTTTTCTTAAGCGGTAAGCGCCGCCGACGGCGAAGCTCGACCGACTCGTACGCGAGACCCTCTCCCATCTTCATGGAGTCATCCGGCGCGTAGTTATCGAGCATGTGAAGGAGAGTCGGCGCTAACAGGAAGACTAGTCCCCCCACAATCAGAAGATGTCCGAGCGCAAGTTCGCTTGGAGCGTACATCGGGACGTGCAAGGGGGACCAGCTTGTCCGCAGAAATGTGTACGTGTCGTAGAGAAGCGATAAGCCAGCGATTACGAGCGCGTATCCGACCCATCTTCCGGGTGGCATACTGGATTTAGACTCCACGTTAAATGGTCATGTTCCCAAGACCTTGCGGGCAAGAGTACCAAAGTGAGCAGCGAATCGCTGGGATTGTTGGCGAGAAATCGCCTCTCTGACAATGTCGGCGGTGTCAAGTAGTTTTCGAGCACACTTCAGCATGCACTCGTAGAAGAGCGCCATTTCGCTCTCGTTGAAGCTGTTGCATTTGCTCCACCAACCCAGGCTCGCTCGTAATCCAT
>Ga0302320_10030992_pt1 | contig 10163 bp, 6 predicted proteins | sample Bog_T0_3_FD_202130 | JGI IMG/M metagenome (GOLD analysis project Ga0302320, IMG submission 202130) | Peat permafrost microbial communities from Stordalen Mire near Abisko, Sweden - Bog_T0_3 | ecosystem: Environmental > Terrestrial > Soil > Wetlands > Peat | place: Sweden: Abisko, Stordalen Mire...
GTGGCCCTCTTGTCCGTCTTGTCGCCCGCCAAGCGGCGCCAGACCGGCTTGCCGTCCTTGCGCCAATAGAGCCCCAGCGCCCAGCGCGGCAGAGGCTCTCCCGGATACCACTTGCCCTGGCCGAAGTGCAGCAGGCCGCCCTTGCCGAAACGGTCCTGCAGCTTGCCCAGCAGTTCGCGCGCCAGCAGCGGCTTGGTCGGGCCGGAGGCGTCGGTGTTCCACTCCGGCGCCTGGAAGTCGTCGATGGAAACGAAGGTGGGCTCCCCGCCCATGGTCAGGCGCACGTCCTGAGCGGAAAGTTCAGCTTCCACGGCCCGGCCCAGCGCGTCCAGCGCCGCCCAGCCCTCCTCCTCGAAGGGTCGGGTGATGCGGATCGGCTCGATCAGCCGCTGGACCGTCATCTCGAATTCGAAGTCGGTCTTGGCCACGGAAGCGATGCCGGTGATGGGCGCGGCGGATCTGTAGTGGGGCGAGGCCGACAACGGAATGTGGCCTTCACCGCACAACAGGCCCGAGGTGGCGTCAAAACCGATCCATCCCGCGCCCGGAAGATAGACTTCCGCCCAGGCGTGAAGATCAGTGAAGTCCGTGCGGGTCCCCAGGGGCCCTTCGATGGGGTCGATGTCGGCGCGCAGCTGGATGAGATAGCCGGACACGAATCGGGCGGCCAGACCGAGTCTGCGCATCATCTGCACGAGCAGCCAGGCGCTGTCGCGGCAGGACCCTGAGTTCAGGGTCAGGGTTTCGTCGGGCGTCTGCACGCCCGGCTCCATGCGCACCAGATACCGGACGTTGCGCTGGACCGCCGCGTTGAGCTCCACCAGGAAATCCACCGTGCGTTCGCCATTGGGCTCAAGCCGGTCAACCGCGCCGCGCAGCAGGGGGCCGTCGTCGTCCACGCCCATGTAGGCGGCGAGATCCTCCTTCAGGTCGTCGGGATAGGCGAAGGGCAGGACTTCAGCGAAGGGCTCGACGAAGAAGTCGAAGGGATTGATCACCGTCATCTCGGCGGTGAGATCGACGGTCACGCAGAATTCCGTGGTCCGTTCGGGAAACACCAGACGGGCCAGCCAGTTGCCGTGCGGGTCCTGTTGCCAGTTGATGAAGTGGTTGGCCGGCTCGACCGTGAGCGAATAGCTGGGGATACGCGTGCGGCAGTGCGGCGCCGGCCTGAGGCGAATGACCTGCGGCCCGAGCTCGACCAGCCGGTCGTAGCGATAGCGCGTCACGTGATGGAGGGCGGCGATGACCGACAGGGCGGGCTCCTCGGGTCGAGTCGAACAAATTACTCCACAACAGCTAGCGGCGCCGAGGCCTTGGCCACAAGGCCCGTGGACCCGATTGATGCGGTTGTCGCCGAATTGCCTGTCCAGGACGCGCGCCTCGCCATAAACGAGGGGCGGGGAGGAAAGGGCCTCGCATGCGCGTGCTCGTCATCAAGCTCGGAGCGCTCGGCGACTTCGTCCAGGCGTTCGCGGCCTTCAGAACGATCCGCGAGGCCCACGCCGACGACCAGATCACCCTATTGACCACCCCCCCCTATGCCGAGTTGGCCGAGGCCAGCGGCCTGTTCGACCGGATCGACTCCGACGGCCGGCCCAAGGGGCTGGGCCGGACCCTCAAGTTGTTCGCGCGCCTGAGGTCATCGCGATATGACCGGGTGTACGACCTGCAGACGTCCAGCCGATCGCGTTGGTTCTTCTACGCCTTCCTGCCCCGGCCCCCACAATGGTCGGGCATATCGCGCGGCGCCTCTCATCGGCAGACCCGGCGCGACCGGGACGCCCTGCACAATCTCGACCGTATCGCCGATCAGTTGCATGTGGCCTGCATAGGGCCCGCGTATGGACCGGGCGAGGCGCCGCCGGCGGATCTGTCCTGGGCGGCCCGGGTCCCTGGCTGCGAACCGGAGGTCCTGCTGGCGCGGTTCGGATTGAAACGGCCGTTCATTATTTTGGCGCCAGGCGCTTCGCCGGTGAAACCGCAGAAGTTCTGGCCGATCGCCGCCTACGCCGAGTTGGCGCAGGCCCTCGAGTCCACGGGCCTGCAGGTGGCCGTCGTCGGCGGTCCGGCGGAGACGCCCTTGTTCACGCTCATTTCCGCGCGAGCGCCCGGCGCGGTGGACCTGACCGGCCGCACCAGCCTGGTCGAGCTGGCCTCGCTGGGAACCTGCGCGCGTCTGTGCGTGGGCAACGACAGCGGGCCGACGCATTTATTGGCCTATGCGGGCGCGCCGGGCCTGATGCTCATGTCGCGCGTATCCGACCCGGCCCATTGCGGCCCGCGCGGGCGGATGGGCTGGCTGCGGGCCGATGATCTGGGCGCCCTGAGCGTCGAAACCGTGCTGGCGGCCTGCCTTGAGGCGCTCGCCGAAACATGAAAGACTCTTGCCCAAGCGTGGCCATTCGCGCCATCGTTGCTCAACATCCGTTGGTCGCCGTGCCGTCGCCAAGGGTTTGGATCAACCTGAACGACAATGGGAACTCCGGTTCCATGGCCCAGCCGCCTCTCAAGGTCTTTGTGATCAGCCTGGACCGGGCTGTGGACAGGCGCGCGCATATGGAAGGCCTGCTGAGCCAGTTGGGCCTGAAGGCGGAATTCGTGTCGGCCGTGGACGGCCGGGCCCTGTCCGAAGCCGATCGCGGTCAATATGACTCCCGCCTGGCGCGGCTCGATTACCGCTCGGAAATGACTGACACCGAGATCGCCTGCTATCTCAGCCACTATCGAATTTATGAACGGATTTGCCGCGAAGAGCTGCCGCTGGCTTTGATCCTTGAGGACGACATCCACATCGAGTCGAACTTCATGGAAGCGGTCAGCGCGCTGGCGGCGCAGGACGATCCGGAGTGGACAGTGGCGCGCCTGCAGACCCAGCGCGGCAAACTGCTCAATCCGCGCGACGAACAGCATCTCGGGCGTCGTGTGTGCGGCCTGGGCGAGTCAGGCCTTTATCAGCTCGAAACCCATGTGCTTGGCGGCTGCGCCTATCTCATGCGTCTGCCCGCGGCTCGGACCATGGTGTCCTATGCCCGCAGCATCAGCCGGCCCATCGACCAGACTCTGGACCGGTTCTGGGAGAACGGCATCGTGCCCTATATCGTCAGGCCCTTCCCCGTTCGCCAGCATCCCGAGTTCGGATCGGAGATCGGCGTGCGCGGCAAGGAGGCCTACGTCAAGGAGCGGTCGGCCGACGCGGTTCTTGGTCGACTTCGTCGCGCACGCGACGGCATCAACAAGCGCATATTCCGCGCGGCCTTGCGGCGGCCGTGGTTGCGCGGCCTGATCGGCGCGGCCCTACCCGCGTCGGCCCGCCTGAGCCTGCGCGAATACGCCAGGGCGCGGTAAGGGCGACAGACCCAAAGGTCGCCGCGACTAACCAAGGCGCCGCCTTCGTCCTGGTCGCGCCCCTGGGAATCAAGCGCGACGGCTTAATGGCCGTCACGCCGAAATAGGGTGTAGCCTGCCGGACAGCGCCGAGTCGGGAGGGCGCTTGGCCACAATCACCCGCGCAAGGGATTATCATAATGGCCTTGAACCTTGGACGCTACGCCACCTTGGCGATCTGCGTGCTGATCCTGCTGTTCGAGATCGTCCACATTTCCGGTCATCATCGGTTCTGGCACGAGGCTCTCGCGGTCGCCGCGGTGTTCTTCGTTGCGGTGGGCGTCCACGATCTTCTGCAGCCGCACCACTCCATCCTGCGCAACTATCCTGTGCTGGGCCATGTGCGCTGGCTGGCGGAACTCGTCCGTCCCGAAATCCGCCAATATCTGATCGAGGCCGACGAGGACGCCGCGCCGTTCTCGCGCGTTCAGCGTTCGGTGGTCTACGCCCGAGCCAAGAACCAGGGCGCCGAGCGGGCCTTCGGGTCCCTGCTGGACGTATATCAAGATGGCTATGAGTTTATCGGGCACGCCACCTGCCCGGTGGATCACGCCGACCCTTCCAGCTTCCGCATCACCATCGGCGGCGATCAGTGCGCCCAGCCCTATTCCGCCTCGGTGTTCAACATCTCGGCCATGAGTTTCGGCTCGCTGGGCGCGGCGGCCATCCGCGCCTTGAACAAGGGCGCCAAGCTCGGCGGCTTCTATCACGACACCGGCGAAGGCAGCATCAGCCGCTATCACCGTGAGTTCGGCGGCGACATCGTTTGGGAAGTGGCCAGCGGCTATTTCGGCTGTCGGACGGCCGAGGGCCGCTTCGATCCGGACCGCTTCGCCGCCCAGGCGCGCAACGATCAGGTCAAGATGATCGAGATCAAACTCAGCCAGGGCGCCAAGCCGGGCCACGGCGGCATCTTGCCGGCCGAGAAAGTCACGCCCGAGATTTCCGAGGCGCGCGGCGTGCCCATGGGCGTGGATTGCGTCTCGCCGGCGCGGCACAGCACCTTTTCCACGCCCTTGGAGCTAATGGCCTTCATTTCGCGCCTGCGCGAACTGTCGGGCGGCAAGCCGGTCGGCTTCAAGCTTTGCCTGGGACACGCCTGGGAATTCATGGCCATCGTCAAGGCCATGCTGGAAACCGGCATCAGGCCGGATTTCATCGTGGTGGATGGCGGCGAAGGGGGCACCGGCGCGGCGCCGGTTGAGTTCTCCGATCACTTGGGCACGCCCATGCGCGAAGGCCTCTTGCTGGTGCACAACACCTTGGTGGGCGCGGGCCTGCGCGACAAGATCCGCATCGGCGTGGCGGGCAAGATCGTCACGGCGTTCGACATCGCCAGCGTCCTGGCCATCGGCGCGGACTGGGCCAACGCGGCGCGCGGCTTCATGTTCGCCCTGGGCTGCGTGCAATCGCTTCACTGCAACACCAATCGTTGTCCCACCGGCGTCGCCACCCAGGACCTTTCGCGCCAGCGGGCGCTGGTCGTCGAGGACAAGGCCGAGCGGGTCTATAATTTCCACCGGAACACGCTGAAGGCTCTTTCCGAAATGCTGGCGGCGGCGGGCCTGCAGCATCCCGATCAAATGGGGCCCCAGCATTTGGTGCGGCGGATCAGCGTGACCGAGGTCAAACCGTTTTCTGCGATCCATGTGTTCCTGCGTCCGGGTGAGTTGCTGAGCGGTGAATGCCCCCACGAGTTTTATCGCAATGCCTGGGACATGGCCCAGTCGCACAGTTTTGACCTCGTCAACCCGCGCGCCCAGACGGAGTTTCTGACGCGCCGGGCGTGACTTGGCGCGCGCGGCGAATGGATCGATGGCCCCTGATCGTGGCGGCGGGCCGATTAGGCGGCGGCGCCCACGCGCGTGGGCTTGGAAGGGCAGATGAACCACCCGACCATGGCTCCTCCACGGACGAATATGCGGATTTCAACCGGCTGACCGGCTTCCGCGAGTCGCTCGCCTAAGTCCTTTGCCGCGTCCTCGGCGCGCCGACCGCTGCGGTAAACCATTTCGTTCGCGATTTGGTCGGACCGAACCACCCAGCCTTCTCCGAAGGGCTCCACCGAGATCGCCTGCATGTTTAAATCTCCGCGCGCGCCCCGGTTGGAGGTGTAGGACCGCGCGGCGGCGAGAGTGAGGCTCGTTTGTTGCGCGGCCTGGGCCGGGCGTCGCGTTCGCGAAATACGCGCGCGCGCCACTACAGCGCGCCCATCGCCTCCGGATACAGCGCCCGCAGACCCTGAACGCTCGCCTCGCACACGCCGCGTTCGGTGATGATGGCGCTGACCAGGCGGGCGGGGGTGAGGTCGAAGGCCGGATTGGCCGCCGGGCTGGCCTCGGGGGTCAGGCGCACCGTATGCAGAACGCCGTCCTCGTCGACGCCGGTCTGGTGCGTCACCTCGCGGGCGCCGCGTTCCTCGATGGGGATGTCGCTGCCGCGCGCCACGCTCCAGTCGATGGTTGAGAAGGGCAGGGCGGCATAGAAGGGCACGCCGTTGTCGTGGGCGGCGAGGGCCTTCAGATAGGTGCCAATCTTGTTGCAGACGTCGCCGTTGGCCGCCACGCGGTCGGACCCGACGATGCAAAGGTCCACCTGGCCGTGCTGCATCAGATGCCCGCCCGCGTTGTCGGCGATCACCGTGTGCGGCACGCCGTGGCCGGCCAGCTCCCAGGCGGTCAGGGCCGCGCCCTGGCCGCGCGGCCGGGTCTCGTCGACCCAGACGTGCACCGCGATCCCGGCGTCATGCGCGGCGTAGACCGGCGACAGGGCCGTGCCCCAGTCCACCGTGGCCAGCCATCCGGCGTTGCAGTGAGTCAGGATATTGACCCGCTCGCGGCCCGCGGCGGCCTGCTCGATCAAGGCCAGTCCGTGCCGCCCGATCGCCGCGCAGGCGGCGACGTCTTCCTCGGCGATGGCGTCCGCCTCCGCCCAGGCGACCTGGACACGATCGGCCGGCGCGGCGGCGAGGATCGCGGCCTTGGCCCGCTCGACCGCCCAGCGCAGATTGATCGCGGTGGGCCGCGCCTGAGCCAGCTGGCGGGCGGCGAATTCCAGCGCCATGTCGGATGCATCGGCCTGGGCCGCCAGGGCCATGCCGTAAGCGCCGGTCGCGCCGATCAGGGGCGCGCCGCGCACGATCATGTCGGCGATCGCCGTGCGCGCCTGATCGACGTCCGTCAGAACCCGCGTGCGCAAGGCGTGCGGCAGGGCGGTCTGGTCGATCACCTCGACCGCGCGCGGGTCGTCGGTGCGCCAGATGGTGCGATAGGAAACGCCGTTGATCTTCATGGGCTGGGCTCTAACCCGACTTGGAGCGCTAGGCCAGCCGGGGCGCCAGAATGTCCTTGGCCAAACACCTATACCAATGGCTAGTGAATACCATCCGAGGACTCAAGCAATGCCTGACGATTTCCAAATTGCTGCGGAAGCGAACGTGGGGATTGCCAAAGTTGGCTGCGGTTTGAGCCAGTGTTAATCAGGAAATTCTTTGGCTTACGACAGCGTTCATCCATTATCTCTCTATTCGTAATTGCAGCGGTAGAATCACTCTCGCCAGGGCTTGGGAGGACTATTCGCAATGGCCAATTATCCGCGTCATAGGCTTTGTCTGTTGAGCGCCACCGCGATGGTGTCGCTGGGGCTGTTCGTTGCGTCGGAGGCCTTGGCCCAAACCACGTCCGCGTCGACCGACGCGGTGGTCGTCACCGCTCAGAAGCGCGAACAGAACCTACAGATCGTGCCGGTGGACGTGTCGGCCTATTCAGCGGTTCGCGCGACCCAGGCAGGCGTGGTCGACATCAAATCCCTGCAGATCCTCATGCCAGGCCTGACGGTGACCTCCGGCACCAGCGCGGTCGCCACCACCGCGCGCATCCGCGGAATCGGCACGGTGGGCGACAATCCGGGCCTGGAGTCTTCCGTCGGCGTGGTGATCGACGGAGTCTATCGCCCCCGCAACGGCGTGGGCTTCGAGGACCTGGGCGAACTCGACCGGATCGAAGTTCTGAAGGGGCCCCAGGGCACCCTGTTCGGCAAGAGCACCTCGGCCGGCGTGATCAACGTCCTGACCGCGCAGCCGTCGTTCAAACCCGGCTATTCGGCCGAAGCCACAGCGGGCAATTATAACAGCTGGGGCGTCAAGGGTTCGGTCACCGGGCCGCTGGTCGCCGATCAACTCGCCGGGCGCCTCTACATCGGCGGCGAAGGCCACGCCGGCTATAATAGCGTGGTCACGGCCGCCGGACCGCGCACGGATGGGCGCGACGGCGATCAGAACGCCTGGACCGCGCGCGGCCAGTTGCTCTACACGCCGACCGACCAATTACGCGTGCGCCTCATCGCCGACTACGGCGACCAGCGTCAGCATTGCTGCGAGGCGGTGCAGGTTTGGGAGGGCTCATCGCCCGCATCGCGAGCGGCGCTGCTCACTCAAGTCCAGCCCGCCGCCGAAACACTGACGCCCTCGCCCGACAGCCGGGTGACCTACGCCAACCGAGACGACCTGAGCCACACCACCGATGGCGGGCTTTCGGCTCAGGTCGACGCCAAGCTGGGCTTCGCCGACTTCACCTCCATCAGCGCCTGGCGCGACTGGGATTCCCAGCGCGGCGGCGACTGGGATTTCAGCGCGGCGGACCTGATCTATCGGCCCAGCGGCCAATACACCGACCGGTTCGACACCTTGACCGAGGAAGCGCGTCTGGCCGGCAAGGTCGATCGCGTCAGCTGGCTGGGCGGGTTGTTCCTGGATTCGGAAACCTACACCGGCGCCTCGCCCCTGCTCTACGGCAGCGACTACTATTCCTTCCTGGCCGGAAAGGTGACCGGCGGCGCGCCGGGCCTGATCGGCCTATTGCCGTCCAACACCTTCCTTCCGGGAACCGGCCAGCGCGACAGCTTCAAGCAGACCGACACCACCATCGCCCTGTTCACCAACGACACCCTGGCCCTGACCGACGCGTGGGATGTCACCGTCGGCCTGCGCTACACCGACGACGAAAAGAAGCTCAACTCGACGTTCTCCACCACGGGCGGCTCGTGCAACCAGGGATTGGCGGCCTATCCGGCCCTGGCGGGCGTCGTGGGCGCGCCGACGGCTCAGGCGATCACCGGCGCGATGTGCCTACCGTGGGAAGCCCAGGCCTTCGACGCCCATAGCGGCGTGCAGACGTCTTCGGAGAAGGCCTGGTCGGGCACGCTCGGCACCAGCTATCGCTGGACCCAGGATTTGATGAGCTACGCGTCCTATTCGCGCGGCTACAAGGCCGGCGGATTCAACTTCGACCGGGCCGCCTCCAGCCTGTCATTCACGCCGACCTCGGCGTCGCTGAGCATCAGCAATTCGACCTATTTCGCCCCCGAGACGGTCGACGCCTATGAAGTCGGCGTCAAATCCCAATGGCTGGGGCGGACGGTGACGGTGAATGCGGCGGTGTTCGATCAGACCTACCACAACTTCCAGCTCAACACCTTCCTGGGCACCAGCTTCATCGTGGAATCCATCCCTCAGGTGAACTCCACCGGCGTGGACGCGGATGTGAGTTGGCAGACTCCCGTGACCGGCCTCAGACTGGACGGCGGGGCGACCTACGACCAGACCCACTATGGCCAGTTCACCGCCGCGCAGCTGACCAATGCGCAGGATTTCGCGGGCCTGTCGCTGCTGCCGGGGGCCACGATCTCCTACGCGCCACTGTGGTCTTCAACATTCGCGGGGGATTACCAGACGCCGCTGGGCGGAGGGCTGGTGGGGCGGGCCAATCTCGAGGCCAAGTACAATTCGACCTACAACACCGGCTCGGATCTGGCGCCGCAGAAGATCCAGGACGCCTACACCGTCCTGAACGCCCGCCTCGGCGTGGGCGATCCACAGCGCGGCTGGACGATCGAGGCCTGGGCCGAGAACCTGACCAACGTCACCATCGTCGATCTCGCCTTCAACGCGCCGCTGCAGGGCACTCAGACCGATCCCGCCCCGATCCGCACCTACGACGCCTTCCTCGCCCCGCCGCGCACCTTCGGCGTGACGGTGCGGTTCAGGAATTAGGCCGCGATTAGGGGCGCGGGCTAGACAGGCGATGCCCGCCGATGAGCGGAGCCTCTGAGAGTCGCTGAAAGGGGTTAGCGGTCATCGGCATGCACGACCGCGACAGGACGCCAATCTGAATTTACGCGCCCGGCACGCGATGGAGCCAGAGCCCGGATATGGTCGATTCCGGCTGGCGAGCCGTCGTGCGGTTCAGACCACTGACCGGGCAACCTAGTCGACTAGTCGACGTTATTAGACCACGCGACTGATCTTTGGCGTCCAGTTGAGCTCGTCTCTCTCGCGACCGCCCGGCTTTTGGCTCTCGCCCTGTGAGCCTCCGGTTCTGCCGGAGCTCCAAATGCCTACCCCGAACAATCGTTCTGGCGATGTCGCTTTAAGGTTTCCGCGTGGTCGGGGGCGAGCGTAACGGAGATCCCGATGTACGACCAATCCAAGCTATCCGAGTTGATCCGGTTCGCACGAGTCGATGCGGGATCCACCGTCATCGACGTTTACCCTGGCGACGGCGACTGGACGCGCCTGTTCTCTGACGTTGTGGGCCCCCAAGGGCGGGTGTTCAGCTTCGTGCCGGCCGAAGTCGCCCACTTCAAGAACGATCCGGTCGGCCGCATGCGGACGCTGGCGAAGGAGCCGGGCCGAGAGAACGTCGAGGCCGTCTCAGCGGACCTCGTCGCGATGCCGGAGGCCACGCAGCCAGCGGATGTCGTATGGCTGCACCTGTTCT
>Ga0302320_10030993_pt1 | contig 10163 bp, 14 predicted proteins | sample Bog_T0_3_FD_202130 | JGI IMG/M metagenome (GOLD analysis project Ga0302320, IMG submission 202130) | Peat permafrost microbial communities from Stordalen Mire near Abisko, Sweden - Bog_T0_3 | ecosystem: Environmental > Terrestrial > Soil > Wetlands > Peat | place: Sweden: Abisko, Stordalen Mire...
TCCCATACGCCCGCCGGATGCTAGGCTGCCGCCGGTTGTTCGGAGGACAGACCCCATGCGGGCATGGATGATCGCCGCGGCCCTGGTCGCCACCGCGCCTGCGGCCGCCGCCCAGTCCGCCGCGCCCCCGCCGCCGCCCGCCGTCGCCCCGGCCTACGTCAGCGCCCTCTGCGTCTGGCGGGCGCTGCCCGACCCCACCCGCGCGCAGCTGCTGGCCGCCGGGCCCGGGGTCAACGACCTGGCGCAGGCGCTGAAGACCGACGCCGCCGCCGCGCTGCAAACCGCCGGCGACGGCTGCCACGTCCCCGCTGCCGGCGCCGCCCACGACGACGAACTGCAGGCGTTCACCTTCGTGGTGGTCGAGGCCTGGGCGTCGGCGCGGCTCCACAGCGGCTTCGGCGTCGACGAGGCGGCGTTGCGCCAGGCCTGGGCGCGCGTCTCCGCCGACACCCGCGCCAAGGTGCTGGCCGCCGACCTGGAGCCTACCCCGGACGACGCCATCGCCACCCTGGCCGACTTCACCGCCGGCCTGCACGTCACCGACCCGGCCGCCAAGCTGCTGGTGGCGATCTACGCCTCGGTCCGCCTGCACCTTGCCCCCCTCGGCGAGACCGGCTGAGGGCCCCTCAGTCGGTCACCGCGAAGGTGAGCAGGAAGTAGCTCTCCGAGGCCAGCATGGTCAGCCCGGCCGCCCACTGCAGCCACGCCGGCTTCGCCCAGATGGCCGCCAGGGCGGCGAGCAGCATCGGCGACACCAGCAGGTTCTCGCCGATCCAGTCGGTGTCGCTGACACCCAGGGTGGAGTCGCGATAGACGTAGTTCTGGATCATCGAGGTGACCATCATCGCCGCGAACGCCGCGCCGATCAGGGGCCGCTGGCGGGCGAAGAAGGCGGGCATGTCGATCGCCTCGCCCGGCTCCGGCCGTATCGAGACCAGCGAGCAGGTGTAATATTGCAGCACCGCCGGAACGAACTGCAACAGGACATCGCCGACGGTCCAATGCTTCAGCGCCGTGAGGCCCCAGAGGCCCAGCCAGTTGACCAGCAGGCCGACCAGGGCGTTGGCCATCCACAGCGTCAGCAGGCCGGAGAACCTCACCCGCGCCCTTCCGGTCACCAGCTCGGTGGTGCTTGAGAGCAGATGCGTCAGTGCGATCGCGAACACGAACGACAGCAGGATGGTGACGTGTTCGAACATGGCCTGCCCCGAAACGAGCCGCGAATCGCGCAAGTCTAGCGCGCGCCGACCGCATCGACGTGTGGGGTGGACGGCGGCGACGCCTTCAGCCAAGCCCAAGAGACGATGCCGGAGACCGCCCATTGAGCCCGCTGACCTTGTTCGGCCTGTTCGCCGTCACCGCCATGCTGGTCACCTATGCGCTGGAGGCCCGCTCCAGCTGGTGGACCCTGGCCTTCGCCGGCGCCTGCGTGCTGGGGTCGGTCTATGGCTTCCTGCAAGGCGCCTGGCCGTTCGGCCTGGTGGAAGGGGTCTGGTCGGGGGTCGCCCTGTGGCGCTGGCGGGGACTGCGGCGGTCGAGCTAGACTGTAGCGCCCCAACAAAGCCCCGGTTGGCCGCTAGCGGCTGCCTTATGGAGACCTGGATGGTCATCAACCTCGCCCCCGTGGGCCTCGCCTGCGCGCTGGCGCTCCTCTGCGGCCAGGCCTTGGCGCAGGAGGTCGTCGCCGACGCCTTCCACGCGCCGCGCCTGTCGGCCGACTGCATCTGGCGCTCGCTGCCGCAGGCCCTGCGCGAGCAGATCGCCGTCGCCCAGACTCTCGACGACGTCTCCGACCTGGTCACTCCGCTCGACGCCAAGGGGCCGCAGGAGCTGCGCGCCATCGCCCTGCGTTGCGGCGTGCCGGCCCACGGCGCCGAGCCGGCCGACGTCGCCCAGCACCTGATCTTCGCCAAGAGCCTGGAAATCTGGAGCGTCAACCAGCTGAAGGCGGCCTACGGAATCGACGACGCCACCCTGGCGCGCGCCTACGCGGCCGCCACTCCCGAGGCGAAGGCCGAGTTCGCCGAGTGGTTCATCGGCAATCTCGATATGTCGGCGGCGCCGATGGAGACCATTAGGCCGATGGTGCAGGCGGTCGGCGCGGCCGACGCCGAGGGGACCAAGCTGCTCTTGTTCTACGCCGCCTCACGGGCGCTTGTGGAACAGATGGGCGGGACCGGGTGAGGGCGCCCGCGGCCATCCTGGCGCTGGCGGCGGCCACCGCGGTGCTTGGCTTTGGCGATGCCGCCGCTGCCCGGCCGAAGTCCGCCGCCCCGGCGACCGCGAGCGCCGACACCGCGCCGCTGACCACCGCGCCGGCCGAGCCTACCGACTCGCTGCACGCCCCCGCCGGCGTCGCCGACTGCATCTGGGGCGAGGTGCCCGAGGACGTCCGCGAGGCGGTCGAGCGGGCCGGCTCCATCGACGTCATCGCCACTGCGATCAAGGACCTGGGCGCCGATAAGGACGGCCAGCTGCGCCTGGCCGAGCATTGCGGCGTGCCGACCGGCGTCACCGACCCCGCCGCCGTGGTCCGCCACACCATCGAGGCCCGCACCCTGGAGATCTGGACCACCGGCCAGCTGAAGTCCGCCTATGGGGTCAGCCACGACCGTCTCGACGCCGCCTGGGCAAAGCTGGGCGCCGCGGACAAGGCTGACTTCGCCCACTGGTTCGGCGATCGCCAGCAGGTGCCCGAGGACAAGCTGGACAGGGTCCAGGGCCTGATGGGCGCCCTCGGTCTCGACGGCGAGGACGCCGCCACCGTGGTGCTCTACTACGCCGGCGCCCGCGCTCTCTACGAACAGCTCGGCGGCACGATCTAGCGGCGGCCCGGCTCGGCCCCCGGATAGCGCGGCGCGTCGTCGCTCAGGCTCCAGGCCGGCGCGCCCTCGCAGTGGATGTGGGCCTCGATTCGCAGATCCGCCGACTGATCCAGCGTCCCGAGCCGCAGCCGCAGCGCCGCCGGCCGGTCATCCCGGCGCGAATAGAGCCCGGCGCCGCAGAGGCGGCAGAACCCCCGCCGCTTGCCCGGCGAGGACTCGTGTTCGGCGACCAACGCCGCGCCGGCGGTGATCTCGAACCCCGCGGACGTGGTCGGAACGACCGCCACGCCGAGGCCGCCCGCCCGCCGACACATCGCGCAGTGGCAGACGGTGATCAGGCCGGCCTCGCCGCCCAGCGGCCCGCTGGCCACGTACCGCACCGCCCCGCAGAGGCAGCCGCCGGTGGTCACGAGGCCACCACCACGGTGCCGACCTTGTCGCCCCGCTCCACCGCCTCGTGCGCGGCGGCGGCGTCGGCCAACGGATGCACCGAGGCGACCGACAGCATGCGTTTGCCCGTCGCGATCCAGCGGCTGATGTCCGCCTGCGCCCGGCGGCGCTGCTCATGCGGCGAAGTCGGCAGCAGCACGCCGGCGGCATGGGCGTTCTTGCGCGTCATCTCGCCGGCCGCGAGCTTCGGGGCCGGATCGCCGCGGGTGGCGTAGAAGGCGATGGTCCCGTGCGGCTTCAATGCGCCCAGGGTGACGCCAAGATTGCCGCCGAAATCCACGTCGACCACGTGATCGACGCCCTGGCCGTCGGTGGCCGCGGCGATAGCGGCAGCGACGTCTTCGGTCTTGTAGTTGATGGTCACATCCGCCCCGCCGGCCCGGGCGCGTTCCGCCTTGGCCTGCGAGCTCACCGTGGCGATCACGCTCGCCCCGGCCCAGTGCGCCAACTGCACGGCGTAGTGGCCCACCGCCCCGGCGCCGCCGGTGACCAGCACCGTCTTGCCCTGCACCGGACCGGCCAGGAACAACGCCACGTGCGCGGTCATGCCCGGAATGCCCAGGGTCGCGCCCTCGGCGAACGACACGGCGTCCGGCAGCGGCGAGATCAGGTCGGTGTCGAGCTCGATGTATTCGGCGCCCGAGCCGAACGCCCGGCCGTTGCGCTGGCCGTTGTAGAACCACACCCGCTGGCCGATCAGCCGCTTCGAGGCGCCAGGCCCCACCGCCTCGACCACGCCCGCGCCGTCGCTGTGCGGCACGATCCGCGGATAGGCCATCGGCCCGGTCCCGCCGCGGCGCATCCCGGCGTCCGACGGATTGACCCCCGAAGCGTGCACCCGGATCAGAGCCTCGCCGCGCCCGGGCGTCGGGGTCGGGAAGTCGCCATACTGCAGCACCTCCCGCGCCGGGCCCTGCCTGTCGTACCAGACCGCCTTCATCGCCTTGGTCTCCTCCGCGCACTCCACGCCATTGCTCCGCCTGTCCGGCGTGGCGCAAGTCCTGGTCGACCGTGCGCCCGAAAAGAAAAGCCCCGCGCCGGGTTGGACGCGGGGCTTTCTGTTCGGTCGGATCGGGCGAATCTAGCAGGCGTAGTAGTAGGGTCGCATCACCCAGCCGCCCGCATACGGGTCCCAGACCCGGCGATGGGCGACGCAGTCGCCGTACGGCCCGCCGGCGTAGTAGCCGCCATAGTAAGGGCCGTAGTAGCCGCCGTCGGCGATGGCCGCGCCCAGGGCGAAGCCGGCCAGACCGGCGCCGACGCCGTAGCCGTACCAACGGCCGCCGCGCCAATAGCCGCCGCCACCGTGATAACCGCCGCCATAGCCACCGCCGTGATAGCTGCCGCCGTGGCCGCCGTAACCTCCGTGCGGCGCCGCGTCAGCCGGGACGGTCGTCATGGCGACGGATCCGCCCAGAGTCAGGGCCGCAAGACCGGCCGTGAGTATCTTGTTCATGGGAAACTCCTACGCATTCCAATGTCCCTCAGACAAAACGCTCCGACGCCTGAAGGGCTCCATCGGATGTTTCGCCGCCAGGGTGAGGCGCGCAGGCTGAACCGAGGCTGAACGGATGGTTAAGCGCCGTTCAGGCGGCCGTTTCGTCGCCTGGGAGACGCTGGGATCGCCTAGCCGTTGACGTCGACCACCACGCGTCCGCGGACGTGGCCCTCCAGGATCGCCGCGCCCAGGGCCGGGACGTCGACCAGCTTGGCGTCCACCCGCATCGCGGCCAGCGCGCCGAGGTCGAGGTCCTTGGCCAGCCGGGCCCAGGCCTGCTCGCGCCGGGGCTTGGGGCACATCACCGAGTCGATCCCCGCCAGGGTGACCCCACGCAGGATGAAGGGCGCGACGCTGCCCGGCAGGTCCATGCCCTGGGCGAGGCCACAGGCCGCCACCGCGCCTCCGTAGCGGGTCTGCGCCAGCACATTGGCCAGCGTGTGGCTGCCGACCGCGTCGATCGCCCCGGCCCAACGCTCGCGGCCCAGCGGCCGGCCGGGTCCCGACAGCTCCGCCCGGTCGATGATCTCGGCCGCGCCCAGGCCGGTGAGATAGGCGCTCTCAGTCTCCTTGCGGCCGCTGGAGGCGATCACCCGGTAGCCGAGCTTGGCCAGGAGGGCGATGGCGACGCTGCCCACGCCGCCGGCCGCGCCGGTGACGATCACGTCACCCTTGTCCGGCGTCACCCCCTCGCGCTCCAGCGCCATCACCGCCAGCATCGCCGTGTAGCCGGCAGTGCCGATGGCCATTGCTTCGTCGGCGGTGAGCCCGGCCGGCAATTTGACCAGCCAGTCGCCCTTCACCCGGGCTTTCTGCGCATAACCGCCGTTGTGCGTCTCACCGACGCCCCAGCCGTTCAGCACCACCTTTTCGCCAGGCTTGAAGTCCGGATTGGACGAACTTTCCACCACCCCGGCGAAGTCGATCCCGGGGATCAGCGGCCAGGTCCGCACCACCGGCGCCTTGCCGGTCAGCGCCAGGCCGTCCTTGTAGTTCACCGTCGAAAACTGCACCGCGACGGTGACGTCCCCGTCCATCAGGTCGGCTTCGGTCAGGTCGACGAACTGGGTTTCCTGGCCGCTGTCGGTCTTGGAAACACGGATGGCGCGGAAGCGGTCGGTCATGGTGAGGGGTCCGGGCTGAGTTTTCGTGAGGCTATAGCGGTCAGGCGTCGACGACGCCATGCGCGCCGGTTCCCACCCCGTTGCCACGTCACTTGTCTGCGTGCTGGAAGACGAACGTCGTGAACCGCGAGTTCGGATCGACGTCGAAAGACGCGGGATACTCGCGCCCGGCCGGGTCGAACACCACCCGCAGCCGATCCGGGCTCACCTCATAGAGGCCCTTGACCGCGCAGACGCAGTTCGCGTCGGTGCTGCCCGAGGCGGTCAGGTAGTCCTGGTGGCTGCCCGTCGGCCCCCAGGTCGCCCGGGAGTCGAACCGCCCGCCGGGATTGAGGGTGAACTGCCAATGCTCGTCGGTCTTGCCGTTCAGGGTGACGTCATAGCGGTCGCCGCGCACCTGCCAGCCGCCGTCGAGGGCGTCGGTCTGGCCGGCGTGGGTCGCTGAAACCAGCCGCCAGTCGCCCTGCCATAGCTGGGCGTCGGCGACGGCGTCGTGGCCGCCGCCGGCGTCGCCGCCCGGTCTGCAGCCACAGACGACGATGACCAGCATCGAGATGGCGACGATCCGCGCCAGAGCGACTATCCTCTCGCTCAGCCGAAGCCCAGATCGACCAGCCAGTCGTGGAACAACACGATCCATCTGTCCGACGGCGCGCCCTGCTTGACCATGCCGAAGCCGTGCTGGCCGCGCCGATAGATGTGCATCTCCGCCGAACCCCCGGCGTCGGTCCAGTCGGAGTAGAGCCCCTCGACCACCCGGTAGAGCAGCACGTCGTCCTGGGCGAGGGCGATGAACATCGGCGGCGCGTCGTCCGGCACCGGCCGCCCGAGGGTCTCGCCGCCGTAGATCGGCGCCACGAAAGCCAGCGGCGCGGCCCTGGGATCGATGGCCACGTCGGCGGTCAGGAACGCGCCGGCGGAAAAGCCGATCATGCCGATCTTGCCGAGGTCCAGCCCCCAGTCGGCGGCCCGCTCGCGGACGATCGCGATCGCCCGTCGGCCATCGTCGGCAGCGGCTTCGCGGGCGTCGCGGATGCTTTCGGGCGGCACGATCTCGCCCATGGCGCGGAAGGCGGTGCGGGCCTTCCGGCTCAAGTCGATGGTCGCATAGAGCTGCATCATCTCGGCGTCGTAATCGGCTTGCGCCGCTGGCGTGCCGCGCACACGATACTTCAGCAGGAACGCGGCGTAGCCGTGCGCCGTCAGCCAGCGCACCACCTCGGTGCCTTCGTGCTCCCAGGCCAGCATCCGCCAGCCCCCGCCGGGGCAGACGATCACCCCGACCCCGTTCGGCTTGCCGTTCGTCGGCCGGAACACGCTCAGCGTCGGGTCGGAGATGTTGCGCAGGATCACCGCGTCGCCGGCGACACCCACCGGCGCGCGCACCTCCACCTCGGGTCCGACCCCCTCCAGTGTCGACGGCGGTCCACCGGGCCAGAGCCGAATGATTTCTTCAGGCTTCATGTCGTCGGTCATGATCAGGTCTTCTGGCCGAACCGCTCGCCCGCCTTGCCCTTCACCGCCAGGTCGACGCTGAGCAGGCGGCGCTCGCCTTCCATGCGCATGGCGTTGCCGGGCATGTGCATCATCGCCTGGTAGTCGCCGAGGCTGTCCTCGACGGCGTTGGTGAAGCCTTGCGCGTCCTGCGACTTGTTCATCTGGATCTTGGCCATCCGCAGCGTCTCGGGGCTGTTCTCGGCCACCCGCCGGGCCCAGGCGAAGGTCTGGAGTTCCAGCTCGGCGCTCGGCAGCACCCGGTTGACCAGGCCATAGCGGGCGGCCTCCTCGGCGGTAATGAAGCGGCTCTCGAACACCAACTCCTTGGCCCGGCGCACGCCGATGTCCCAGGGGATGGTGTTGTATTCCACGAAGCCGCCGAGGAACTCGGCGCTGTCGGCGGCGAAGATCACGTCCATCGCCGCCGCCAGCATCCAGCCGGCGTAGATGCAGTAGCCCTCGACCATGGCCACAGTGGGCTTGGGGAAGTTGCGCCACTTGAGCAGCAGGTCGAGGTTGTACTTCTTGAACTGGTCGTAGGTCTGGATGCCCGGCTTGGCCCCCAGCGCCTGGCGGTAGGCCATCCCCTCCGGCGTGCCGAGGTCGTGGCCGGTGGAGAACACGCCGCCCGAGCCACGCACGATCACCACCCGGATGTCGTCGTCCGCCCGCGCCAGCTCGAAGGCGGCGTCGATCTCGTCGAGCATCCGGTAGCCCTGGGCGTTGCGGTATCGCGGCCGGTTGAGCGTGATCACGCCCACCGGCCCGTCGGCCGCATAGAGGATGTCCTGGAAATCCATCTCCGTCCCGGCCTCCCTGACCGGCAGAGTCAGGCGAGGTCAGGTCAGGGCAAGGTCACGTGCCGCGAGCCGTGCGTCTCGATCCGGCGCATCACCGCCACCTGCTCGCCGCCGCCCACGGGCGTGGTCGCGGTGATCACGAACCAGGTCCCGTCCGGCAGGCCGTTGAAGCTGAAGTGGTTGGCGGCGTCGCAGGTGGTGATCTTGGCGTAGCGCTTGTAGTCCGGTCCGCCCTGCGGGGTGCGGGCGCGCACATCGTCGGCGTTGACGATGGCGGCGCTGTCGGAGCCATAAAGCACCCGCATCCGGGCGCGGCTCCACGGCGTCAGCGGCATCAGCACCACGCTGGAGCAGGTGTAGGCGGCCGGACCGCCCTTGTAGGCGACCGTGCCGTCCAGGGTGTCGCCGCCGCCCTGCGTCGACCAGGCGAAGTCGGCGTCGCTGAACGCCTCGCTGCCGGGCGCCGCCGTGGATGGGCCGGACATCGGATTGCTGGGACCGTTCGTCTCGCAGCCGGCCAGGGCGGCCGCCGCGAGGAGGATGAGCATGGTTCTTTTCATGGTCGCTACCTAGCAGAACAGGGGTTTCAGACAATGGCCCGGCCCCGTTCAAGTCAAGCCATGTCTCGATTCCCCCTTGGCGCCGCCGAGGATTAACGGCGATAAGCTGTCGGACAGGGCCGTCGAACGGCCGGCCATTTGAAGCCCTCCAGGGAGAAGATTTCATGAAAGCCGCGGTGTTGCGCGAGGTGGGTCAGCCGCTTCAGATCGAGGACGTCCAGATCGGCAAGCCGGGACCGCACGAGGTGCTGATCCGCACCGCCGCGGCCGGCGTCTGCCACTCGGACCTGCACTTCATCGAAGGATCGTACCGTTACCCGCTGCCGGCCGTGCTGGGTCACGAGAGCGCCGGGGTGGTCGAACAGGTCGGCTCGGAAGTGCGCACGGTGAAGGTCGGCGACCATGTGATCACCTGCCTTTCGGCCTTCTGCGGTCACTGCGACCAGTGCCTGACCGGCCACATGTCGCTCTGCCAGAGCCCGGATGTTCGCCGCGAGGGCGGCGATGACCCGCGCCTCACCCAGGGCGGCCAGCCGATCCAGCAGTTCCTCAATCTGTCGTCCTTCGCCGAGCAGATGCTGATCCACGAGCACGCCTGCGTCGCCGTGCGCAAGGACATGCCCCTCGACCGCGCCGCCCTGATCGGCTGCGGGGTGATGACCGGCGTCGGCGCGGTGTTCCACACCTCCAACGTCCGTCCCGGCGAGACCGTGGCAGTGATCGGCTGCGGCGGCGTCGGCCTGGCGGCGATCAATGGCGCGGCCATCGCCGGCGCGGGCCGGATCATCGCCATCGACATGTCCCCGGCCAAGGACAACATGGCCAAGTCCTTCGGGGCCACCGACTTCATCAACGCCGCCGAGACCGACCCGGTGAAGGAAGTGCTGGAGATGACCAAGGGCGGCGTGCACCACAGCTTCGAAGCCATCGGCCTCGGCAAGACCGCCGAGCAGGCTTTCAACATGCTGCGCCGCGGCGGCACCGCCAACGTCATCGGCATGATCCCGGTGGGCCAGACGGTCAATCTGATGGGCGCGGCCTTCCTGGGCGAAAAGCGCATCCAAGGCTCGGCGATGGGCTCCAACCGCTTCCCGGTCGACATGCCCCGGCTTGTCGACTTCTACATGTCCGGCCAGCTGAAGCTGGACGACATGATCTCTCGCCGGATCAAGCTTGATGACGTCAACGAAGCCTTCGTCGAGATGAAAACCGGCCAGATCGCCCGCTCGGTGATCGTGTTCGACGCGTAGGCGGCGGGAAAAGAGACCGCGTCCGTGCCCACCGCCGAGAACCACGGCGCGCGCATTCACTGGCAGGAACAGGGGTCTGGAACCCCGGTCCTGTTGGTGATGGGCCATCGCTACTCCTCGGCCATGTGGTACCCGCTGATCCCGGCCCTGGCCGAGCAT
>Ga0302320_10030997_pt1 | contig 10162 bp, 8 predicted proteins | sample Bog_T0_3_FD_202130 | JGI IMG/M metagenome (GOLD analysis project Ga0302320, IMG submission 202130) | Peat permafrost microbial communities from Stordalen Mire near Abisko, Sweden - Bog_T0_3 | ecosystem: Environmental > Terrestrial > Soil > Wetlands > Peat | place: Sweden: Abisko, Stordalen Mire...
ACGCTTGAAACCGAACTCACGGCCGCGGCCGAAATCTGGCCGCGCAACCCGGAGCTCACGAAAGTCTCGCAGCTCATCTTCTCCCAGAGCGATGTCCAGGCCAAGGCGCTCGTCGATCTCGACCAATTGATGAGCCAGCGCAACTACCGCGCGATCTACGACGACAAGATGCGCTTCATGGCCGCCGTCGCGATGTACCCGGACCGCCAGGAGCAACTCGGCAAGGTGCTCGAGCAAATGGCCACAATCGACACCGCGATGGGACAGGCGCAGGAATGGGCCAGGCAGGGCGAATACGCCGCCGCGTGGGAAGCCGTCGAAAAGACTTTCCAGAAATTCCCCGACGACTCGAAGTTGAACGAGTTGCGCGCCGATCTGACGACGCAAGCCGCCGATTTCGTGCGCACGCTGCGGACAGCCGAGGACCTCGAACAAAAGAACGAGGTCGGTTCGAGCCTCGCCTGGTACCTCAAGGCCCAGAGGATTTACCCGCACAGCGAGTACGCGCAGGAGGGCATCGACCGGCTCGTGAAAAAAGTCCTCCCCGAGTCCTCATAGGAACCCTCTCCTTGGCTGCAAGGCAACCCTCACAGCTCAAGAGCGCGCTCATGTGGAGCAAACTGGCCTCGGCCAGGTGGGAGGACGCATGGATCGAGCGTTTGCTTTTCCTGGGTCCCGGACGGCTCGCGATTTTCTCGGTGCCCGGCTCGCGCAGCATTCGGCTCGAGGCTTATGCCCTTAACCGGCGCGACGCCGGGCGGCTGACGGCGGCCTTTGGCGGGCAGGTGCGCAAGATGAAAGGGGTGGCGGCATTGCTGGCGGGTGATCCCGGCCCGCCGTTGCTCATTCGCGACCGGCTCGTCGTGGCGCGCTCCGCGCGAGCCGCCCGGGCCGCGGCGCGCGAGCATCCGGGCCGTTCGCTCCTGATCATTCCCGCGGCAATGGCCTTCGGGACCGGCGATCACGCCACCACTTCGACCTGCCTTCGCATGGTCTGCGATTTCGCCTCCGCGCAAAACGGCGTCCGCTGGGAAGCGCTCGACCTCGGGACCGGCACCGGCATTCTCGCCCTCGCCGCGCGGGTTCTGGGAGCGGCCCGATGCGATGCGTGGGATTACGATCCCGCATCCGTGCGAGCCGTGCGGGAGAACGCGCGGCTCAACCGATTGCGCGGCGTCCCGGCCGCCCGCGTCGATGTCACCGCATGGACCCCGTCGCGCCAATGGGATTTGGTGACCGCGAACCTTTTCAGCGATCTCCTGGTGAAAGTGAGCGGCAAGATTGCCAGCGCCGTCGGGCCCGGTGGCCGGCTCATCCTCTCCGGCATGCTGGCCGCGCAGGCCGGGGAGACGCTCGCCGGTTTCCAGGCGCGCGGCATTACCTTCCAGCGAGTCGTGCGAAAGGGCAAGTGGGTCAGCGCGCTGGGCGCAGCATAGGGCTTATGGGGCTTATTGGGCCTATGAAACCGCCCAAAATGCGCCCAGTGTATTTCTTGACCTGCCCGGGAGCGGCTCTTAACCTGCCGGACCTTTTTCGACATGGCAGAGGAATTATCGTACGTAATCGTCACCCCGTATTCGATCCGAAAATCCCGCACGGGGGGCATTATCGCGCGCCTGATTTCCCGCACCGGACTCGACATCGTCGGCGCCCGGATGTTCTCCCCGGGCAAGGCGCTCACCGAGCAATACGCCTCGACCATTGTCACCGCTCCCGAACCGCGCCACCGCGCCACGCAGGAACTCATCAAGGAGTACGTGCTCAAGCAGTTCCAGGCTGACGGCGCCGGCTACTCGCCGCGCGTCCTGCTCATGGTTTTTCGCGGCGAGGACGCGGTCGCCCGTATCCGCGGCGTGGTCGGGCACATCGTCAATGAGCGAACCAGCGGCGAGACCATCCGCGACACTTACGGCGATTACATCGCGGACAAGACCGGGAAGGTGACCTACTTCGAGCCGGCGGCGCTCGCCCCGCCCGACCTCGCGAGCGCCAGGGAGAATCTTCGGCTCTGGGCCTCTTATTCGGATCAGGACGGCGGCCTCCTGGACGATGTCGTTCAGTTCCCGCCGGGCAGCAACGTCCAGAAGACCCTCGTCCTCATCAAGCCGGACAACTTCCGCTTCCCGAACGCGCGGCCCGGCGGCGTCATCGACCTTTTCTCGCGCACGGGCCTTTGCATCATCGGGTTCAAGGTGCATCGCATGAGCGTTGCGCAGGCCGAGGAGTTTTACCGGCCGGTGCTCGAAGTCCTCATGGACAAGCTCCGGGAGCCGAGCGGCATCCGGGCAAGGCTGGCTATCGAGCGCGAGTTCGGTTTCGCCGTGGACGAAGATGTCCAGCGCAGCCTGGGCGATCTGCTGGGGCCGCTCGCCGGGCGGCAGAACTGGGAGTCCATCGTCAATTTCATGTCGGGCATGAGGCCGAGCGAATGTCCCGCCGATCGCCGCAACGAACCGGGCACCGAGAAGTGCATCGCGCTCGTCTACCAAGGGGTGGACGCGGTCCGGAAGATTCGCGAAGTCCTCGGCCCCACCGATCCCTCGAAGGCGCCTCCCGGCTCGATCCGGCGCGAGTTCGGCTCGACCATCATGGTCAATGCCGCCCATGCTTCGGACTCGCCCGAGAATGCCGAGCGGGAAATGAAAATTGTCCAAATCGAAGAAAATAACCTCAAACCCTTGATTGAGGCGCACTTTGCCTGATCGTCACCAAGAACCAGTCCATACCCTTTATGTCCTCCACCTCCTCACGAGCGAACAGCCTGACCCCCTCGCTAACCCTTTCCATCGACTCGAAGTCCAAGGCCATGAAGGCCGAAGGCATCGACGTTTGCGGTTTCGCCGCCGGCGAACCCGATTTTGACACCCCCGAGCATATCAAGAACGCGGCCGCGGACGCGTTGAGCAAGGGCTTCACCAAATACACGCCCAGCTCCGGCATGCCGGAGTTGCGCCAGGCCATCGCCGAGAAATTTGCGGCGGACAACCATATCGAGTACAAGCCGAGCCAGGTCATCGTATCCAACGGCGCGAAGCAGTCCTGTTTCAACGCCATCCTCGCCACCTGCGAGCCGGGCGATGAGGTCCTCATCCCCAGCCCCTACTGGTTGAGCTACCCGGAGATGGTCCGCATCGCCGGCGCCGACCCGGTCTTCATCCAGACCAAGGAACAGAACAACTGGAAAATGACCGCCGAGGAATTCGAGAACGCGATGACCCCGCGCACGAAGATGGTCATCCTCAACACTCCGGGCAATCCGACCGGCTCGGTCTACACCAGGGAGGAACTCGAGAAGATCGTCGAAGTCGCCGCCGAGGAAGACATCCTGATCTTGTCCGACGAGATTTACGAGAAGCTGGTTTACGATGAGACCGCCCATGTCTCCGTGGCGAGCCTCTCCGAGGAGGCGTACAAGCTGACCATCACGGTCAACGGGTTTTCCAAGGCTTACGCCATGACCGGCTGGCGGCTCGGCTACCTGGGGGCGCCGGAGGCAATCGCCAAGGCGATCGACTCGATCCAGAGCCATAGCACCTCGAATCCCTGCTCCTTCGCCCAGTACGGCGGCCTGGCCGCATTGCGCGGCGATCAGCAGCCCGTGGCGGATATGCGTGACGAGTTCAATCTGCGCCGCGATTACATGTTTGGCCGCCTGACCGGCATCTCGCAGATCACCGCCGTCAAGCCGCTTGGCGCTTTCTACATCCTGGCCAATATCTCGAAGCTCATGCTCACCTCGCAGAACTTCGCGGACCGCCTCCTGAGCAAGCAAAGTGTCGCCGTGGTTCCCGGCGCCGCCTTTGGCGATGACCGCACCATCCGCCTCAGCTACGCCACCAGCCTGGATATCATCAAGAAAGGCATGGACCGATTCGAGGAGTTCTGCCGGACATTGTAGCCATATGGGCCGGTGGCCCAGGCGGGGGAAGACTCGGTGGTCCTCCATCCCCCCTGAACATACACTTGAACTTGAACTTGAACTTGAACTTGAACCTGCTGGAAGAACCTGACGCGTTCCGTGCCAGAAAGTTCAAGTTCAGGTGCAAGTGTATGTTCAAGTAGGCAGCATACGGCGTCCACCCCCGCATGGGCCACCGGCCCATGGCTACAGCGCTTCGCGCCCTAAGCCAGGGCTTCGAGCTTCGCGATCAAATCCCGCTTGCTCGTCATCCCCACGATTTGTTCTTTCACCGCGCCGTTCTTAAAGAACAACAGCGTCGGAATCGCCCGGATGCCGTACTTCGACGAAAGCCCTTGGTTTTCGTCGACATTGACCTTGGCCACCTTTACAGCGCCGGCTTTCTCGTTGGCGATCTCGTCCAGGATGGGCGCGATCATTTTGCAGGGACCGCACCACTCGGCCCAGAAATCGACGAGCACGGGGGTCGTGGTGTTCACGACCTCGGCGTCGAAATTCGACTCATTTACCGCGACAACATGGGGACTGGACATAGATTTTCAAACCATCGGGTATCTGGAGCACCGGCGCAAACGCGCGGCCTCCATCAAGAACCGGCGCTCCAGGCCATGTAGCTGAGGCCGGCGGCGACTAGGGCCACGACCACGGCAGCCCAGCTCAGTATGGTCACGACTGTGTCGGAACCGGACGCGGCTTCCACCGTGGCTGCCGGAGCCACCGTGCGAATCGCGGAGGCCGGACCGGCCGATAGGGGCTGGGAAGGTTGGGAAAGTTTCACCGTGGCCTGGGGAGGCAGCTTCTGGATCGGAGACGGCGTCACCTGGATGCGGGCGGTCTCCTTTTTTGGCGCCGCCTTGATGGTCACAGGCGTGGCTTCTGCGTATGTCGAGGCCTTTGGCGCCATAGCCGGCGGAGGGGCGGTGGGCCTTGGAGCCAGGGGCGGCATGCCCGGTCTTGCGGCGGACGGCGGCATTCCAGGAGCCGAGGGCGGCCGGGGCGGCGGGGTAAGCGGACGCGTCGCGGGGGAAGCCGGCGGCACCGGGGTAAACGTCCCGGAGAGCGGCGTCGGGGCGCCGATCGTCGTCGTTTCTTTTTTCGGCGCTACACCGGGAGCGTTGATGCGCACTGTTTCGCGCTTGACCATCGGTGTGTCATCCGGTTTGGGCGGAAGGGTGATGCGAACCGTTTCCTTCTTCGGTGCGGAAGGATCGGCTGCCGGTCTGTTTGCTGAGGGGTCTTCGTCGGCCATATAGGTGCGGAGCGTTTTCTATCTCACCCGTTTTTCGTGCTGTCAAACATTTCGATGGCGCAGCCCAGGTTCCGGGTTGATTTGACACTCCATGATATACCGTTGGGAATGCTCATGAATCAAGATACATGGTCGGATGCGGATCGTTACCTGGCGACGGCGTTGATGCCCGCGGACGCTTGCCTGGATGCCTGTCTCGAGGCCAATGCGCGGGCGGGCCTTCCCGCCATCGACGTTTCAGCCCTGCAAGGAAAACTCCTTCTCCTGATCGCGCAAATCCAGGGCGCGCGGCGAATTCTCGAGATCGGCACCCTGGGCGGCTACAGCACCATCTGGCTTGCGCGCGCGCTGCCCGCCGATGGCCGGCTCATCTCCCTGGAACTCAATCCCAAGCACGCCGAAGTGGCCCGCTCGAATATCGCGCGCGCCGGCATTGCCGGTGAGGTCGAGGTAATCGAGGGACCCGCCGCCGAAAGCCTGGCGCGCTTGCACGCCGAGGGGCGCGGGCCGTTCGACCTGATTTTTATCGACGCGGACAAACAGGGGTATCCCGAATATCTGGCCTGGTCGCTCAAACTCTCCCGCCCCGGGACCGTCATCATCGCGGACAACGTCGTGCGCAATGGCATGGTGGCGGACGCCGAAAGCGCCGAGCCGAGGGTCCTCGGCGCCCGGGCGTTCATCGAAGCGCTGGCAGCGGAGCCGAGACTCAGCGCCACCGTAATCCAGACCGTTGGCAAGAAGGGCTACGACGGGTTTTCGCTGGCCCGGGTGCTCTCATAAACGGACCGGGCAAACGCCGCAGATTGCCGCGCGTGGCATGTAAACCTTGCGCAATTTACGACAAAATATGTTGAGCACCATACTCCTCTGTGCGCCACTACTGGGGCGGGCCGGCAAACCGGTTGCCACTCATTCGCGGTATACATCTCCAACCTGTGAAAACTAATCCTGTCCTCTTCAACAACACCGTGCTGCGTGACGGTCATCAATCCATGGCCGCAACGCGCATGGCCACCTCGCAAATGCTCGAACCCGCGCCCATCCTTGACGAGATGGGCTTCGCCGGACTCGAAACCTGGGGCGGCGCGACCATCGACTCCAGCCTGCGCTTCCTGAACGAAAATCCGTTCGACCGCCTGCGGACTCTGAAAAAAATCGCGCCCAAAACCCCGCAACTCATGCTCCTGCGGGGCCAGAACATCGTTCAGTACGCCAGCTTCCCGGACGACGTCGTCGAGGCCTTCGTGCGCCTGACCTGCGAGAACGGCCAGGACATCCTCCGCATCTTCGACGCCCTCAACGACGTGAGGAACCTCGAGACCTCGATCAAGACCACCAAGAAAATGGGCAAACACGCCCGTGGCGAGCTCTGCTACACGATCAGCCCGGTTCACACGGTCGAGAATTTCGTGAAGATGGGCGTCGAACTCGAGCAGATGGGCTGCGACTCGATCGGCATCAAGGACATGTCCGGCATCATTCAGCCGCAGATCGCCTACCGGATGGTCAAGGAACTCAAGAGCAAAATCGGCATTCCGATCACGCTGCACACGCACGACACGGCGGGCCTGGGCGCTTCGTCCTACCTCGCGGCCATCGATGCCGGCGTCGATTGCGTCGAGGTTTCCATCGTTCCCTTCGCCAACGGCACCTCGCAACCCGACACGCAGCGGATGCTGGCGCTGCTCGAAGGCCATCCTCGCTGCCCGAGCTTCGACACCGAAAAGCTGGCCAAACTGCGCGATTATTTCGAAGGCGTGTACGCGGACCTCTCGAAGTTCACCAGTCCCAAGAACGAGCGGGTCGACAGCGATATTCTCATCTACCAGGTGCCCGGCGGAATGCTCTCGAACTTCCGCACCCAGCTCAAGGAGCAGGGCATGACCGATAAATTCGACCAGGTCGTGAAGGAGATTCCCGTCGTGCGCGAAGCGCTCGGCTGGATTCCGCTCGTGACGCCCACCTCGCAGATCGTCGGCACACAGGCGATGATGAACGTGAAATTCGGCCGCTGGAAAATGATCTGCCAGCCCGCGCAGGACATCGCGCTCGGCAAATACGGCAGGACTCCCGGCCCGATCGACCCGGGCGTCCTGGCCCAGGTGGAAAAAGCGACCGGCAAAAAGCCCGTCACCGAGCGCCCGGCCGATTTGCTGGAGCCCGGCATGGAAAAATACCGCAAGCAATGCGCGGAAAAAGGCCTGCCCGTCACCGACGAAATCGTGGTGCTCTTCGCGATGTTCCCCCAGCAAGTCGAGGACCTGCTCAAACCCAAGCCCACCTCCGCCCCGGCCGCTCCGTCAGCCCCCGCCCCGCGCGCCAACGGAGCCGGAAGCCACCTGTTCATCACCGTCAACGGCACGCGCCATGACGTCACCGTTGAAACGCTGGAAAATTGATTATGAGTTCCACCGAAGCACCATCCGCCAACGGCAAGTTGCTCGCCGAATTTCCGCCAGTCAGCTACGATCAGTGGCACAAGCTGGTCGAGACCGAGCTGAAGGGCGCGCCTTTCGACAAGAAAATGTTCACGGCCACCAGCGAGGGCATCACCCTTAAGCCGATCTACCGGCGCGAGGACGTGGCCGAACTGCCGCACGTCCAGTCGATGCCCGGTTTCGCCCCCTTCGTCCGGGGCTCGAGCGCGAGCGGCTACGTGAAGGAGCCGTGGGCCGTTTCGCAGGAAATCGCCTGCGCCAGCGCCGCGGAATTCAATAACGCCGCGCGCAACTCGATCGCCCGCGGCCTGACCGCGCTCAACATGGTGCTCGACCACGCCACCCGCAACGGCCACGACCCCGACTGGGCGCGGCCAGAGGAGGTCGGCTGCGCCGGCCTATCGATCGCCACGCTCGACGATCTCGACCGCGCCCTCCAGGGCATCGATCTTGAAAAAACCTCGCTCTTCGTCCGGGCCGGCGCGTCCGGGCTGCCGTTCGCGGCATTGCTGCTGGCGCTCGCCAAGAAACGCGGCAAATCCCCGGCCCAATTGAGCGGCTGCATCGAGATGGACCCGCTGAGCGTGCTGGCGGCCGAAAGCAGGCTGCCGCAATCCTTCGAGGGCGCTTATCGCGAGATGGCCGCCCTGACCCGCTGGGCCGCCGCTCAAGCGCCGAAGTTGCAAACCGTTTGCGTCCACAGCCGCGTGTGGCACGAGTCCGGCGGCAGCGCCGTCCAGGAGCTGGCGTTCGCGCTGGCCACCGGCGTCGAGTATTTGCGCCAGCTTGCCAAGGCGGGCCTGGACACCGACGCCGCGGCGCCGCGCATCCGGTTCGCCGTCACGGTCGGCATGAACTTTTTCATGGAAATCTCGAAGCTGCGCGCGCTGCGGATGCTCTGGTCGCGCGCGGTCGCGGTCGCCGGCGGCGGCGAGGCCGCGCAAAAGACCTCCCTGCACGTCCGCACGGCGCGCTGGGACAAGACAGTAGTGGATCCTTACAATAATTTGCTTCGGAACACAGTCGAAGCCTTTGCCGGCGTGCTGGGCGGGTGCGACAGCATGCAGGTCGGCGCCTTCGACGAGGTAATCCGCGAGCCGGACGACTTCAGCCTGCGCATCGCGCGCAATACTCAATTGGTGTTGCAGAAAGAGTGCTCGCTCGATCACGTGATCGATCCCGCGGGCGGCTCCTGGTACATCGAGAGCACCACGGCGGAACTGGCCACCAGGGCCTGGGCGCTCTTCCAGGAAGTCGAAAAGCTCGGCGGCATGGAAGCCGCGTTGCGCGCCGGATTTCCCCAGAAAGAGGTTGCCGCCACGGCGGCGGAAAAGATCAAGGCCGTCACGCGGCGGCGCGATTTGATCGTCGGCGTCAATCAATATGCCAACACGAAGGAAAAGCCGCTCGAGGCGCCGGCCGTGGACATCGTGGCGTTCCACAAGCGCCGCGCGCAGCAGATCGCCTCGCACCGCACCTCGCTCGACGACGCGGAGAATCAAATCGTGCTCGACCGGCTGGGGGAAATCATCGGCCCCAAGGGCGCAAAAAGCTCGAGTGGTTTCGCGTCCTGCGTCGAGGCCGTCACCGCGGGCGCGACCCTGGGCGAAATCACCCGTGCCATTCGCATCCTCGATTCGCCCTGTCCCCCGATCGTGCCGGTCTGCCTCACCCGCGCCGCCATGCCCATCGAGACACTCCGGGAGGCGATGAACCGCCAGGCCGAGCCGGCGAAGGTATTTCTCTGCAACATGGGCTCGCTCAAGGAGCACAAGGCGCGCGCCGATTTCTCCCGCGGCTTTTTCGGCGTGGGCGGTTTCGATGTGATCTCGCCCGCGGGCTTCAAGACGCCCGAGGAGGCCGTCGCCGCGTTTGCCGAATCCAATGCCCCGGTCGCGGTCATTTGCTCGACCGACGACAATTATCCCGCGCTCGTTCCGCCGCTGGCCGCCGGGATTCGCGCGCGGAAACCGGACGCGGTCATCGTGCTCGCCGGTTTCCCGAAGGAGCAGATCGAGGCGCACAAAGCCTCGGGAGTCGATGAGTTCATCCACGTCCGCGCCGATGCGTTCGAGGTGCTCGCCAAAATTCAAAACCAATTGGGAATCAAATAATGCAAACCTTTCCGGATTTTACCCAGATCGCCTTTGACAGCACGCCCACGGTGACGGGCATTGAAGAGTGGCGCGCGCGCTTCAAGCTCGAGACGCGCAAGTCAGTCGACGAGGCGGTCTTCACGACGCTCGAACAAATCGCGCTCCAGCCTCTCTACACCGGCGCCGATCTCGCCAGTTGCGAGCACATCGACTCGATGCCCGGCATCGCCCCCTACCTCCGCGGCCCCTACGGCTCGATGTATGTCACCAAGCCGTGGACCGTGCGCCAGTACGCCGGCTTTTCCACCGCCGAGGAATCGAACGCCTTTTACCGCCGCAACATCGCCGCCGGACAGCAGGGGCTTTCCGTCGCGTTCGATCTGCCGACCCATCGCGGTTACGACTCGGACCATCCCCGCGCCTTTGCGGACGTCGGCAAGGCCGGCGTCGCCGTCGA
>Ga0302320_10031001_pt1 | contig 10161 bp, 9 predicted proteins | sample Bog_T0_3_FD_202130 | JGI IMG/M metagenome (GOLD analysis project Ga0302320, IMG submission 202130) | Peat permafrost microbial communities from Stordalen Mire near Abisko, Sweden - Bog_T0_3 | ecosystem: Environmental > Terrestrial > Soil > Wetlands > Peat | place: Sweden: Abisko, Stordalen Mire...
TAAATTATAAAATTCTTCTTCAATTTTTAAATTCTTTAATTTACTAAGCAAGTTTGTTGTTTACAAAAAAAAAATACATAATTAATTATATTTAGTTACAGGTGAATTTAGAGAAGGTATTATATTTGATTCCAAACGTATTTATCTTTCAAAAAAAGTCCATTTACAAAACACAGGACAGTAAGTCCGCAACCAGCCCAGCACCCTATTCCTATTGGAACATTCTATTATTATTTTATTTTATTTTATTTTATTATTTGATATAAATTTAAATTTTTTACTCCCATTGTGAATCCAAAAGAGATAATATTCGAACAATTGAATGTTAAATACGTATATCCAATCAAGGAAGGTCCTACCCTAGATCCAAAAAATAAAAATAATTAATTATCAAATAAAAAAAGACAACTTTCTTCCAAAAACTTTAACGGTTTGTGGAGGCAAAACACTAGTCAAATTTGACATACACAATAAGCTCAAACAAACAAATAATCCATAAACTGCGGCGTTATCAACGAAAAAAGGTATTAAAAGCGAAACAACAATCTCAAAGTTCGAATCAAGATATATTTAATAGAAAAATTATACTTGCATTGAAGTGGATGAAAGGTAAACTTTTTTAAATGAGTATTTATCAAATACAATTCCCCAAAATATTCTCCCCAATGCATTTCCAATTAACGAGAATGATCCTATAATGCTTAAAGTTCCTTCAGCAATATATTTAATTGCAAAAGGTTTATATTGACTTAATATGTATTGACCATAAACTTTTTTTAATTTAAAAATAAAAAAAGTTATTTTGAATTTTTACATGCTTGGAACAACGGAATCAACATATATTGGTAAAATGCCAATGAAGAAAGGGCCTGTGTATAGGATTGGCATTCATATTTATTGTAAGTGTTTTTTCCAACAACTGCTGGATTGGTTTGTGGAATTGATGCGCATGTTGTTGTTTTGTTTTCGTTTTTCGTATCAGTGTAGTTGTCATTTTCTTCATTTTCATTCTGTTTCATAAGCTGGATGTTTTCTGTTGGGTTCAGATTCAACATTTCCTCTTCTTTTTTTTCAGGATAAACGACAAAAGCAATCCCCAAAAAAAATGAAACGAAAAAAAAGGAAGCCAAAATCCAAAAGAACAAGGATATTCGATATTCCAGATTTGGGTCAGCACTCAAAGACTGGATGTTTGTAAGCTGATTTGGATTAATGACTGCATTAGATATCAGACCAAACATAAAGGGACCCGATGTAAAGCCAGAAAGTATCACTCCTCCCGCAATACCTATAAATAAATAAAATTATGTTTAATTTAGCGTAAGAACAAAAAACCGGTTTTTTGAGGGAAATATGCATATACACAGACAATGGTGTTGACAAATGCAAAACCAATAGAAAGAGAATATCCAACAGTGTATATCAGAGCAAAGGCGGTAAAATTATCAATGAATGAACAAGCTATCAAACTACCAGTCATTGCACTACCAAATATGAAAAACATCCATTTGTTTCCAATTTTTTTTTGAATTTGAGTACTGAAAATCGATCCAACTATATGGAAAAAATTAAAATACTTATTTTTTTCCTTATGTACCTCCCATCGCTATTGCACTAAAGGGGAACAACATATTGGCTTTCTGCTGTGAACCAAAACGAACGGTCATATAATCTGTCAGATTACCCCATATCATAATATTTCCACAGGCCTTGTAAATATTAGAAATTTGAAAAAAAATGCTCATTTTTGTTTTAGGAGTACCATATTCATTAATAAAGCAAAAAAAATAACAATTATCCCCTTTCTGAAGAGCATCTTCTGTTGCTTTTTTGTTTCAACTTGGATTTTCTCCACATCCACAACTACGATATTCATTACTAATAAGCTAATTTTAGAGTATTGCTTTATTATGTATTTTTAAATTTTAAATTTTAATAATCCATAGAAAATCTTTTTTTTTCTAAATTTTTAAAGAACATACCTTAAAAATTTAAATTTACTTCCGAAAAATTTTTAAATTTGTTTTTTGTCTATACTACCTTTTTTATTTTTTGTTTGTTTGGGGTTCTTCAAAATTTAATTAATTTTATCTAGTAAATAGTTGGTCCTTCGTTGATCGCAAGGAACTTTTCTTATTTAGTTCATAGTTTTTTCATCCATTTCCTTAAATATTTGATGCCTATAATAAAGAGGCTCTTTGTCTAGACATCACATGAGTCTTGGAGTTCGTGTTTTGGGAGTAAAAGAATCTCAAAGTTCGTCCTTTTGGAAGTTAATATTTTGATTCGATAATTCTTGATTTTTTAGTTCTTACTTTAGGAGTTCGAATCTCGAAAGCTCATGTTGAAAGTTGTTGGGAGAGCTTGCGTTTTGCTCGTTTTTAGTCAAGACAAAAACTGCATAATTCATTTTGTTTCACTGATGGTGGAATGATTGGCTAACTCATAATTGTCACCTAGTCTTCGCAAACGATGATTGATTATTAGAAGACAAAATTCTTTGATGAGCTTTCATAAATCTAAATTTAATTTTCTTTATTGAATTTAAAAAAACAAACAATAATATTCAAAAAAAAAATATGAGAAGTCATATTCAAGAAGGTTTTTTAATAAAATTATCCATTTTAACAATTTTCCCTAGAAAACTCGTTGGATGAAAATAAAATTTCTATCGAAAAAATAGAAAAAATGACTCGTCATCGTGAAAATATGCTTCTCTATCTCGAAGATGTCAGGTACTTAATCGTGATAAATAAGTTATATTACATAATACATCATAAGACTCCTCCTTCAAAAGCGGAAAGGACCCACAGCCTCTAAAAAAACCTCAAAAATCAACTATCATATAACGACAACACCACCTCCTATGACTAACGAAATACCGAATGAAAACCCCCTATTCACTGAGATTTTAAGTCTGCAATTTCTCATGACCCCCCGCATTTTATATCTTTCCCTTAAAAACCAGCAATCAATTCCTTATATTTCGTATTTGACTTTAATGCCGAAATCAGTGACTCCGTTTTCCGAAAATTACATTTTTGAATGGAAAAGTGTGGAAACCTCGAAAACTGTGAATTTTCCATTTTTTTAACAAGAAGAACTTATTTTTAGGTGGGGTATATTAACATTAGTTGGATCAAATATGTGCATTCTGAAGGGAAAAACCGATTTTGTGTAGTTTGCTATGATTATGATTCGAACGCTTCGATTCGAGACCATGAAAGTTATAAATATGCTCACTACACAGTGCCAAAGGATGAAGGCTTCAATGATCATGAGGAAGGGGGAAAATTGGCTTTAATTTATGTGAACAATTTGAATTTCATCAGTCAAAAATTCAAAGAAAACACATTTTTAAACTACCAACATCGTTTTTTGAACCAATGATGACCTAATTTATAATGATTTTAAGAAAAAAATGAGTCAAATACTTTTTTTTTCTCTAATTAAAGAATCATAAATACTCCTGCAAATAAAAAAGAAAAAAGGCGAATTTATAATACAGTATAAATACCCTGCTTCGCGCTAAAGATTAAAATTATCAAATAAATATCCCCTAAAATCATATCTTTTTTCTCATCAAGCATAATGTTCTGGGGTTGCGTCCTATCGGAGAACAAACCTGTGAAGTTCTCCAGCAAAAATGAAAGTCCTTTGCTACACATATCCAACGTGGCTCTTTCGGAGACCACCGACGCTGGAAAGCTCGTGCAAGTATGGGCTTCCGTTGCCGGCGAAAAGCATTTGATTGCTACTTTGCAAAAGGAAAAGCATGAACATTCGATCCTCGACCTTTATTTCCGTGAAGAACAACAGGTCGAATTCTCCACTCATGGCCCTGGCAAAGTCTATTTGTCCGGATATTATGAGCCTGATGATGAGGATCTGTCAGAAGTCGATTCAGAGGAAGAGGTGCAGGTAGCGAAAGAAAAGCCTAAGGCTGTAGTGGTGCATAAATCACCAGTGAACCAACCACAAAAAGCTGCTGTGACTCAGAAATCCCCAGCCCAGAAGGCACAAGCTGCTCCCGTAAAGGAGAGTAAACCAGCGAAGCTAGTTGAGGATGAGGCTGAGGAGGATGATGAAGAAGAAGATGCTGAGTTAGACGAAAAGGATTTGGATGATGATGAGGAAGAAGATGAAGATGAAGCAGGAGAAGAGTTAGAAGGAGAAGAAGATGATGATGAAGATGATGAAGAGCCTGAAGGAGATGATGACGATGATGAAGATGATGACGAAGAGAAACCTGTTAAAAAACAAAAGGGTCTTGAAGGAAAGCCTGTGCAACATAAACCACAAGGAGGCCAAAAATTCCAGAAAAGACCTCAACAAGGAGGAGAACAAGGAGAACATCAAGATAAACCTTTCCATAATCAAGGAGGAAACAAACCTTGGCAAAACAAGCACAATGGAGGTGGAAAAGACTTTGGAGGTGGATTCAATAGAGAAAGAGGCAGTGGTGGTGGAAGAGGTTTTCGAGGAGGAAACCAACATAGAGGAGGAAACCAACATAGAGGTGGAAGAGGCGAAGGCGGCTTTAGAGGTGGAAGAGGCGGAGGCTTTAGAGGTGGAAGAGGCGGCAGAGGCGGAAGAAGATTTTAATAAAAGAATATAATTTATTTTCTTTTTTTGAGTGAAACTTTTTCGAGAAAAAAAATTTTTTTTGAAGAACTTTAATATTTTTTTTCTTCTATTTTCCATTTTTTCTTAAAAATGAACATTTTTATTAGTTTTTGCAGTTTGAACTCTGCTCTTTGTGAAGAACAAGCTATTAATATCCTCCAAATTCTGGACCTTCGGCGTATAATTATAGTTCATATTATATTTGTAATTTATAGCCTTTTCATCCAAAGTCATCTTATTGAAAAATTCCTCATAATCTTTCTTAACCTCCTCCTTTTGTTCGTTCGGCGGCTTATTAATCCCTGCAGTTGATTTCGCCGATTTGGCAGTCCCTATTCTATTATAGTCTGAAGTGGATCTTGAGGTTTTAGGTCGAATTTTCTCAACGGAGCTTGTTCCAATGTCTTTGTTTCTCACATCTTCCTTGAATTTATCGAATTCTGTCATAATATCCATTACTTTCTTGGCTCCAAAGAGAATCCTGACGATTTTGGTGAAAATCTTGTAATCTGAATCATCTGGACTATTGTTCTTGAATTTATGGAAAAGTCGTTGGATTTCCCTTTGTTTCATCTGATCGTTTTGTTCGATTTTGTTCTTAATTTGCACTTCATAATTCTTATGGTCTCCTTTTTTACTATCATCATCTTGATTATCTCTCGGCTCCAGATCATTAATATCAAGATCTCCTAAGCATTTCTTGAAATAATCCTCCAACATTTGATCCTCCAATTTCTTTTCTAAATCTGATCGGTATTGAACTTTATTAGATGCCCCAGTTTTTTTTATCTGGAACTTCTCCTTCTTCATGAACTTCAATTTATTGCGAATCTCAGCCAAACGGTCCCCCATATCCCTATTTAACAACCCCTTGAAATTCTTATTTCCTTTATGTGTCAATGAAAGTATTTCATATCTTTGCTTGGCTTTGAGGTCCAATAATTCTTGTTCTTGTTTGGCCATTCTATATAAATAATTGATAGCTTCAGGGTCTAAGTCATTAGGAAAATTCTCACTGGTGAACTCTTTATCTATTCTCCAAAACGCCTTTATGATCCAAGTCATACTATCATTATCTTCTTGCTTGAGCTCTTCCTTGAGACGAATTAGATAGATATCTTTCAGTTCTAATTGGAAATGCAACTTCTTTTGACGGAGATCATTGACTTCTTTCTCAATTGATTCGAGCTTCATGTTGTTAGATTTCATGTCATTTTTTATCTTGCCGATCTCCGTTTTGATCATTTTTTCAGTTTTTTCCTTCTCTTCATTCATTTTCTAAATAAAAGAAGGAATTTTATTAATATTCATGAACTCTTTACTTGCATCGCCATAAATTCCTCAATGCCGGAATTGGCTGAAACTCCGCTTGCCATCTGTTCTGTCTTCCCTCTAAAGCCTTGGAAAGGAAGAAGATTGTTTTTTTGAGCTTTGTTCATAAGAACTTCAAAGTTGTTCTGCAATCTAAACCTTATCCTTTCATTCTTTTGTTAATTTTTTAAAATAAAATCAATTGATTTTCTGTAATAAATAAAAACTGTCTCATTTTGCATGGTCAGTTTCATGTTGTTGGCTGCATTTTGCATGCGAATTTTCTTCAGGGATTGTTTTTTATCTTGGATTCTTTTTTTCAACACGTCGAATTCCTCCAAAAGATCTGCCTCATATTCTAAATTCCTCTTTGAGTTATCTGTTATTCTCCTAACTTCATCCGTATAATCAAATAATTTCTCTATTGTTTGGTTCGATTGTTGTATTCTTGTTATCAAATCTGGATAATTTATGATTTGGCTTTGTTTATAAGTCAGAAACAATTGTTGTAAATGCTTGAAATTATTAATGGTATTGTTTGTGAGCTCATGCTCTACAGAAGGCTCATTATTTTGAGTTGGGACAGTTGAATTTGATTGAGTTTTAAGTTTGTTTTCATTATCGGACTTTAATTTATTCGAAACCTTCCTGTAAATTAGCTCATTCACGATCATTTTATTAGCTTCTGTCTTGATAGTTTCGAAACTTTTCAAGAATTTTGGCTTGTTTGATTGCAAATTGTACTTATCATCAACGCAAACGTGTTTTTCTTCTTCCAAAATTGTATTGACGATATTTGGACGAATTTCGGGGAAACGATAATAACTTTCCTTGACACTTTTATCACTCATTTCCTTCAATTTTTTTTCCTTTTCAAGTTGTTTCATCTTGACCTCATTGAACATATTTGAAACTTTTATGAAAAAATTAAAAAAACGAGAAAAAAAAATCATTGAACTTTGTTTGTGTTTGTTATAATCCATCCATTTTTCAAGGTTATGAACCTCATTTCGGTCAAGATTATCCATTTCATCCTTTTTATTAGTTCCGGATTCCAACCCCTTTTCATCTAAAAAGGAAGGTTTGAGAATTTTGTATTATTACCGAGGAAATGCTAAAACCTTACTAGAATCGATGTTTTGTTCTTGAGCCATGTTTTTATCTGTGAAGATCACAGTTTGAGTGTACGGCTTGACCTCAAAAAAAAGCTCGCTACGAACAAATTTATGGTGAGTCTTGCTTTTTTTGTCATTTGCTGATTTGGCCGATTTTAAGATTGGTTTCATTATGAATAAAAAAAGAGAAGAAGTTTTATATTTCTTTAAAAAATATTTGGAATTAAAAAAATTTAATGATTTTTTTCTTGGTTTTTTGTTTTCCTACAAAAAAATAAAAAAAGAAAGCTATTGCATGGATTTTCTATTGTTTTAACTAATTTTCAAATTCCGAAAACAATATTACTTTTACTTCTATGGGCCCAATCCGGAAATTCCGAGTTGGATAAATCAATCAAAAGGGAGGATAATATACCGGTTTCTTTTCTTCGATTGGTCAGAGCTGTCTGAATTGGCTCAAAAAATAACTTGAATGTGGATATTTTTAAGTTTCGTTTGTGAAAGAAAGCCGTTGATTTCTAATTTCGGTTTTGTCATTGAAGTTTGTAAAATACATATATTGAATATTAGCATAATGGCTTAATAAATAAACCAAAATTAAATAAAACAAAAAACGTAACTTTCAAACTAAATAAAACTTTTATTAATTAACAAAAAAAATTAACTCACAAATGGGTTGTGGAAACACAAGAGCTCAAGTAAACGCGCCAACTCCCAAAGATCCATCTTGTTCCAACATCAAAACCGATCCCAAGCCTCAATCAAACTCTGAATGTGCCAAAGATATTAAATCGAATGGCACTTCCAAAATTTTGGAAGTCAAAACATGTGCCAAAGATATTGAATCAATCACCCAACAAGCTGATATGACCATCCTTCAATTTTCCAATTTGAGTATGACAGATTTGGTTTCAAACGGGATGTTTCTGATAAATGCTGTTATTGGTTTAATCGAGGCCAATATAGGTAAAAATCAGCTGATGAAAGCAGTTTTAAGAAGAATGCAGGCTTTGGAACCTGCTTTCCAAGAACTTCAGACAAAAAATAATAAACTCACCAAGGAACCAATAATCAATCTTATTCATATCGTAAATAGAATCAAAGGTTTTTGTGAGAAAACGATGGCGATCGATAAGAGTTTATGGGATAAATTCAAAGATGCGATAACAGCCAAAGCACAATTATCAGAGTTATCTCATTTGAATGAACTTCTCACAAAGGCTCAAGCTGATTTACAAATTCCAATGCAGTTGGAAACCTCCAAGAAAATCGACAAAATTTTCACCTATTTGAAGGATATCAATGAAAAAGGCAGTGAGGTTTTTAGCAAAAACGAGAAAAATGGCAATGTTCTGCCAATGGCCCAAAGGTGCTTGAAAAACGAAGAAGCTTTTGTATTTTGGTTCGGTAAATAATGTTCCATTTTATTTAAAAATATGTAATATAAATACATAGAATGCATGCCTACAAAATACCAAGTTCCTATCAAGAAATTCGAATCTATCTTTAAGGACTACATCGAAATTTACAAAGATGTGAAACTTAAGCCAGAGTCTCTGGGAAAAATCATTGATCTTCTTAGAGGAAGCAACCAGGTATATGACGATAAGGAATTAATCAACGCGAAACAAGTTAATGCTTTTTTCGAGAGTATTCCTCTGGATGTTCAATGGGACAATGAAACTACTTTTAAAAAAAATGTAGAGGAAGTCAATAAACAAAGAGAAGTCCAAGTAAAGCAAATTATTGAGCATCAGGAGAAAAAACTCGAGGAAAAAGTCAAAAAAAATGAAGCTTTGGCAAGCGATGAAGAGATGAAAATGATAAAAAATGGGCAGTATTTCAGATTTTTAGCGAAAAACGCATCAATTGGGAAAGGAAAACGGAAGACCGAAATAAATGTCCGAAATATTTTCATAAAAATTGATGATGGTGATGTTCAAATCTATGGTAATTCGAAGAAAGAAGGGGAATTTGTGTTGAATGGCTCTATTCAAACAGATGGAACCTTAAGTCTTGAGATGAGAATTGCAAACGGAAAAACCTTTACAGCCGAAGGTGAAATGGAAGTCAAAGAAACTGTCTTGCTTATAAAATTAACAACTGACATCGGAAAAATAATTATTCACCTTGATGTCGAATATTGGTTTGGCTACTACGAATCTGAAGGTGAGCCGAGCAACATGGAATGTTTCCTGAAGATCATTGGGAATGACGTCATTGGATATTCCAAAGATGAAGTTGGAGATGCTGTTTGGAAGGGAAAAATTAAAGGAGAGACCTTTAATGCGAAGAAATACTATATAACTCAGCATGAGGTGAAATATGAGGGTAAAATAAAAAGGGTTGGAACACAAAGGGAAATTAGGGGGAAATGGGTGATTGATGAAGATAGTCAAGATAATTTCTATTTGAGCCATAATGAAGGAGGGGATTATGACAAAAGAGAGGACAATGAGGAGGGAAATGATGATTCTGATCATGAACTAGAGAATTGTCCGAATGGACATAAACTCGTTTGGAATAAGGAAAGAGGAGAATATCCTGAAAATTTTTGTTGTGATAATTGTGGCGATGAGAGAATGGTGGAAGTTGGAAGGTGGAATTGCGCAAAGGACCAATATGATATTTGTGGAACATGTAAAAAAATACCAGAGAAGGAAACTAAAACCTGTCCAAAAGGACATCAGTTGGAATGGAATAATAAACAAGGGGACTATCCACAACCATCATATTTATGCGACATTTGCAATAGAGATGAGACAACATCAAAAGGAAGGTGGCACTGCAAAATCTGCACGTATGATTTGTGCCCAAAATGCAGAAAACCTTAAATAATTAATTTCTAAAATTTTAAAAAATGTGGAAGAATAATTTTAATAAAGAAATAAAAATTCAATTAAATTTTTCAATGAATTTCAGAAAAAAATTATGGATTTTAATTCATAAAATCTCCCGAGTTTCAAATGTACTGTAGACTCAAAATAAATGAAAAATATTTTTAAAGAGCAGAACTTTCGACAAGAGGAAGTTCATAACCACAAAACAGGATATGAAAGAAAAATAATCTCTGCCAAATGCCAAAGAATCAAATCGACATATTCTTGAA
>Ga0302320_10031002_pt1 | contig 10161 bp, 12 predicted proteins | sample Bog_T0_3_FD_202130 | JGI IMG/M metagenome (GOLD analysis project Ga0302320, IMG submission 202130) | Peat permafrost microbial communities from Stordalen Mire near Abisko, Sweden - Bog_T0_3 | ecosystem: Environmental > Terrestrial > Soil > Wetlands > Peat | place: Sweden: Abisko, Stordalen Mire...
ACCACCGGACTGAGGATCACGCGATGATCACGCGTTTCGCCATTACAATCCTGGCGTTGGCCAGCGCGGCCCACATGGTGATGGGGGCCACGATGAGCATGGATTCGGCCCGTGGTGAGCAGTTGTTCTCCAAACTCGCCTGTGTTGGATGCCATAGCATCAACGGGCAAGGCGGAAAAATCGGACCCGATCTCGGAGGCCGCATGGATCGCGGTTTCACGCCGGCGAGCCTGGCGAGCGCCATGTGGAACCACGCTCCTGTCATGTGGTCGAGCCTGCGTGCGCGGGGCGTTGTGCCTGGCGATGTCAATGAGCAGGCGGCGGCGGATCTGTTTGCCTATTTCTACTCGGCGCGCTTCTTCGAACGGCCCGGCGACGCCGGACGCGGCAAGCAATGGTTCACGGAGAAGCACTGTGCGGATTGCCATGGCCTGCGGCAAGCCACGGACCCCGTGGCCAAGCCGGTTGTCGAGTGGCAATCGACGGGCAGTTCGGTCGCGTTGGTGAATGCCATGTGGAATCACGCCTCCACCATGCGGCAGGAGTTCGCGCGCCGCAAGATTTCCTGGCCGGAGCTCACCGCGCAGGATCTCGCCGATATTTTGCTGTATGTTCGAAATCTTCCCGGATCCGTGCATCCTGCGGAAGCGCTGGTGCTGAGCTCCAGCGAAAACGGCTCGGTGCTGTTTGACTCGAAGGGTTGCGATGCCTGCCATAGCCATAGCGGCAAGGACGCCCTCAGCGCGCAGCTGCGCGGGCAGACGCTGGTGGACGTGGCGGTAGATATGTGGAACCACGCGCCCAGAATGGCGAAAGAGATCCCGGCGTTGAATTTGGACGAGATGCGCGAATTGACCGGCTATTTGTGGGCACAGCAGTTCTTTGTCGATAGCGGCAGTCCGGCGGCCGGTAAGCGCGTGTTTACCGCCAAGCATTGCGCCACCTGCCACGACGACGCCTCGAGCGGCGCGCCTAAACTCGAAAACACGCGGCAAACGCCGTTTACCGCGTCCGCGATGGTGTCTGTATTGTGGCACCACGGTGCACAGATGATGGAGCAGATGAAAAGCAAGGGAATTCCCTGGCCTCGCTTCGACGGTGCGCAGATGACCAACCTGATCGCATATCTGAACTCACGAGGCGGAGGCAAATAATGCCAGAGCCGCAGCCCAGCCGACCGCTTCTTCTCGTTCTTACCAGTCATTGGGTCAGCATGCTGGGCGTCGCGCTGGTGACGCTGGCGGGCTTCTCCTGGCTCTTCGCGTTGCCGGCGAATATCGGCGGGCGCGAGCAGAATCCCTATATCGGTCTGTTGGTATTCTTCGCGATTCCCGCAGTGTTCTTCGCCGGGCTCATCCTGATTCCCATCGGCATCCTTTTGGGGAAACACCGCGTGGTGCAGACTTTGGAGGCGATACCCGACCGGCAGGCCGCGTGGAGGCGCGCGGGGATTTTCTTCGGGTTGATGACCTTCGCGAATTTGATCATCGGTAGCCAATTGACCTATCGTTCGGTGGAGCACATGGAGACCGTGCAGTTCTGCGGGCAGACCTGCCATGTGATGCAACCCGAGTACATGGCGCACACGGTCGCTCCGCATCAGCAAGTGGGCTGCCCGTCCTGTCACATCGCTCCCGGCGCCGAAGGATGGTTCAAGGCGAAGATGGCCGGGACCAACCAGATGGTCGCCGTCGCATTCAACAGTTTTCCGCGGCCCATTGAGTCTGGACTCGAAAGCAATCGGTTGGTCTCCTCGGCCGCCACCTGCGAGCAGTGCCACTCGCGTGGTTTAGTCATCGGGTCGCGGCTGCACATTCTGACTGCGTATAAGCCGGACGAAACCAATACGCGCACGGAGACCGTCCTCATGATGAAGATCGGCGGAGGCGCCCTGGGAGGAATTCACGGTGCGCATATGGGTCCCGGCGTCTCCATTCGCTACGCCGCCCAGGATAAGAAGCGGCAGTCCATTCCATGGGTGGAATACCGCAACAGTGCGACCGGCGCCACGCGCACCTATCTGGCGGCCGACGCCAAGTCCGACGCGCCTCTTAAATTTCCGGTTTTTGAAATGCAATGCGCCGATTGCCACAATCGAGCGGCCCATTCCTTTGAAGCAGCCGAGACTGCCGTGGATAGCGCGATCGCCATTGGCGCGGTCGCTGCCAATCTGCCGTTTGTGAAGAAAACCGGCGTTGAACTGCTCAAGGCCGTCTATAGCAGCGACGATGAAGCGGCGCAAAAGATACCTTCCGGTTTGGTCAGTTTCTATCAGCAGAAGTATCCGAATCTTGCTGGCCCACGCGCCTCCGATATTCAGGCCGCAGGCAAGCAACTCGTGGCGATCTATCAGCGAAACGTGTTCCCGGACCTCAAGGTTACTTGGGGGACCTATCCGAATAATCTGGGCCACGGCGATAATCCGGGTTGTTTCCGCTGCCACGACGACAGCCACGCGACATCCGACAAGAAGACCATCACGCAGGATTGCAACGCCTGCCACCAGGCGCTGGCCGTGGAGGAAGCGGCGCCGGAAGTCCTGAAGACGCTGGGCGTGCCGGACCCGCCAGCCAATTTTCAGCAGTAGACCTGGCTCCGCAGTAAACATGGTTGCGCAGTAAGCATTGGCTCGGCAGTAAACGTAAAATGGATACGGAAGCGTTATTTCGACGAGCAGATTGATTCAATAGCGCTGACCAGCAACATTGATCAACGACATTGATTAAAGACAAGGGGAACTGGACGACATGAGAATGATCCTGACGATACTCACTCTGACCGCCCTCGGTGCCAGCGCGGGCTTGGCCGCCGACGCAAAGGCCGGCGCGGCGCTCTACGATAAATCGTGCAAGTCCTGTCATGGAGCCGACGGGACGCCGAATGCCGCCATGGCGAAGGCCCTGAAGGTGGAGATGAAGGATTTGAAATCCGCCGAAGTGCAGGCCATCAGCGAGGCGGATTTCCAAAAGATCATCACCATGGGCAAAGGCAAGATGCATCCCATCGCGGCGGTCACCGGCGCGGGCGTCGATGACGTGATCGCCTACGTTCATAGCCTCAAAAAATAGCGGTCGCATTTTTGCTCCTTGCCACCCCGCCGGTGAACCTTCACCCTCCGGGGCGGCGCTGAGTTTGTTCTCGTGCGCTTCTTTGCCTGCCCAACGGCTCGCCGGGTGCGTTTGCAGCCGCGGCGAGCGGACATCCTGCGGCGGGCCCCCCACGTCGGATCATCGCCCGGAGCCTCAACGCCCTGAGTGGTATGCGTCGTGGCGGCGCCGTCGCCCTTCCCCAAGTGGTTTCGGCGCTGGAACCAAACCCCGTCTGCCGGTGATCTGGCTGCACGGCCTGGAGTGCACTTGCTGCAGTGAAAGTTTCATCCGCAGCTCTCACCCCATTGCCCAGGACATTGTTCTGAATATGATCTCGCGCGATTACGACGACACGCTGCAAGCGGCCGCCGGAGAATAGGTCGAGGAGATCCGCAAGAAAGTGATGAAGGACATGAAGGCCAATACCTGTTGGCGGTCGAGGGTAACGCGTCAACCAAAGACAACGGCGTCTGCACCATCAACGGGCAGAGCTTTTTGGAAATCCTCAAGGAGACTGCCGCGAATGCGAAGGCGATCGTCGCGTGGGGCTCGTGCGCGTCGCATGGCTGCGTGCAGAATGCCCGGCCGAATCCCACCGGCGCGGAACCGGTGAAGAAACTCATAACGGGTAAGCCGGTCATCAACGTGCCGGGATGTCCTCCCATCGCCGAAGTGATGACCGGCGTGCTGGCGTATATTCTGACGTTCGATCAATTGCCCGGCGCGGCGTCGAAGTCATTTTGCAGGGACGCGGTCCGCGCGATGCCTGGGCGTTTTGCGAGCGCATCTGCGGAGTGTGCACCACCGTCCATGCGCTCACCAGCGTCCGCTGCGTCGAGAATGCGCTGGGCATTCAGGTGCCGAAGGACGCGGACATCATTCGCAACATCATGTTCCTGACGCAGATGGTTCAGGATCACGTGGTCCACTTCTATTGGCGAGCGAAGGCTATTTCCGCGACATCGCCGGAACCCTCAAGAAATTCATCGACTCCGGACAACTCGGCATTTTCCAAAGTGCGTATTGGGGACATCCCGCTTATAGGCTGCCGCCGGAAGCGAACCTGATGGCCGTGGCGCATTATCTGAAAGCGCTCGAGTGGCAAAAGGAAATCGTCAAGATCCACACCGTATTCGGCGGCAAGAATCCGCACCCCAACTATCTGGTCGGCGGCATGGTGTCGGCGATCAACATGCAAGACGACAACGCCATCAACATGGAACGGCTAAATCTGGTCAGCGGTTTGATCGACGACGCGGCCAATGTCGTCGAGAATCTGTACGTGCCGGATCTTCTTGCCATCGCGTCCTTCTATCCCGAATGGACAACCTATGGCGGCGGGCTCGGAAGTTACATGGTCTACGGTGACCTTCCCCAAAATGGCATTGCCGACGTTCCAAAGTTCCGCTTCCCGCGCAGCGTAATTCTCAACAAAAATCTGAACGAGATTCTGCCGCTCGACTCGAGGAGGTGCGTGGCGCCTGCGAGATGCTGGGCTCGATCCGTTGTATGTCGCGAACGAAGGCAAACTTGTGGCGATCGTTCCGCCCGGTGTGGCGGAAATCGTCCTCGACGCCATGCCACGGCATGAGCTGGGTCGGGATGCGCAAATCATCGGCACGGTGAACGCCGCCCATCCGGGATTGGTGACGGCGCGAACCGCGTTCGGCACCACGCGTATCGTCGACATGCTCGCGGGCGATCAACTGCCGCGCATTTGTTCCAGGCTGTCATGCATGAGATGGGTATCGCGAATTCCGTTTTAACCGCCGTCCGGATCGAGGCGGGGAAATATCCCGGCTCTCGTCCTCTGCGCGTGGGTCTGCGGTTGGGCGAATGGGCCGGCGTGGATCAGGAGTCGTTGCGCTTTTGCTTCGAGGCGCTGGTGACCGATTCGGATCTTACAGGACTGCAATTGGACATCGACTATTGGGCGGGTGGGCCAGCCGGCAGTTTGATCTGCTCCTGATCGAAAATGTGGGCAACCTGGTGTGCCCCACCAGTTACGATTTGGGAGAGGAACGCAAGATCGTGCTGTTGTCCGTGACCGAAGGCGAAGACAAGCCGCTCAAATATCCCGGCGCGTTTTTCAAGTCGAAGGTCATGATCCTGAACAAGATTGACTTGTTGCCATACGTTCCCTTCGACATGTAGACGGCTTGGGAAAATGCCCGGCGTATCAATCCCGACATCTTGATCTTTGAAACGTCCTGCACGACTGGCGCAGGGCTGTCACCGTGGAGCGACTGGCTGAAGCAGCAAATTGAATTGCGCCAGCCCCATCCCGTCGCGTGCTAGATCACGGAGACATTCTAATTGCCGGTTGGCCGCGCAACAGTTCCGGGGGCCGTCGCGGGTCTTGCCCGCCGCTGTTTCGCATGATCCTCCAGCCTCACCGCTGCCCACAGCCCGGCTTTTTTCAGGAGTCGGATCAGCTCGGCTCGTTCGCCCACTTTTAGAACGGCCAGCGTTTCCTCCATGTCCTTCGCGTGCTGTTGGAACGCCTTCACTATGAGCGCCTTGCCCTTGGCCGTCAAGTGGACCACGCGGCTCCTCAAGTCGGCGGGATCGGAAGTCCTGCGCACCAGACCCTTGGCCGCGAGGCGGTCAATGGCTGAAGTGATCGATCCACTGGTCAGCAAGATTTTCCTCCCGAGAACGCTCACCGGAAGGGATCCCTTGTGCAGCAGCACTTCGAGCACGGCAAAATCAGAAAGGCAAAGGCCCAGGCCCGATATGCTGGCTAGCGCATTCTGCTCGATGGCGTGCGCGGCCTTGAACAAGATCAGCCACACGCGCGTGGCGCCGGTTTCGTCGGCGCGGCTTTCCGGAACTGGTTCGGGACGTTGAGAGCTCATCTGCGGGCAACCTCTAATATAACTTGATGTCGAGTCAATGAAAAACGTCGCACTTTGTCAAATCCGCTGAATCCAAATCCAGGTCAACAACATCTATCTTGATGTCAAGATAGTTATGGTAGCCCAAGGAGAACACCATGAAAGCCCAATACAAGCTCGATCCCGCACATTCCAGCGCGCAATTTACCGTACGCCATATGATGATCACCAATGTCCGCGGAGGTTTCAGCGGCGTACAAGGCACCGCCGTGTTCGATCCGCAGGATTTGCCGGCGTCCAGCCTGGACGTCGTGATCGACGCTTCGACCGTCAGCACCCAGGAGCCGCAGCGCGACGCGCACCTGAAGAGCGCGGATTTCCTCGACGTAGCCTCGCATCCGACCATCACATTTAAAAGCACGAAGGCTGCCGCCGCCGGCGACGACGAACTGAGTATTACCGGGGACCTGACCATTCACGGCGTGACCAAACCGGTGGTTCTTGTGGTGGAAGGACCGACGCCCGAAAGCAAGGATCCGTGGGGCAACACGCGAGTCGGCGCCTCGGCTACCACCAAAATCAAACGGAGCGACTTCGGGTTAACGTATAACGCAGCGCTGGAAACGGGAGGAATCCTGGTGGGCGACGATCTCAAGATCGCGCTGGACGTCTCTCTGATCAAAGTTTAGTGCCCGGGCTCTAGCCTTTGGCAAGGAGTGTTCCCTATAATTCTCGATAGTGGAGGCCACATGTCCCTTCGTCCCGTGAAACGCCTGATCCAATCCAAACCCACGCTCGAAGGAGCCGGCGTGCATCTGCGCCGCGCCTTCGGTTTTGGCAGAACTTCCGAGTTTGATCCCTTCCTTCTGTTGGACGATTTTCGCAATGACATTCCCGAGGATTACCTGAAGGGTTTTCCGTGGCATCCTCATCGCGGTATCGAAACCATCACCTATGTTCTGGCAGGCAACGTCGAACATGGCGACAGTCTGGGGAATCGAGGCGTCATCGGAGCCGGCGACATTCAGTGGATGACGGCGGGCAGCGGGATCATTCACCAGGAGATGCCGAAAGGCGATCAGGCGGGCCGGATGCATGGGTTCCAACTGTGGGCCAATCTTCCCTCGTCGCTCAAGATGACTCCGCCCCGCTATCAGGACATCAAAGAAGGCGACGTGACCAAGATCACCGACGACGACGGCACGCATGTTCGCATCGTGTGCGGAACGTTCTGGGGCAAGAAGGGTCCCGTCGATGGCGTCGCCGCCAATCCAACGTATCTCGACGTGTCCGTGCCTCCCGGGCAGACCAAGAGCCTTCCGGTGGAAACCACCCACCATTCTTTCGCGTACGTTTTCGCCGGCAGCGGAAAGTTCTGCAACGCCTCGGGCCCGCTGGCGGTGCCGACCGAAGCGGTGGGCTGGGCGGACACGAAACCTCCAGCCGAGGCGGCCGACCACACACTGGTCCTGTTCGACAACGGCGATGAAGTTGTCGTGCACGCCGGGGAGCAAGGCATTCGCTTCCTTCTGGTCTCGGGGAAACCGCTGGAGGAGCCGGTGGCCTGGTACGGACCCATCGTGATGAACACGCAGCAACAACTCCAGGAAGCGTTTCAGCAGCTGCAGACGGGGACATTCCTGAAGCCCTGAATCGAATGCGGCGGGCATAGTACGAATGTGCTTCCGACAGACAATCTATTATTTTGTCGGCTTCCAGAGCTGCTGGGCGGGTACAAACAGGATCGAGATCGCGCAGGCCGTCGCCGTCAGCATACTGACGACGGTCCAGAGTGGGGACGTCAGCTTCTTCAGCAACGAGCCCTGGGAGACGAATCGATCGGTGATCGCCAGGCCGTAGAACAAACCTTGCGCCAGCAGAGCAGCCTCCCGCAGAGGCGCCGGCAGAAAGAAACTGGCCGCCAGCGCTCCCAAGAAGAACCAGGGCAGCAGCAAGCGTCCGAACTTGTAGGAGAGAAAGTGCAGCAGCATGCGATTGCGGAACGTGAAGAGTTCCGGGTAGATGCCAAAGAGCTGATAGTTGCCGGCCAGCGTGCGGACCTTGCGGCGGAATTCGGCGTTGACTCCGGTTGGAAAATCGTAAATGCGGGCTTTCTCTTCCAGAATGAGCCGGTAGCCCTGGAAGAACGCCGCGAGCGGAAGAAACATATCGTCGAGGAGAATGTCCGCGGGCATCTTGCGAACCAGTTCGCGGCGCATGGCGTAAAAGGCTCCGGTGGCGCCGAAAATGGAATCCAGCGCGCTTAAATTGGTGCGGATCCAGCGTTCGTAGCGCCAGTACAGGCCCACGTTGTCCTGTTCCGTGGTGCCGCTCCGGATCACCAGATAACCACTCGCGGCGCCCACGTGCGGATCCGCAAAGCAAGTGATGAGACTGGACACGCTGGAACGGTCCAGCGTCTGGCGTACGTCGGTAAACAGCAGAATGGGGTGGGAGGCCGCCTCGATGGCTGCGTTCAAAGCTGCCGGCTTACCGCCTCGCGGCAGTTCCAGCAATCGTACGCCGCGACTTTCATACCGCCGCGCAATCGCGTTGGTTTCATCGGTGGAACCGTCCGACGCCACGATGATTTCGACGAGCTCTCCTGGATAGTCGGAGTCGAGTAGCGAGTCGAGCTTTGCGGCCAGATAGAGGCCTCCGTTATAGGCGGCGATCAGAACCGATACGGGAGAACGATATTCCAGCGAGGCCTTCACGGGCGCAGGCGATCGCCGCGCCAGCCATGCCAGCAGCACCGGATAACCGGCCATGACATACACCGCCGCCAGCACGAAAACGAGCAACCAAATCCGAGCCATGGATGGAAGGACCATGTTACCGTGGAAATGCCGCGACATGTCTTCCGATCCCGAATATCATCTGAGGGAACTGGCCGTTGCGCGCTCCTCAAATGACCCTCGCAGAGCGGTACCGGATATCCCGCAAGGCGCGAAAAGGGTTCTGGACATCGGCTGTGGAGCGGGGCAGACGCTGGTGGCCGCCGACCTCAAGGGAGCCAAGGCATTTGGTATCGATTTCGAACACTCCGCCCTCAAGCTGGGGAAACAAATCAGTCCAGGTTTCGAATTTGCGAGAGCCAGCGGAGAAGCGCTTCCCTTCCGAGCCGCCAGTTTTGATTTCGTATTTTCGCGCGTGGCGCTGCCGTATATGAAGATCGCGTACGCGGCGACTGAAATGGAGCGCGTGCTTCGTCCCGGTGGAGAAATCTGGATTACGCTGCATCCCCTTTCGATGCTTTCCTGGCGGAATGCCTTTAGCCATCCCAAACGCTTGCTGTTCGAAGTCTACCGCTTGGTCAATACCGCGCTTTTGCACTTTACCGGGAAGCAGTTCCGTTATCCTCTGCGGCGCAACCGCACCGAATCCTATCAGACCAGTCAGGGCATTCGAAGAGTATTGAAGCGCGCCGGCTTTCAGAACATCCAGGTGATCCGTCAGCACCATTTTCTGGTGACGGCACAAAAATCCAAAGCCAAAGCCAAAGCCCAAGCTTAAGCCAGTGTCGCGCTCGGTTTCGCGGTCGATTGCCAATCGCGGAACCACAGCTCGGCCATCAGCAGGCGCCATAGCCAGCTCTTGTTATCGCGTCGCCCGGAGTCGTGCTCTTCGAGCAGGTAGCGTACGAATTCCGGGGAGACGAGGTCGCGTGCCAGAAAATCTTGACTTGTCAGATGATCCCACAGAAATGCCTTCAACGGCCCGCGGAACCAGTGGGAAAGAGGAACACTGAAGCCTTGTTTGCGCCGGTTCCACACTGTTTCCGGAAGCCGGCTTCGTACCGCCTCAAGGAAACAGAACTTGCCCTGGCCGTCGCGCATCTTCCAGGCAGCAGGAAGCTGCATGGCGAATTCGGCGAGCCGATGATCCAGCAAAGGGCAGCGCACTTCGATGGAATTTGCCATCGACATGCGATCCACTTTCACCAGCATGTCGCCGGTCAACTTTGCCGTGGCTTCAAAGTAGAGCGCCTGGGTGAGCGTATCGGTGCCGAGCGGCAGAAGGTCGTGCGCGAAGTGGCTCCGGATGTCGGCCTCATCGAGCGGCATCACCCATTGCGGCTTCAGCAGCGCGCGCGTCAGCGAATACGGCGTGTAGATGAATTCAAAATAGCGCTCCAGGCTGGTGCTCCTGCCAATGCCATGCAGATAATTTTTCCCGTACGCGGAGTAGGGCAGGGACTCGGCCACCCACGTGAGGGCGCGGCGGGCCGCCTG
>Ga0302320_10031003_pt1 | contig 10161 bp, 5 predicted proteins | sample Bog_T0_3_FD_202130 | JGI IMG/M metagenome (GOLD analysis project Ga0302320, IMG submission 202130) | Peat permafrost microbial communities from Stordalen Mire near Abisko, Sweden - Bog_T0_3 | ecosystem: Environmental > Terrestrial > Soil > Wetlands > Peat | place: Sweden: Abisko, Stordalen Mire...
GCATCCGTCAGATGCCAGACATCCTGGTCGAGCGCCGGATGGCCCGCTTCCGAGCAGAGGACGTTCCACAAATTGAAGTCGGCCGGCAGTTCGAGCGCGTAGACCGGCTGCCCCGAACCGTCCTTGAGGTTGCGTGAGGCCAGGCCGCGCCCGATTGATTCGAGAATATCCCAGGTCCAATGCGTTCCAGGATAACCGATGCCGGCCTGGTCAAAGTGGTTGGGATTATAGAACAGTACATCGACCGAAAATTCGTCGGGTACGGCTTTGATTTGCTTGTCCACCGTGAAGGCGGAGAGGGTACGCGGAGCGGCGTCGGGATTGGCCGGCACCCCGGCCAGGTCGCGGGCCGGATCGATTCCGGAAAAATCGCGCGCATCAACCAAACAGACATCGGGTGGAGAGTCGGAGGCGACCGCCTGCTGCAAATCGCTGCGATAGGCCGCCGGATCGCTCTCAATGGTCATGGAGGCGCGGCGTCCGGTCGCGGCCTCAAAGGCGGCGGCTTCCGCTTCAAGCGCCTGAGCTTCACTGGCCGAGGCCCAGGCCATGACCCGCAGATTCGGACCGGGCGGCACCTTGGGGGTGTTAGGGTGCGGGACGGTCTCCGGGATCGGCACGCCATTCGGGCCCGGCTCGGGTGCTGAGGGAAACGGGCGCTGGTTGTTACTCGTGGGGATTTCTTCCTTCGTACGCGGGAAGGTAAAAAGGACAAAAAGGACGGCTCCGATGAATGCGGCGATAAAGTAGATGGCGACGGCTTTTTTGGGCACGTATAAAGACTAACTCCAATCGGAACTCATCTCAAAATGAATCTCAAACAAGTCCGGCGATGATTATTTTCCGATACAGAAATTCTGGAAGAGACGGGTGAGGATGTCTTCGTTGTCGGTCTCCCCGATGACTTCGGCCAGGTCGTGCAGGGCATCGCGCAATTCAATGCTGATCAGCTCGAGGCCGGCGGAGTTCCGCAGGGCTTCCAGCGCCCGGTCGAGCGACTGTGCCGCGCGTTGCAGCGTGGCGTTCTGGCGCGCGTTGATCGTGAGGACGGTTTCCGTTTCGTCGGCCACGTCAGCGAGGAGTGCAGCTTCGATGCGCGCTTCAAGTTCGCTGAGGCCCTCGCCGGTCAGCGCACATAGTAAGATTGTCTCCTTGGGCAGGGATTCGTGACGCCCCAGGTCGGACTTGTTGGCGATCAGCAAGCTTGGAATAGTTTCCGGCAATTCGATTTTTGTCGCAACGTAGGGCTGAGGAGCCTCGACAACGTGGAGCAAAAGCTGCGCGTTGGGCAGCAACGCGCGTGCGCGGCGATTACCCTCAATTTCGATGGGATCGGTTGAGTCGCGCTGGCCGGCGGTATCGATCAGGCGTAGCGGCAGGCCACGCACGTTGCAGGGCGCTTCGATCAGGTCGCGCGTCGTCCCGGGAGTCGGTGCGACGATCGCGCGGTCCTCGCGCAGCAGCGCGTTGAGCAGGCTCGATTTGCCGACGTTCGGTTCACCCACGATTACGGTCAGCGCACCCTCCTGCAGGATGCGGCCCAGCGGTGCGGTCCGCAGCAGCTTGCCGATTTGGGCCCGGACTGCCTCCAGCCTCGCGAGGAACTCCGGCCCGACGTGCGGCTCGATGCCTTCCTCCGCGAAATCGAGACTGGCTTCGAGGTGGCTGAGGAGATCGACCAGTTCGGCGCGCACCGCTTCGAGCGCGTGGGCGAGCTTTCCTTCCTTCATCGCGCGGGCACTGGCCAGGGCGCGTTCCGTCGGTGCGTAAAGCAAGTCCAGGAGTCCCTCGGCCTGGGTGAGGGAAAGCTTGTCGTTGAGAAAGGCTCGCTGGGTAAACTCACCGGGCCTTGCGGTGCGCGCACCGAGTTCCAGGCAGGCACGGTCGATACTGGCCACGATGTGGGGATTGCCGTGGCAGGAAATTTCCACCGTGTCCTCGCCCGTGTAGGAGTGGGGCGCTTGCCAGAAAGTGAGGATGACATCATCGAGGACATTCCCCTGATGGGTAAGGGTGCGATACGAAGCATGCCCCGGCTTCCATTCCATGGTTGCTGTGACGAGTTGGTCGACAATGGCGCGACTGGCCGGTCCGCTGAGACGGATTATGGCCAGGGCGGCAACCCCGGACGGCGTGCTCAGGGCGACGATGGTGTCGGCGGTCATTTTTTTAGTGTAGCGGCGCTCTATGAGCGTCGCACTTCAAATTCGGTTACCGTGATCGCAGTTAAATAGGACTTACAGATCCTACGCGTTGCCTACTCCACCTGGAAGGGGTGCCATGACAGCCCGTGGGCCTCCGCGACGGCCTGGCAGGTGACCTGGCCGTCGAGGACATTTACGCCTTGCGCGAGGCCGGGTTGCCGGGGGCACGCATCAAAGAGCGCGTGGTCGGCGAGCGCCTCGATGTAAGGATAGGTGACATTGGTCAGCGCCTGCGTGGCGGTGCGAGCGTAGGCACCGGGCATGTTGGTGACGCAATAATGGAGCACGCCTTCCTCGACATAGACGGGATCGTCATGCGTGGTGGGACGGGAGGTTTCCGCGCAGCCGCCCTGGTCGATGGCGATATCGACAAAAACGCTGCCCGGTTTCATCAGCCGCAGCATGGCGCGCGACACAAGCTTGGGGGCCTTCGCGCCCGGCACGAGTACCGCGCCGATGAGGAGATCGACGTTGGGCAGTAGCTCGGTGAGGTGCGCTTCGCTGGAATAGAGGGTGTGGGTCGTGCTCATGGTGATGTCGAGGAAGCGCATCCGCTCGACATCGACTTCGAGGATGGTGACATCCGCGCCGAGACCGGTGGCCATGCGCGCGGCGTTGACGCCGGAGGTCCCTCCGCCGAGTACGACCACTTTTCCCGGCAGCACGCCTGGCACGCCGCCGAGCAGGACGCCCTTGCCGCCGTGCGGCTTGGCGAGGAAGTGGCCGCCCACGATGACCGACATGCGGCCTGCGATTTCACTCATGGGTTCGAGCAGCGGGAGGCGGTGGTGGCGCGTAACGGTTTCGTAGGCGATGGCGGTGACTCCCGATTTCAGGAGTGCGTCGGTGAGTTCGCGGTTGGCGGCGAGGTGGAGGTAGGTGAAGAGGGTCTGGCCCTGGCGTAATAGCGGGTATTCGGACGGCGCCGGTTCCTTGACCTTGACGATTAGGTCGGAGTGGAAAGCTTCCTCATGGGTGGGAACAATCGTTGCGCCGGCGGCGGCATAGTCGTCGTCGGGGTAGCCGGAGTCGGTGCCCGCGCCCCGCTCGACGAGGACTTGGTGACCGTGCCTGATGAGGAGATAGGCCGCTGAGGGGAGCAGGCCGATGCGGTGTTCCTGCGTTTTGATTTCGCGGGGGATGCCGATGACCATGATTTAATGTAGCGGCGGTCTATGACCGTCGCTAATCAAAACCCCAAATCAATCATGACCTTGGTGCACCGGTCGCACAATTCGGGGTGCCCGGGGTTGCTGCCGACGTGGTCGTAGTATTTCCAGCAGCGGATGCATTTCTTCATGCCGTGGTCTTCCGCGCGGGTGACGGTGATGGTTTCCTCGCCGTCGGTGGGCTTGAGGATGACTTTGGAGACGATGAAGAGTTCTTCGAGATCGGCGGGCTGAACTGATCCTTCGACAAGCTCAGGATGACGGCCCGTTATTTCAACTCGGGCTTCGAGGCTTTTGCCTATAACCTTGTCGCGGCGTTTTTCTTCCAATTTCTGCATCACTTCGGAGCGCAATCCGATTTCAGATCGCAATCCCATCAGTTTCCCCCAAAGGGTCAGCTCGAATTGCGGCCCAAGTTTTTGCGGAAAGGACTGAATGTGAACAGAACTGGTTTGCCCCAAAAAATTCCACGTTTCTTCCGCTGTAAAGGGAAGCACAGGTGCTAAAAGTTTAGCGAGAGCATCTAAAATACGGTGCATGACCGTCTGTGCAGAACGACGAGACCGATCACTCTTTGCATTGCAGTACAAACGATCTTTTAGTACGTCGATATAAAATGCCGAAAGATCAACAGTACAAAACGTGTTTATGCATTGGTAAACATAAGCGAAATTATATTCAACGTATGCGCGACCAGCGTTCTCGATGATCTCATTCAAACGAGCATTAATTTGGCAGTCCAGATAAGTCCATTGTTCAGGCGGAATGGAATCCTTTGCCGGATCAAAATCGACGAGGTTGCCGAGGAGGATTCGGAGGGTGTTGCGGATAGAGCGGTAGGTGTCCGCCACGCGCGCGAAGATGTCGTGGGAGAAGGGGATGTCGTCCTGGTAGTCCTGGCTGGCGACCCAGAGGCGGAGCACGTCGGCGCCGTGTTCGTTAACGAGGGTCATGAGGTCGACCGGCTTCTGGTAGCCGGTGCCGGACTTGGAAAGCTTCTTGCCTTCGATGTCGACCACGAAGCCGTTGGTGAGGACGGCCTTGTAGGGGGCTTTCCCCGTGGCGGCGACGGAGGTGAGGAGTGAGGACTGGAACCAGCCCCGATGCTGGTCGCTGCCCTCGAGGTAGAGGTCGGCGGGATAGGGCTGGAGGTCGGCGCGCTGGTTGATGACGGCGGCCCAACTTGTACCGGAATCGATCCAGACGTCGAGAGTGTCCTTGCCCTTCTTGAGGCCGGGCGGCAGGCCGAGGAGCGGCGCGAGCTCATCCGCGGTGCGGGAGAACCAGATTCCTGCGCCTTCCTTTTGCACGAGGTCGGCAAAGTCGCGGACGACCTTGGCGCTGAGGAGGGGCTGGCCGCCTTCGCCATAAAAGACCGGGAGCGGGATGCCCCAGGTGCGCTGGCGGGAGATGCACCAATCGGGCCGGCTCTCGACCGCGCCGCGGATGCGGTTTTTGCCGTTTTCGGGGATCCATTTCACGCTGTCGATGGCGGCGAGCGCGTCGGCGCGGAAGGCGTCGACTTTGATGAACCACTGCTTTACCGCGCGGAAGACGATGGGGGTCTTGGAACGCCAGCAGTGGGGGTAATCGTGGCGGTATTCTTCCTGGGCGAAAAGGTGGCCGCGGGCCTTGAGGATTTCGATGACGAGCGGGTTGGCCTTGAAGACGTACTGGCCGACGAGGGCTTTGACGTCGTCGGGAGCGTTGGCGGGGAGGAATCCGGCGGTGAGGCAGCCGCGGTCGTCGACGGGCGCGAGGACGGGGAGGCCGTGCTGCTGGCCGAGCTGGTAATCGTCGTGGCCGTGGCCGGGCGCGATGTGGACGAGTCCGGTGCCGGCGTCGGCGGTGACGAAGTCGGCAGAGAAGATTTCGCGTTTGCGGTCGTCGTCGAGGAAGGGGTGGGTGTAGGTGAGGCCGACGAGGTCGGAGCCTTTCCAGGGGCCGGCGACCATCTGCGAGCTGCTTCCTGTCGCCTGCGGCGACCCGGACAACGAGTTGTCCGGGCTACCCGAAGCTGCACGGCGGTCATAGACCGCCGCTACAGACTGAAGGAGGCCGGTCGTCAGGAGGACGCGTTCGCCGTTGATATCGTAGACGGCGTATTCGAGATGAGGAGAGACGGCGACGGCGAGGTTCGCGGGCAACGTCCATGGTGTGGGCGTCCAGACGAGAAGGGAGACGCCGTTGAGTTCGGCGAATTTATGAGCGCCAGTGATGAGCGGGAACTTCACGTAGATCGCCGGGTCAACCTTCTCCTTGTACTCAATCTCCGCCTCGGCGAGGGCGGTCTGGCATCCGGTGCTCCAGAGGACGGGGCGCAGGCCCTGGTAGACGAGGCTCTTTTCGACGAGCTGGGCGAAGACGCGGAGGGTTTCGGCTTCGTAGGCGGGGTCGAGAGTGAGGTAGGGGTTGTCCCAGTCGCCGAAGACGCCGAGGCGCTGGAACTGCTCGCTCTGCACACCGACGAAATGGCGCGCGGTCGCCTCGCACTTTTCGCGGATCTTGACGGGGTCGGTTTCGGCCGCGCCGAGTTCCTTCATCACCTTGTGCTCGATGGGCAGGCCGTGGCAGTCCCAGCCCGGGACGAAGGGGGTGTAGTGGCCGCTCATGTTGTGGTACTTGAGGACGATGTCCTTGAGCACCATGTTGAGGGCGTGGCCCATGTGCGCGTCGCCGTTGGCGAAGGGCGGGCCGTCATGGAGGACGAACTTTTCCTTGGCGTCTTTGCGGGCGGCGATGATCTGGTCGTAGATTTTTTCCTCGCGCCATTTGGCCAGCAGGGCGGGCTCGCGCTTCGGCAATTCGGCGCGCATCGGGAAATCGGTTTTGGGTAAAAGCAGTGAAGCTTTGAGCTTGGCGGAGTAGTCCATCGGGAACGGAAAGATTAGGGCTTTACTGCGAAATTGGCGAGAGCTTCCGTGGTTGCGGCTGCTGTCTCTGGCGGCAGTTGGGCGTTATCTTCGAAGCGGCGGTTCCGCCGTCCCAGCGGAGCGGAGGCTCACCCCCGTTCGGAGGCAACTTCCCCGGCACAAAAGAAGTCATGGACATGAGTGGGCCAAAAAACACAAGTTTTTTCACCGTAGCATCCATGGAGCCCGAAAGTGCACTGTGGTATTTGTCCATATATGAACTTGGTTGAAAACCTGACCCTTACTTCAGTCGGCCATCGTTTGGACGCAAGCGAGGAGGCTTTCGGCGAGTTGCGGGACAGCTCGTATCTGATCGGTAGCGGTGAAAGTCTGCGCGACCGGATGAGCGAGGACGGCTATCTGTTCGTGCGTGGCTTTTTCCGGCGTGAGGACGTTCTGGCCGCGCGCGCGGAGATCGTCGAGCGGCTGTCAGGGGAAGGGGTGCTGGAGCCGGGTACCAATCCGATGGAGGTGATTATCCGCAAAGGAAGCGAGAGCGCCTTCCGGCCCGATCTGACGAAAGCCAACGCGCCGTTGCTCAGTCTACTCTATGGCCCGCATCTAATGGGCTTTTATGGCGATTTTTTCGGGGAGACTGCGCGGCATTACGATTTCACCTGGCTTCGGGCGGTGAGTCCCGGAAAGGGGACCCGGCCCCATTGTGATGTCGTCTACATGGGCCGCGGCACGCGCGCGAAATTGTTGACGGCCTGGGTGCCGTTGGGTGATGCACCGCTTCGTCTGGGGGGGCTGATGATTTTGGAAGGATCACACCGGAAGCACGACCTCTTACGGCACTACCTTGAGCGCGATGTGGATACCTATTGCACCAATGGCCGTCATGCCGCCGACATCGAGGCCGGGCGGAAGTCGTGGGAATGGGACGGAAGTCTCTCGAAAGATCCCGCTTCGCTGCGGCGCAAATTGGGTGGGCGCTGGCTGACCACTGACTTCGAGGCGGGGGATTTGCTGACCTTTACGATGCACACGGTTCATGCGAGCCTCGATAACAAGACTGAGGACCGCATCCGGTTTTCGTCGGATTCCCGCTACCAGCCGGTGTCGCTGCCGGCGGATGAGCGCTGGGTCGGCGAGAATCCGATTGCGCACAGCATGGCGGGCAAGCGGGGAAGGATTTGCTGATAGCCCGATCTTTTGCCCGGTGACTCCTACAGGGCGGCAAGCAGTTTACGCAATTCCGCGGCCTTGGTCACCGGAAGGCGGCAAACAAAGTTTTCGCAGAGATAGGCGGTCGGTTTTTCCGGCTTGGCCGGCAAATTTTCAATGACTGGATGACGCGGTGCGAAATAAGCCCGCGAATCGGCATTTGCGATAAGGATGACGCTCAACTGCGGAAGATGAACCCGTCGTGCTTCGGCCAGCAAAGCCTTCAACTCCCGATTGGTCGCGCTCGGGCTGTGCAGGATGAGGTGAACGGGCGGAGATTCCATCAGTGCGGCGTCCATCAACAGCAGGGGCATTGCGATTGGCTGGGCTTCGAGACGCGCGGCGAAGGACCGCACGGCGCGCCGGGCGTGGTCAATCAGAACATCGTTGTGCAGCAGTTGGCCCATCCGCCACAGGTTGAGCGTGGCGACGGAAGTGGGCGCCGGTTCTGCGCCGTCGTAATCCTCCTTCAGGCGCAGCAGGATGGCAGGATCGCCGTCAGTGGTCGAAAAGTAGCCGCCGTGCGCCTCATCCCAGAAATGGAGATCGAGTGTGTCCTGGAGGTGGCGGGCCCAGCGCAGCCAGTCGAGGTTGAAATCGGCCGCGTAGAGATCGAGCAGGCCGCTAATGAGAAAAGCATAATCGGCGGCGAAACCGGAAATGCCGGACGGCCCCTGGCGGAAACTGCGTTGGAGTTTGCCACTGGCGGGATCGAATAGATGTTCCCGCACGAAGGTCGCGGCGCGCTGGGCGGCGCGCAGATAAGCCGTGCTACCGAGGACTTGTGCGCCCCGGGCGAAGGCCCCGATCATCAGGCCGTTCCAGGCCGTGAGAATTTTGTCGTCGAGATGCGGGCGGGGTCTCAGGCCACGCTTCGCCAGCAGCGCGGAGCAATCGTCTTTCAGGCGGCGCTCCATATGGACCTGGGTCCGCTCGAAGCGTTTCGCCGCTTCCTGTACCGTCAGCCGTTGAATGAGGACGTTCATGCCTTCAAGCTCTCCATGAGGATCGGAGGTGGGGAGGACGTTGCCCTCAGGTTTGACCCCGTACACTGCACAAAATTCCTCCAGGCGATCTTCGCCCAGCACTTCGCGCAACTCGCCAATAGTCCAGACGTAAAAGGCGCCTTCGGTCTTCCGGACCGCGCCCGTCTTGGGCAGACTGTCGGCATCTTCCGCCGAGTAGAATCCGCCTTCGGGACTGGTCAGGTCGTGGCTGACATATTGCAGAACGTTGTGTGCGACTTGGGCGAAAAGATCCTCGCCGGAAAGTTGGTGCGCCGTCAGGTAGACTTGAACAAGTTGGGCCTGATCGTAGAGCATTTTCTCGAAATGGGGCACGTGCCATTGCGCGTCGACCGAGTAGCGATGGAAACCGCCGCCGAGGTGATCGTGCATTCCGCCGGCCGCCATCTTGCGCAGGGTATGCAGGGCCATGGCGCCGGCCGCGCCGGCTTCCTGGCCCGGAGTGGCTTTTTGTGTCGAGAGATGCAGAAGTAACTGGAGATTGACGGGGCGCGGAAATTTCGGCTCGCCGCCGAAGCCGCCCTCCTTCGCATCGAACATTCGCGCGTAGGAACTAAAGCCCAGCCAGAGCACGGGCAGGGAATTCCAGGAAACGCCGCTCGTTTCGGGGTCGCCCTCGGTATCTGCCTCTGCCTCGCGCAGGGCGGCCAGCAGCGATTGTGCTTTCTGTTCGATCTGGGGGCGGTCCTTCTTCCACAAGTCCGCGATTCGCCGCAGCACGGTGATGAATCCGGGGCGGCCCGGCACGTCGGTCGGAGGGAAGTAGGTGCCGCCGACAAAGGGACGCAATTCGGGCGTCAGCCACACGCTCATCGGCCAGCCGCCATGGCCCGTCGTCGCCTGAACGAAGGTCATGTAGACCTGATCCACATCGGGCCGCTCTTCGCGATCAACCTTAATGCTGACAAAATGCTCGGCCAGGAACGCGCCGATGGCGGCTGACTCAAATGACTCGTGTTCCATGACGTGACACCAGTGGCAGGTCGAATAACCGACCGAGAGGAAAATCGGCTTGTTCTCCGCGCGCGCCTTGGCGAACGCCTCCTCGCCCCATGGGAACCAATCAACCGGGTTGAGGGCGTGCTGCAGGAGGTAGGGCGACTTTTCGCGGGCAAGACGATTCGGCGGCTGCGTGGACATTCGTTTTCAACATAGGCGGAGTTCGCTCTCTCGGCTAGCGCAAGTCATGGCGCCCGCCGACAGCGAGGGAAAGAACTTGCCTCCGGGGCCAAGGTGTCGTTTCATTAACGGCTCGCCGGATGGTTTTGCGTTCGGCGCACAATTTGCCGCGTGGTGCAATTGGTAGCACACCAGATTCTGGATCTGGGTGTTCTAGGTTCGAGTCCTAGCGCGGCAGCCATAAGCATCTGTTCCAGAGCGACTTGCGAATAAAAAATGGCTCTTTCGCTGTAAAGTTCGCTGTAAAATTTCCGTTTTTTGATTTTCCCCAGTTAGAAAAATTTGCTCGGCAACGAGCCGTGGGGTTAATGGTCGGTCAGAGGATCGGTGCAGTGGGTTAGCGGCAAAAATTGCATGGCCGACCCGGAGAGCGGTTAAAAAATAACCTCGTCGGTGCGTTGGATGACGCGAATCCTGTTTGGTCAAGAAGCGACCTTCTCTACCAAACGTCGCATCACGAATGCCATGTGCGTCGGCCGTTGCGCCGTAAACCGCGATCAAGGCA
>Ga0302320_10031004_pt1 | contig 10160 bp, 7 predicted proteins | sample Bog_T0_3_FD_202130 | JGI IMG/M metagenome (GOLD analysis project Ga0302320, IMG submission 202130) | Peat permafrost microbial communities from Stordalen Mire near Abisko, Sweden - Bog_T0_3 | ecosystem: Environmental > Terrestrial > Soil > Wetlands > Peat | place: Sweden: Abisko, Stordalen Mire...
CCCGCGGCCGGAAGGCCCGGGCGCCACCACCGTTTCCGGGACATGGTTCAGTGACGGCAAGGACTCGTGCCATTTTTTGCGGCCATCACGGCCCCCAACCGTGTCAACTTGCCCTGGATTTCCTACCCGGCCAGCGCTAGGATGCTGGCGTTTCCACCTGGAGCACCTGACATGACGAGCCCCACCGCCCGCCCTTTCATCCGTCCGGCAGTGCCCGCATCCCTGCTGACGCCAAAGTTCGTCGCCGGCTGGCTCGCCGCCGGTCTTGCATACCAGATCGTTTTCCACCGGAGCCTGCACCTGCTTTCGCCGTTCACGTGGCTGCACGTCGTGGCGTGGCCGCCGTTCCTGCTGTTCTCCCTGATGCACCTCGCGATGGTTGCCGGATTGTTTCTTGTCGCCGTGGCGGCCGCCTACTTCCTGGTGCGTTACCTGGTCCGGGAACGGAACTAGGCAGGCCAGCGGAAGGAATTATGGGGGCGCAAGAAAAGTCTTGCGCCTTTCCATTATTTGCTTTAGATTCTGTCCAACATGCAATCAGTTAACGGCCGCGCCCATCCGGGCGCCACCGTCGCGGGGGCCCCAGGCGGGGCAGCGGCGGCCAAATCCGAGGGCGAAACGCCCGTCATCCAACTCTTCAAGCGGACAAGGGACCTGCAGGGGCGCTGGCCTGTGCCGCGCGCATCCGAGATCCTGGTCGTCCCGCTCGGCGGTCTCGGCCGCATCGGCATGAACTGGACGCTTTACGGCCATGACGGCCGATGGCTCCTGGTCGATGCCGGCATCGCCTTTCCCGATGCGGACATGGACGGCGTCGACGCCATCATGCCCGATCCGGCCTTTCTCGCTCCGATCCTGCCGCGGCTCGACGGGCTCGTTGTCACCCACGCCCACGAAGATCACATCGGGGCCGTCGCAAAGCTCTGGCCGCACGCCATCGGCTGCCCGGTATACGCCACGCCCTTCGCCTCCGCCATGCTGTCGCGCCGTCTCGAAGAGGCGGGCACGCTTGATGATGTCGATCTCCGGGTGTTCCAGGCAGGCAGCGGGTTCTGCATCGGCCCGTTCCGGATCCGGCCGGTCCACATGACGCACTCGATCCCGGAGCCTGTGGCCCTGGCGATCAGCACGGCCGCCGGCACGGTTGTCCATTCGGGTGACTGGAAGCTGGATTCCGACCCGCAGATCGGGGCACCGGCTGACCTGGACACGCTGCGCGCCATCGGCGACGAGGGCGTCCTGGCGCTGCTGTGCGACAGCACCAATGCACACGAGGAACGCCCGCGCACGTCCGAGGCCGATGTCAGCCGTGCCTTCCGGCACATTTTCGCCAACGCGCAGGGCACTGTCGTCGTTTGCTGCTTCGCGACCAACGTGGCGCGTATCGCCGCCGCCGCCGATGCCGCCGCCGCATCGGGGCGCTGCATCGCGCTGGCGGGACGCTCGATGCGGGCCACCGCCGAGGTGGCGGAAGGCCTGGGCTACCTCTCCCCCGACATGTTCCTTGCCGAACCTGGCCATCTCAAGGGGCTCGACCGCCGGGACGTCGCTCTGGCCTGCACCGGCACGCAGGGCGAGGAGAAGGCGGCGCTCGCCCGCCTGGCCATGGGCGGCGGGCGCCACCTGCCGAAGCTCGAACGGGGCGACGTGGTCATCATGTCGTCACGGGTCATCCCGGGGAACGAGGCTGCGGTGGAGAAGGTCGTGTCCATGCTCCGCCAGCGCGGCGTCACCGTCATCGCCGCGGGCGAGGAGGCTGGCGGGTCGCCCGTGCACGTGACCGGGCACCCGGGACGGGGCGAACTCCGCGCGCTCTACTCCGCGCTGAGGCCGCGTTTCGCCATCCCTGTGCACGGCACCGACATGCACCTTGAGGCCCATGCGGAACTGGCGCGCTCCTGTGGGGTCAGGGACGCCGCGGTGTCCGCCGAGGGAGAGGTGATCGCCGTCTCCCGGTCCGGCGTGCGTGTGCTGGGGCGCCTGCGCGCGCCGATGCTGCACCTCGGCCGCGACGGCGATGGCGGGTGGCGCGTGCAGCCGCTGCAGTCCGCGCGCGCGTAAGGTTTCAGGGCAGGCCGCCGCTGCGGTGAGCCAGGACTGACTCCGGCTGGCGCCCACGGCTTTGCGTGGCGCGCCGCCAATCCACAGACGGTCGGCGGGCGCTTTCCCTGGACGGCTGGCGCGGCTGGCGCCCGCATGGCGCGCCATGGGCCCGCATCCGCCGGACGCTCCGGTGCCCGCCGCCCCGGCCCGGGACAATCCTTCAGGTTATCCTTGCGAAATCCTTTGTTGACAGGTAACTTCACCTGACAACGAACGGGCCCAATCAAGATGTCCCTGATTCTCCGCGCCGCGCGGCTCTGCAGCCTCGCGCTGTGCCTGTCATCGCCCTTCCTCTTCCTGTTCTCGCTGCCCTGGATAGACCTCGGTGTCTGGCGCCAGGTCGAGACCGCCAATGTGGCCATGCATGCCGTTGCCGCGGCCATGGCCGCGCTGCTGGCGGTGCGGGTGGCCTGCCGCGAGCCCGCCGCCGCTTCGGCTGTGCGCCGTCCGTTCGTCCTCGCGGCGGCGGCGCTCGGCGTGCTCAGCCTGGGGCTTTTGCCGTTTGCCGGCGATGCGGCGCTGTCGTTTCACGGACTTCCGAAGCATGGCGTCGGGGCGCTTTGGCACCTCGACCTGGCCGTCATGGCCGCTTCGTTCGTGGCCGCGGGGGTCCGCGGCCAGCGCTGGTGCGCGGTGTCCGCCATCCTGGCCGTCGTTTCCGTGATGGCAGTCAACCTGACAGGCATCGGGAACGGGCCTTATGCCTTCCCGGGCTACATGGCCTTCCTTGGCATCTTTGCGGGCGTGGCCCTGGCGGCGGCATGGAACCGCAAGGCGGCCACCGCGCTGGCCACCGCCGTCGCGCTGCTCGCCATTGCCCAGTCCGGCAACAAGTCGGCGATGGCCTTTGCCCTGCTGGCCGGAGGCGCCTTCGCATGGCGCCTGGCCGCCCCCGGGCTGGTGCCGGGCCGCCGCGTGACGGCAGCCGCGCTTGTCACTGCGGCCGTGGCGTGGCTCGCGTTCCTGCCGGTGGTGGGCACGGCGATCGAGGCGGGCGCCGTTGCGGCCATGAAGCCCGTGTCCGGCGTGGCTTCCGATACGCCTGCCGATCATGTGAACATCCCGCACATTCCGCTGGCCGGCACGGTCTGGGAGCGCGCACAGATGGCGCGCGTTGTCTTTCACGGCCTTGCTTCGCATCCGGAACGCCTGCTGCATGGCGCGGGCTGGGGCAGCTTCCCCGAGACCGTCGCCCAGGAGCGGGCGCTCGTCCCCGGGCGGCGCTTCGAAACCGACATCCCGACCGCCGCCCGGTCGTTCTGGGACGCGCAGTACGAGGCTGACTTCCACAGCCACAACATCTTCCTGGAGGCGCTCAACAGCGGCGGTGCCGGCGCCTTCGCCCTCACGCTCCTGCTGGCGGCCGCCCCCGTCCTGTCAGCCCGCCGGCGCGCGCGCGGGGCGGCCCTGGTGCTGTCGCTCTCGCTTGCGGTGATCGGCTCGTTCTGGTTCATCCTGACCATCGCGACCCCGTTCCTTGCGCTTGCCGCCGCCACGGTCACGCCGGCCACTGCGGGCGGGCGGCGGCTGCCGCGCGCAGGCCGCGCAGGCGCTTCCGCCGCTCTCGGGCTGCACGCCGTGGCGGCGCTGTTTTCCGCATCGATGATGCTGGCCGTGGCCAACCTCGAGTGGGAAGAGCGCCACTACTCGCCGATCCCGCCATTCGCCGCGGTGAACTGCGGCGGCATCCGGAGCCTCTTCGTGCCGGAGCGGACGGTCAATGCCGATCTCTACTGGCGGATGCTGGCCTTCGCCGCCGAGCAGAAGGGAGAAACACCCGCAGCCTTCATCAATGAGCGCGCGCTGAACCTCAAGGACTATTCCTGCACCATGCGGCGGTACATCGCGGACGCCCCGTCCGCATCCGTGCTGTCCGCCTCGCTCCAGGCGCGCGAGGTGGTGACGGCGCTCACCCCGAACCAGGCCCCGGTGATGATGGCCATCGGCGACGACGTCACCCGCTGGCGCTCGGACATCGGCCTCATGCTGGCGCTCGCACCGGGGCGGACGGATGTCGTGGTGCCCTATGCCGAATTCCTTGCACGGCTGGGCGCGAAGGAAAAACTCGCGTCACTCGCGCCGCTCGCCGACGCGATGCCGGAAAGCGACCCCGTCCGCCACTGGCTCAGGGGCCGCATCGCACAGGCGTCCGGCGGGAACGGCACGGCGGAGCTCGGCCGCGCGCTCAGCCTGGGCATCGCCAACATCAAGCCCATCCCGCCCGCACAGGCGGATGCCATCAGACAGGGGGGGCAGTGACATGGCGCGCCCCAGGCTGCTCTTCGTCTGCTCCAGGTGGCCATGGCCGGTCAGCACCGGGCACCACCGGATGATGGACCAGATGATCCGGCATGCCAGCGCGGCCTACGACGTCACGGTGGCGGCGCTGGCGCGCGGCGGCGAACCTGCGGGAAGGCCGCCGGGCACCGTTGGCGTATTCCGGCTGCCCCTGCCCGGAATGGCGGAAATCGCGGCCAACGTTGCCCTCCGGCGCTGCGGCACCCTGCAGGAGTGCCTTTTCCTGTCCGCGGCGGCCCGCCGCCGCCTCCGCGAAATCCAGGATGAGCTGCGCCCCGACGCCGTCCTCTATGACATGCTGCGGGCATCGCAGTACGGCGTGGGCAGCTCGGCGCCCGCGGCCGGGGTGCGCCGCGTGGTCTACCTCGAGGATCTCCTGTCCGACCGCTATGCCCGCATGCGGTCCGGCGGCGGCAGCGTCCTGGGCGCGTTCGCCGGCAGTTTCCCGCGCCCGGTCGCCGCCGCAGCCTCGCTGCTGCCACGGCTGCTGATGGGCCTGGAATCCCGCCTGGCGGCCCGCCGCGAGGCGGAAACGGTGCTGGAAAGCGATGCGGCCATCCTTGTTTCCCCCCGCGAGGCGGCGGTGCTGGCAGCCCGGACAGGCGGGGCAAACATCGGCGTATGTCCGCCGTATGCGCCCGACCTGCCTCCGCCCGGGCCGTGGCCCGCCGGGGAGCCGCGGTTCGCTTTCGTCGGCTCACCGAAATACGCACCCAACGCGCAGGCGCTCCGCCTGTTCGACGCGGCGCTCGGCAGGCTGGCCGCGTCAGGCATCCGCCCGGCTGCGAGCGCGTACGGCGAGCCAGATCCGGGGCTGAAGCTCGGGCACATCGCGGTCGGGGGATTCGCGCCCGACCTCGGCGACGCGCTCCGCCCGGGCACCATCATGGTGGCCCCGATAACGGCGGGAACCGGGGTCAAGACCAAGATCCTCGACGCCATGGCCCGGGGCGTACCGGTCATCACCACGGCCCTCGGGCTGGAGGGACTCCAGGCCGAGGCTGGCATCCACGCCGCCGTGGCCGAAGATGAGACCGGGTTCGCCGTCGCGATTTCGGCCGCGCTCGCGGATCCGGCACACATGCAGGCGGTTGGCCTGAAAGGGCGCGACTACGCCCTGCGGCACCACGCCGACGCGGACATCCAGGCCAATTTCCTCGGCGTCCTGTCAGGGGCTCCGGCAGCGAGGCTTGCGGCATGACCAGGGTCATCATCACGCCGGAGAACCCGAAGACCGCCGAGGGGCGGCTGACCGGCATCCCCGTTGTGGATCTCTTCCTTGTCGCCGTGCGGAACGGCGGGCTGCTGCGTGCCCTGATCCGGCGCGACATCGAGCTTCGCTACCGGGGGTCCGTGCTTGGCGCCATGTGGCTCGTGGTGGTGCCGCTCATCATGCTGGCCGCCTACACCTTCGTCTTCGCCGTGGTGTTCAGGGCAAGGTTCGGCGAGACCAGTTCGCTCGCGCAGTCCTCGCTCGCCATCTACGCCGGGATGATTGCCTTCAACCTGTTCTCGGAGCCGATCGGGCGCGCGCCCATGCTGATTGTGGACAACGCCGCCTTCGTGAAGCGCGTCGTGTTCCCGCTTCGGATCATGCCCTGGATGTCCATGGCGACGGCGGCGTTCGGGGGCATGGTTTCCCTGCTTGTCCTCGTCTGCTTTCACTTCGTCCTCGCCGGGCCGCCGCCAGCGACGGCGCTGCTTGCACCCCTGGCGCTTGTTCCGGTCTGCCTCCTTGCGCTCGGCGCATCCTGGCTGCTGGCAGCGGCTGGCGTCTTCGTGCGCGACGTCAAGCACATGGTGAATATGGGGATGACGCTCATGATGTTCGTCACGCCCATTTTCTACCCCCTGTCCGCAGTGCCGGAGCGGCTGAGGGTTGTCATCTACGCAAACCCGATGAGCTACTCGATCGAGACATTCCGCGGCCTTCTCATCACGGGCGTAACGCCGCCAGCGGCGGTCTGGATCGGCTACGCGGCCGGGTGCCTGGCCTTCGCCGCCGCCGGCTACGCTGTTTTTGCCCGCTTCCAGCGGAGATTTGCCGATGTCGTCTGAACCTCTCCTGTCGGCGGATGAGCCGGGCGCCATTGCCGTGTCCAACGTGTCCAAGCGGTTCACCGTCTACAACCGGCCCATCGACCGCGTGCGGGAGATGGGGTCGCTTGGGTTCAAGCGTTACGGGCGCGATTTCTGGGCTGTCCGCAACGTCTCCTTCGCCGTCCGGCGGGGCGAGACCGTCGGGCTGCTCGGCATCAACGGCGCCGGGAAGTCCACCATCCTGCAGATGATCTGCGGGACTCTCGCTCCCACGGAAGGACGGATCGAGACCAACGGCCGCATCTCCGCGCTGCTCGAACTCGGGGCCGGGTTCAGCCCCGAGTTCACCGGGCGCGAGAACGTCTTCCTGAACGGACGGATTCTCGGCATGACCGAGGCCGAGGTGGAGGGCTGCCTCGGGCACATCGCAGACTTTGCCGGGATTGGCGAATTCATCGACCGCCCGGTCAGAACCTACTCGTCCGGCATGTTCGTCAGGCTGGCGTTCGCCGTCGCCACGAACCTGAACCCCGACATCCTCATCATCGACGAGGCGCTCGCCGTGGGCGACACCGCCTTCCAGCAGCGGTGCTATTCACACCTCCGGACCCGGCTCGGACATGCGACCAAGCTGTTCGTGACCCACGACCTTGCCACGCTCGCCACCATGACCGAGCGCGTCATCGTCCTTGATGGCGGACGCCTCGCATTTGACGGCGCAACCGCGGAAGCGCTGCGGTTCTATACCGACCTGACCAGGCAGGGGACCCGGGTCACCCTTTCGCGCGATGGTGCGCCGACACCGGCACCTGGGCTACTACCGTATGAGCATGACAAAAACGCAGATTCCTTCTTCCACATTAAGGAAGCCGCCTTGCAGCCAATCACGGAACGTTCAAAAATAGGCCGGAGAGAGATTGACATCACGGACGCGGCGTTCCTGGTGGATGGCTATTCCAGCCTCGCTGTTGCACCGGGTGACCGGGTGACCATCCTGGTAAAGGTGTCATCTTCGCTACCGAAACCAACGTGCGGGGCGATCGGCTTCGCCGTTTCTGACCGGCGAGGGCAGATCGTCTTTGGCCAAGATTCATCATCCTGCGTCGTGGGTGACGTGATGGTGCGGCCCGGACCGACCACGTTCGAATTTGCTTTCACCTGGCCAAATCTCAAAAACGACGACTACTCAGCGTCTTTTAGCATCAACGAATGCGAGCCGGGCAATCCAACAGTCCATATTGTCCAATGCTTAGCGAAGGATGTTGTAGTTGTACACGCAGCCAATGCGAGACGTATGGATGGGCTCTTCTCGGTCGAGATGATCGATTTTGCGGCCGGGATCGTTAGGCCGTCCCCCGACCTTGTCACATAGAACACAAAATACTGCCAGGCAGAGTCGCGTATATTCGTCAGCGTAAGCCGCGACAACTATGACATTTGCGAGCAGATGACCGCCATGGTCGCTCATACTATGCTGTGAGAAATAGCGGCGAGCGCGGTAGCACGGCAGCGGCCGTGATGCCATCATCACGGAGCTGAGGCGCAGGTCATTAGGGAAGGCCGGATAGCGCCAGTGCCATTCAAGCACGCCGTCGCTGGATTCGATGGCGAATCCTACGAAGAACTCGAATGGCTAGTTCTTCAAGCGACAAACCGCCGCGAAAGACCGTCGGGTTGAATGATCCGCTCAAGCGTGGTTGCCGCCGCGCCGTCATCACCGCATTTGCGGCGAAGAATCCTGCCTGCATAACCAGACTCTCCCACAATGTGATGACGCTCAACGTCCTGTCTACCGGCAGGCATGGCGACTGGCGTGACGCATCTTCGGCAAGTCTGCCGGAAACATTCAAGGAAGCCGTCTCATATTTCCGCTCGGGGATCGTCTCAACCAATGCACTGTATCGGTGCGGGTCGGCATCCTCCGCCTGATGCGTGACCGTGCCGACTTTGCTCACTGGCCACGAGTGCCTTGCCTTATACGCCGTCAGCGCCATTTGCGCCAGGCGGCCGCCGGCCGCCGCCGCCGCGCCCTCCGGCCAAAGGGCACGGGACACCAAACGCCACGCTGAAATTGGGCGGAGCAGGCTCGTTGCTCCACTCAGACCGATAACCTCTTCGCTGCCGAGGTTTGATACATTATCGAACGCCATGAGGGCGTTAGCTTCGTATGGCCGGGGAAAACGCGCAGCCCGACAAACAACCGCCCGCGCGTAAGGCAGCGTATCGGCCGACCGAAGATCGGCAATCATTGCGCAGTCGGCGTAGAGTCTGGCATATGCAAGCATGCCCCTCTGAACCAAAGCGATGCTCGGATCGTCCTTGGCCTCCGCCATGCGACCCGATGTTTCCCGGGCAGCGAACGCTGGCTCGCCGTTCGCCTCACTATACCCAGTAACCGTCCCATGCGGCGCTCGCGTAATCGCCTCGAATGCATAAACAAAGTCGAAGGCCGCGCCGGCTACCCAGTCGCGATCCCGCGCGTCTGCCAATATAGCATGGATTCGCTCACCCGCACAGCGCCGCAGGGCCGCGGCCGCATTGGTGCCGAGGTAAACCCCGTCAACTTCGGGTGCATCGGCTACGGATACTGTTGCCAGGCGGAGACTTTCCTGTATTTGCGCTCCCCATCCAACATCAACCACGGCAACCCGCCCTGCGCCAAGAAACCCGCGGTCTTGCAAATGCAGAAGCAGTCCTTTTCTGGTTTTTTCTCCAAGCTTCGCGGATACATCACCAATCTCCGGATCGCGCAGCATTTTGTGAAATGCGGGGTCCGAGAACGGATCGATACCCTCGTCTATATCGCTCAGGCCATAGCTCGCCGCGATGCGTGACAGCGCGCTGCTCGGCATCTGCAAAGGCGACAACAGGCTTCGTAGCGACCTGATCCTGCTGTTGGATGCCGTCAGCGCGATCTCGCGGAGGCCGAAGCCGCCTTCCATTGAGGCCAGAAGAGTCGTAAGCCGTGATACGCAGAGGTAAATGCCCTGAGGTGCGTCCCCTCGGCACACGCGAGGGGCGATAACCTTGAACATTTCCCTGAGAACTAGACCCTCCCGAGCAAAGAAGAACACCCGCTTTATACCATGGCGCTCGCAGTGCTCAGCCAGCGCGTGCAAAAAAACCGCGATGGGAGGGCCGAAGATCCCACTCCCCATTGCCTCAAGGACGGTCAATGATCCGGATTGCCCGGAGTTGGCAAAGCAGGCTGCAAGCTCCCCCCCCGCGCCGCGTCTGCGGCGAAATGCGGCAGCAGCAGCTTCCAGTCTAGCCGTACGCCTGGCCTCGAGACGGTCCTTTACCACAAAAGCGCGAATCCCAAACCTTGACGGCAGTAAGCCGTCGGCTTCTTGATCGTCACCAACATGGATGACGCAGAACGGGTCGACATCGCATCCACCCCGCTTTGTCTCGGACTCGAGCACATGGGCAAACAGTCTCCCCGTCCGCTTGAGAAGGCATACATCCCCTGACACATAGCCCGTGTCAAATACGCCGCTGTATCCGCACGAATCCAATATCCGCTCAACGGCGCCCCTGCCTATGTGCATATCGGAAACGTACGCGAGCTTGATCCCAAGTGCCCTTATCTCTGCCTCGTCAGAAGAATCTGTGGGCGACGTCCGGCTCGGGCAATTTGCCAAGCCCATGATATAACGCGGTTTCCAGGGCGTGGAAGGTGCGGAAGCCGTAGGATTTTCGCATGGTCACTTTGGCCT
>Ga0302320_10031006_pt1 | contig 10160 bp, 14 predicted proteins | sample Bog_T0_3_FD_202130 | JGI IMG/M metagenome (GOLD analysis project Ga0302320, IMG submission 202130) | Peat permafrost microbial communities from Stordalen Mire near Abisko, Sweden - Bog_T0_3 | ecosystem: Environmental > Terrestrial > Soil > Wetlands > Peat | place: Sweden: Abisko, Stordalen Mire...
ATTTAAAGTAGCGCAAGCCTCCGGCTTGCCGTCGAACGCTCTCAAGCTGCAAGCTTGCACTCCCGTCTTCAGGCGGCATATGGGCTTCAGCCCCATTCAATTTTTGACTTTTCCTCCTCGCACCCAAGGTGAGGCCTTGGGTGCGGAACATTGCGTGGCGGAAACTCCGTTTCGCGGTGAGGGGTGGGCAAACCCTGGCGCAGCCACTATTTAGTTCTTCCATTATCCAGCATCCCTTCCAATCCTTGCAATTCAGTTGCCGTTGCCTCGCTTTCCCGCTACTATTATCAGGAAAGCCAGCAACGAAATCACGATGAAAGAACAAATCGTCAAACTCCTTCACAGCAATCCATTTTTGCCGTTCACGGTCGAAGTGGCGGAGGACGTTGCGTATTCCATTCCCACGCGCGACCACGTCCTGGCCGGGAAAAACCTGCTCGTTATCGAGGATGATAACGGCTACGTCGACCTCATTCCCTACTCGCACATCCGCAGGGTTCGTCACCTCGCCACGCTCGGCTGATTTCCAAAATCGAGCGAAGCGGCCGGTAATTCAATATTGGACGTTGAGCGTTGGACGTTCGTTTCCTTCTCCATAAGTCCTATTCCCCAGACTTGATGCTTCCCCCCGCATCAAGTATCCCTTCTGCCAACCAGCATCCAGTATCTCAGCATCCAGTATCATGCCTCCCGCCCCATCCACCATCGACACCACCGCCCCCCGCAGGAAAAACGTCCTGTGGGTCCGCATCTTCTGGTCGCTCGCCGGCTCCGGGGTGAACTACCTCCTCATCGCCACCCCCTTCAAATACCTCTCCCACCACACCCAACTCCCCACCATGGCCATCGCCGCCATGAGCTACGCCGTCGGCGTCACCGTCTTTTTCTTCTGGAATTACTTCGTGAATTTCCGCACCGCCATGCACAAGCATCAGGCCTTGAAGCGCTACCTGCTCGTCGCCACCACCATGTACGTCCTGCAATCGCTCATCCTCACCGGACTCAAGAGCGTCAACTTCCAGCACACCCTCAGCCTCGGCAGGCTCCCCCTCGACCTCGATGTCATCGCCACCCAGCTCCTCGGCAGCTTCAAATTCATCCTCTACCACCTCTGGGCCTTCCCCGCCGGGCCTCAAGCAAAGCCCGAATCCCCCGGTTCAACATTACTCGAGTCTTAGAGGGCGTCTAAAAAGTCCGATTTAAAGTAGCGCAAGCCTCCGGCTTGCCGTCGAACGCTCTCAAGCTGCAAGCTTGCATTCCTAATTTTCGGTAGTATGCATCGATCAGCACACGCGCCACTTGGACTTTTTAGACGCCCTCTTAGAGATTCGACTCAGGGAGAAGCAGAGGGGCAGAGGCTGCAACCCGGGGGGCGAGGGCGGCAAAAGTTGAACGTTGGAAGTTCAAAAATTCCTTTCTCCTCGCTCCGAAATGGTGGATCGCGATCTCCGAGCACGATGAGACAACCCCGGCGCAGCCGCACTTTTGCCTCGCTACGAAGCTGAGGCCTTGGTAGCGAAACATTGCGCGGCGGAAACTCCGTTTCGCGGCAGGGGGTAGGCCGAAACTGGCGCAGCCACATTATTCACACCCTGAACCCTGAAATCTGAACCCTTCTCCCTTTCGATCCAGCATCCAGCATCCAGCATCGAGTGACTACGTCGCCAGCATCCGCCGCAAGCGCGCCGCTAGGCGCTTCTCCTGCTTGCGGCCCAGCCCATGCTCCCACACCCTTACAACCCTCCACCCCTTCTTCTTTAAAAACCGGAACACCTCCCGGTCCCGCTCCTTGTTCCGCGCGATCTTCCTCCGCCAGAACGCCGCATTCGTCCTCGGCTTCGTCCCGTGGATCGGGCACCCATGCCAGAAACACCCGTCCACAAACACCGTCACCCGCGCCGCGCGAAACACAAAATCCGGCTTCCCGTACAGCGTATCGTTCCGCCGCCACCCCGTGATCTTGTGCGCCCGGAAAATCTCGATCAACCGCAGTTCCGTCTTTTTGTTGCCCCGTGAACGAATGCGGGACATCACCTCGCTCCGCTTGGTTTTGGTGAAAACGTCAGGCATGTTTACTAGATATCGAGGTAATGAACCGCTCAGGTGTGAGTTACATGCCGAATGTTTTACATATTAGGCTTAATTCCCACGACAAAGGAGGGATATATCGTCCTTGAGCTGATCAAAAATCTCCGGACGCTGTATTGAAATGTCATAGATTTTCTCTTCGACGTCCAAAGGTTTGTGATCCTTAACGCATTTGACCAAGTCGGTTTCCATCCATGCTTCTCGAGGTGTATCTTTTGTTGGAACAACCACAGTTGAAACCGTTCCTTTTGAAAAAACTAATACTTGTTTACTGCAAGATGCCGTTTGGAAAAATGCACAAGGGAAATCCGATCATCATCGAAACGGCTAAAAAAATGGAACGATCACCAAGCAGCCTCGCTATGAAACTCAGTAATTTTGCTTCGTTCGATCCGGTTTTACAGGCGCGCAAGATCAAAGGGTTAGCGGGAGCATCACGGCAGGACCGGGCAATGTGGGATGAATTTCAAGAGCATCTTCCCACGCTAGGCGAGCAAAGCGAGCAGTTGCTCCACGACCTTTTCACCAAGGACGAGACCAAAGAGGTGGATTTTCTTCAAGGCGACAAAGTGCGGCTGGAAACCTCATGGAAAATTCCCACGGGACCGACCGAAAGCAAAGCCACGGTGAAAATCCGTCGCGGGCAGCAATTTTTCAGGCAATCGATTCTTACTGCCTACGGCGTGCGTTGCTGTATCAGCGGCATCAATGTTCCCCGCCTGCTTGTTGCCAGCCATATCAAGCCATGGGGCAAGTTTCCCGACGATCGCTTGAATCCCCGCAACGGCCTGTGTCTTTCAAACCTGCACGATGCGGCTTTTGATGAGGGATTGATCACCTTGGATGAAAAACTCAGTCTCAAAATAAGCAAACAGCTCAAGAAATATTTTCCACAGCCCGCGCTGGAACAAAATTTCATTTCATACGAAGGCAAACCCATATGCCTTCCACAAAAACTCGCCGAACCCGATGCGGATTTTCTGGATTATCACCGTACGGTGATTTTCAAAAACTGAGCCAACCCTACGCTTCTTCGAGCGCCTTTTCCTCGCGTTTATGCGCAGCCCACTCCTCAGCAAGAGGTTTGTCGCCCGGTTTGGGCTTCAAAATTCCATGCAATCTCGCAATCGAGCGCATGGCCTGTTTCTTGGTTTTGGTGCTCATCTCAAAGAAAATACTCAACCAAATTAACAACTCAGCCAATGGTAACATAGAAAAAGAAATCAAACCGCATTTTCGGATTCTTTTTGCGCCTCAGCGCTCATGAACACATTTCCAGATCCAGTTGATGGCCGACGCATCTGGGCCGCGCATCGGCCACCAACCTCATTTAAAACTGATCACTACTTCCTAAATGCTAAATGATAAATCCTAAATGGCCCTTCGTGTCTTGGTGGTTAATCAGGTCTTCGCCGGCTGCTCTGCAGCCGATGGGGCAGGGGACGGGGCTGCCTGGCTTCTCGGCGTCGGCGACGCCGCGGCATTCGCCCGTTGCTGGATCTCGTCCAGCTTCTTCTGCTGATCCGGAGTCAGGATCGATTTGAGCTGGCTGTCCGTATTTTGGAACACCGCCTTGGCCTTCGCCATCGCATCCTCGCGGATCGCCTGCAACTGCGGCTTCGCCTGGTCAAGGATCGGCTGCACCTTCGCCTTCTGGTCCACGGTGAGATTCAACACCGTCACCAGACGATCCAGCGGATTTCCCGCCGGGCGATTTCCATCCGGCTGATGGAATGTTCCACCAAATTCGCGGTGCTCACGCGTATCCACCCGTTCACCCCTGCCAAATCCATCCCGCTCGTTGCGGGCATAGTCCCGGTGTCCCCGGTCATGGCCGCGATCACCCCTTGCAAACTCACGGCGCGATCCGCCGTCCCGTCCGCCACGGTCATCCCCGCGATGTCCCCAGCCACGTCCGCCATCTTCACGTGCAAGGTCACGGCGTGAACCGCCGTCGCGATTCCCGCGATCGTACCCGCGATGTCCACCGTCCCGTCCACCATCTTCGCGTGCAAAGTCACGGCGTGAACCGCTATCACGATCCCCGCGATCATACCCATGGTGTCTCCAACCATGCCCACCATCTTCACGTGCAAAGTCACGGCTTGAACCGCCATCGCGGTCGCCCCGATCAAATCCATGGTGTCTCCATCCGCGTCCACCATCTTCGCGTGCAAAGTCCCGGCGTGAACCCCCGTCCCGATCCCCGCGATCAAACCCATGGTGTCTCCAGCCGCGTCCGCCATCTTCGCGAGCAAAGTCACGGCGTGACCCGCCGTCGCGGTCTCGGCGATCATAGCCATGGTGTCTCCATCCCTGCCCGCCATCTTCCCTTGAAAAGTCACGATGTGACCCGCCATCCTGCCAGCGGTGATGTTCATCCTGCGAATCCGCCGTCTTTGCGGAATCCCCCGGCGTCGCTGCGGGTGTAGATGCGGCCGCATCCGGAACTGCCGTCGTCACCCCGGGCGATGATGCGGGTGACGAAACACCCGGTGCGGGTGACGGAGCGGTTGCTGCCGGCGCTGGCGAAGAGGCCGGCGCAGGCGTCTGGGCAAAAGCCGATGGAGGCAGCGACAGGCTGGCCACAGCAGCAAATGCAGTGAATATTTTAAATAATTGGATTTTCATGGGTGTGGTTTGTTCTCGTGTTTACAGATTTTTCAGTCGTGACCGGCCCGATTTCACGTGCATCGTCACAACAACACAAACACCACCATTGTTAAGCCCCCGTTTACCCCACCCCCCTAAATTGTTAATCTTCGGTTAACCTGTCCCGGGGCGCTGCCGCCTGATTCTGGATGCTGGATTCTGGTTTTAAGTTCAAGGTTCAAAGTTTGATGGTGGCTGCGCCAGTGTTTGCCTACCCCTCACCACGAAACGGAGTTTCAGCCGCGCAATGTTTCGCTACCAAGGCCCCACCTTGGTAGCGAGGAGAGAAGCCCGGAAATATTTAGAGATTTGCCGCCCTCGCCCCTCGGCCTCTCCCAGAGTCGAGTTGTTCGACTGCGCTACGCAAAGCCGCAGAACACGTTAAGCCGCCCACATCCTCCCACGGCTTCATCTGCGATTTGGTAGCGAGGAGATACTGGATGCTGGATACTGGATGTCGCAGTCGGATCATTTTGTTTGGTTTTAAGCGAAGGCAAAATTGGGTTCGTTTTTCTGATTTTCGAGGGTCTCCAGAGTAAAATTGGGTTCGTTTGTTCCAGAATCGTGTTTTGGCTCACAGTTTTTCCGCTGGTTCCACTTTCAAAGGCGGGGGTATGGCCACACCCCGGCGCATGCATTGCAGGCGCTCCAAGTGGGCCATAGCGCGATACAACTGGCGCTCGAGCTTTGCCTCGTAACGCATGATCCTCTCCAGCGTTTCCATGGGAGGGAGCGTCTTCGCCGCCTGACGGGATTCCTCGTCGATCTCCTCCCGCTCGTCCGCATCGAGATACTTTTCCTTGAGTCGCTCTGTTTCCTTATCGAGGTAATCCCGGACCTCCTGCCGGTGGGTTGCCAGCAACTCGCGGCGCGGCAATTTCCCGGGATTTTTCTCCAACCGTGTTTGCAGTGCCGCGAGTTTGAGCGAGTAACCGTTGGGCTTGCCGGCCGTCAAAGCTTCATCAACGGCCTTTTTTGTCAATTTTCCATCCTTCTCGAACACCTCGCGGGCCTTGGATAAATTGACAATCAGCACTGCGATGCCTTTTGCGGATTTCATCATCATTCCGACAGGATCGGGAACCTGGCCCCAAAGGATATATTCGTTGACGAGACTGTCATCCGGGGCGGGCCGGCCGCTTCCCTTGTCCACGCTCAGGGCGATCTCCCCGGATTCGGCCTTCAGGACGCGGTACAACCTCCACTGGGTGGCAACAATGGTGTCCACGAGCATTTCCTCCATCGGGCCGACGGGATCGAGTTCATCATGAAACCGGTCCTGGAAGGCGATGAATTCCTCCTCATCCTCGCAAAGATTGCGTCCATGCACCAGCACATGCCGGGAGCGGATGCCGTGTTTGAGGGCGTTCATTTTTGAAGAGGCGCGGCCTTCGGGGGTTTTGGGGCCGGTGGATTTTTGAGAGTTTTGCCGGTTGGCGGCGATTTGTTTTTCTGTCGCAGTAGTTTCAGTTTCCATAGGTTTGGGGATGTTTTGGGGTTTGGTTTGATGATCCGGTTTGTTGTTCAAACGGCAGGTTCCGGATGCCGGATGCTGGATGAAGACAGCGTCTTCTGATCCTGCATGACATTGTTTTGTAACTACGCCGGATGGGCGAAGTTTGGGTTTTGAATTCGGGCGGGGTTGTTTCGAAGAACAAGTTATGCCGCCCGCTTCCACCCACGGCATTGTCTCGCGGACTCGGCTTCTGATGAAAACAAAAGTCGCCTTGTTGAAATCGATTTTGCATAAAAATTATGAATACGTCAACAACTATTTACATATTTATTACGATTACAGAGGAAAATATTGCAAGATGGTGTCGAGAGATGGTTTTCATCGTGCTGATTCTGGCGACGTTTGTGAGGCTGGAGCCTCGAAGACAATTGCGTCACGGGGCTGGAGCCCCCGTGACGAGGAGGCGAGAGGGGTTGAAATGACGAATGACGAATGACGAAATGGCTTACCGTTCACCGACAAACTTTGAACCTTGAACTTTGAACATTGAACTCTAAATTAGCCCCCATGTCAGCCAAACCGGAACACATCACATATCTCGATAACAACGCCACTACTCAGGTCGATCCAGCCGTAGTCGCGGAGATGATGCCGTTCCTCACCGAATTCTACGGCAACCCATCCAGCGCCTACAAATTCGGTTCACAGGTCGCAAAACACATCGAGCACGCCCGCGAACGCGTCGCCAAGCTCCTCGGCTGCGAGCCCAAGGAAATCCTTTTCACAAGCTGCGGCACGGAATCGAACAACTCCGCGATCAACTCCGCCTTGCAAATGGATCCCGACCGCCAGCACGTCGTCACCACCTCGGTCGAGCACAGCGCAATCATGAAACACGGCGAGGCCCTCGCCAAGCGCGGCGTCGAAGTCACATGGCTCGCCGTCAATGACCGCGGCCAGATCGACCTCCACGCCCTCGGGCACGCCATCCGCCCCGATACCGCGATCGTCTCCGTCATGTGGGCGAACAACGAGACCGGCGTCCTCTCGCCCATTCACGAGATCGCCGAGATCGTCCGCAAAAAAGGCGCTCTCTTCCACACCGATGCAGTCCAGGCCGTCGGCAAAATCCCGATCAACCTCGCCGAGTCGAAGATCAATTTTCTCTCCGTCTCCGGCCACAAGCTCCATTGCCCGAAAGGGGTCGGCGTCCTCTACGTAAACAAGCGCACAAAGTTCAGCCCGTACCTCATGGGTGGCGGCCAGGAACATGGCAAACGCGCCGGCACCGAGAACGTCGCCTCCATCGTCGCCCTCGGCAAAGCCTGCGAGCTCGCCGGCGAATTCATGCAGCACGAGGTCACGGAAGTCCGCGCCCTCCGCGACGAATTCGAGGATGGCATCCTCACGAAAATTCCCGATGCGCAGTTGAACGGCGACCCCGTCCATCGCCTGCCGAACACCACCAGCATCGCCTTCGAAGGTATCGACTCCGAGGCAGTCCTCATGCTCCTGGACAAACACGGCATCTGCTGCTCCGCCGGCTCCGCCTGCACCACAGGCTCCATCCACCCCTCGCACGTCCTGAAAGCCATGGGTTTCTCCACCGCCCGGGCCCGCGCCAGCCTCCGCTTCTCATTCAGCCGCTTCAACACCCGCCTGGATGTCGAAAAAGCCCTGGAAGTCCTGCCAAAAGTAATCGCCAAGCTCCGCACAGAAATGTCAGCGGCAGCCTGATGCTGGATTCTGGATGCTGGATTCTGGATTCAATATCCGGCTTCGCCGCTTTAGTTTTTCCTCGCTACCAAGGTGGGGCCTTGGTCGCGGAACATTGCGCGGTGGAAACTCTGTTTCGCGGTCGGGGGTGGGCAAACCCCGGCGCAGCCGCCATCTTCATCCAGTATCAAGAATCCAGCATCACGTCTTTAGTCTTTGTCCGCCTGAAACTGCTTGTGCCCGTCGCGCTTCACACCATTGAGATCGCCATAAAGCTTCGTCGCATCGTCGTATTTGCCGGCCTTCACCGCATCCTCGATCTTGCCGAAATCCCCGATCAGCTTGTCCATTTCCGCCTGGTAGTCGGCGATGAATTTTGCCTGGTCCGCCGCCGGCACATCCTTCGTCTTATCGGGCTTCAAGTCCTTCGCCTCGGTCGCAGCCTTCTTCGCAGCCTCCAGCAGATCGATCGTCGATTGCTGTTTCGTCGCATCGCTGATCTGCCCCTTCAGCGCCTTCACGCTCTTGCCGATGATCTTCATCTTCCCGCCGAGTTCCGTCTCATGATCATCCGCGCGTGACGATGCGGGATGCATGCCGATCACGAAGGCGGCGAGGATTGCGAATGAGGCGATGGCTTTTTGCAGAGAGAGAATTTTCATAGGTAAAAGTGGGGGATACTTTAGATAAATAACCCGCTCCCGTGTCAATAAAAACCCCGCGATTTCAGAGGATGTAAAAGTCTCCGTCACGCGTCATTCCGAGAGTAACGAGGAATCTCCCATATCACACACGGCGTCTTTTGCGGGATTTGCCGCCCTCGCCCCTCGGCTTCTCCCAGAGTCGAATCTCACTGCGTTCGGAATGACGAGGCGGACGCATTTCAGGACATTGAAACACCGGTCCAGAAACGCATCAAAAGTATTGTTTGCTTTATTCCACACCTCGCTTATACTGGAGGCTTAGAAGTAGATTGTCCTTGTTCGTAGCAGCGGTAGATTGTCAGGAGAGATATCTCTCATTGGTGATTTGAAACCCGATTCCCGGGAACGGCTCTGAAGCTCGCCAATTTAACTGATACTAAACCAATAATATGAAACTATACGTAGGAAATCTGTCCTTCGACACCACTGAAAATGACCTTCAAGACCTTTTCGCCCAATACGGCGAAGTTCGCGAAGTCGCACTCATCCAGGACAAAATGACAAACCGCTCACGCGGATTTGGATTTGTCACCATGGGAACCGCGCAGGCCGCCGAGGCAGCCATCGCAGCTCTCCATGAAAAATCCTTTGCAGGCCGCAATCTTACCGTGAACGAAGCTCGTGCACGTGAAGATCGCCCAGCCCGTTCGTTCTCCGGCGGCGCACGCCGCTAGTTCGTCCTAGCAACCACTTGCGAAGCGAGGCCCTTAACGGGGCCTCGCTTTGTTTTTCAGGAAACAACAACAACCAACACCGATAGCGACAGCACCCTCTTAAATTATGGCCGAACAAACGATCGAAACCGAAGGTAAAATAATGTCAGTGCTCGCCGGGACCATGTTCCGCGTCGCGCTCGACAATGACCACGAAGTCCTCGCGCACATCTCGGGCAAAATGCGCAAGCGCTTCATCCGCCTCACCACAGGCGACCGGGTAAAACTGGAAATGTCCCCCTACGATCTGAACAAGGCCCGCATCGTTTACCGGCTCAAGTAAGCCGCCATTTTTTGGAGCGGAATCCAGGGCCGCCGATCCAAATCCTTTTCTTTTGCAACCAAACTGGTTCAGTGTTAGTTTAATCAATAACCATGAATACGATTGCGACATTAGTTTCCGGGCAGGACATGCTGTTTATCTTCCTGATCGTGCTGGTGCTCTTCGGCGCCAAGAAGCTTCCTGAACTCGCCAAAGGCATGGGCCAGGCGGTCCGCGAGTTCAACAAGGCAAAGGACGAGATCGAGCGCGAAATCAGCAAGCCTGCAGCCGAGCTGACTGTTCAGCCCGCGCCGGACAAACAGGAGCACAATCCCGCGGCTTCCATTCCTGCGGCTACTGCCGTAGCGGCTACCGAGCCTGTCTCTCCTGCTGCGAGTCCCACGGCTCCGCGGGTCTAATTCCCTGGAGTTTCCGGATTGCAGGAAAGCGTGAAGGCTTGATACAAGCCCTGTACGTTCGAACCTGTCTGAATTTTCCCATGAACCGCGGCGAGCCCTGAAAGCTTCGCACAGCACATCCCCCTTACGAATAATGATCTTTCCACGGAG
>Ga0302320_10031013_pt1 | contig 10159 bp, 8 predicted proteins | sample Bog_T0_3_FD_202130 | JGI IMG/M metagenome (GOLD analysis project Ga0302320, IMG submission 202130) | Peat permafrost microbial communities from Stordalen Mire near Abisko, Sweden - Bog_T0_3 | ecosystem: Environmental > Terrestrial > Soil > Wetlands > Peat | place: Sweden: Abisko, Stordalen Mire...
AGCACCTGATCCTTGGGCGCGTTCTCGCGCACGGTGATCAAGCGGTCTTTCGGGGTCATCACCGAGGACACCGGCGCATCGAGTTTGGTTTCGAAGCGCAGGTCACGGTGAGTGACGATGCCGACCACCTGGGTGCCCAATACCACGGGCACCCCGGAAATATTCTTGGCCCGCGTCAGTTCCAACACCTGCCGGATCGTCATGTCCGGGTTCACGGTGATGGGGTCGCTGATCACGCCGCTCTCGAACTTCTTGACCCGGTCGACCTGCCGCGCCTGATTGTCGATGGACATATTCTTGTGAATGATGCCGATACCGCCCTCCTGCGCAATGGTAATGGCCAAGCGGGCCTCGGTGACCGTGTCCATGGCGGCGGAAATCACCGGCAGATTGACTTGTATTTCGCGGGTCAGCTTGCTTGCCAGCGACACTTCGCGGGGCAAAACCTCGGAATACGCAGGCACCAGCAGCACGTCATCGAAAGTGAGTGCCTCTTCAAGAATACGCATAGGGTAGCGTTCACAGGTTCATCTAAGAGGCGGCGCATTGTACCTTGCGCCTGCGGCGCGGTAAACCGCTATCATTTGCCCATGGAAACAGCCGAAAATGCATTCTCTCCTGCCCGGCCGGATCGCGACGTTTACAGCGTTTCACGGCTCAACCGCGAGGTGCGGGTTCTGCTGGAGCGAGGATTCGGCAGCTTGTGGCTGGAAGCGGAAATCTCCAATTTTGCTAGACCCAGCTCCGGACACTGGTATTTCTCGCTCAAGGACGCCGCCGCTCAGGTTCGCTGCGCCATGTTCCGGCAGCGAAATATGCTGTGCACTTTCACGGCAAAGGACGGCCAAAAAGTGTTGGTACGGGCCCGAATCGGGCTGTACGAACCACGCGGCGAGTACCAACTCATCGTCGATCACATGGAGGATGCCGGTCGCGGGGCCTTGCAGCGTCAGTTCGAGGAATTGAGCGCCAAACTTAGCCAGGAGGGCCTGTTTGCCGCCGACAGAAAGCGGCCATTGCCGGGACTTCCCAGGCGGATCGGCATCATCACCTCGCCGACGGGAGCGGCGGTCCGCGACATTCTGCACGTGCTGGCGAGGCGCTTCCCGGCGGCGGCCGTATTGATCTACCCGGTACCCGTCCAGGGTGTTCAAGCGGCGGCGGAAATCGTCGCCGCACTCGAGCTGGCCGCACGCCGTGCCGAATGCGACGTGTTGATCCTGGCGCGCGGCGGCGGCTCCCTGGAAGACCTGTGGTCCTTCAATGACGAACGGCTGGCGCGAGCCATCGTGGCCTCGCCGATCCCGATAATCACCGGTGTCGGTCACGAGATCGATTTTACCATCGCGGACTTCGCCGCTGATGTGCGCGCGCCCACCCCTTCGGCGGCCGCGGAACTGGTGGTGCCCGATGCCGAGGAATGGCTGAACGCCTTCGTGCAATTCGCCACCCGGCTTCAGCGTTGCATGAACCGACGGCTCGAGGAGCATCGTGCACGCCTGCGCTGGCTGATGGGGCGCTCGGCATTGGCGAGTCCGGCTGCGCGCTTGAGCGCGCAGGCACAAAAACTCGATGAACTGGAACAGTCGCTGGTGCGCGCCATGCGCCGCCGACTCCAGGAGCGTCGCGAGCGCCTGCGCTGGCTGACGGGACGGGCGGCGCTGACGAGCCCCGCCACGCGCCTCGCACAGCAGCTCCTGCGACTGGACAATTTGCATCAACGCCTGCGCCGGGGATGGCGGCAAGTGATCCACTCGAGACACGAAAAACTACAGCCGCTCATCCGGACCTTGAGCGCCGTCAGTCCGCTCGCGACCCTGGAACGCGGCTATGCCATCGTGAGCATCGAAGGCGGAGAAATTCTGCGCAGCGCGGCCGATGTAAAGGGCGGCACCCAAATCGAGGCTCGGCTCGCCAAGGGCACTATCCGCGCCAAGGTGGAGGGACCGGCATGATCCGCGGTGCCCGAACCCTGCTCACCACCCTGGGCCTGGCACTGGCTGCGTGGACCTCCGTGCCAGCCGCCGGCTTCGAACTGCCGCAGGAGAGCGCAGTCCCCGGCGGAGTCAAAATCATGCGGCTCGACGCCGCCGGCGCCGCCATACCCTATGTGGACGCAGACGGACATCGCGCATTGGTGGTTCAGGATGGCGCCGGTTGGGTGGCCGTGATCGGCATTCCATTGTCAGCGGCGCTGGGAGCGCACCAAGTCGTGGTTCACCAAAGCGAGGGCCGGCAGGAAATCGATTTCACCGTGGTCGACAAGCGCTACGCCAGCCAGTCACTGAAAGTCGCGCCGCGCCACGTCGATCTCTCGCCCGCGGACTTTGCGCGAGTTACCCGGGAAAAGGTCCAGATCGATCATGCCTTGAGTCACTGGACCGAGCCGCCGCCGGAATCGCTGCGTCTGCCGCCCCCGGTGCCCGGTATTCGCAGCAGCTCATTCGGCTTGCGTCGCATTTTCAACGGCGAATCGCGAAGCCCCCACAGCGGCATGGACATCGCGGCGGCCAGCGGCACTCCGGTGCTGTTGCCGATTGCCGGTACCGTGGTCGATACCGGCGAGTATTTCTTCACGGGCAATACGGTATTCGTCGACCACGGCCGCGGTCTCATCAGCATGTACTGCCACTTGAGTGCGATCGACGTGAAGCCCGGGCAGCGCCTTGCCGCGGGAACTCGCATCGGCGCCGTCGGAATGACTGGGCGCGCGACCGGTCCCCACCTGCACTGGGCCTTGAGCCTGAATCGCGCCTGGGTCGATCCTGCATTATTCCTGCCCTGACGCGAACGGCGACTGCGCGCTTCGCCTCTCCGCTCGCGAATCCGCTCTCAGCTCGCACTCAACATCTGGTCGACCGCGGCTCCATCCAGCGGCGGTGTCATGGCGGCCTGACGCAGGCGCGCGCTGTGTTCTTGCACGGCCGCACCCGAAGGCTGCATTTCGATCTGGCCCTGGAAGAACGCGCCCTCCGTGATCCCGACCCGCGGCGCAAAGACGTTGCCTTTCACCTTGGCGGTCGCACGAATACTCACGGATTCCGTGGCATAGAGGTCGCCCTCGACCTTGCCGTCGATGACGATGACGCGCGCGCGGATGTCGCCCTTCATGGAACCGTCGGTTCCCACCGTGAGACTTTGCGTGTGCGTGATCGAACCTTCCACGCTGCCCTGAATGATGAGATCTTCTTGCGCCGATAATTCACCGCGGAATCGCAAGGTAGGGCCCAGAACCGAGGCCCGCGGAGCCGCGTCCGGTACTCGCGCCTCGGGTGCGCGCGGTTCGGCGGCGCGAGGCTGAGGCTGTATTTGAGTCTGCGGCGTGCGCGGCTCCGCTCTGGGTTCGCGTGGTTCCGGGCGAGTCACGGAGGGTTCCGGCGCAGGCACGCGGCCGCTAGTATTGGCATTCAGCATGAGAGCTTCTCCATCGAGGGGTTTCTTGAACCAGGACATTGTCAGGCGGCACCGCCGGCAGCTTTGACCATCCGCCCGGCGGCTGAATCCTGCTTGACCGGCAGCTGGCCGACTTTCTTGCCGTCCATGTCGATGCTGCCGCTGAAATTGGCGCCTTCCATGATGCTGACGGTGGGCGCGAATATGTTGCCGCAAACCTTCGCCGTCTCTTTCACGAATACGGATTTTTCCGCCTGTAGGTCGCCCTCGACGGTGCCCTCGACAATGATGAGTTGCGCCCGAATGTTTGCTTTGACCGTGCCTTGCGCGCCGACGGTCAGGCGCTGGGTATGCGTAATCGATCCCTCGACGCGGCCCTGAATCAGCAGATCTTCCTCGGCGCTCAGATCGCCCTTGAAAAATAGTGTCGGCCCCAGAATCGACGCGCGCTCGGTAGCGCTGTTATAAGGATTGCTCATTCAGGTATCTCCGTAGGGTGTGGCTTGCGACCGGCATGGCGAGACTACCTGGCATAATCGGTTGCGCAATGAGACTTTGATCACGATTCGCTCGCGCCGCGGGACCGCAGCGCAAGGGTGTCGCCAAAAACGGACGGTCGCGATTGCCGAGAGGCGCGGCCGTCTTTGTTCGCCGGCGCTCTGTCCGCCTACGGCACCGGCGGCTGAACGGCTACTGTCTCTTCAAGTACTCGCTAAGGTTGTGCGCCAGCGACACGAAATCCGACGGAATCATCAATACCGTGGTGCTGTTGTTCTCCGCGCCGACTTCCGAAATCATCTGCATGCGCCGCAGCTCCAGGGCCGCCGGATTCGCAGTGATTTGCGCGGCCGCCGCCGACAGCTTCACCGAGGCTTCGAGTTCGGCCTCGGCCTTGATGATGCGCGCCCGCTTTTCGCGGATCGCCTCAGCCTGCATGGCCATCACCTGCTGCATGGCCTGGGGTAGTTCCACATCCTTCATTTCGAAGCGCTGTACTTCCAAGCCCCACGCCGCAGTCGATCCGGAAATGCTGTCCCCGAGCAGGGTATTGATCTTATTTCGCTCCTGGAGAATTTCGTCCAGATCGTGCTGGCCGATGATATTGCGCAGCCCGGTCAACGCCAGCTGATACACCGCCGCCGGTGCATCGGTCACCGCGATCACCGATTTGGACGCATCGATGATACGGTACCACAGCACCGCGTTGACCTTGATGGTCACGCTGTCACGGGTAATCGTCTCCTGCTGCTCCGCCGACACCGTGCGGGTGCGGATGTCCACCCGAACCGAACGTTCGATGTTCAAGGGAACGATCCAATACAGGCCCGGTCCACGCAGTCCCTTGTAGCGGCCGAGCCTGAATACCACGCCGCGCTCGTATTCCTGCGCAATGCGAAACCCGGACAGCGCGATGACGATCAATGCAACGATCAGCACATCCAAGAAGGGGAACATGATGGCGGCTCCTCCGGGTTCACCGCATTGTACCCCTACTCGATACTCTCCCCGTGCAAGGAAATATCCAGCCCTTCGCGTTCCTGCTCCTCGGTGACTCGCAGACCGATGGTCTTGTCGATCACCTGCAAAATCACGTAGCTCGCCGCGAATCCGTAAATCACCGTCACGGCAACGCCTTTGAGCTGAATGAGCAAGGAACCGTCCGCCCCGCTGATTTCCTTGCTGACGAAGATGCCGGTGAGCAGCGCCCCCACGATGCCGCCGATGCCGTGTACGCCGAATGCATCCAGAGAGTCGTCATAGCCCATGACATGCTTCAGGGAAGTTGCTGCAATGTAGCAAACGACTCCCGCTATCAATCCGATGATCACCGCCGAACTCGGGCCCACGAATCCGGACGCGGGAGTGATGGCCACCAAACCTGCGACCGCACCCGACGCAATACCCAAGACACTGGGCTTGCCCCGGCTGATCCATTCGGCGCCCACCCAGGCCAGCGCGGCGGCCGCGGTCGCCATCTGAGTAGCCAGCATCGCCATTCCGGCACGCCCATCGGCGGCTCCCGCCGAACCGGCGTTGAAACCGAACCAACCCACCCACAGCAGCGAGGCACCGATCAGTGTCAACGTGAGATTGTGGGGTGGCATGGCCTCTCGGCCATAGCCCAGACGCTTTCCGAGTACCAGGCAGCTCGCGAGACCCGCGACACCGGCATTGATGTGCACGACCGTGCCGCCGGCGTAGTCCAACACGCCTGCCTTGCTGAGCCAACCCGTGGGCTCCCACACCATGTGAGCAATCGGCGAGTACACCAGCAGCGACCAAGCCGCCATGAACACCAGCATCGCGGAAAATTTCATGCGGTCGGCGAACGCGCCCGCGATCAACGCCGGCGTGATGGCTGCAAACGTCATCTGGAACATCGCGTACACAGTCTCGGGTATGGTCAACGCCAGATGCGAGACCGACAGCTTGTTCACCGGATCATGCATGAACGTCATGCCGTTGAACAAGGCGCGGCTCGCGCCTCCCAGAAACGGGCTGCCGGGGGTGAACGCCCAGGAATAGCCGATCAACCACCAAAGCACAGTCACCTCGCAAGTAATCGCGAAGGTCTGCATCAGCGTCGCCAGCACGTTCTTCTTGCGCACCATGCCGCCGTAGAACAGCGCCAGGCCGGGAATCGCCATCATGAGTACCAAGGCCGTCGAGGTCAGCATCCAGGCCGTGTCGCCGGCACTGATCTTGTCCACGCTCATCAAGAAGGGCTCCGTCGGCGCTGAAACAGCCCCGGCCGCCGCAGCGGCAGGCGCGCCGGACACGTCGTCCGCCCAGACAGCCTGTGTCGATATGCTGAGAAGCGCCAGAAGTACCCATCGAGATAGTTTGATCATCAATGCGAATCCCCCTTGAATTCAAATGGCGCTGGCGTCCCGCTCGCCGGTTCGGATACGAACGACTTGCGCGAGATTGAAGACGAAGACCTTTCCGTCTCCCACCTTTCCGGTTTTTGCCGACTTGATGATTGCGTCGATCACCTGATCGACCAACACATCGTCCACTGCGATTTCTATTTTTACCTTCGGCACGAACTCGACCGCATATTCGGCGCCCCGATAGATTTCCGTGTGACCGCGCTGCCTGCCAAAGCCGCGAACCTCGGTCACCGTGACTCCGTTTACACCCACTTCACTGACAGCCTGTCGAACATCATCGAGTTTGAACGGCTTGATGATTGCGGTAATGAGCTTCATCGAATGGCGTCCTTCTCCCAACGTGGTCGCTGATTGAAAGCACCGCGTGTGCCACTCGCGAAGAGTTGAACGCGATCAGCGGGTTAGCGCTTTGAGGTCGTCCGAGTGAGCGGTACCTGCACCGCTTGAGGGCATTCGGCACGAATCAACGCATTGAAATGACGCGCAGGGCGGCCCAAGCCCCGACGCGGCTCACTGCAGGGACAATTCCAAGCGCACCTTGCCATCGTGGTTCTTCGCCTTGTCGTTGGCCACCAGAAACACCCGCGCAGGGTCCACCTGGGTATCGGTCAGCAACGCCTGCTGTACGGCCCTTGCCCGCTGCTGCCCCAATGCCGTGAGATCCGAATCGGCGATCGTGATGTGCTCGTGCAGGGCTTGCTTGAGAAAATCCAGCTTGGCCGCGTCGGCATCGGGCTTCGCCTTGAGTTTGGAAATGGACTCGGGATATTTCGGCCCGCCCCCCAATTTTTTTTCATAAACCTGAGTCAATAGCTCAACCTGCGCCGCCGGGTCCCATTGGGCAAAGTCCGGCGCCGCAGACGATTTCCGGCGATTGGCGTTGCCTGCCGCCTGCGCGTCCCGGACTTCCGACAGAAATCGCGATTCGACCAGGGCGGGGCGGTCCAGTTCGCCGATCGTGGCGATGGGCACCTCGACCTTGAGCTGCGGTCTTTCACTCAAGGCTTTGACCATCGCCTTGGCCTTGTCCGCCGCGCCAGGCTCCAAGTCAGCGGCTCCCGGCCGGAAATCGATGAACTGCATATCCGGTCCCCCGCCGAACAACGAGCCGAGCAACGCGAAGGGCGCCGTGACCGCCTTCTCGAGAATGTTGACGAACACTTTCCAAATAATGGGTCCCAGCCGAAATTTGGGATCGTCCAGCGATCCGGTGACGGGAAGATTCAGGTCGATGACTCCGTTGCGATCCTTGAGCAGCGCGACCGCCAGCTTGATGGGCAGGGAAACCGCGTCCTTGCTCGCGGTCTTCTCGCCGAATTCCAGCTGATCCACAACGATGTGATGCTGCGCATCGAGTTTGCGGCCATCCACCTTGTAGTGGAGTTCGGTGGTGAGTTTGCCCTTGGTGATGTTGTAGCCCGCGAATTTCCCGGAATAAGGATTGAAGGTGCTAAGCTCCATGTTGCGGAAACTCAAAGCCAAATCCGTGTAGAGCGTCGGACCCAAAACATTCACTTCACCGGTGATCGCTACCGGCGAGAAAGCGTCCACCGAACCGTGAATGTCCACTTTCGCGCGAGAGTTCGCCTTCGATGACAAACCGAGGACGGTGCCTTCGAGCTTTTGAATGCCGGTGGCGAAATTCGGAGTGACGGATAGATCCGCGAAATCAGCCTCGCTGGCCTGCACCACGATCCTCTTGATCGCCATGGGCATCGGGGGCGTCCCCGTTGACCCTGACGCAAGTGCAGGCGCACCGGCCGCCGCTTTGGCCGACACCGGTCTGCCGGAGGCTTTCCTTGTCCGCGCCGGCGCAGGCGCGGGAGCGGCGGCCGTCGCCACCACCGGTCTACCTCCGGGCGGCGCCGGCGCGATCACCGTCGCACCCGGACCTGCAAGTACTCGTTTCACGTTCAGGCTGGTATCCGGCTCGATGATGACCCGCGCGTACAATTTGCGCGCCGTCACTTGTTCGATGCCCAATCTGTCGGGGTCGTGTTGGTAGTTGACCCCGCTGACATCCAGGCGGTCCCAATTGATGAAATCGTCATGCAAGGCGTTGTCCACGGTATGCAGCCCCGCGACGCTGATATTGCCCGCGAACTGCAGCGCGGGCTTCTTCCCGCCATAGCGTACCTTGGCATCGCCGCTCAGGCGTCCGGCAAGCAGGGTCATGGAGGTATGCTGCGCGATGTAGGGTTGAGCCGCCTTCAGCTCTATGTCCGCGAGCTTCAACGCCAAATTAGCCGACAGAGGCTGCGGAGTGACATCGCCGCTCACATTCAAGGAACCCGTCTCGTTGATGTGGGTGTCGACAGTCACGTTCACCGGTTTCGCGAGGTCCAAGCTCACACCCACGACCTTCACCGACAAGGGCGCCAACAGCACTTTGGCCGCGGGCGTGGTGCCACGATCCTCGGCCGAAACGCTGGCCTCACTCAGCGTCAACTCGCGCAGATCGAACGTCCAAGGCGCAGTCGAAGCCGCGGGACCGGTGGCGCTCGTCGCCCCGGCGGCGCTCGTCGCACCCGCCGCGGGCGGCGCAACGCCGCTGGCCGCGGATCCCGGAGTCGCCGGCGACCGCGCCAATTTCATCAAGTTCAGCGAGCCGTCGCGCTCCATCCACGTGACCAGTTTCACCCCCGTGAGAGACACCGAGTCCACGTGAGCCTGACGCTTCAAGAGATCCACCGTGGTTCCGTTCACCCGCAGCGAAGGCACCATGATCCAATCGATGTCGGACTGCTTGGGCCTGACGACAAGGTCGCTGACGGCGATCTGGGATACCGTCGCCTGCAGATCCACGGCATCTTTTACAGAAAACCTGTACGTCGCGTTCAGATCGATGCTGCCCGAATTGATCAGGAAGCTCAGTCGGTCTTCCAAATATTCCCAAATCGTATGCGCGCGCAGCCCGACGATTTGAAATTCGCCGTCCGATTCAATGGGTTGCACCGCTAGGTGCCCGTGCCACTCCACTCGCTCGCCGAGCTTCGAGGAGCCCGTGAACGTGAACCGGCCACCGTCGACACCGGTGGTGAAGTTCACCAACTCGAAATTCAGCGGTTCCAATCGCGCCGCGAACTCGGACGGGCGGCTATGATCTTCATAGCTCACCGACCCCCTGCTGACCTTGAACGAACCGATTCGCAGGGCCGGCAGCGGCTCTTTCTTTTCCGGTGTCTTGGGCGGAACAGTCTTCGGACTCAGCTGCAGAAGATTGAGATTGCCGTCGCGGGCGATGACGGCATTCACGGACGGCGAATCGATATCGATACTCGCGAACGAATAGGCACGATGCCACAGGGAGGACAGCTCGAAATCGACGAACAGGCGTCCGAAACCCAGCAGCTTTTGCCCGTCCGCGGAGGCCAGCGAGAAATCCTTGACCTCTAGTTGAAAAGTAAACGGATTGAAGTGGATTTCGCCCACCGCGGGCTTCACGCCCAAGGTCTTGGGGATCTGTTCCATCAACTCGGAGCGCAGCAATCGGGGCACCCATAGGAACCCCGCCAGAGCGTATAGCGCCAGCAGCAGCGCCAGACCCAACGAAATACGGAAGGCTTTCTTTTTGGTGATTTGCAGCACCGGACATCCCGCCATTACGCCGCCCGCCGAGTTCAGCGGCTAGTCTAGCAAAGAATCGCCCAGGAGCCTGTCTGAGCATTCCGCGTGAGCCGCGGGGAATGCTCAGACAGGCTCCTACCGCTTGTTGCGTTGAATCAGCCGCTTGCGTTTTTTCACCTGCCGCGGTGTCAGGGGATTGCGCTTGCCGGCATAGGGATTCTCCTCGCCGCGGAATGTCACCCTGACGGGTGTGCCCATCAAATCGAAGGCCTTCCGGTACACATTGACCAGGTAGCGGCGGTAGG
>Ga0302320_10031014_pt1 | contig 10159 bp, 6 predicted proteins | sample Bog_T0_3_FD_202130 | JGI IMG/M metagenome (GOLD analysis project Ga0302320, IMG submission 202130) | Peat permafrost microbial communities from Stordalen Mire near Abisko, Sweden - Bog_T0_3 | ecosystem: Environmental > Terrestrial > Soil > Wetlands > Peat | place: Sweden: Abisko, Stordalen Mire...
TCTTGATCCTAATCTTAACCGGGTTTTTTGTCAGGAAGAGGATTATGATTGTGGTTAAGATCAGGAGTAACAGTCGAAAATGAACCGGCTGGCTGTCATCAATGTGGTCGGGCTGACAGGGTCGCTCATCGGCCCGAACATGCCCAATATTGCGCGCTTTGCCGCAACGGGAAAGAAAGCCCGCATCGTGCCGGCGTTTCCGGCTGTCACCTGCACGGCGCAATCCAATTATTTGACCGGCCAGATGCCCGCCCGGCACGGAATCGTCGGCAATGGCTGGTATGACCGCTCCCTGGCCGAGGTTCATTTCTGGAAACAATCAAATCACCTCGTGAAAGGGGAAAAAATCTGGGACCGCATGCGCCGGATCGATCCCAAATTCACCTGCGCGAAAATGTTTTGGTGGTACAACATGTACTCCGGCGCGGACTATTCGATCACACCACGCCCCGCTTACCCGGCCGATGGCCGCAAGGTTTTCGATATTTATTCCCATCCGGGCAATATCCGAGAGGAGATCAAGCGCGAGCTGGGCGAATTTCCTTTTCCGGCTTTTTGGGGTCCGGCGGCGGGAAGGGATACGCCGCAAAGCGCCGCCGATGCGTCCTCGCGCTGGATTGCGGAGTCGGCCAAGTGGGTTGAAAAACTTTATTCGCCGACGCTCAACCTGATTTATCTCCCGCATCTGGATTATAATTTACAGCGTCATGGGCCGGGCGACGCTGTCATCCCGGACCTGCGGCAGATTGATAAAATCACAGGCGATTTGATTTCGTTCTTCCAATCGCGCGGCGCGCGCGTCCTGTTGCTCTCCGAATACGGCATCGACGCCGTGGACACGCCGGTTCACCTGAACCGGCTCTTCCGGAAGAAAGGCTGGATCACCGTGCGGGAAGAGCTGGGGCTGGAATTGTTGGACTGCGGGGCCAGCAAGGTATTTGCGGTGGCGGATCATCAAGTGGCGCACATTTATTTGACTGATCCCTCGCTGAAAGAGGCAGTGAAGGAATTGGTGCAAAGCCAGGCCGGCGTGGAAACGGTGCTGGATGAGCCGGAAAAAATCGCGTTCGGCATCAATCACCCTCGCGCCGGTGATTTAATTGCGGTGGCCAGGGAAGGGGCGTGGTTCACGTATTATTATTGGCAGGATGACGCGCTGGCGCCGGATTTCGCGCGGTGCGTGGATATTCATCGAAAACCCGGCTACGACCCGGTGGAGCTTTTCCTGGACCCACAGTTGCCGCTGGCGAAACTGCAAATCTTGTGGCGGCTGGCGCGGAAGCAACTTGGTTTTCGCATGTTGATGGATGTGGTGCCGTTGGATGCGACTTTGGTCAAAGGCTCGCACGGCCGCCCGGTCACGACTCCGGGCGATCAACCCGTTTTGATTTGCGATTCCTCATCCGCTGCGTTGCCGGAACAAATAGATTCCACCGTCGTCGCATCGGTGATTGAGCAACAGTTTTGACATCGGCTTAAAGAAACGTATTTTGAAGAACGAAGGGTGAAAAAATTATGAGGTTTTTGAGAGGCTTGATCATCGGCGTCATTTTGGGCGCGGCGGGGTACTGGTACGTGGAATACAGGTCCCACCAACATCCAGAAGCCGAGCAACGATTCCAAAACGCGGCCTCCCAAACGCAAAACTCCGCCAGCGACGCGGCAGGGCATTTTTCGGACGCCTTCCGGGCCAAGCTGGATGCGCTTGATTTGCGTTCCGACCAGATCAAGGACGAACTCGCCCGCACGGGCAAGGTGGTTCGCCGCAAGGCCCAGGACATCGGCGAACAGGTGGCGGACGCCGCCGCGGATGCGCGCATCGTGGCCAGCGTTAAAGCCGCCTACGCCGTTGACCCGAATCTGTCCGTCTGGAAAATCTCCGTCTCATGCAGCCAGGGGCACGTCACGCTTTCCGGAACGGTCTCCGCCACGGATGACATTGGCCGGGCCGTGGCCCTGGCGCTCAACGTCAGCGGTGTCCGCGACGTGGTCTCAACGATTCAAGTCAAATAGATTAACCAATGTGATACGGCCAGCGATAGTGGCGCGTCATCAACTTGCTCGCTTCGTGATCGTCCAGGATTTTTTCCTTGGCGACGTCCCAGCGCAATTTCCGCCCCAACCACATTGAGATCAATCCAAGATGTCCCGGGATGGTGGAATGATGCGCCGTCTCCACCGGCGTGATGGTCGGCTGGCGCGATTTCACGCAGTCAATAAAATTGCGATAATGGTCCGTGGAACGGATGAGCCGGATTTTGACGTCGTCTTCCGGCAATTCCTTGATGTCTTTCCATTCGTCCTTGGAGCAATCGAACTTGCCCCGGTCCACATAGACCCAGCCGTCGGTGCCGATCCATTTGGTGCCGCCCTTGATGTCGTCGTAACCTCCGGCGATGGTCATGTGGATGTCTTCCGGATACTTGGCTTCGATGCGATATTTCGTGCAGGTGTTCCAGATGGCATCTTTGGCTGGAAATTCGCCGTGACCTTCGATTTCGTAAGGGCCGTTGCGGTCAAAACCCAAACCCCAATGCGCAATGTCGCAATGATGCCCGATCCAATCCATCAACTGGCCGCCGCCGGTGTTGTAATTCCAGCGCCAGTTCAAATGCACCTGGCATTGGCGGTAAGGAACCATTTTTGAAGGGCCGATCCAGCGGTTGTAATCGAGGTCAGCCGGCGGCGCTGTGATGGCCGTCTTGTCGGCGTCATGTCCAAAATCCGAATGCCCGGAAGGCAGGCCCACTTCCACGCGTGTGACTTTTCCGATCAATCCGTTGCGGACAATTTCCGCCGCCTTATGAAAACTTCCGGTCGAACGCTGCCATGAACCCGTCTGCCAGATACGCCCGTGTTTCTGCACTGCTTTGACGATGGCCTGTTGTTCGGCGATGGTTTTGGCCAGCGGCTTTTCACCGTAAATATCCTTGCCGCTTTTGGCGGCGTGGACGGCGATCAATTCGTGCCAATGATCGGGCACGGCAATCATCACGGCGTCGATATCCTTGCGCGCCATCATATCGCGATAATCGTGGTAGCCCTGGCAATCCTTGTTTTTGTAATGGCCGTTGACGGCGTCCATCGAACGCTTGAGATGGCCCTTGTCGATATTGCAGGAGGCCACCACCTGGCAATCGTTCAACTTCATCAACCCTTCCGTATTTTGCGGCGCAATCATACCCCAGCCGACAATGCCCACGACAATGCGTTCCGAGGGAGCCGGACGATCTCCCCGGCCCAGGGCCGAGGCGGGAATAAAAGTGGGAAACGCAAGGGCTGCGCCGGCGGCGCCTGTCAATCCGAGAAAACGACGACGGCCCATGGAGGATTTTGCAGAAGATTCTTTCATAAAGCAGGATGATGCAACATTTGCGCGCCACAAACCAAGCCGAAAAGAGTTGCGGTTCAACAGGAAAAGCTTGCCCGGACTCATTGGGTCGCAATGCGGAAAAAGGAAATAGTTCCGTTTTGCGGTTGGATAAACACAAGGTTCGAACCGGTGCCTGAAACCTGCGGTCCCAGATTTGTCCATCGATCGGATTTCAAGTCGCCGGTGGCCTGGAGTTGATAGAAATGGTTGCTCTCTGACGGGCAAGCCATGCTGAAAAATCCGGGCGGCGCGCTGAAAGTGATGAGTGGGGACACCGCAGCGGTCGTGGCCGCGACCGCCGTGGAAGGCGCGCTGACGCCAACGCCATTCACCGCCGCCACCTCATAATTGTAGATCATGCCCGCGATGACGCTGCCGTCAAAAAAATTCGTGACAAGAATGTTGCCTACGATGACATACGAGTTGTTGGTTCCGATGCTGCGTTCGACATGGTAGCTGGTTGCTCCGGCGGAGGCCGACCATGTTAACTCAATATGATTCGTTGTGGCCGTGGCCACCAATCCGGTCGGGACCGGCGCCAGGGAGGGAGTCGTCGCACTGACTGGCGCAGAGTTGCTGCTCTGGCCAACCAGATTCACCGCCGACACCTCATAATAATAAGTCGTCCCAAAGGCCAGATTTGTGTCAACATAATTAGTGGAAGTGGGACTGTCGATGGTGCTGTAAGAACCGCCGCTGGCCAGGGAACGTTTCACAGTATAAGTCATCGCTCCCGAAGAGAGCTTCCACGTTAAAGACACCTGGTTGCTTGCAACGACGGCAACCAAGCCGGCTGGCGCGGCGGGAATCGCCGGCGGCGGAGCTGCGATCACCACGGCGTTGGCCACCGCGCGTGCCACGCCGTCCGACGGAACGTTGACCACGTTGGAATTGCAAACCATGGTGCTGGATCCGCCGCCGTCAAAATTGAATCCATTGCGAATTGCGCCCATGGTAAAAAGTTCGTCGCGCAATTCTGGAATGGTCATGCCCGCCGCCGCCGAGGATCGGCCGTCCACCACCATCAACAGCAGATGATTGTCATAAGTCCAACCGACGCAGGTACGGGGATTGCGCCCGGTGATGAACGTATCGTTCGTGTTATAATTCGTGATTCGGACGCCATTGGCGACAAGGTCCGGACCGCAGGCAATGATATTTGACACCACGAGATTGCTCCATGCGTTGACATTGCCCGGACGCAATGCGATGAAAATACTGCTCGATAGCTTCAAGCCGTTATCGGTGATGGCTTGTTGATCGTAGTTCGCGGTGGCAGTTAAATTCACCACGCTACCGCTGACCTTTAAATAGCAGCCAGAGCCGTTGGTCAGAAAAAATTGGCCGTTGATCGCCGCCACCGCGCTGGCCACCGTGGCTGCGTGCGCCTGGACGGTCCGGGTGGCGCCTCCGGTCAAATAAGGCAGTTTTAACGAAACCGCCGGGTCGTTCAAATTCACGTCCACCAGGTAAACGACCTGTTTCGAACTGTAGAGATTGGTGTAAACGAAGTGCTGGTACACGACACCTTGGCCGAGTTGGTTGGTGGTGATGCTATCGGCCCGCAAGACCGGTGAAGCTGACAAAATGGCGAGCAAAAGAACTAATATGCCCCTGGCCATGCGCGTCCTCGTTAGAAGTCCGAAGCGGAATACCGAATTCGGAAGAATTGCGGCACGGGCGGGAGAGAAAAATACGCCTGAAGCATCCAGGCATTGCCAAGATCGGAGACTTCGTTCGTCGATACCGGGACCACGGCGCTCCAGTGGACCAGATTCGTTGAGGTTTCAAAACTGGCGCTGACATCGCCGAGATTCTTGCGCTGGCGGTATTGTAAATCAAATTGTCCGGCCGCCAAAAACGATTGGACCGTGGCCAGATTGGCGTCCGCCACGATGGGATTTCCACCCACGGCAAATTCCAGGAGATTCGGCACGCCGTCGCCGTCCGGATCAGCCGTGGGTCCTTCGTAAAGCGGATTGCTCATCTCAGCCGCCGTCAAGGTTTGCAATTCCCAATCGCCATAAGTGCCGGGCGCGGCCCGTTCCAGGAAGATCATCTCCACCACTTGCACGTTGCGCGAATTGGTTGGATACGTGGGGTCGTAGGAACTGGTGATATAGAGCTCGGCGTTCGTGGCGTAAATTGGTTTTGACAGCGGGACATCCAGCGTGGCCGTGCCGGACATTGTGCCGGAATAAACCGCAGTGCCATTGAGCCACATCTGCATGGCCTTTGGGCCGTACCCGCCGTTAACTGGGCGCGGATAAACCAGGAATTCCGATACCGCCACCTGCCGCGGAAACGTGACGGCGAGCCACTCCGGATGATTCGTGGTCGGCCCCTGGCCTGGATTGACGCCACTGGAAACCCAAAAAGTGGAGGTGTTGCCATCCACGGCGTTGGTCGGCGGGTAGCCGGACTGGAATGACGAGCCGCTTACGCTGGAAATGGGCACGGTGTAGGGCGGATAAACGACCGGGCGCGGCACTCCGGCCGTGATTTGCGCCAGGGTACCATTCGCGCCCGGAAAAGTGAGCGTGCCATTGGTATTATTGACAACCCAGGTGACCTGGGCGGCATTGCTGGCGGTGACCGCGGCGGAATTGCCCGGGAACCAGACCGCATAGCGCGGCGTGGCCTGGTTGGTGGCCATGAATTGCAAGGTATCCTCGGCGACGCCGGATTCGTTCAAGCCGCCGACTTCATTCAAACGCGTGTAGCCGCTGGCCGTCTGGTAATTGAAATATCCTCCCGGCCCTGCCGCCATCCCGTAACGCCCCGCCACGCATACCCAATTATTGGTCATATTGACAGAGACGCCGGATAAATTCGTGACCGTGGCCGCGCCACCCGCCCATTGCAACAGCCGGCTGCCCCCGGCCAAAGGATCATTCTGAATCCCAACGCAGAAACTGCCCGCCGCCGCAGCGGCCTCGCCCACCGGCTGCGGCACTTCGAGAATGCCGACGCTGACACCCGTGCTGTTGATGTAAACTTCCGTCGTGCCCAGAGCGCCGTTTGTCAAATGCAATTCCGCCGTGAATCCCGTGGCGTTCGTGACCAGACTCACCAAGCCGCCGGAGGTCGGATAACCCATCCCGCCCAAGCCAATGATGCCGGCCTCGCGCGGCGTCGTCAGATAGGTGTTGGTTGGGACAGAAATGAAGACCGGATCGATCATGGCCATGATCTTCGCGGCTGAACCGTTGGTTTGTGGCCCGTAACAAATTGAGCAATAATAATTGGTATTGCGGGAGGCGATGATAGCGACATCCGGCAGCCACTCGAACGAAGACGGCGGCGCGGTGGCCGTGCCGGACGGGTAATCCGCCGCCTGCCATTGCAGCCAGGCCATGCCGGTGCGATAGGCTTGCACGGCCTCGCGATAAAATCCACCGCCGCTCGGGCCAATGAATTGCCCATTGGCATTGATGCCCTGGCGGAAACGCTCCAATTGAGCAATATTGTTGTCAGCGAAGCGCCCGACGGGATCGTTGAAATGAGCGGCCAGCCAGGCCATGTAGGAATCCTCGCCATAACTGTGCAAGGCCCAGTCTTCGCCCGCCGGATAAGCGAGCTCGCCCCAGCCGAAAATGCAGCGGTTTAAACTATCCCATTCGGTCAGGGCGTCGTGCGTGGCAAAGGGCTCCAATTCGCCCGAAACGCTGGCATTCATCCATCGGGCCATGAGCCATGAATCGCCCATTTCCTCGCCCGCCACCATGGCGTACTCGGGGTGGAAAAATCCGTGGTTCTCGATGGCCCAATCCGGGTAGGCGGTGATGGTGGTGACCCACGAAGCCAGCGGATCGCCGGCGGTGCTGTTGATGGTATAAGTGTTGGCCAGGTAACGTTCGGCGGAAAGGAGCCAGTTCGCCGCGTTCGTATTGGAAGGAAGCCACGCGGCCGCGCAGGTGACAACATTCCCGTCCCAACCATTCTCTTCCGCCTTGGTATCGCCCACCCATCCCGAGCACGGGGAGACCGTGGCCCGATGATTCGCCTCGGAAATCAACATGTTTTGTACCGCTAGAATGGTGGCGCTGGGCAGATTGGACTGCTGGAGAAAGCAGGCAAACGCCGCGGGCGCCGTCCACAAGGAGGTCTGCCAATCGGTTCCCGAACCACTGCAGGTGCCGGGACTCCCAGTGTTCCAGCCCCACTTTTTCCCGTCCTCGGCCACGTAACTCCCGGAAGTATGGCTGCCAGCATTGTAATTCAATGCTTGACGAATATGGTTCAGGCGTGTCGTGTTGCTGGGGCTGTCCGGCTGGGCCAGGACCATCACCGCATATGCCAGCGTGACGCCCGCGTTTCCACGAATGCCGCCATTCCCGGTGGTGGCGCCGTCGCCCCAATAGCCGGCGTCCGGCGGAGCGCCGGTATAATTCGCCGAGTGCCAGATGGTTTCGCCGTATTTTTCAAAGTTTGTCAAACATTGGAAATACAGGGCTTGCGATTGGCCGAAGGAGGATGCAACTCCTCCCATGCAAAGTATTGTCAAATATAACCGAAGGAGCCACCCGCCCCGCCGTGAAAGGGAATGGCAGGGCCGTTTCATGACAGACCGTTACAGAGGCGCACCGGGAACAACCGTCGCCTGCGACCGGTGAAGATCGGCCATATCAGGGATGCTGGTTGTCGGGACGGTTATGGTGGTTCCGCCGATATACCCGGCGGGCGGAATATTTGCTTGAAGCACGACTGTTCCCTGCCACCTCCAGGATTCGACATGCCCGTCGAAAAAGGACATGGTGCAGCCCTTGTTATGGATACTGGTGGGAAGATTCCACCACGAATTATTCCCCCACGGCCAGATGCCGTACGCACCATTGTCAATGCTGCGCGCATCCTCGTGCCAGAAAACAGAATGCATCGATGGGCCAGGGTAAACCAGTTGACGGTCAATAGTAATATTATAAGCCGCATAACCGGGATTGGTGCTGCCCAGATTGTAATCCATCGAATAACTGATTTGCCGGGGAACGGGCACGGGGTTTGGGTTTCCGAATCCGGCAGCGGGCGTCACCATGGCCGTCTCTGCCGGGCACGCATAAATTCCTAATGAAGGGTTATACGGCCACAGATAACCATTTTGCAATGTTGCAGGATTGGTATTGGTTCTAGCATCGCCAATCATCCATGAATCAGAATCTTCATACGTAGGCGTGGCGTTGTTCGGGACCAGACGGCCGCTAAAATCCCCGGAGTACATGATATATGCAGTCTGAAGTTGCTTCAGGTTGCTCATGCACTTGGTCTTTTGCGCCTCCATCTTGGCCTTGGCCAGCCCCGGCAACAAAAGTGCGGCCAGAATCGCGATGATGGCAATTACCACCAACAGCTCGATCAACGTGAACGCGAGCGCTTTTCGTGACCACAATTTTGATGTGCCGGGCAAGTTTCTCATATCGTTATTGGGATTCAACCACGTAGAAGCTTGGAGTCGCCGTCGGGGCAGGAATCGAGATCGTAAAGCTTCCACCCGCGCCGTAGGCGCCGTTGGTGACGGTCGTCCATTTCGAGAAAGACGCCCCCACGTTGGTGGAGGTCAGCAGGACATAGGTATCCCCCACCGACCCGCCGCTTCCGGCCAAGGTCAGCACACCTCCCGAAACACCGATCGTCGAGATCGTCGGCGAACTCCCTCCCGAGTTGCTAAGCACACGGAGAACACCGCCCACCGAAACGCCCGAAAGGTCCCAGTGCAAACCCGATCCAGGCGTAGCCGGAGTGATGCTCGAAAAAGCTCCCGAAAAGCTCGTGGCGTTGAAGAGTTGGAACGAATCGCCCGCCGCGAGCGTGCCGCTCAAATTCGTAATCGACAGCGTGCCGCCCAAGATGACGTTTGTCATCCCGGTGATCTGATCGCTGGCCAATGTGGATTCATTGATCTGGAGCGCGGTCACGCTCCCCGGCAGCAAGGTCAGATTATTATCCACCGTCATCGTCCCTATGCCGGTGCCTTGGCCGAGTGTCGGCGCCAGGGTGGCTCCTGCGCCAATAACCATTGGGCCGGTCATGGTGCCCGTTCCGGCCAGCGTTGCGCCGTAGGCTGAAACCGGGCTCAATCCAATCGTGCCATTGAGGACCAGCACGCCGTTGCTGACGATGGTCACGCCCGTGTAGCTGTTCTGTCCGTTGATGAACCACGTGCCGGAACCGACGGCATAAACATTCAAGGAATAACCGGCATTTTGCGTCAAGGGGCCGTCCACCTCGCCGTTGCCCGGTCCCTGCAAGGCAAAGTCACGCCCAACGCCGACCGCGGTAAGGCCGCCGTTGAAAATCAAATAGCCACTGTCCGACTCCAGGCAGAAGAGGTTGCCGCCGCTCTGAATGAGAATCGGGGTGGTGGGGGCCACGGTATTTGTTCCACTCAAATTCACGATGTCAGGATTATTCGTCGGCGGAGTCGTGGGAGAGGCAAGGATGGTGCCGGTGAAGGCGCGCGGAAAGATGGTTATCGGCAGGGAAACAGTGTTATTCCCGGTCAGTTCCAGCCGGTTCAAATCCGCCTGCCCCGCGCCGAGAGTCAGCGTCCCACTGGTCAGCGAATCTCCGTTGGCCAATTGCAACTCGCCGTTGCCCGAGAGCTTGATCGCCCCGGAAAGGCCGCTGAGCGGATTGCCGGACAGGGTTGTCCGTCCGCCTCCGGCCTGGCTGAAGCCGCCGGTTCCTGAGATCGGGTAGTTGATCAGGAAATTGTTCGAGCTGAGGAATGTCAATGTCCCGTTGTCGGTCACGGGTTGTGCGCCGATGCTGCCATCGTAACCCCCGTCC
>Ga0302320_10031016_pt1 | contig 10158 bp, 10 predicted proteins | sample Bog_T0_3_FD_202130 | JGI IMG/M metagenome (GOLD analysis project Ga0302320, IMG submission 202130) | Peat permafrost microbial communities from Stordalen Mire near Abisko, Sweden - Bog_T0_3 | ecosystem: Environmental > Terrestrial > Soil > Wetlands > Peat | place: Sweden: Abisko, Stordalen Mire...
CGTGCCCACCGAAAGCGCCAGCCCAAGGCCCACCACCAGCACCGTTTCGCAAGTGAGGATCCAGCGGAACCGCCGGTACATGCCAGCCAGGGCAAGTTCGCCCTGCTTCCACTCGCGGTCCTGCGCCCCAGCGATTTCTCCGGCGATTTGCAGCATCGTCTCGCGCCGCTCGGCCAGTTGACGCCGGAAATAGGCGTCCACTCCCGACGCGGCGCTCCTGTGGGCCATGTCCATCATCAGGTTGAGTAGTTTCCAATAGGCGATTACCTCTCCTCGCAGTTGCATGGCACTGCCCTCGCCGGCCGGCTGGGCGCCGCTGTACTCCATAGCGGCATGTTTGCTGTCCGCTTCCAGGTGCGTCAGCCTGGCGAGCAATGCCGGCGCTTCCGCATCGTTCGGTTCCGCGAAGTAATCGCGGGCCAGCGTGCCGGAAAGGTACACACCGTTCTCCACCCGCTGCAGCCAGGCGCTTTGATCCACCAGGCGCGCCCGCTGCGCGGCTTCGCCCGCACGCAGGCGCTCGAAGACTACCAGTGCCGCTCCGCCGGCGAAGGCGATCAGCAGCAGCAGGCCTCCCAGCGATCCAATGAGGATCCACCGCATCTTCGATCCCATGATCTACAGCATACGCGCCCGCGAGCGGTCTAAGAATACCCACTAGCGGGTATCGATTCGGCGTGCCGATTCCGGCTCAATGGAACCATGAAGAGAATCTGCCTGCTTGTAGCCGCCGCCGTTTTGTGCGGCTGCCATCGATACCAACGGCTGATGCCGGGTCCGCCCACTGCTTCCGAAGGGAGTTCGGTTGTTCCCGTGGAAACGCGCCGGACTTCGCTCCCCGCAGAGCCAATAGCCGTCGGCACGCCCGCCGGGGAAGAGGCGGAGGAGCCAACCGCGCCGGCCGCTGGAGCACCGCGGCCCACGTTGGCGCAAGCCGTCGAAACCATCAACGGCCAATTGGAAGACGCCTTCTTCGGCTACGATCATTTCGACTTGTCCCCGGAAGCCGTCACTGCGCTGCGCCGCGATGCTGCCTTGTTACGCGATATCCTCCGCGACTTCCCCGCCCTGAGAATCATCGTCCAGGGCCATTGCGACGAACGCGGGTCGGCGGAATACAACCTGGCTCTGGGCGATCGCCGCGCCACCATCGCCGCCGATTTTCTTCGCCAACTCGGACTGCCGGATTCCGCCATCGCGCCGGTCAGTTATGGCAAAGAGGCGCCGCAGTGCATCGAAGGCAACGAATCCTGCTGGCGCCTCAACCGCCGCGCTCACCTGGTGGTGCGGCCGCCGGTCACGGAGTGACCAGACCACGGATTCCCGATTGCCGGGTGAGCGGCTGCCTTTGGCCTGGTGAGAAACACGGCACAAGCATTGCCACCGCAAGGGCCCCAAGCCGGACTCTATTGTGCGGCGATGGTATCCCCAGTCAGCAATCGCTCCACCAGGCTCGTCACATCCTTCTCCAATTGCTCATGGAAGCTGCCGCTGGCGCGGCCCGCGAAGCCGGCATGCACCCCCGCTACCAGGCCGTCGCGGCCCAGAAAGAAAGTAGTCGGCCAGCAATTCAGGTTCACGGCTTGCGGCAGTTTGGCATTGAGTTCGCTGGTTTCACCCGCCACTAACAAGGGGTATTCAATGCCATATTGGCGGATGAATGCGCGCACGCGCGCCGGGTCCTTCAACTGGTCCGGCTCCTCGAAGAAAAGACCGACAATCTCCAGCCCGCGAGCATGGTATTTCCGGTATAGCTCCTCCAGAAAGGGCGCCTCATCGTGACAATTCGGACACCAGCTTCCCCCGATGGCGACAACTACTACCTTGCCGCGAAAACGTGCGTCGGTGTCGGCGACCATATTGCCCGCAAGATCGGGAAAGCGGAAATGGAAAGGCTCCGCCGGGTCTTTGACCGAGGTGTGGGTAGTGGGATCGGTGGGCTCGGGCAAGCCCTGGGCGCGCGCCTCCGCGGAGCGCACCGCGGTCATCTTCTGCCGCCCGTTTTGCACGATTTCTAAAGTGCCGTCGGCCGCCGGAGTAACTTCCAGCAGCAAAGGCCGGGCGCCGGAAAAATGGCTGAGCGCGAACTTGCCGTTGCGGTAGGTGCCTTGCAAAGTCCCGGTGTCGCCATCCACTCGCAGAATCGCCGCCGAAACCTCGGCGCCGGATTGCTCTACCACGAAGCGCCAGGCCGATTCGCCTTTGGGACTCTTCACGGGAATCTCCCACAAGCCGCCGATCGAAGGCACTGCGCCGTCGGCAGGCGGCGGGGCTACAAATGGCGTGGCGTGGAAGGCATAGGGGCGATTGCCACGGCCATACTTGCCCTCCAGAGTTCCGTCCTTCCAGGTGGCTTCGAGCTTGGATGCGTACTGGTCGAAATTGAGGACCAGGGCGCCGTTCTCGAATCGCCCGCTAGTGGAAGGCACTTTTTCGTCGCCGTTGAAGAAGGCGCCCTGGATGTTTGCCCCCTCGCCTGAAAGCTCAAGCCGAAACGGGATGGCTACACCGTTTACCGTCACGGTGGCATCCCACAAACCCGCCAACGGCTGCGCCATGGCGGAGGTGAGAATGAATAAGCTGCCCATTGCGAGAACAACACGTGTCATGAAATTCCTCCTGCTCGGATATGTGCTATCGGACGGCCGTGCGCTCCGGGAAAGGATTCACGTGCCGGCCGAATTGTTGCGCCCTGGAAACGGTGTCCGGGCCGCCGGCCTCGAAGAGCCAGAACTGCTCCCACTCGTGCTTGCCGTACTCGGTTTGAAACAGACCCTGCGTTTTGTGCTCGGCGATCACCCAATTGACCACGATCTGGTAGTTCAACGAATTGTGGAAGCCGAAGGACGTGGCGCGGTCGAAACGCAGAAAGGGTTCGGCGCTGACGGTGCGGGTGAGCGGCTGCGAGGGAAGTCCCGGGAAGACTTCCGGCTCGTCTGCCCTGGCGCCCGGTTCTACCCCAAACACAAGGGGGCGCTGGCTGGCGGGTAAGGCTGCGATCGACTCCAACGCCAGAATCGTGGCCGCGCGATGATGACCATGTGTCGCCGGCGTGGGCAGCAGGGTGAAGACCGCTTGGTATAACTCGCGCGATAGAAGCTCGGTCAGAAAGGCGCGCAAATGCGGGCGATCCCAATTTCCGCTGTCGGCGGTGGAGGAGTCGGTCTCGAATCCGAGATCCTTCTGATCGAGAAAATAATGCTGGCGGATTCCCAAGACCTTGCCGGCGCGGACACACTCCTGCTTGCGGATGGCCGCCAGGCGGGCGCGCCCCTCGCCGTCCCCGGCGAGGCCGGCGCCGTAGAAGACTTCGGCCAAAGCGGCATATCGATAGCCGGATTCTCCGTCGGTGATGGTCACCTGGTCCGCCGTCCAGCCCAACTCGCGGACCAGCCGGTAAGTGGTAGCCGCGAAAGCGTATTCATCGTCCGGATGCGCCACTACAATCAACAGCTTGCCCGCCGTGCTCTGCGCCCCCAGAGCCTGTGGCAACAGCGCCGCCCCGGCCAGGGCGAGCAGGAAATCCTTGCGGGTGGGAAATGAAGCGTCAGTCATGGGGCGCCGGCTCCCTCATTCCTGGTCCGCTGGCTTCGATCAGCTCGAGTGCAATCTCACGCATCGGTGTCCGCCTTTGCCGGCTCAGACGACGAATTTGCAGGTATGCCTCCTCCTCGCTCCATCCGAAATTGGTCTGCAGCAGGCCTTTTGCCCGATCCAAGAGCTTGCGGTCGGCGAGCAACTGCGTAGCCCGCGCCAAGCGCTCGCGAACCGCCTCGCCGTTCAGCAGCGCGCCTAACGGAAGGCTCAAACTGAGTAGAAACGACAACTCGCGTGGGGGCAGGGCCACGGGGCGGGAGCGGCAAAAATTGGCGATCCCGACCACTTCTCCGCCATCTTGTAAAGGAATCGAAACCACGCCGTGAAAGCGATTCTTGCGGAACTCCGGCAGGGATTCGAAGCGCCAATCGGACCAGGCCCGCTCATGCAGGATCACACTCGCCGGGCGTTCCATAGTTCGACTGGGCGCGTTAACGTTCTGCCACGCCGATTCGGTGGGCGCCAGTCCGGCCCAGGCTGCCAGCCTGGCGAGCGATTCCTCGCGGTCGAACCGGTAAAGGTACGCGCCCTGTCCGTTGGTCTGCGCGAGCGCCAACTCCAGTAAGGGCACGATGGCGTCCGCCCCGGCAAAGGGAAGGGCCGCCGAGGTCTGTGGGCCAGTTTGGGAATGAAAGAAACCAATCGTCGTCGCCTGCATTTCTCCTCCAGAAAACCAATCAATGGGCCATCCCATGGGAACGGTCCGCGCTTTAGTTGGGAAAGGCGAGGTCAGCGACAACAACAGCGGGGCTGCGCCGGCGGCACTAGCAAGGTAACGGTAAGGCTAAGGAAGCACGGGGTATTTGGCATACATACCATTCTCTATGTACTTTAGGGTATATGTGTTATTTTGTCAAGTTTTTCCGGCAGACCGCCTTGCAATCTCCCCCTAGTCTATCTAATATAGGATATTATAACCTTGTAATCTGAATATCAAGGATCGGACCATGAGATTCGAAGAAAACGTTTTGAGTATCGGCAGAACGCCGCTGGTGAAACTGAACCGCATCGTCGAGCGCAGTCACGCCACGGTCCTTGCCAAGATCGAAGGCCGTAACCCCGCCTATTCGGTGAAGTGCCGTATCGGTGCCTCCATGGTGTGGGATGCCGAAGCCCGCGGCGTCCTCACCGCCGGCAAGGAACTGATTGAGCCAACCAGCGGGAACACCGGCATTGCGCTGGCCTTCGTGGCCGCGGCCAGAGGATACGCCATCACGCTTACTATGCCGGAGACGATGTCACTGGAGCGCCGCAAGGTACTCGCCGCGTTTGGCGCGCGCCTGGTGTTGACCGAGGGTGCGCTTGGCATGAAGGGCGCCATTGCGAAAGCTGACGAAATCCACCGTTCGGACCCCGCACGCTACGTCCTGCTGCAGCAGTTCCAAAACCCCGCCAATCCGGATATCCACTACAAAACCACCGGGCCGGAAATCTGGGACGATACCGACGGCCAGGTAGACGTTCTGGTCAGCGGAATCGGCACCGGGGGCACCATCTCCGGTGTGTCACGCTATCTCAAGAACGTGAAGGGTAAAGCGATTGTCGCGGTGGGCGTGGAACCCGCGGCCAGCCCGGTGATCACGCAGCACCTGTGTGGGGAGGCCCTTAAGCCGGGCCCGCATAAGATCCAGGGAATCGGCGCCGGCATCATTCCCGGCACTTTGGATCTGAGCCTGGTGGACCGTGTGGAGACGGTTTCCAACGAGGAATCGGTGGAGATGGCGCGCCGGCTGGCGCGCGAGGAAGGCATTCTCTCGGGGATTTCCAGCGGGGCCGCGACCGCCGTCGCCGTGCGGTTGGCCCGCAATCCGGAGTTTCGCGGCAAGACCATCGTGGTTGTGCTGCCGGATTCCGGGGAACGCTATTTGACCTCGATCCTGTTCGAAGGCATCGTATAACCTGGAATTTCATGAACTTCAAAACGCTCGCCATTCACTCCGGCCACACCTCGGCGGACCACCTGGGCGCTGTCATGACCCCCATCTACCAGACTTCCACGTTCGCCTTCCAGGGAGTCAACCGGCCCGGGGCCTTCGATTACTCGCGAAGCGGCAATCCCACGCGGAAGGCTCTGGAAACCTGCCTGGCATCGCTGGAAGGCGGGTCGCACGGATTCGCCTTCGCCACCGGTATGGCGGCCGAAACCACGATCCTCATGATGTTCGATTCCGGCGACCGGGTCGTGGTCCACAGCGATCTTTACGGTGGCACCTACCGCTTGTTTCAATCGGTGCTGCGCGGTAAAGGGATCGAGGCGGTGTACGTCGATCTGCGCGATGCCGAGGCCACGGAACGGGCGCTGTCCCAGGGAGCCAAGGCCGTATGGATCGAGTCTCCCACCAATCCTCTGATGAACCTGGTGGACCTGGAGGCGGTGTCTGCCGCGGCGCACCGCCATGGCGCCATCGCCATCTGCGACAACACTTTTCTCTCACCCTACTTCCAGAGGCCGCTGGCTTTTGGCGTGGACGTAGTGACGCACTCCACCACCAAGTACATCAATGGGCACTCCGACGTGGTGGGCGGGGCGGTGGTGGTGAACGATGCCGCGCTGGCGGAAAAGATCGGATTTCTGCAAAACGCCATGGGCACGTGCGCCGGCCCGCAGGACTGTTTCCTGGTGCTGCGCGGGGTCAAAACGCTGGCCGTGCGGATGGAAGAGCACAACCGCAATGCGCTGGCAGTCGCGCGCTGGCTGGAGCGGCACCCGAAGATTTCCGGCGTGCTACATCCTGGCCTCGAAAAGCACCCCCAGCACACGCTGGCCCAAAGGCAGATGAGCGGTTACGGGGGGACGTTCTCTTTCCGCCTGCACGGCGGCCAGGATGCCGTATTTCACCTACTGGAGCGGCTGCGGGTTTTTACTCTCGCCGAGTCGCTGGGCGGCGTGGAATCGCTGATCGAACATCCGGTAACCATGACCCATGCTTCCGTCGATCCCGCCGCGCTCCAGCAGATGGGCATCACAACCGACCTGGTCCGCGTTTCGGTGGGCATCGAAGATCTGGAGGATCTCCTCTCCGACTTGCGGTGCGCCCTCGCCGGCGCGTAGGGGGATCGAACCACACCTGGTTCTTTTCACCGCTCCGCCCGCCGCGATGTGTTGTCATGACAGATACAACCATGAATGGAGCGGAATGCCTTTTGCGGACCCTGCTGGCCAACGGGGTTGACACGTGCTTTATGAACCCCGGCACATCCGAAATGCAGTTTGTGTCCGCGCTGGACCGCGTGGCCGGAATGCGCGCCGTGTTATGTCTCTTCGAAGGTGTCTGCGCGGGCGCAGCCGACGGTTTTGCGCGCATGACGGGACGGCCGGCAGCGACGTTACTGCACCTGGGGCCGGGACTGGCCAACGGTCTCTCCAATCTCCACAACGCCCGGAAAGCGCGTTCGCCGGTGGTAAATATCGTGGGCCAGCACAGTACCCAGCACCTGCTCCACGACGCTCCGCTCACCGCCGATATCGAGGCATTGGCGCGCCCTGTTTCGGGGCATGTCCGCACCGTGGCGCGCGCGGCGGATATGGGGAGAGAAGCAGCCGCCGTCGTGGAAGCAGCCTGCGCGGCGCCGGGCCAGGTAGCGACGCTGATCGTGCCCGCGGACTTCTCGTGGAGTGACGGCGGCGAGCCGGCGCCCGTCCAGCCGCGCCGGTCCCCCTCCTGGCCGCCGGCCGCACGCATTCAGGAAGCGGCCACAGTTTTGCGGTCCGGAGAACCCACGGGTCTGCTGCTCGGTGGGCGGACGCTGCTGCCGGCGGGCTTCGAACCGGCGTCCCATCTGGCAGCGGCCACCGGCGCGCGGGTTTTCGGCAGCCGCAACGGAGGGCGATATGGACGGGGCGGGGGGCAACAGTCACCAGTACGGCTGCCATATTTCCCGGAGGCGGCCGAAGCGGTCCTGGCCGCCATGAAGCACTTGATCCTGGTGGAGAGTCAGCCGCCGATTTCCTTTTTTGGATATCCGGGCCGCCGCAGTGAACTGGCGCCGCCGGACTGCCAGTTCAATACCCTGGCCACTGTGGAGGAGGACGGTGTCGCGGCGCTTCACGCGCTCGCGCAGGAGTGCGGCGTGGAATTGGGCGCAGCCCCGTTGCTGCCTGTGCCCCAACCGGAGTGGCCGGAGAGCAGCGCTGCGTTGACTCCCGATGCCATCGGCCGGATTCTGGCGCATCTACTGCCGGAAGGCGCCATTGTCTCCGAGGAATCCGTTTCTTCGGGCGAGCCGATCCTGCGGCACTTATTGTCGGCGCCGGCGCACGATCTGCTGCCCGTCACCGGCGGCTCCATCGGGCAGGGACTGCCGGTGGCCGTGGGCGCCGCGGTAGCGTGTCCCCATCGCAAGGTGATCGCGCTCGAAGCCGACGGCAGCGGCATGTATACGCCGCAATCGCTCTGGACCATGGCCCGCGAACAACTCGACGTGACAGTCGTGATTCTGGCGAACCGGCGCTACCGCATTCTGGATATCGAGTTTCGCCGCACGGGCGCCGGGGAAATGGGGCCACGGGCCAGCGAGATGGTGGATCTGACGCGGCCGGAACTGGATTGGGTCAAAGTGTCCGAGGGCTTGGGGGTGCAAGCGGCCCGCACCGCGACGGTAGCCGAGTTCGCGGAACGTTTCGGCGCGGCGATGCGGCAACGCGGACCCATGTTGATTGAGGCGGTGATGGAGTAGCCTCCTCGGCCTTCACCGGTTGAACAGCGCAACCCGCGCGCGATGCCCTTTGCTCAACTTCTCGTCGCTGGTATAAAGGACTGCTCCGGTTGCTTCCGCCAGAGCGATATAGGCAGCGTCGTAAGCCGTAAAGTTGTGGCGGAGTTCCCAGATGCGGCCCAGCAGAGGAATATGCGAAAACCGCTCTGCCGGAAGAGCCGCCAGAGCCGCAAGAAGTTCCTGCGAGCGATGGGAATCGATGCGCTGGCAGGCTACCAGGCCGCGCAAGGCGCTCGCCACTTCCACGTCCAGCAGGTGCGGGGCGGCGAAAGTGTCGCTGCTTCCGGCCAGAGCGCGCCGGAGGGGATCGGCCAGGGGGCCATTCGTGAGCAGTTCCACGACGACGGACGCATCCAGGACGATCATCGCGAATCGCGCAATTCGCGCACCATCCGCGCGGCGCTCTGTTTCGCGTGGATGGGCTTTGCCCGACGGGCAATTTCCAGCCACTCCCGCATGGTCGGGCGCTCTACGGTCCGCTGCAATTCCCGCTTGATGTAGTCGGAAAGGCTCATGCCCTCGGACGCGGCGCGAGCCTTGAGAGTGCCGTGTACCTCCTCGGGAACGTCTCTCACCTGAATCATCTTTGACATGCTTTCAGCATACAAACATGTGCGGCGCATGTCCATGGATCTATGTTCCCGCGTCCCGCCCCGGTCTAGCTGTCGCGCGCCGCTTCCTGGTATATCTCCAGCACCTGGCGGGCGGTGCGCGACCAACTGAACCGCGAGGCCTGCTCGCGCCCCCGTTGAATCAGGGTTTTGCGGAGCGGCTCGTCGAGCAGCACCTCGCGAATGCCGCGCACAATGTCGAACACGTTCTCTGGGCTCACCAGGACGGCGGCATCTCCCACCACTTCCGGCAGGGAACTCACGTTGGAGGTAACTACCGGAGCGCCGCAGGCCATCGCCTCCAGCGGCGGCAATCCGAAACCTTCGTAGCGCGAGGGGAACACGAACGCGGCGGCCGATTGGTAGAAATAGCGCAGCGTCTCGAACGGCACAAAACCGAGGAAACGGACCACGTGCTCCACCCGGCTGCGAATCACCGTCTGGCGCACGGCGGGGAACTGCGAGAGCGTATCGCCGATAATCACCAGGCGCAGATCGTTGTATACGGGATGCGAGGCCAGTTGCTCGCGCACCACGGCGAAGGCCTCCACCAGGCGGGGGACATTCTTGTGCCGGCGGATATTGCCCGCGTAGAGCAGAAATGGCTGCTGGATCTGGTAGCGTTCCATGATGCGCCGCCGTTCTTCGGAGGAATCGGCGGCATCGGGCGCGAGGAAGCCGGGGTCGGGCGCGTTGTAGACCATGCGCATGCGATGAGGCTCCACGCCGGCGAGCTTCTCCACATCCCGGCGGGTGGCTTCGGAAACGGCGATCACGCGGCTGGCGCGCAGCAGGCCGCGGTTCAAACGGTAGCGCCGCAATTGAATGCGGAGCCGCGAGTATTCTTCCATTTCGAAGAAGAGATTGGCCAGATCGTGCACGGTCACCACGTAGGGCTGGATCATCAACAGAGGAACGCGGTTCAACGGGATGTGCACCAGGTCGGGCGAGAGCCCCCGCAAGTACATGGGGAACAATACGTTGTCCAGATGGCTGCCATCGGCGCGGGAGTAAATGGAGATGCCGAAATTTTCCGGCAGACCGATGAGCGCGCGCACGTCGGCCGGCCGGCTGACCAGGGTGTAGCGGTTGGCGGAATCGATGAGGCTCAGCGCCTGTACCAGGCTGCGGATATACGTGCCGATGCCGAAATCGCAGATGCGCCGGGCATCGATAACGATATTCAGGGGCGACATTCTCAGGCTCGAATATGGTCGAGCTTCCACTGGTAGAG
>Ga0302320_10031017_pt1 | contig 10158 bp, 10 predicted proteins | sample Bog_T0_3_FD_202130 | JGI IMG/M metagenome (GOLD analysis project Ga0302320, IMG submission 202130) | Peat permafrost microbial communities from Stordalen Mire near Abisko, Sweden - Bog_T0_3 | ecosystem: Environmental > Terrestrial > Soil > Wetlands > Peat | place: Sweden: Abisko, Stordalen Mire...
CCAGGAACCTGCTGATCGGCTTCGCCCGGCTCAACGGGCGGTCCGTGGGCATCGTCGCCAACCAGCCCAGCCACCTGGCCGGGGCCCTGGACGTGGACTCCTCGCTGAAGGGGGCCCGGTTCGTGCGCTTCTGCGACTGCTTCAACATCCCGCTGGTCTTTTTCGAGGACGTGCCGGGCTTCCTGCCGGGGGTGGACCAGGAGCTGGGCGGGATCATCAAGCACGGGGCCAAGCTGCTCTACGCCATCGCCGAGGCCACCGTGCCCCGGCTCACGGTGATCACCCGCAAGGCCTACGGCGGCGCCTACTGCGTGATGAACGCCAAGAACATCCGCTGCGACTACGCCATCGCCTACCCCACCGCGGAGATCGCGGTCATGGGGCCCGAGGGGGCGGTGAACATCATCCACCGGGCCGAGCTGGCCAGGTCGCTGGACCCGGAGAAGACCCGCAAGGCGCTCCTGGAGGACTACCGGGAGAAGTTCGCCAACCCCTACAACGCCGCCGAGCTGGGCTACGTGGACGAGATCATCGACCCCGCCCTCACCCGGCCCACCCTCATCCGCGCCCTGGAGATGTGCAAGAACAAGCGCGCCGCCAACCTGCCCCGCAAGCACGGGAACCTGCCCTTGTAGGAGACCTCATGTTCACCAAGATCCTCATCGCCAACCGGGGCGAGATCGCGATCCGGGTGATCCGGGCCTGCAAGGAGCTGGGCGTGGCCACCGTGGCGGTCTACTCCGAGGCCGACCGGGCCGCCCTGCACGTGCGCGCCGCCGACGAGGCGTACTGCATCGGCCCCGCCCCCAGCCAGGACTCCTACCTGAACGGCGACCGGGTGCTCGAGGCGGCACAGCGCTGCGGCGCCGACGCCATCCACCCCGGCTACGGGTTCCTCTCCGAGCGGGCCGGCTTCGCCGAAGCCTGCGCCCGGGCCGGGATCGTGTTCATCGGCCCCAACCCCGAGGCGATCCGGGTCATGGGCAACAAGACCACCTCCCGGGTGGCGGTTCACGCCATGGGCGTGCCGCTGGTGCCGGGCATGCGCGAGAACCTGGGCTCCGAGGAGGAGGCCGTGGCCTGGGCCAGGGAGCTGGGCTTCCCGCTCATGATGAAGGCCGCGGCCGGCGGCGGCGGCAAGGGCCTGCGCATGATCAGCCGCATGGAGGACCTGCCCGCCGCCTACCGGGCCGCAAAGTCCGAAAGCCTGCACGCCTTCGGCGACGACGCGGTCTACCTGGAGCGCTACATCGAGCACCCGCGCCACATCGAGATCCAGCTGCTGGGCGACAAACACGGCCACATCATCTACTTCCCCGAGCGGGAATGCTCCATCCAGCGCCGGCACCAGAAGGTCATCGAGGAGGCCCCCTCCACCCTGGTGGACCCGGACATGCGCCGGGCCATGGGCGAGGCGGCGGTGAAGGCCGCCCGGGCGGTGGACTACGATTCCGCCGGCACGGTGGAGTTCATCGTTTCCGGCAAGACCAGGGAGTTCTTCTTCCTGGAGATGAACACCCGGCTCCAGGTGGAGCACCCCATCACCGAGATGATCACCGGCGTGGACCTCTGCAAGGAGATGATCAAGGTGGCGTGCGGCGACCCCCTGCCGTTCCGGCAGGAGGACATCCACATGCACGGCCACGCCCTGGAGTGCCGGATCTACGCCGAGGACCCGGACAACCGGTTCCTGCCCACCCCCGGCAGGATCCTGGGCCTGCGGGTCCCCGGCGGCCCCTGGGTGCGGGACGAGTCGGGCATGTACGAAGGCCTGGACGTGCCCATCCACTACGACCCCATGCTGAGCAAGCTGGTGGTCTGGGGCAGCACCCGGGAGCGCTGCATCACCCGCATGAGCCGGGCCCTGTCCGAGTACTCGGTGAAGGGCATCAAGACCACCATCCCGTTCCACGCCCGGGTGATGCTGAACGACAAGTTCATCAGGGGCGAGATCGACACCAACTTCATCGACACCCAGTTCCAGCCCCAGGACGCCGCCCGGGTCAAGCCGCACGAGGACATCGCCCTGGTGGCGGCGGCCATCAAGGCCTTCCTGCGGGACAAGGACAAGACCCAGCGGATCATGGGCGGCGACTGCCCGTGCGAGGAGCGCACGCCCTGGAAGTCCAGCGGGCGGGTGCTCCGGACCACGGGGCTTTGAGGGAGGGGATCGACCATGGCCTACATCGCGTCCCACCAAGGCAAGAGCGTCCGGGTCAAGGTCGCGCAGGCCGGCCCCGGCCTGTTCCGGGTGACCCTGGGCGACCGGGACTACCACGTGGACTACCTGGAGCCCCAGCCCAACCTGCTTTCGCTGATCATCGACGGGCGCTCGTTCGAGGTGGACGTGGACGAGTCGCAGCCCGACCTGTTCCAGGTGGTCATCAAGGGCGACCACTTCGAGCTGGAGATGGTGGAGGAGAAGAAGAAGAAGCTGGCCATGAAGCTGTCCCGCGGCGCCTCCGGGCGCCAGGACCTGAAGTCGCCCATGGCCGGCAACGTGCGCCAGGTGCTGGTGCAGCCCGGGGACCGGGTCGCCCTGGGCCAGGTCCTGGTCATTCTTGAAGCGATGAAGATGGAGAACGAGATCAAGTCCCCCATCGAAGGCATCGTCAGCTCCGTCACCGCCCGGACCGGCAGCGCGGTCGCCAGCGGCGACCCCCTGTGCGTGGTGGAGCCCTGGGAACCGCAATTCGACGAGGGCTGAGCGCCCTCCTTTGGGAGCACTGTCATGACAGGAATCGTGAAACTGAACGTGGAAGCGGGAATAGCCGTGGTCACCATCGACCGGCCGGAGGCCCTCAACGCCCTGAACCAGCAGACCCTGGCGGAACTGGAAGCGGCCTTCCAGACCCTGGGCGGCGACGCCTCGCTGCGGGCGGTCATCCTCACCGGCGCCGGCAAGGCCTTCGTGGCCGGGGCCGACATCAAGACCATGGCCGGCTACACCCCCATGGAGGCCCGGGCCTTCGCCCTGCGCGGCTCGCGCCTGTTCAGCCTGATCGAGGACTTCCCGCACCCGGTCATCGCCGCGGTGAACGGCTTCGCCCTGGGCGGCGGCTGCGAGCTGGCCATGGCCTGCGATCTGCGCATCGCCAGCGAAAAGGCCAAGGCCGGCCAGCCCGAGGTCAAGCTGGGCATCATCCCCGGCTTCGGCGGCACCCAGCGGCTGCCCCGGATCGTCGGCCGCTCCGCCGCGAAGTACCTGATCTACACCGGCGAGGTCATCTCCGCGGCGCGCGCGCTGGAGCTGGGGCTGTTCGACGAGGTGGTGGCCCCGGAGCAGCTCATGGCGCGCTGCCTCGAGATCGCCAGGACCATCGCCGCCCGGGCCCCGGTGGCCGTCTCCCTGTGCAAGGGCGCCATCAACATGGGCATCGAATGCACCCTGGAGCACGGCCTGCGCCACGAGGCGGAAGTGTTCTCGGAGACCTTCACCACCGCCGACCAGAAGGAGGGTATGCTGGCGTTCATCGAAAAGCGGGAGGACGTCAAGTTCCAAGGCGTCTAGACCCGCCGGGGGAGTTGACACATGGACCTGGACACCCGGTTGCAGAACGTGGCGGTGGTGGGGGCGGCGGGCAAGATGGGCAGCGGCATCGCGCTGCTGCTGGCGCTGGAGCTGGGCTACCGGGCCCTGGAGAGCCCGGACCGGACCTTCATCCTCAACCTCATCGACATGAACGACGCCGGGCTCCAGGCCCTGGTGCGCTACCTGCGGGACCAGGCCGCCAAGGACGGCGAGCGGCAGATCAACCGGCTGCGCTCGCTGTTCAAGGACCGGGCCGACCTGGTGGACAACCAGGACATGGTCCAGGAGTTCGTGTTCGAGGTGCTGCTGCGGGTCCGCACCGGGCGGACCATGGACCTGGCCCGGGAGTCCCTGCTGGTGTTCGAGGCGGCGTTCGAGACCGAGGAAGTGAAGCACGCCATCTACAAGGACCTGGCCCAGCGCTGCCGGCCCGAGGCGTTCTTCCTGAGCAACACTTCGTCCATCCCGCTCCAGGGGCTGGCCCAGGCATGCGCCATCCCGGGCCGGCTGATCGGCTACCACTTCTACAACCCGCCGGCGGTGCAGAAGCTGGTGGAGGTGATCCAGCCCCGGGACTGCGACCCGGAGCTGGCCCGGATCGCCTTCGACCTGGCCGGCCTGCTGCGCAAGCGGACCGTCCCGTCCGCCGACGTGGCCGGCTTCATCGGCAACGGCCACTTCATCCGGGACGGGCTCTACGCCATCCGGCAGGTGGAGCGGCTCGCCTCGAAACACGGCTTCGTGCCGGCGCTCTTCATGGTGGACCGGGTCTCCCGGGACTTCCTGCTGCGGCCCATGGGCATCTTCCAGCTGCTGGACTACGTGGGCATCGACGTGTTCCAGCTGATCACCGGGGTCATGACCCGGTACCTGGGCGAGGACCTGCATAGCGGCCTGCTGGACCGCTACCTCGCCCTGGGCGTCAAGGGCGGCCAGGGCCCCGGCGGCGTGGCCAGGCCCGGCTTCCTGGACTACCGGAAGGGGCGGCCGACGGCGGTGTTCGACCCGGACACCAAGACCTACCTCGACCTGGACGGCCCCTGGGCCAAGGCCGCCGCCGACTGGCTGGGGCCGCTGCCCGGGGCCCTCAGCTGGAAGGCCCTGCAGAAGGACCCGGACGCGGGCGCCAAGCTGGCGGCCTGGTTCCAGGCCATCCAGGGCATGGACACCCTGGGCGCGGCCATGGCCCGGAGCCACCTGCGGGCCAGCCGTGAGACCGGCATCAACCTGGTCCGCCAGGGCGTCGCCGCAAGCCCGGAGGATGTGAACGAGGTCCTGAAGCTGGGCTTCTTCCACCTCTACGGCCCCATCAATGATTACGCCCAGGGGGAGCGGCCATGAAGGACATGCCCAGACCCGTGTTTCTCGCCGCCGGAGCCTATACCGTCAGCCTGGGCCCGGGCCGCCGGGAGTTCAACCCCCGCGCCCCCCGCCCGGGGCTTGACCACTACATCAAGGCCGCCGGCCAGGCCGTCCTGGCCCAGATCAGCGACCCCGGGCTCATCGACGAGGGGGTGATCGGCAATTTCATGGCCGCCCGGTTCAACCGCCAGGGCCACCTGGGTTCGCTCATGACCATCGTCCACCCGTCCCTGGAGTACAAGCCCGCGCTGCGGGTGGAGGGAGCCTGCGCCTCCGGCGGCCTGGCCCTCGCCACCGGGATCAAGAGCGTGCTGAGCGGCCTGGCCGAGGTGGTGCTGGTGATGGGGGTGGAGGTCCAGAACACGGTCAAGTCCCTGTACTGCGCCGACTACCTGGCCGGGGCCGGCTACTACGAAGGCGAGCGCAAGGGCGGCCCGGCCTACTTCTTCCCCGGCGTCTTCTCCAAGCGGGCCGGCGCCTACGGCGCCAGGATCGGCCCGGCCCTGGCCCGCGGCGCCATGGCCCGCTGGTACCGGAACGCCGTGGAGAACGCCCGGCTCAACCCCGAGGCCCAGGAGCACCACAACACGGTGTCGGACCTGCTGGCCCAGGGCCTCACCCCGCCCAACCCCAGGAACTTCACCGAGCACCTGAACCTGTTCGACTGCTCCAAGGTCTCCGACGGCGCCGCCGCCATCCTGGTGGCCTCGGAAGAAGGTGTCCGGCGCCTGGGCCTGGGCCGGCGCGACGTGGTGGAAGTGGCCGGCATGGGCCAGCTGGCGGCCAACCTCACCGTCCCGCCCCCGGACCTGGCCGAGCTGACCACTTGCAAGAGGGCCGCGGCCCAGGCCAGGGCCATGGCCGGCATCGGGCCCCAGGACCCCGGGGTGTTCGAAGTGCATGACTGCTTCACCATCTCCGGCCTGCTGTCGGTGGAGGCCCTGGGCCTGGCCCCGGCCGGGGGCGGCGCCGAACTGGTGCTGGACGGGGCCACCGCCCGCGCCGGCCGGTTCCCCGTGAACACCGGCGGCGGCCTGGTGGGCTACGGCCACCCCACCGGCGCCTCCGGGGTGCGCATGGCGGTGGACCTGTGGCGCCAGCTCACCGGCCGGGCCGGGGCGTACCAGGTGCCCCTGGCCCGGGAGCACGGGATCATGGTGTCCATGGGCGGCGATGACAAGACCGTGGTCTCCCTTGTGCTGCGGCGCTGAGCCGGCCATGCCGGATCCCGATCTCAAGTCCCTGGTCGCCGAACTGAACCGCGGGCTGCCCTCCGTCCGGTCCGGGCAGCGTGCGGACGGCTCCTCCGGGCTGGACCCGGTGCTGACCCTGGCCGCCCAGCAGGGCGCCTCCGACCTGCTCCTGGTGGCGGGGGCGCCCATCGCCTTCCGGATCAACGGCCGGCTGACCCTGGCCGGGGACCAGGCGCTGGAGGACGAGGAGGTGAACGGCCTCCTGCTCCCCCTCCTCACCTCCCGGCAGCAGCAGGAACTGCAGCGCAACAAGACCGTGGATTTCTGCTTCCAGCGGGACGGCATCGGCCGGCTCCGGGCCAACCTGCACTTCCAGCGGGGCACCCTGGCCGGAAGCCTGCGCCTGCTTCCGGCCCGGATCCCGACCCTGGAAACGCTCAACCTGCCCCCGACCCTGCGCCGCTGGGTGGAGGCCAGGCAGGGCCTGGTGCTGGTGACCGGCGCCACCGGCTCAGGCAAGAGTTCCACCCTGGCGGCCCTCATCGATATCGTCAACGGCGAGCGGCGCGACCACATCGTCACCATCGAGGACCCGGTGGAGTACCTGCACGCCAACCGGAGCGCCATCATCGAGCAGATCGAAGTGGGCCTCGACGCGCCTGACTTCGCCGGGTCGCTGCGCAGCATCGTGCGCCAGAACCCCGACGTGATCCTGGTGGGGGAGATGCGCGACCCGGAGACCATCGCCACCGTGCTCACCGCAGCCGAGACCGGGCACCTGGTGCTCTCCACCCTGCACACCAACGACGCCTCCCAGGCCGTGTCCCGGATCCTGGACTCGTTCCCCCAGGGCAACCAGCCCCAGATCCGCCAGCAGCTGTCCCTGGCCCTGCTGGCCATCGTGGCCCAGCAGCTGGTGCCGACCCGGGACGGCCGGGGCCGCTGCCCCGCGGTGGAGATCCTGGTGGCCAGCCACGCGGTCCGCAACATGATCCGCAAGGGCGACGACCACCAGATCTACACCGCCATCTCCACCGGCCGGGCCGAAGGGATGACCACCATGGAGCAGTCCCTGGCCGAACTGGTCAAGAGCGGCCGCATCACCCGGGAGACGGCCATGGCCCATTGCTTCCGGCCGGATGAGCTGCCGCGCTACCTCAAGTAGGGAAACTTGGATTTCCAGACCCCAGGCGGAATACCTTGCGGACTTGCCGGCAAGGCGCCACGCTCCTGGCACAAGAAAGCCATCTTGACACCTTCTCTTTCCGTTCTAACATTGTAATACGGAGGTTAGTCATGCGTAAGACCTTAAGCCGCCACGGAAACAGCTACGCGCTGGTATTTGAGAGAAGCATCATGGATCTGCTGCACATCAACCCCGATACACCACTCGATATCACCACGGATGGCTCCACCCTGACCATCGCACCGCAACGGACTCGGCGGATCAATCCGAAGGAGTTGCAGGAGCACACCAAACTGGCGATGGCGCGATTTGCGCCGACCCTCAAGAAGCTCGCTAAATGAGCGAGATCGTCTTCCTCGAAGCTGAGGATGTCATGGAGATCCAGCGCCTGCAAATCGAGGCGTTTGGAGGCGATCCCGGCACCCTGAGCCAAGACGCCCTTGAAGCCGCCTGCCATGCCCCGAGGAACATCCTTCACCATGAGGACGGTGACTTGGTGGACTGCACGGCGGCGCTTGTATGGCATGTTTGCGCCGATCACACATTCGTAGACGGCAACAAGCGAGCAGCAATGGTCGCCGGTATTGTCATGCTCTCTGTCAACGGCATCTTCCTGCCCTACGATGACGCCACGCAGGAGGAACTTACCGCGCTGATGTTCTCCGTCGCCGAACATCAAGCCTCTCGCCAGGACGTTGGGGAGTTCTTGAGGAACCACATCCCTTGACTCCCCGCTCGTCGTGGCATTGAGGGCCACCGGGTAGCGTGCCCCCAGTTTCCGCAGGAGCGTCTGGGCCTTTCAATGATTTTCGATTCATCAATTAACGACCTCCCGGTGGATGAGCAGCCGTTCCCTTGCGACGGCATCCCTTTGAGGGCCTGATTCACTCTTTTCGCACCCTATCGGTATTGTTCAGACGAGGATGGCGGGCACTATTCAAAAAATAATTTATATTATTGGCTCAGTCCATCTGGAGCCATGCCGTGAATCGATGGGTATCCCTGGCAGCAGTGCTGTTCGCGTCGGCGGCTTGGGCCCAGGAGGCCAAGGTCCCCATCCCGCAGGTCGACCGGCCCTTGCAGATTCCGGCCACGGGCCTGGCCGACCTGAAGCTGGCCTGGTCCGCCCCCGCCGCCTGGGCCGGGGCCACCTGGGGCCAGGTGGGCCTGGGGACCCTGGCCCTGGTGGGCCTGTCCCTGGCGCTGGACCGGCCGGTGGACCGCGCCGTGCGGCGCTCGGACCTTTCAGCCTACGACCCCTGGGCCAGGCGGCTGGACACCCTGGGGGGCACCGGCACCATCGTCATCGCCGGCGGGTCCTACCTGGGGGGACTGCTGGCGAACCAGCCGAAGCTCCGGGAATTCGGCGCGGACGCGTCCTTCTCCATGCTGGTGGCCGAAGTGGGGTTCACCCTCCCCGCCAAGTACCTGGTGGGACGGTCCCGTCCCTTCGATGACGCCGGCCCCTACCGCTTCAAGCCTTTGAACGGCGGCCAGTCCTTCCCGTCCAGCCATTCGACCCAGGCCTTCACCCTGGCCGCGGTGGTCTCGGCCTATGCCGACAACTCCCTGGCCTCCGCGGCGGCCTACACCGGCGCGGCCCTGGTGGGGCTGGCGCGGATCGAGGAGCGCCAGCACTACCTCTCCGACGTGACCGCGGGCGCGGTGATCGGGGTCCTGTCGGCCAAGGCGGTGATGCTGCGCCACCGCAAGCTCCGCCTGGGCGCCCGCGGCCAGGCGGAAATCACCGTGGCACCGGTCTGGACGCCCCAGCAGACCGCCCTGCGGGTCTCGGTCACCTTCTGAAGCTGGCCGCCAGGAAGGCGATGAAGGTCCCCACCGCGGCCAGGCTCAGCACCAGCACCGCTCCCGCGGCGCAGTCCTTGGCCAGCTTCACGGCCGGGTGGACCTGCGGGCTGAGGTGGTCCAGGGCGTGCTCCAGGGCGGTGTTCATCAGCTCGGCGGCGAGCACCGCGCCGCAGTTCATGATCAGCAGGGCCCACCAGACCGCACTGGGGCGCCGCCAGACCAGCACCGCCAGGACCAGCGCCGCGGCCAGGGCCTGGAAGCGCAGGCTCGCCTCGGCGCGCAGTCCGGCGCCGATGCCGTGCAGCGCGAACCCCATGCGGTGACCGAATGATTTGTTCTTCATAACTCGTCAGGTTGGACGCCATGTCCGGGCTTCGCCCGGGCATGGCGTGGGGGCGTGGGGGGACGGAGCGGGGGCGCAGCGACCGCGCGGTCCCCCCGCAAGCATATTAGCCCGGAACGGTCATGGCGCCAGCCGGAAGAAGAACTGCAGATCGGAGTTGGTCAGCCCGCTCTTGCCCCACTGCTCCCACCCCGCCCAGCCGCCGCCGGGGTCGAACTCCGCGTGGCCGTCCGCGAACAGGGTGGCGTCGCTGAAGCCTTTGTCGCTGCCCTTGCGCATGGGGAAGGCCTCGAAGCGGGTGTCGGGCGGGGCGCTCAGCACCAGCGCATAGCTCCGGCCCGAGGCCAGGGTCAGGGGTCGCGGGAAGGTGAGGCCGACCCAGTCGCAGCCGCCCAGGGAGGCCGTCGGGGTGCAGGCGGGCGCCCCCTCGCCGCGGCCCTCGGCCATGACCTTGCCGTCCCCCTGCTCCAGGCGCAGGGACAGGGGAGCTCCGCCCGCCAGCCGCCGCACCCGCACCGCCACCGAGGCGGCCTTGCGGTCCGGGCCGGTCACCGTGAACACCTCGCGCACCCGGGCCGGGCCCGAAACGGGCCGGGGCGCCCCCATCCAGAACTCCACGTAGCCCATGCCCTGGGACCGCCCGCCGGCGTAGTCGATCTCCAGGATGGGGGTGAAGCCGTCCTGGCTGCCGGGGGTGCGGCGGATGGCCCAGGCCGGGCTGGTGCGGCTGCGC
>Ga0302320_10031020_pt1 | contig 10157 bp, 9 predicted proteins | sample Bog_T0_3_FD_202130 | JGI IMG/M metagenome (GOLD analysis project Ga0302320, IMG submission 202130) | Peat permafrost microbial communities from Stordalen Mire near Abisko, Sweden - Bog_T0_3 | ecosystem: Environmental > Terrestrial > Soil > Wetlands > Peat | place: Sweden: Abisko, Stordalen Mire...
AAGACGGCAGCCGCGCTTGTGTAATCGGCGGCCCGTTGTAAGGAGCAGGGAATGGCAGAAGTCGGGAAAAAGGATCGAGGCTTGTTGCGGATCGATGTAGATGAGTGCAAAGGATGCGGGCTGTGCATTCAGGCCTGTCCGCCCGAGGTGATCGCCATGAGCGAGCATCTGAATCACTACGGCTATCGGACCGCTTTGTATGCGGGCGCAGGTTGCACTGGATGCGGCATCTGCTTCATGGCTTGTCCCGAGCCGGGAGCGATTATCGTATTGCGCGCCGTCCAGACAAAGCCCGGCGCGATGCTCAACGCAAATGCCAACGTCGAGGGGGCTGCCCATGCGTAAACAACTGATGAAGGGTAACGAAGCCATCGTCAAGAGCGCCATTCTCGCCGGATGCCGCGCATTCTATGGATACCCCATCACGCCCGCCAGTGAGATTGCCGAGGCCGCGGCAGAATGCATGCCGCGCGCCGGCGGAGTTTTTGTGCAGGCCGAAAGTGAAGTGGCAGCGATCAATATGTTGTACGGCGGCGCATCGGCCGGCGTGCGCTGCATGACTGCCTCAAGCGGCCCCGGCATCAGCCTCATGCAGGAAGGCATTAGCTACATGGCGGGCGCCGAGCTGCCCTGCGTCATCGCGGATATCACCCGCGGCGGCCCGGGCCTGGGCAACATTGGAGCCGAGCAGAGCGACTACCACCAGGTGGTCAAGGGCGGCGGCCATGGCAATTACCGCACTATCGTGCTCGCGCCGCATTCCGTGCAAGAGATGGCCGACCTCACCGCGCTCGCCTTCGAGCTTGCCGACCGCTATCGCAATCCCGTTGTGCTGTTGGCCGACGGATTCATCGGACAGATGATGGAGCCGGTCGAGTTCCCGCAGACCGCCGTTGTGCCGCAACAACCCGAGTGGGCCGTCACGGGCACCGCGGCCACACGCGGCAACTTGATCACGTCGCTCTTTATGGACTTTGACGATCTCGAAGCGCACGGTCGCGGAATGGAACAGAAATATCGTCACGCCGAGGTGCTTGAGGCGCGCGCCGAAGAGTGGCAAACCGATGGAGCGGAGATTGTTCTTGTGGGCTACGGCATTGTCGGACGTATCTTGAAAGCCGTCACCGCCGAGGCGCGTGCCGACGGCATCAACGTTGGCGTTCTGCGGCCAATCACTCTTTTTCCGTTTCCCAAGGCAAGTTTCCAGCGCCTGGCGGAGTGCGCGCGCATCTTCGTTGTTGTTGAGATGAGCAATGGCCAGATGGTGGAAGATGTGCGCCTGGCGCTGAACGGTGTTCGTCCCGTCGAGTTCTTCGGACGCAACGGCGGCAATGTCCCTTCGCACCAAGAGGTGCTCGCACTGGTTCGCAATCTCGCACGCAAGCTTGTTGGCGAGCCTGCAAACGAATTGAATGAGGAGCGGCTGGCAAATGTCTAGCGAAATGGTTCAGGACTACACGGTAGTACAGGGCAGGGCAAAGTCCTTTTACGAGCGCTACGAGCGCAAGCCGGAGTTGCAGCACCAGACACACTTCTGCCCCGGATGCGGCCACGGCGTGGTTCACAAAATGCTCGCTCGCGCCATCGACGAGTTCGGCATTCAGGATAAGACAATCCTGGTTGGTCCGGTCGGCTGCTCCGTCTTCACCTACTACTACTTCGACGTCGGCAATGTGCAGGCCGCGCATGGTCGCGCCCCTGCGGTGGCCACCGCCATGAAGCGCAGCCGGCCTGAGAGTATCGTCATTGGTTACCAGGGCGACGGCGACCTGTCCGCGATTGGCTCCGCGGAGATTCTACATGCCGCCAATCGAGGCGAAAACATCACGGTCATCTTCGTCAACAACGCCATCTACAGCATGACCGGCGGGCAGGCCGCGCCGACCACGCTCATAGGACAAAAGAGCACAACCACTCCTTGCGGCCGCGCTCCAGCGACCGAAGGGTACCCGATGCATGTGAGCGAGCTGCTGGCCACGCTGCAGGGGCCGGTCTATATTGAGCGCGTTGGTCTTGGAGACAACAAGCAAATCGCACAGGCAAACCGCGCTGTGCGGCGGGCTGTCGAGAACCAGGTGAAGGGACTCGGCTTCTCACTCATTGAAGTGCTCTCGCCCTGCCCGACCATCTGGAAGATGTCCGCGGTCGATGCGCAGCACTGGGTTCGCGACGTGATGGAGAAGACCTTTCCGCTCGGCGTTTTCTGCGATCGCACCAAAGATGAGCGGCCGCGGAAACTGCTGGAAACATCGCCATCGCTCGAGGAGATTCCGGGACTTTTGGGTGTCGCCGATGAAGGCCCGTCGGCAACCAACCGCGCCCCAAATCAATCGGTGGAAGCCATCGACCTGCACGTCCGCGTCGCAGGCTTTGGAGGCCAGGGCGTCCTGCTCCTGGGCGAGGTGCTTGCTGAGGCGGGATTGGATGCTGGCCTTGAAGTTTCATGGCTCCCGTCCTATGGGCCGGAGATGCGCTCAGGCACATCGAATTGTCACGTGCGTCTCTCCAATCAGCCCATCGATTCGCCGCTTGTGACGTCGCCCGGCATTCTAGTCGCGATGAACGAACCGTCGCTCAGAAAATTCGACAAGAGCGTGCGCTCGGGCGGTTGGGTCATCTACAACGGCGAAGAGTTTCCAGCCGATTGCGTGCGCGAAGACGTGCGCGTGCTCGCGCTTCCGTTTACGCAGGTAGCGCATGAACTGGGTGACGCCCGCATCTGCAACATGGTCATGCTTGGCGCACTGCTTGAAATTGCCAGCGGGCTGCCGCAAGACAGCATCGACGCTGCGCTACGACGCCTGGTCAAGAACGCAAAATGGTTTGCGCTCGACGAACGCGCATTGACGCGCGGCAGGGAACTGTTCAGGGAGCGCTTCCCGGAGGTGTGACGTGAAGGCTGATGGCGATCCCAATTTGATCGTGTTTTTCGCTGGGCAGTATATGCCGTTGCGCGAGGCCCGTGTCGGCATTCTCACCCACGCTCTTCATTATGGAACCGGCGTCTTTGAAGGTATCCGCGCGCATTGGGATGAACCCGGTCAGGAACTATTCGTCCTGCGCCCCCGGGAGCACTTCGAACGCTGGAAGCTGAATTGCGGCATCCTCCGCATCGATGTCCCAATGTCGCCCGAGCAGTTGTGCGCCATCACGGTCGAGCTCATGCGTCGCAATGCCTTTCGGACCAACGTCTATGTTCGGCCCCTTGCATACAAAAGCGCGGAGCGCATCGGCGTAGCCACTGACGGTCAGGATGCTTTCGCCATTGTCGCCCTGCCCTTCGGCGATTATCTGCATGCTGAAGAGGGACTGCACGCGGGAGTCAGTTCATGGCGCCGGATCGACGACAATGCCATTCCCGCTCGCGCCAAAATCTGCGGAGCCTATGTGAACAGTGCGCTGGCCAGCGACGAGGTACGCCGCAATGGCTTCGACGAGGCAATCTTCCTCAATGAGAGCGGCCACGTCGCCGAAGGCGCAACCTGCAACATCTTCCTGGTGCGGAAGGGGAAGCTGATTACTCCGTCGGTTACGGAAAACATTCTCGAAGGCATCACCCGCGACTCCATCATGGAACTCGCGCAGCGGGAGCTCAGTCTTCAGGTTGTGGAGCGCCCCATCGACCGCAGCGAACTCTACATGTGCGATGAGCTGTTTCTGACCGGAACGGCGGTAGGCATCGCGCCGATTGTGAAGGTCGATCATCGTCCGATAAAGGATGGCGCCATCGGTCCGATTGCGCGGCAACTGCAGCGATCGTATTTCGATGCGACGCGGGGACATTTGCAGGCATACCGGAAGTGGTTGCTTCCGGTCAATCAGGTCTGCTGAGCGAATGCTCCAACCCAGCGCGGAATCAAAAACAGCCTTCCGCAAGGTAGTGAAGATCCACCTTAAATGGGTTTGCCCTGCGATTTGCTGCTAACACGTCCGGCATTGATCGCGTGGCCGAGCCAATGCCGTCAGCGCGAAGTTCGCGCTGTGAAGCTCTATTCACACTTCCCATGTAGAATCCTCTTCATAAAACGATCCGCTTGCATCGAACAGATTGGCGCAAGACACAAATCCGAGCGAATGCATTAGTGATTCATCCGAGGTATTTCGATGAATATGAAAGTTCTTCTGGCCGTTTCCGGCGCGGCATTGTGCCTCTTGCCGGCTGCAAATGCGGCGCAGACCGCTGCCCAGTCCATCGATCTGCCCTCGAGCAAACAATTGATCGGCAAGATTCCAGGGCATCCGCAGCGCTTGAACAGCCTGCCGATATCCATGGCTGTCTCCCCTGACCGGCGCTACGTGGTCACCGTCAATGCAGGCTACGGAACCTTCGAGTCGAAGTACGAACAGTCGCTTGCGGTGCTCGATACGCAGACAGGAGTGCTCACGGATTTTCCCGACGACCGGACCATTGCACCGGTCGATAAACAGACGCTCTATTCCGGGTTGGCCTTCAGCCGCGACGGCAAGCACATCTATGCAAGCATGGCCTCGCTTACCGATCCCCTTGGAGGCGTCAAAAACTCAACCGGAAGCGGCGTGGCTGTCTACAGTTTTAGCAATGGAAAAGTCGCGCCGGAGCGCATGATCAATCTACCTCTGCAACAGCTTGCTCCGGGCAGAAAAACAAATCTCATCGGCGATGTGGAAGGCGACAAGGGCGTGCCTTATCCCGCGGCGATCGCTGTGATCGGGGCCGCCGGTGCTGAAAAACTTCTCATCGCCGACAATCTCTCCGACGACGTCCTGCTTCTCGACGCCGCAACGGGCGCAATCGAAAAACGCTTCGACCTTTCCGAGAGCGATGCCGTTCCCTCCACTTATCCCATTGCTCTGGCCGTCAGCAAGGACGGCAGTCGCGCGTTTGTCGCCTTGTGGAATTCATCCGAAATCGCCGAGCTCGACTTGGCGAAGCTAATCGTCGGCCGCAAACTTGCTCTTCTCAAGCCGACAAGCCCCGTCGCCCCGGGAACCCATCCCTGCGCCTTCGAGTTTTCATCCGACGGAGAAATTCTCTACGTCGCGCTCTCTAACCGCGATGCCGTGGCTGCGGTTAATGTCGGTGCGGGCCAGCTAACCCTAAAGGGTTACTTCGACACGCGTCTTCCGCATCAGAGCTATTTTGGCGCCGAGCCTGTGGCCCTGGCCATCAACGGTGACGGCAGCCGGCTGTACGCCGCAAATCTGGGCAGCGATGCCGTTGCCGTCATCGACACAAAGCAACTCACCGCAGCAGCATCGAAGCAGGGAATGGTCGAGCCCATCGGTTTCATCCCCACAGAGTGGATGCCCATCTCCATGGCTTTCATTCCATCCGCATCCGGCGGAAAACTCTATGTTGCCTCAGACAAAGGGAAGGGAACTGGCCCCAACAACTTTTCCCAGCGTCCGGTGGAGTCAGCGCCTGCGGGCCGACCGCAGAGGGCCAATGCCTACATCGCAACGTTGTTGTATGGCTCGCTCGCAACCATCGAAGAATCCGCCATCGCGGACGCTCTCCCGCAGTGGACTTCGCTTGTCCTCGAGTCAAATCGCATGAAAGCAGCCTCAGAAAAGATCACCTTCGCTGGTGGAGCGCAAGGTCTTATCAAACATGTCATCTACATCATCAAAGAGAACCGTACCTACGATCAGATCTTGGGCGATCTCAAGCACGATGGAAAACAGGTGGGCAACGGCGATCCGAGCCTGACAATGTATGGCGAGCCGATCACGCCCAACCTGCATAAGCTCGCCCTGCAGTTTGGCGTGCTGGACAACTTCTTCGACTCAGGCGAGGTGTCGGGCGATGGCCATGTGTGGTCAACTGCGGCCATTGGCACGGACTATCTGGAAAAAACCTGGCAGCAGAATTACCGCGGCAGCCAGCGAACCTACGATTACGAGGGCGTTGTCGCGGACGGCTATCCGCTGCTGCAAAAGATCCCCGACGTAAACGAGCCACGCAGTGGCTATCTGTGGGGCGATCTCGCCGCCCATGGCAAGACTTACTACCATTTCGCGGAATACATCTCTTCAACTTTCTGCAACGAGGTTCAGGTTGCCAACCCTCAGCTCGGCCCCATGCTCAAGGGCGGCGCGTGCGCGCGCAAGGCCGTTGCTCCGGGCGAGCCGCTGCCCGCTGAGTGGGGTGGCGGCGTCAACAAGTGGCCGTGGGCCATTCCGCTCATTGCCACCAACGTCCCCACCAAGCCGGAGCTCGTGGGCCACTTCGCCCCTGAATCGCCCGACTTTAACCTGCTTGTTCCGGATCAGGTTCGCTTCGCGATCTTTGAGCGTCATTTGAAGGGCTGGATCGCGGATAAGGAGCAGGGCAAAGACACGATGCCGAACTTTGTCATGCTGCGCCTACCCAACGACCACACCGCGGGAACCAGGCCCGGCGGACCCACGCCCAGATCCTCCGTTGCCGACAACGATCTCGCGGTTGGCCGGGCAGTCGAGGCCATCGCGCACTCGCCCTTCTGGGATTCCACCGCTTTCTTCATCCTCGAAGACGATGCCCAGGCGGGCGCCGATCACGTCGACGCGCATCGCAGCCTGGCGCTGGTCATCAGCAAGTATTCGCCCCACGGCCCCTCCGGCGCGCCGTTTGTCGATAGCCGGTTCTACTCAACGGTCAGCGTACTGCGCACCATCGAGGCCCTGCTTGACCTGCCTCCCATGAACAACAACGACGCGTTCAGCTCGTTGATCTCCACCTTGTTTACCGGCCCCGGGGACCAGCCCGCCTACACTGCCGACTATTCCAATCGCGACAACGGCCTGATCTACGCCGCCAACTCAAAGGGTGCTGTGGGCGCGCAAGAGAGCATGAAGATGGATTTCCGCCATGCCGACCGCGCTCCTACCGAAAAGCTGAACATCATCCTCTGGAAGGACGCCATGGGCAGCGAGCCGGTCCCCGCGATGCTCAAGGCACATGCCAAGAAGTCCGGCAAGGACGATGACGATTAGAGATACTTTCTCGATTGGGCTACCCACAATTTCAGATAGCATCCGGGTTGCAGCAGCAGCTGAGCTGCAAATCGAGATGCGACGTTTGAGACGCCCACGGGATTGCCTTGCTCTGTTCGAACGGCATCACCAATTCAAGTGCATCCTTCCGCAGTTACAATTACAGGGATAAAGCCCAACCCCGCCTTGTGACAATGGAAGGATTCGACAAATGGAGGAAAGAGTTCTTTGCCCCCTCTGCGATCGAGATAACGGCAACGAACCCGTTTCGTCCTACTCGCGAGAGCCGTGGGCGATCAAGGAGTGCAGAGCGTGCGGAATGGTTTACCTGGAGAATCCGCCCGCGTCTGAGGCGCTGGAGGACGAACTTGCCTGGGAAAAGACTTTTGAAGATGAATCGAACGAGCGCCGCAAACGAAGCCTTTTTTTCTATAAAGCCGGAAGAGCACCCAAGGCGGCGCTTCAGCGCATTACCAGGCGAAACAAGCTCCTCGACGTCGTAAAGCGGAACGTCAAGCCCGGTCCGATCCTCGACGTCGGCTGCGCGGGTGGGCACACGTTAGCCGGTTTTCCCCGAACGTACATTCCATTCGGGATCGAGATCAGCCATAAATTGAGCGAAGTTGCTGCCGCGGCCTTCGGTCCTCGCGGCGGCGCGGTGATTCAAGCCGACGCTCTCAAGGGCCTCGCCCAGCTTTCGCCGGATCAGTTCAATGGCATCATCATGACATCTTTTCTAGAACACGATACGAAAGCGAAAGACACGCTGGTTGCAGTCAGACGGGTGATGCGCCAGGACGCGCGCCTGATCTTGAAAGTCCCAAACTATGCCTCTTGGAATCGTCGGTTGAGGGGCGCTCGTTGGTGTGGTTTTCGGTTTCCCGATCATGTCAACTACTTCACGCCCGACACTCTGATCCGGCTCCTTTCCAGGGCAGGTTTAGGCATCGTGCGGTTTGGTATTTTGGATCGCCTACCCACGAGCGACAATATGTGGTTGATCGCCCGCAAGGCGAACCAGGGCTAACGGGCGTCCAGGGTTGCGTGAATCCCCGTCGTTGCTCCGATTCCGCCGAGCGGTTCACAGGGTGGGATGAGCGGCGAAAAAGTCCATGCGAACGGCTGCCGGACGCCCAGACACCTTAGCCAAAACCAGCCCAAAACTGGTACGTTGGATAAGAAGGACTTTATTTCCCAAATGGCCTCAAATCCTTATTTTTCCCTGGCGGTTTTATTCCTGGCTGCCTTGGGTTTCGGGCTGGCTCCGTTAGCCCTGGCGTGGCTGTGGGCCAGGGCGTTTTCGCCTGCCAAACCGAACCCGATCAAGAACTCCATTTACGAGTGCGGCCTTGAGTCCAAGGGCGATGCCTGGGTGCAGTTTCGCTCCGCATACTACTTATACGCGATCATTTTTCTCATCTTCGACGTGGAAGCTGTTTTCCTGCTGCCCTTTGCGGTGGCCTTTACCGGTTTGGGCGCGGCGGCCTGTGCGGCCATGCTGGTGTTTGTTTTGATGCTGATTGAAGGACTTGCCTGGGCCTGGGCCAAGGGCGTCCTCACCTGGGCGTAAGCCGTAGCAGCAATCTCAAGGAGCAATGCGACCGATGGTTGATCAACAATTGAAGATCGAACTGGGCAAGCAGGGCGTCTTCGTTACGACCATCGAAGAGCTCTACAACTGGGGACGCCGCAGCTCCATCTGGCCCATGCAATTCGGTTTGGCCTGCTGCGCCATCGAGATGATTGCCACCACCATGGCCCGCTACGACCTGGCGCGTTTCGGCGCAGAAGTCTTCCGCCCATCGCCCCGTCAGGCAGACCTGATGATCATCTCCGGCACCGTCACCAAGAAGATGGCGCCGCAAGTGGTGCGCCTCTATAACCAGATGGCCGAGCCCCGCTACGTCATCGCCATGGGCGCCTGCGCCATTTCCGGCGGTCCGTTCAAGCAGGGGTACAACGTGCTCAAAGGCATCGACCGCTATATTCCCGTCGATGTGCACATTCCCGGCTGTCCTCCGCGACCCGAGGCGCTGATCCAGGCTTTTATGACTCTGCAAAAGAAGATCGACGCCCAGCCTCTGACGGGCGAAGGCCGTCCGCGCCATCTCGACGCCGATGCGCAAGGCGAGTTTCCCGTCCCCGAGCAAGGCGAACATGATCTTGAACCTCCGTCGAACAAGGGCGTTTGGCCAATACCGGTGGTGATCCGCTGATGAAGACGCTGGAAGAAATCAAGTCGGCGATTGAAGCGGCCGTTCCGGGCGTTCAGGTGGGGATCGTTCCCAATCCCAGCCCCTCCGGCCAGCACTCGCTTTTCCTGGCTCCCGCTCATGCTGTTGAAGTCGCCAAATTCCTCCGTGACGACGCTGAGCTTGCCTTCGATTTTCTCTCCAACGTCACCGGCGTCGACTGGCCCGACAAGGAAATTACCGAGAAGGTGAAAGTCACGCGTACCGTGACCAAAACGGTTGACGGCGTGGAGCAAACCGTTGAGGAAACCGTCGAAGAGCCTCGCAAGCGCATGCAGCCGGGCTGCCTGGAGGTGGTCTATCACCTGTTTTCCATGTCGAAAAAGCATGGCCCGATCGTGCTGCGCATGAAGACCGTCAATCGCACCGACCAGGTTGAACTGCCGTCGCTCACGCCCATCTACCGCTCGGCCGAGTTTCAGGAGCGCGAAATCTTCGATCTCTACGGTGTCGTCTTCACCGGCCACCCCGACCTGCGCCGCCTGCTCATGTGGGAAGGATTCAAAGACCACCCTATGCGCCGCGACTACGTCGATCCAGATGACTACGAATATGAGCCCACCCCGCACGATGCCGTGCTGGCGCGCGCAGCCGCGCACTCGGCAGCACGGGAGCCCGCGGGCAAGGAAGGCGCAGGCCAATGACGTCTTCCACACCATCCTCTGCGTTCCTTCGAGAAAAAATGGAAGAAGGCTGGAACCGCCCGCCCGTCATGGAGCCGGATGGCGAAGCCGAGTTGCTTGAAGTCGCGATGGGGCCGCACCATCCCTCGACCCACGGCGTCTTCCGTATGGACGTGGCCCTGGACGGCGAGCGCGTCATCCGTCTCAAGCCCGTATTCGGCTACCTGCACCGCAATCACGAGAAAATCGCTGAGCAGGCCAGCTACCTGGCTTCAATGCCCTACACCGACCGGCTCGATTACTTCTGCTCACTCACCAACAACTGGGC
>Ga0302320_10031021_pt1 | contig 10157 bp, 7 predicted proteins | sample Bog_T0_3_FD_202130 | JGI IMG/M metagenome (GOLD analysis project Ga0302320, IMG submission 202130) | Peat permafrost microbial communities from Stordalen Mire near Abisko, Sweden - Bog_T0_3 | ecosystem: Environmental > Terrestrial > Soil > Wetlands > Peat | place: Sweden: Abisko, Stordalen Mire...
GATCGATCATCCTAAGAGCCTGCTCGCAGGCTCGCAGGTTGGTCCGAGATTGCATTTGGCGCTAACTATGTTCTCAGCTCATCTAATAAATAATTTATCTGTTCCTCTATACCTGCGTGCCCCGCTCTATCGAATAACATTTCTAATTCAAATGTCGAAATCTAGATTTGTGAATCTTATGAGGTCCGATCACCATAATTGTATCCTCATCATTGACCGCACCTTTCTGTCCAGCGAATGGTGTTGCATGACTTTTACCAGACCTAGTTACCCTCATTGCAGTCATATCACTAGCCATCATACCCTCTGGTGTCGCCAATGGTCTTGTTCTTCGGGTATGCTTTAGGATTTTAGAACCCTGGATGATGATTATGTGAGTTGAACGATGACCTGCCCTCTGTCTATGACGAATTCTTACCTTTACGAATCGATTATGGATCTCTGCTAATCCTTGAATTTTTTCTTTGTATGGAATCCAAGGTGCGGTTTTCTCAATTTCTTGATACCCCCGCACATCCATTTGTACATGCACAGGCCAAGGATTTCGATGCTCTCTCCGCCAAACCTTTCCTCTCCAAAGCCTGAGTCCAGAGGTTTTCCCTTGTCGTAATGGTCTTTCGGTTAGTCTAATTTCAGGTCGACGTGTTATGACCCCCCTCTCTATCTCTTCGTTAGATGGTGTTTTATAATAGTCCAATATTTCATTGAATTCGAAAGCCCAATGTCGGTTTGGAGCATCGATCGGAGGTGCTTGGAAAAATGGATCCTCGAAATAAGGGTCTTCCGTACTTCCAAAGTTAATTGGGTTGTCGTAGAGACTGTTGTAAGGGGCATGAAGGGAAACCCGTTCCAGGTTTGGCAATCCAGCGAAACACTCAGCAAGAATATTAATTCGCTGAAGCCATGCAATATTATACCAGAATAATGGCCCAATACACAAATGCTTTAAGTTCAATAATTCATTGAAGTGACAAATTGGTGTTAAATCATCGGCAAAGAATGTGGTAAATCCATTATAGTATAAAATGTCTCCACCGGAAAAATCGACGTATATAGGTGGATCAAAGCAGAGCTTGTATCTTTTGAGTGCGACAAGGCGTGATTCATAACAGACGCTTAGGGCTACAGGATTAGATTGGTTTAAAGATTCTATCGTGGTTGAGAAGAATGATTCCGGTGACAGTTTTATGAGGCGTGGTTTGCTGGGTAAGGAGAATTCCCAAATCAACTTTGAATTTTTAGTTTAGTTTGAGAAAGGGGAAGACAGCTACTGACCAATCTTAGTTCTGTAGGAAGTTTACTAAAACGGATGAAACTTGACATGGCTCTCATTCCATGTGGGTGATCAAATTTTAATAGCTCGAGTGTCAGCTTTATGATAACTGATGATCTTGATTTTAGGATTTCAAGTGAGAAGAATTCGAGTAGAAATGACGTGAATGTTGAAAAGGGACGATAAATATCTGTGTCCTATTCGAGCTAAAAATTTAAAATATGCCGTTCTAACGTTAGAAACCACAAAACAGAAGACAACCAGACTATTGCTTCAACTCACTTTCAATTATCTTTTAATGGAATAGACATATGGCTGTAGCCTATCAAGTAAGAGATTTTTCAATTTTGGGGAATTTTAACGGGTACAAAATAAGGAAGGAGGAATAGCTAAAACGGGTTCCCCAGGTTTCGATGTACCTTAGTACTTATATTTCTCCCATTCTGCCATTGCTCACCCAAATTTGGGATCCTTAAAAGTTACAATAATGAATACGAGTCAGGTTTATTAGACATTCTTTTGATCAAATCAAAAGCTTGCTTGAAACTCGTTTTTTGGCAAATAATAAAAAGAACTCTTAGCCCTTCGATCAAAGCTCCCAGGCAGCGAAGAAACTCGCTATGTCTGAATGCCCACCTTAGCCATTCAAAGACAATGATAAATATATATATCGTTCAAAGTGTAATGATCACGAGAGAGACGGCAAAATCAAGGAGTCATCAGATGGACTATTACACTGTCTCTAGCCTCAGCTTCTTCACTAGCTATTTTTCAAAGGTGTTGCAACTCTTTGAAACATTCAACTTTGAATAATCCTCATTATTTTATTTAGGACATTGAAATTTGAATGCTTAGCACATTTAAAAAGGTGAAATGGAAGCAGCTGTAAGAGTTTGTAAGCCAAGAAAAGCCAAGACAGAGAGGAGCAGTAGCCCCTCTTCAAGGAGAAGAGGATGAAACAGGGACTCTTCCTACTCGACCGAAAATCCCTCGTCCATGCAATAACAAATTAAAGGGATAGAAATAGAAGAGAGTTCTTGATCTTACTCTTGCTCTTATTGAAATTCTGTGATTCTCAAGCATCACAATCAAGATATGTTTCGGTGGTCCTTGGGCTGGGCATAAACAGAGCAATGCAATGCAATTAAGCCTCTGCCCATTGACCACGTCTTCGAAAGACGTCGATGCTTCACGTTATTGACAAGGATCTATTGTTAATTTGACCCTGATCATCTTTTAGCTCTTTTGAACTGAACTATGGGGTTCGGCCGAGGAACCTTGCTCATCCTACCCCTCCGGCGAATCATAACCTACCGAGCAAATTTGTTGATGAGTTTGATGCGCACAGCCCTTCTCTTGGCTCTCTGTGTTATGATATTCGAGCTAGACAATGAAATCAGGTAAGAGAGTAAGTCTTGATCTGATCATCTTCGCAGACCGTTATTTCCTTTTTCCTCCATCCATATCTTCAATCTATCTGCTACTTCAGGGCCCGATTCGAGCGTAGCAAATCAGTCGATATTTTGCGCCACAAAAACTGCTCTCTCAGCGCCAGATTTCTAGCCTCACAGATATTTGCGCCATTGTTATCCCTATTCAATCGTCGAACCTCTTCCTACAATGGCTGCCCATTTTCGCGACGATATCCTCCACGGAAAAGACCACGGAGACACCCATGCATCAGACAATAAATGGAGGCATCAAGAATCCGCATCCTTTGCGCGACATGCAAATGTTGCGCCAAGAATGGCAGACGAAAGACATGGCAGCAAGGATTTGTCAAACTTTTTGAATAGCCAAAGGATCAAACCTCCTGGATCTGCGGGCTCTGGTGGAAAAGGACATCAGCCTATCATAATTGCTGGCAATGCGTATCCCCAAGGTCTCGAACAACCGCAACAAGTTCCTGCAACGGCCGAGGGGCACATGAACGGGCATGCAACAGAAAATATAAAATCAGGAGCTCAGATTGTCAAATGCGGACCTCTCCTCAATTATCGCCGGATGGAGCATGATACCTGGTTTGGGAGTGTATTGGTGGTTACAGCTAGGATAGCTGAAGGAGAGGTGGTTCCGCAGTTGAAATTGATGGTAATTGAAGAGAGGGAGGAAGACCCGGCAATAACGGATGGCACAAACGTCAATGAAGAGCAAACACAACCAAATGGAGAGACGAATAGAATCCAGGCAGAAGAAACCAGAGTCGAAGGAGCCAAATTATATTCTGACGCATCAAATACTTTTTGGCGGTTTGCGATAGAGGTTCCTATGCAACAGACCGAATTACGGGTGGAGTACAAAATCCATGGTTTAAGTTTTGATCTTTCAGAAGGCAAAAAGACGAGCAAACAGAGCTTTTTTGTACCGGCTATCTCTGAAAGTTTTAGAATAATGTTTCATTCATGCAATGGATTTAGTGTGGTAAGTCACTTCCCAAAGTGCTTACCCCTTAATGGACCTTTGGGGGGTAATTGTCTTAAAATCTATAAGCACCAAAGATTTAAGTGCTTCAAGTTTCTTGGAACAATTTCCCACTATTTCGAACAGTCCTATTTCGGTGGAATATTCAAAAACTGAACGTTCGAGAAATACCCATACTTTTTGAGACATCCTCCTCCACACCCTCTTACCTCATGTGGTAATACTACAGTAATACTAACCCCAGTTCTGTGATTTATAGGGCACAGACGAAGCTGCTTTCAACGGGCCCTGCTTATGGAAAGATGTACTTAGAGTACATGAGAAGACTCCTTTTCACGTAATGTAAGTTCTCATTGCCTTGTGATTCGTTTAGATACTAATGATGTAAGGCTTGGTGGAGGTGATCAAATCTATAATGATGGCATTAGGGTGTGTATAAATGATTTTCTTTTACATTCCATGTTTCTAGAACGGGTGGTTGCACATCGTTATGCACTTACTCCAAAAACAGAGAAAATCTACTTGACTTCTGAAACTTTCTGACGCCCTAATCCTTTGCAGGTTAATGGACCTTTGAAACAGTGGACAGACATTGGAATTCCCATGAAGAGAAGAGAGTTTCCATTCCCGGAGAGTCTCAGAAGAGATTGTGATAAGTACTACGTCAACAACTACATTCGCTGGTACGTTTTAATAGAAAGTTTTTGTAAGCATACTGATGTCTCCAGGTATTCCACAGAGCCATTTGCTAGAGCTAACGGGCAGATCCCCCAGCTCAACTTGTGGGACGATCATGATGTTGGTCACCCAAAAACTTCCAAACTTCATACTGACCTCTAGCTAATCATACCCCTAGATAATTGACGGCTTTGGCTCTTATACCGATGACTTCATGAGATGCTCAGTTTTTAGAGGGATTGGAGGTGTAGCGCACAAGTATTATTTGCTGTTTCAACATCATCTTGCTCCGCCGCTATCGACTTTCACTACAGGTATGGACTTCCGCTCGAATTTTAAACCCTTAGTTAAAGCCCATTAGATGCTCCTCAGACAACATCTACAGAAGGACAAGGAATTGATCCTAGGCAACTAGAGGACGCCTACGTTTTAGAGGACGATAAAGGTGATTCTAGCTATATCATTGGACCAAAACCGGGTGTAAGTCAGGCATTAGATATTTTAAATCTTGCTAACTATGAAAAGCCATATGTCGCAGAGCACTCCCGAAGTATCTACGCAAGATTGGGTGCTAGAATAGCCTTTTTTGGAATAGATGCTCGTACGGAACGTACTAGAAGACAGGTTAACTATCCTGAAACATACGAGATAATCTTTAGCCGTTTAAGGCAAGAACTAAGTGCCGCTCAATCTTCACCGTCTCCCGTCAAACATCTTATTGTTTTGTTGGGAATTCCTATTGCCTATCCAGTAGTTATTCCTATTCCTTGTATCGACCTCTGCTGATCATGATAGCGACTAACCTGGCTTGAAAATATATTCTCGAGTCCGTAAGTATTCAGGTTCTCAAGAGTCCTTTTGGCAGCTTTTGAGGGAGGGTAGAATGTCAGAAGTCTTTGGACATTGAGGAGCAAATGCTTCAAGACTCTGTGGAACACCCCTCCACTCTCCATTCCTAATACTTTTTAATACTGCAATACTGACCCCGAGATTCTGGTTTATAGGATTATGGGTCCAATGAAATTCTTGAACAAGAGATTCGGTTTCGGAGGCTCCTTCTTTAACCATTTTGACGGAAGTGTCGACCTTCTCGACGACCTGGATGACCATTATACTGCCAGAACACACAAGAAAGAACGGTTCTTCCTCGTTCAACAACTTCAAGCATTGTCTGCTGAATTCTCCGTCCGAGTCAGCATTCTGGGTGGAGACGTACATCTTGCAGCGGTGGGAAGATTCTACAGTAACCCAGCCCTACAGATACCGCTGAGCAAGGATCATCGGTATATGGCCAATATCATATCATCCGCAATTGTTAATAAGCCTCCACCACAAGCCGTTGCAAATCTACTCGCGAGAAGGAACAAAATCCATCATCTGGACCAAAGTACAGATGAAACATTGTTGAAGTTCTTTGATAAAGATCCGGGAGATTCAAACAAGACAGCTGGTTCAAATCGCGTCACTATGCCAAGTCGAAATTACGCCATCATCACTGAGAACTCTGCAAGTACAGCAAGCCAAATAAATGGAAACACACCAAAGACTCGTGGAGCGAATGCTTATGATTGGGTTGAGATTCCTGGAGAAACGAAACCAAAACTCACGAATGGACACTCCCCTTTGCATAGAGGAGAGCAAGAAGCAGGAACAACACACAAAGCTGCAAACCCCGAAACACATGGTACTTCTGGAGATGGTAGTCTGGACGTTTGTATCAGAGTCGAACAAGATCAGCACAATCCGGAAGGAAGGACCCAGGGGTATGGAATGACAATTCCTTTGTTGGAATATGATGGTGCTGCTGAGCAGGTAATGAGAAAGAGAGATAATATTGTTGGAAGCATAAATCAGAGGGTGTCCTCGTAAATCAGGACAGTGGTTGTAGATCAGGAGTGTAGCTGTAGATCAAAAAGGTGATAGTTGTAAGAATAGAGGTGCCATTTTTGGAGCGTCAAAGTTCGTCAGTCAAAGATTAACTCAATGTTCTTCCTGTTATGGGACAGTGATGTTAGACATTTACTTAAATATGAGTGCAGACGAAATGGTTCCTTAGTGAGATTTTATATTCTCCTAATAAGTGACCACCAACCAGTGGCTCGCCGACTATCTTTTTCTATTTTAAAACAATCAAAGCTCAGCGTCCTAAATAACAAGAAACACTTAACATTTAATGCTTCAAGTATCTAAAACTACAGGACATTGAAAAGGGGGCGAGGTCCAAAGTAACGCGGCACTAGCACTCGATAAGCGACGAACCCCCGACTTTTTTGCTGCATAATGAAGAGGCGATGTGGTAGAGCAACGCAGATAGCTCGGTCCACCTTCCAACGTCTTAGGGCAGCGACATGGAGGGAGAAACACTTCTTCATCAGCAGTTGCCCAGCGCATATCGAACTCTACAACCACAAGGCCAAGGAATTCAACATGGCCAACCTCATTTGGCGCATCATACCCTCGGATCCCAGTCCGGACTTGACCTGATCGATCACAACGATCCAGTCTTTCACCAAGACTTGCGACTTCAAGATCCTCGTCTGCAGGACCCCAACGGACATCCCTTTCAATCGCCGAATCCCTTCGATCGCAATAATGGCCATCCATCGATGCATGTACAAAATACCGGTAGTCCGCATACCCCGCAGCAACATGATGGAGGTGGGCAGTTTGGTATCTTGACGGCTGGACCCCTCCAACACAATTCTATCGGCAGACTACAACAAGAAGAAGATTTATTTGGTTCACCGGAAGGAGCAGATCAAAAGAGTAATGGTCATCTGAGCAGCAAGATTGTTCCAGATCCTCCAAATCTGGCAGAATGGCGTCAAAGGCTATTCAACGTTGATGAGATGATCACACTCAGCGAAGAAGAGTATGTTCTCTAGTCAGATAATCAAGCTATTGCTAATTCCACATAGATTTGAGACATATTTCCCGCACGTTGATAACGTCTATTCACATCGATCTACTCAACGATACAAACGAAAACCGTTCGTATCCCACTATTGGGACTGCCGACTTAAAGGACGACCCCCAGGAACCCCTAAGTCCGATGACCCAAATAAGAAGAAGAGAAAGCGGACAGCCCGGGAGAGAGATTTATGTGATGTTAAGATCAAGATTACAGAGTACTTTCCTGGTGCTATGCTTCGACCTGATTTTGCGCCGGATGGACCTCAACAAGATTCAGGTCAAGGAAATAACTTCTTTGGGGGCGGACAACCTATGCCCGGAGTCCATCAGCAAAGTCAATTCAACATGCCTATGATCAACAATATTCCGCCTACACATCCCGGAGCTACAGGCCAAAGATACTATACGATCCAGCGAGTCAACGGTAATGGTGGTAATGGTAAAGGAGATGGTGTAGCTGGTCCACATAAGCATGGACTAGCAGAGAGTGATAGGGTCAAGAAGAATAGCGTCCAAAGATTTCTTATGAAGAAAGATAAGGAAGAAAAGAAAACTCAGGTAAGGTCTTAATTTTTACCCCTGTCTAGTTCATATTGCAGGCAAAAGTAGCGAGGCAAAAGCAGCCATAAGGTCTGGACCGATCCGAGACGAGATTACAGCTTCCGATGCAAGGCCCTTGCCTTTTCAAAGATCGAAAGAATACATCATGGCTCTTAAGATCCTATTTGTTTCCTACCTTCTTGCAACTCCTCGAGGAACATTTTCTCATTTGAAAAAACTACCAATCTCGAATCAATACTGTCTCGCGTATAATGGCTGACCAAACCCAGAAAACTTATCACAAGAAAGCCAGTGGCGCCGCATTGGCCACGGTTAGAAAACATTCAAAAGATAATGAATTGAAGTTATTTGGAAGTTGCTTTTGGTGAGTTAATTCAGACTTCACTCTGTTACCACATGGGGTGACGTCAGGCCACCCCCGCATTTGACTGACAACACTTAGTCCATTTGTGCAGCGTGTTTGGATTGCCTTGGAATTTAAAGGACTGCAGTACCAGTACATCGAGGTAGATCCATACAAGAAGCCACAAGCTTTGTTGGATGTCAATCCGAGAGGTTTAGTTCCAGGAATACGCCACGGCGATTGGGGCTGTGGTGAAAGCACTGTCTTGATGGAATATGTAAGCCGCGCTTTCCCATTGAGAGACCTAGTGCTGATTATTTACAGTTGGAAGATCTTGTCGTTGGCACTCCACTTCTCCCAGTAAACAATCCTCAACTGAGAGCCACTTGTAGGCTGTGGAGCGATCACGTAAGCGTCTTTCTTATGAGACTACTATATACTAATAGGAGTAGATCAACCGAAGAATTGTTCCTGCATTTTATCATCTACTTCAAGAGCAAGATTTCCCTAAACAAGCGGAGAATACGAAAAAGCTACAAGAGGAAATCACCAAACTTGTTGACGCCAGTGACCGACAAGGTCCCTATTTTCTTGGACCACAACTCTCATTTGTCGACGTTCAATTAGCCCCCTGGATGATTCGTTTAAATAAAGTCCTGAAGCACTACCGAGCATGGCCAGATCCCGAACCAGGCAGTCGATGGGAACAATGGATGGACGCAGTTGAAAATAATGAGCATGTGAAGAGCACCACAAGTCTGGACGAACTTTATATCGACAGGTACGATAGTCAAGACTATTCCCCCCCTCCCCTAGATTACCTTTCTATTCCTTGGATTTTCTCAAATAGGTAACTACTAACTTCCGTAAAGTTATGAGAGGTATGCTGCAAATCGGCCTAATACTTCGGAGTTGGCGGATGCCATTAATGGTGGTTATACTATTCCTTAATATGGAGTCACGGGTTTGGGACAACAGGATGTAACTTGGGGAGAAAAAAAGGGGGTGTTCTGTAACGAGTATTATGATGTGCTATATCACTACGTATTTTTTTGCGATGGCTTTTGCCCGGACTTTAGCTGAGGACTAGAGCTGCTGGAGTTAAGATTATGCTTGGGAAGTGAGAGACGGAGACCCAGCAAACTCGCCTCACTATGTAACATTTTATATCTCAACTGGTATATCCGTATGTGTATACTTAGCTTCGCGAAATTACAAAATTAATTATTAATCTAAGCTAGAAATTCGCTGATAATGATACCCTTTACTCGAGGCTAAATTTTAACTCGATCACATAATCAAAGGTTTTGTTGCACAACGCAATTTTGCGACCCAATTGAATTAATTAATTCTATCTTGCGACCAAAATCGTCCGCCTGGTTGCAACCTCCACTGCCACTAGACATACAAACCACCCCCTATTCCCCGCCACTCCCGCCAGTAATCGTACCACCAGCTTGTTTCCAACTCTGCACCTTGGCCAAGAAATTCGATAATTTCTTCGTCTGCTCATCATCCGCTGGGAACACATAATCAATGTATTCCTCATAACTATCGTCATCCAATTGGCGTCTGCGTTTCGTCTTACGAGGCATCTGTTTCTGAACTTTGTCGACGTCTTCTGGAGAGCCGTGAGTTCGTTCAAAAGAGAGCCAGGCGTTGAGGAGGGATACTCGCTGTGGGGCTATTAGTTTCATGTAATGAGAGAGTAGAATGAGAGGGAAACGTACTTCTTCTTTGAGATCTTTATCCTTCATGCTCTTGAGTGCTCGTTCGAAAACTTTCCTTGCTCTCGTCTTGGCTATCTCACTGACAGGTTTCTCTTCTTCCTCCTCCGTTTCCTCTTCATCTTCGTCTGGTACATTGATCTCGAAATGAGCATAACTAATCCAGACCTTGACGTGATCCGTCTTCTCTAGTAATCGTTCGTACAACTTCCGGGTGCGTTCATATTCACCTTCTTCCTCC
>Ga0302320_10031024_pt1 | contig 10156 bp, 15 predicted proteins | sample Bog_T0_3_FD_202130 | JGI IMG/M metagenome (GOLD analysis project Ga0302320, IMG submission 202130) | Peat permafrost microbial communities from Stordalen Mire near Abisko, Sweden - Bog_T0_3 | ecosystem: Environmental > Terrestrial > Soil > Wetlands > Peat | place: Sweden: Abisko, Stordalen Mire...
GGACGCGAGCGTCGCCTCCATGGTGCAGAACCACCAAGCCGCGCTGGCCACTGCCACCAAACTAGCCGCGGCGGTGCACTGATGGACGGGACACTGACAAACGGGACCCTGGCAACCGGGACCCTGGCCAACTGGACGATCGCGCAGCCGGAGATCGTGCTGGCGGTCATCGGCATGGCAGTGCTGATGTTCGGCGTGTTCTCCCGCAAGGACGCCACCGGACCGGCCACGATGCTTGTGCTCGGCGGCTTTCTCCTGACGGCGCTGCTGGTCCTGACGACCGATGGCGGCCTTGGCTACAACGGCCAGTTCGTGGTTGACGCGTTCAGCAGCTTCAACAAGCTGCTGATCCTTGCGGGAGCCTTCCTGGCGCTGGTTCTCTCCCTGGACTTCAACCGGCTACAGAAAATTGGCCGGTTCGAGTTCCCGGTGCTGATGCTGTTCTCGGTCGTCGGCCAGTTGGTGATGGTCTCGGCCTCCAACATGATGACGCTGTATCTCGGGCTGGAACTGCAATCGCTGGCGCTGTACGTGCTGGCGGCGTTCGCCCGTGACGATCTGCGGTCATCCGAAGCCGGGCTGAAGTATTTCGTGCTCAGCGGGCTGGCATCGGGGCTGCTGCTATATGGCATCTCGCTGATCTACGGCTTCTCGGGCACGATGGATTTTGCCCAGCTTCGGCAGGCGCTTGCCGATCCGGCGCATGTTTCGGCGGGCGTGATCGTCGGCGTGGTGTTCGTGTTCACCGGCCTCGCGTTCAAGGTCTCCGCCGTGCCGTTCCACATGTGGACGCCGGACGTCTACGAGGGCGCGCCGACCCCGGTGGCCACGTTCTTCGCCACCGCCCCGAAAGTGGCGGCGATGGCACTGTTGCTGCGGGTGATGGGCGGCACGTTCGGCTCCCTGGTGGTGCAGTGGCAGTCGCTGATCATCCTGGTCTCGATCGCCTCGATGGTGCTGGGCGCGCTGGCGGCGATCGGGCAGACCAACATCAAGCGGCTGATGGCATATTCCTCGATCGGCCATATGGGCTTTGCGCTGATCGGGCTGGCGGTCGGCACCGCCGCAGGCGTGCGCGGCACGCTGGTCTATATGGTGATCTACGTGTTCATGACCGCGGGCGCCTTCGCCTGCATCACCGCGATGCGGCGCGACGGGCGGGCGGTGGAGAAGATTTCCGATCTCTCGGGCCTTGCCGCCACCGATCCCGGGCTGGCCATGGCGCTGGCGATTTTCATGTTCAGCCTCGCGGGTATCCCGGTGCTGTCGGGCTTCTTTGCCAAACTGTACATCTTCCTGGCGGCGGTGGAAGGCGGCCTTTGGGCGCTCTCCATCATCGGCGTACTGACCAGCGTGGTGGGCGCCTACTATTACATTCGCGTCGTCAAGGTGATGTATTTCGATGCGCCGGTGGCGCCGTTCGATCCGCGCCCGGCCTCGCTGACTTTCGTCGCTGGCGGGTCTGCGCTGTTCACCACCTTCTTCTTTCTGTTCCCGGCGCCCTTCGTCGGCGCGGCGCAGGCAGCGGCGAAAGCCCTGTTCGGATGACGGACGAGGGCTGGCGGCTGCGCTGCTTCGCCAGCCTCCCGTCCACCTCGGACCAGTGCGTCACGCTGGCGGCAGCCGGCGAGCCCGATGGGCTGGCGGTGCTGGCGCTGCGCCAGACCGCGGGGCGTGGCAGCCGGGGGCGCGGCTGGGAGTCGCCCTCGGGCAATCTCTACCTGTCGGTGCTGTTGCGGCCGGAGGGCCTGGCCACGGAGGTCGGGCGCTGGGCGCTGCTGGCCAGCGTGGCGGTGGCGGAGGCGCTGGCGACGCTGGTGCCCGATCGCGGCGCGCTGACGCTGAAATGGCCGAATGACGTGCTGCTGAACCACCGCAAGCTGGCCGGCATCCTGCTGGATTCCGCCGCCACGCCGGCCGGCCGGCTCGACTGGCTGGTGATTGGGATCGGGGTGAATCTGCGTGTGGCTCCGCCGATCCCCGATCGGGCCGCCGCGTGCCTGGCCGAGATCGTGGACCCGCCGGCGCCGGAGGATTTCGCGACCGTGGTGCTCGACCGCCTCGCGGCGTGGCGCGTCGCCTTGCCGGCCGACTTCGCCCGTGTCCGCGCGGCTTGGCTGGCGCAGGGCCAGCCGATCGGCAGCCCGATGCAATTCAGGCACTGCGATCACGTCGCGCAGGGCACGTTCGAGGGGCTCGCGGAAGACGGCAGCCTGATGATGCGGACCGGCGGCCGGGTGCAAGCCTTCGCCACGGGCGAAGTGCTGCTGCCGAAAACGGACAACTGACGTGCACGAGGCTTGCTTGTATGCGATGACCGGAAAGCGAAGCAGCGTTCTGCGAGGAGCGGTGAGCAAATGCTCCTGGTGATTGATGCCGGCAACACCAACGTCGTCTGTGCCGTCCGCGAGGGCGACACCTGGCGCGGCATCTGGCGCATCCGCACCGATCCGCAGCGCACTTCCGACGAATATGCCGTCTGGCTGCTGGCCTTGGTGTCGGAATCGGGCCTGAAGCGCGAGCAGATTTCTGCCGCGGTGATCGGCACGGTGGTGCCGGCGGCGCTGTACCATCTGCGTCACCTTTGCCGCGACTGGTTTCACGTAGAGCCGATGATCGCGCGCGCTTCGCTCGACTGGGGCTTTTCGATCCGCGTCGACTCCCCGGACGAGGTGGGCGCCGACCGGCTGTTGAACGCGCTGGCTGGGCATCGCCGCTTCGGCGGTCCGCTGATCGTCGTCGATTTCGGCACCGCCACCACCTTCGACGTGATAGACCGCGATGGCAGTTACCTGGGCGGCGCGATCTCCCCCGGCATCAACCTCTCGATCGAGGCTCTGCACGCGGCCGCGGCCCGCCTGCCGCGCATCGGCATCGGCCGGCCGCAATCGGTGATCGGCCGCGCCACGGTCCCCGCCATGCAGTCCGGCATCTACTGGGGGTATGTCGGCATGATCGAGGGGCTGGTCGCGCGCATCATGGCCGAATACGGCGCTCCGATGCGGGTGGTCGCCACCGGTGGACTGGCGCCGCTGTTCGCCGAAGGGACGCCGGTGCTGGAGCAGATCGAGCCCGACCTGACCTTGGACGGATTGCGCCTGTTGGCGGAGCGGAACCCGCCGCCCACATTCCCCAGAGAACCGACACGGTTGCCCGATAACGACTGAGCGACAACTGAACGAGGAGTGATGGAGCAAACAAGCGGTGACCTGGCCTTCCTGCCCCTGGGCGGGACGGGCGAGATTGGTATGAACCTGAACCTGTACCGCTGCGACGGGCGCTGGCTCGCGGTGGATTGCGGTATCGGCTTCGGCAATGCCCAGCACCCCGAGGCCGAGGTGATGGTGGCCGATCCGGCTTTCATCGCCGAGCGCCGGGACAAGCTGGTCGGTCTGGTCATCACCCATGCGCACGAGGACCATATCGGTGCGGTGGCTTGGCTGTGGCCGCTGCTGCGATGTCCGGTGTTTGCCACGCCATTCGCGGCCGCGGTGCTGCGGCGCAAGCTCGGCGAGGTGGGGCTGGTCGATTCGGTCAAGCTGACCGTGATCAAGCCGGGCGGCGCGTTCGAACTTGCGCCGTTTTCGCTGCGCTACCTGCGCGTCACCCACTCGATCCCCGAGGCGCAGTCGCTGGTGATCGAGACGCCGCATGGCATCGTCTTGCACACCGGCGATTGGAAGCTTGATCCGCACCCGCTGGTTGGGCCGGCGACCGATGAGGCGGCGCTCGCCGCGCTGGGGGACCGGGGCGTGCTGGCCATGGTCTGCGATTCCACCAACGCGATGGTGGAGGGGCATTCCGGCAGCGAACAGGACGTGCGGCAAAGCCTGGGAGCGTTGATCCGCAGCCTGAACGGGCGCGTCGCAGTGACCTGCTTCGCGAGCAACGTCGCACGGGTGGAATCGATCGCGCTGGCGGCGCAGGAGTCCAACCGCAGCGTGGCGCTGGTCGGTCGCTCCTTGCGCAACCTGGACGCCGCGGCGCGGGAATGCGGCTATCTGCGCGACGTGCCGCCGTTCCTCGGCGAAGACGACGTGGAAGACGTGTCGGACGAAAACCTGCTGTTGCTGGTCACCGGCAGCCAGGGGGAACCGCGCAGCGCGCTGGCCCGGATCGCGATGGACACGCATCCCAGGGTGGCGCTCGGCGAAGGCGACACGGTAGTGTTCTCCTCGCGCATGATTCCAGGGAATGAGCGCGCGATTGGCGTCGTGCAGGACAATCTAGTGCGGCGCGGCGTGCGGCTGATGACCGACATGGATCATTTGGTCCACGTGTCGGGTCATCCGGCGCGCGACGAACTGCGGCGGCTATATCGCCTGGTGAAGCCACGTTTCGCGGTGCCGGTGCATGGCGAGTGGCGGCACCTGATGGCGCATGCCGAATTGGCGCGGGAGGCCGGTGCCAAGCCGATCGTGCTGGAGGATGGCGATATCCTGAGCCTGGCGCCTGGCAAACCGGAGATCATCGATAGCGCACCGGCCGGTCGGTTGGCGGTCGATGGCAACCGGCTGTTGCCGCTGACCGGGGTGGTGATGGCGGCTCGCCGGCGCATGCTGTTCAACGGCGTGGTCGTGGGCAGCCTCGCGGTGGACCGCGACGGGCGGGTGCGCGGTCAGCCGCGGGTGAGCGCGCCCGGCCTGTTCGAGGCCGAGGACCCGGAGAACGACCGGATCGTGACGGAATTCGCCGCGTCGCTTGCCGATCTGCCGTTGGCGTTGCGGCGGGACGATGCGCTGCTGGCGGACGCCGCGCGCGCCGCCTTGCGCCGGGCGCTGGGCCGCCGGCTGGCAAAGCGCCCGCTGGTGGATGTGCACCTGCTGCGCGTGTAGCCAGGATCGTTGCTGGAATTGCAGGGATAAGCGAAGCGCTATCCGCCCCGCCCTGCGGGCGACAATGGCGGATGGCGCTTCGCTTATCACCCTACAATTGTCTCGACCATTACATGCAGGTCTCTTCCAGGTCCTCCAGCAGGGCGAGCGTTCGGGTGTCCTCGTCGTCCGCAAGGATCTCCCGGATTGTCGGAAGATAGCTGTGCAGCACGCGAAGATCGTCGAACCCCTGCTGCAAGGCGGACGCTCGCTGCTTCTCGAAGTAAGCCCAGAACGGATTGGTCCCGGCGTCGATGCGTGGCTGCAGCCGGTCGATGACCCGTTGCGCCTTGCCGGCGCAGTCGATGTTCTTGAAGCTGACGTAGCGTTCGAGCGGCTTTGCGGCCGATGTCATGACGGCCGTTCCGAGGGGCAATAGTTGCTGAAGTGCCCTTCGCACGCCGCGCAGGCCCGCGCCCGCTTGATCAGACCGGGGGACTTGGCCTCCGGCGCCACGTGCGACAGAAGCTTTTCCAGCGTTTCGCTGCCGCAGGTGGGGCAGGCAGGCACTTCGGAGAAGCCGACGAGCGCTTCGAATTCGGCGTCGCACTCGGCGCAATGAAAACCATACAGCGGCATCGGTGGGTCGAACCTCTTGCGGTGGGTGGAGCCTGGTCTCGCTCGCCAAGCAAAAACTACGCCAGAATGGACGGGCCAGGCGAGCAATTACGGCGGGGCCTGCGGACCGCGCCTGGATCGACCGCGACTTGAACTGTCGATTCCACTGCGCTATCATTTTGATAGCATAGGAAGCATGCCATGGGAAGCTTGATCGTCCGCGGCGTTGAAGACAGCCTTATCGTACGGCTCAAGGAACGTGCGGCGACTCACGGGCGTTCGGCCGAGGCCGAGCACCGGGACATCCTTCGTCGCGCGCTGGGTGAAGGAGCCATGGACATGCCCTTCGGTGCTTTGGCTGGGAAGATCCGCATCGCGCCGGATTTCGACCAGACGCCGGCCGACATCATCAAGGCCATGGAAGGTGGCTGCGCGTGAAGCTGCTGCTCGACACCCATGTCTTCCTGTGGGTTCTGGGCGACCCCGGCCGCTTGAGCGCGGAAACCGTTCGCACCCTGGCCGACGCGCATAACGCGGTGTTCGTCAGCGTGGTGGCGCTGTGGGAGATCGCCTTGAAGCGACGGATTGGCAAGCTTGAGGCAAACGTCACTGAAATCGCCGCGCAATTGTCTCCTGCAAGCAAGATTCAACTACTCGGGTTACACCCGCACCACCTCGGGACACTGGAGCGCCTGCCGTTGCACGAACAACACCGGGACCCGTTCGATCACTTGCTGATCGCCCAGGCGATTGCGGAAGACATGATCTTCGTCACGAAGGACCAGAACGCGCCGCTACATCCTTTGCGTATCATGGCTCCCTGACGTCCGCACGCGGCGCCACCGGCCCCAGCGCGGCGTCTATGCCAAACTCACCCGGCAAACCCCCATGGGGGAACAGCCGCGTCACATGGCCCATCTTGCGGCCCGGCCGGGCCTCGGCCTTGCCATACAAATGCGGGATCAGCCCCGGCGTGCCCAGGATCGCCGGCCACAGCGCCATGTCTTCCGGCCCCACCAGATTCTTCATCACCGCATCCGAGTGCCGCCCCGCCGGGGGCAGAGGCAGGCCAGCGATGGACCGGACGTGCAGCTCGAACTGGCTGGCGGGGCAGGCGTCGATCGTCCAGTGGCCCGAATTGTGCGGCCGTGGCGCAATCTCGTTCACCAACACCTTGCCGGTGGGATCGACAAACATCTCGACCGCCAGCAGTCCGACCAGGTCGAGTGCCTCGGCGATGCGGCGGGCGATCGCCTGCGCCTGGCGGTCCACGGCCTCGGGGATGCGGGCCGGCGCCAGCGTGACATCCAGAATGTGCGCGCGATGGCGGTTCTCCACCGTGTCGAACGCGGACACGCCGCCATCGGCGCCGCGCGCGATCACCACGCTGATCTCCGCCGCGAAGGCGACGAAGCCTTCCAGGACCAGCGGCTTGGGGGACAGACGCTCGAACGCGGGGGCCAGGTCCTCCGGCCGCCGCAGCGTCGCCTGGCCCTTGCCGTCGTAGCCCAGCCGCGTGGTCTTCAGCACCGCGGGCAGCCCAAGCCGGTCCACCGCCTCGCGCAACCCGTCCAGTGTGCGGACTTCCTGCCACGGCGCGGTTGGCACGCCGGCACCATTCAAGAAGCTCTTCTCGGCCACCCGGTCCTGGCTGATGCGCAGGCAGGACGGGGCAGGCCGCACCGGCTTCAGCGACGCGAGCAGGTCGAGCCCGTCGGCGCTGATGTTCTCGAACTCGAAGCTGATCACGTCCACCGCGGCCGCAAAGGCCCGCAGCGGGCCGGGCGCCGCGTAGTCGCTGATGGTGACGGCGTGCGAAACCTGCGCGGCGGGGCTGTCCACTTCGCGGGTCAGAATGTGGCAGCGATAGCCCAGCCGGGCCGCGGCCAGCGCCGACATGCGCCCCAATTGGCCGCCCCCGACGAGCCCGATCGTGGCGTTCGGAGGCAGCGGGAAGCCGGTCATGCCCCGTCGCGGGGTTCGGCCGCCACCGCCTCGGTCTGCGCGGCGCGGAACGCGTCCAGCCGCTCCGCCAGCGCCGGATCGGCCGTGGCCAGGATGGCGACGGCCAGCAGCGCCGCGTTCACCGCGCCGGCGCGGCCGATCGCCAGCGTGCCGACCGGAATGCCGGCGGGCATCTGGACGATCGACAGCAGGCTGTCCATGCCCTTCAGCATGGCGGATTCCACCGGCACGCCCAGCACCGGCAGCGACGTCCAGGCGGCGCACATGCCGGGCAGGTGGGCTGCCCCGCCGGCACCGGCGATGACCACCTTCAGCCCCCGTGCGCGGGCGCTTGTGGCATAATCGCGCAGCCGGTCGGGGGTGCGGTGGGCGGAGACGATGCGCGCCTCGTGCGGCACCGCCAGGCGGTCCAGCGTCTCGGCGGCATGGCACAGCGTGGCCCAGTCGGACTGGCTGCCCATGATCAGCCCAACCAGCGGCGGCGCCACGTCAGGCACGACCGGCTCAGGCAATGTTGTCAGGGATCAGCCGGCTTTCCAGCCAGGAGATCTCGTCCTTCAGCATCAGCTTGCGCTTCTTCAGGCGCTGCAAGTGAAGCTGATCCAGCGAGCCCTGGTCCGCGAGCCGCGCGATCACCGTATCCAGGTCGCGGTGTTCGCTGCGCAGTTCATGGAGCTTGCGCAGCAGGGAGTCACGATCGGTCAACATATTTCAGCCATAGCACAGGGCGGAACCATCGACACAGCCCTGCCGCCGCGGTTGGGCATGGAATTGGTTCCCGCCATCGGCATCTTTCGGGCCGCAGCCGCGGATCTGCCCCTGGAAAAGGCCCTTGAGATGGCGCTAGGATGACGGTGCCGCGCGTGCTGCGGCACGGGCGGACGGCTCACACCCGGATCAGAAGGGGGTTTCATGAACCTGCAGTCCCGTCTCGCTTCCCTCAAGGAGCGGCATGACTCGCTCGAAAACCGTATTATCGACGAGGACCAGCGCCCGAGGCCAGACAGCGAGATGCTGACGCGGCTGAAAATCGAGAAGCTGCACGTCAAGGAGGAGATGGAACGGCTTCGTACGATGTCGAACTGACGGCGGCGCCGGCCCCGCACGCTCAGGCGGCAGTGTCCGCTTCGGGTGGCGGGGGCGGCGGTACCGCACGGCCCTCCCGCTCCAGACGCTCGTTGGCGACCGAGATCGCCGCGTTCAGGTCGGTCTGGCTGCAAAGCCCGAGGATCACGGGATCGCGCGGCTTGATGTTTGCGCTGTTCCAATGCGACCGCTCCCGCACCTTCTGGATCGTCTCCTTGGTCGTTCCCAGCAGGGTGCCGACCTGCGCCTCCGACAATTGCGGGTAGCTGCGCAGCAGGAAGGCGATCGCGTCCGGCCGGTCGTTTCGCTTGGCTACCGGCGTATAGCGCGCGCCGCGCGTCCGCTTCACCGCCGGCAGGGCGTTGGCCGCGAGCTTCAGCCGCGCCTCCGGGTCCGCCTCGCAGCGACGGATGTCCGCCGCGGTGACCTGGTTGTTGGCGACCGGGTCGTAGCCGACAATGCCCTGCGCCACCTCGCCGTCGGCGATCGCCTGGACTTCCAGCGGATGCATGCCACAAAAATCGGCAATCTGCGTGAAGGTCAGCGCGGTCTTGTCGATCAGCCACACGGCGGTTGCCTTGGGCATCAGGGGCAGGGTCATTCGGGTGTCACCTTCGGGCCGACGATCGCGGCGGTGGCGGGATATGACTTCCCGCTGGGGGTGGGTCAAGGGCGGCGCTACTATAAAAGCCCTGATCGGCCAGCATGGAGGCAGTGCGATGGCAAGAGACGACGACGATGTGCCGGTGCGCAGACCGGCCAGGCTGCAGCGGCTGGTGCTGGACCCGCTGGGGATTGAAGAACTGCGGGACTATATCGGCGAGTTGCGCGCAGAAATCGCCCGCGTCGAAGCGGACATCGCCCGCAAGCAAAGCCACCGCAGCGCCGCGGACGTGTTCTTTCGCAAGCCCTGACCGCCGCGGCCCTGGATACCGCCCACCGCACCGTTCGGGTGGACGGCGCTACGCTGGTCCGCCCTCGGCTGGGCTGGGACATCATGCGGCCATGTCGGACAGCGCGATCACGCGCGGGGAGTCCAGTCCCGCCGCGGCAAGCTTGCGAACCAGGCGTTGGTCGGCCGTAACAAAGCAGCGTCCGGTGGCATCGGCCAACGCGAGATACATGCAATCATAAGCAGAGTGGCCCAGCCGGATTGCCAGGGCCGCCGCCCGTTCCAGCAACGGGCGCATTGGCACCAATTCGATCTCGGCGCGCGCCAGCAGCCTGGCGGCAATGCTGGATTCGGCGCCGGTCAGTTCGCCGCGCTGCACCTTCTTCCACAGAATGTTCGCACATTCGGCCACCAGCAGGTCGGGCGCGGAAAGCGCGTGGCGCCGCAGGGTCAGCGCCTGCTTGGTGCCCTCCTCCCGGACCAGCCACTTCACCACAACGGACGCATCGATGACGGTGGCGGTCACCGCTCGTCACGACCCTCGCGCATCAAATGCTCGGCGGGCGTATGAGCGCGATCGGCGGTGAGCGCCCGCAACTCCGCCGCCAGGTCGTCGAACCCGGGTTCGGTTTCCTGGGCGAGCGCCTGTTGCAGGATCGCGCGCACTTCCGCTTCCGCCGAACGGCTGTGCCGGGCGGCCCGGAGCTTCAACCGCCGGACGATATCATCGTCCACGTTACGGATGCTGAGACTGCTCGCCATGACGGGATTGATAGCATTG
>Ga0302320_10031026_pt1 | contig 10156 bp, 9 predicted proteins | sample Bog_T0_3_FD_202130 | JGI IMG/M metagenome (GOLD analysis project Ga0302320, IMG submission 202130) | Peat permafrost microbial communities from Stordalen Mire near Abisko, Sweden - Bog_T0_3 | ecosystem: Environmental > Terrestrial > Soil > Wetlands > Peat | place: Sweden: Abisko, Stordalen Mire...
AAGGTGCCCTCCAGGTGTTCCACCAGCTCCGGCCGGCCTTCCGCCATCACCCGGGCCAGGGGCCAGCCCGCGGGGGCCGGCCCGGCCAGGGCCACGGTCCGGGGGCTGGCCCCGTTGCCCGCGCGCAAGCCGGACGCGCCTTCCAAGTTCAGCACCGCGCCGGCCTCATCCAGCAGGTAGACCAGGGCGAAGGGGATGTCCTTGGGATTGTTCCCGAGGCCGCCGCAGCAGAGCCGGGCGGCCTGGGCCGCCGTCCGCGCCTGCACCGCCAGTTCGCGCAGGGTCTTCATGCGCCGGTCGCCCAGCACCCGCTCCGTGCTTTCGGTGCAGGCGTTGAAGATGCCCTGGGGGATCCCGGTCTCGTCCCGGATCGGGCTGTACGAGAACGTGAAATAGGTCTCCTCGTAGTAGCCGGAGCGGAACATGAGCAGGAACAGGTCCTCGGACCAGGTGGCTTCTCCGGTGGTCACCACCTGGTCCATCATCGGTCCGATGATGTCCCAGATCTCGGCCCAGCATTCCTGCCCGGAGCCGCCCAGGAACTGCGGGTGCTTGCTGGCGCCCAGCATGGGCCGGTAGCTGTCGTTGTAGAACATGGTGCGTTCGGGCCCCCACCAGAGCACGATGGGATGGCGCGAGCCAAGGCAGATGTTCATCGCCGTGCGCAGGGTCGGCGGCCAGGTCTCGATGGGACCCAGGGGCCGGCTGGACCAGTCCATGGCGCGGATCAGGTCGCCCATGGCGCCGCCGCCCACCAGTCCACAGTTGGCAGGCGCGGATTGGGCGTGACCGCTTTCGTTCATGACCGGCTCGCAGTGGAGGTTGCCCACCCATTGTAAGGGCTGGACCGGCCCGGCGCATCAACCAAACAAAGTGCCCGGCGTGGTGTTGAGCCCCAGATAGAGGTAGGCGGCTTCGGTGGCCTTGCGGCCCTGCTGGGTACGGTCCAGGAAGCCGATCTGCATCAGGTACGGCTCCACCAGGTCCTCCAGGGCGCCGCCGTCGCTCTCGCCCAGGGCCGCCGCCAGGGTGCGCACGCCCACCGGGCCGCCCCGGAACTTGACGCACAGGGCCTCCAGGTAGGCCCGGTCCAGGCCTTCCAGGCCCAGGTCGTCCACTTCGTGCAGGGACAGGCAGGCGTCGGCGATGGGCGAGGTGATGACGCCCTGGCCCTTCACCTCGGCGAAATCCCGGCAGCGCCGCAGCAGCCGGTTGACGATGCGCGGCGTGCCCCGGGAGCGCCGGGCGATGGCCTCGGCCCCTTCCGCGGCCAGTTCTACGTTCAGCACCCGGGCCGAGCGGGCGGCGATGATGGCCAGTTCAGCCCGGGTGTAGTACTCCAGCCGGTGCACCAGGCCGAAGCGGTCGTGCAGGGGCTTGGAGATCAGCCCGGCCCGGGTGGTGGCGCCCACCAGGGTGAAGGGCCGCAGGTCCACCTTGAGGGTCTGGGCCGAGGGGCCCTGGCCGATGAGGATGTCCAGCTTGCGGTCCTCCATGGCCGAGTAGAGCATCTCCTCGATGGCGGGGGGCATCCGGTGGATCTCGTCGATGAACAGAAATTCCCCTTCATCCAGGTTGGTGAGGATGGCGGCCAGGTCGCCCTTCTTTTCCAGGGCGGGGGCCTGGATCACCTTGCAGGGTGCCCCCATCTCGTTGGCCAGGACGTGGGCCAGGGTGGTCTTGCCCAGGCCCGGGGGACCGAACAGGAGGACGTGGTCCAGCACTTCCCTTCGGCCCTGGGCGGCGCGCAGGGCGATCTCCAGCCTGGCCTTGACCTTCTCCTGGCCGATATACTCCGGAAGGCTCTGGGGCCGCAGGGAGTACTCGAAGGTCTCATCCCGCTCCTGCGGGTCGAGATCGGGGTTGCGTCGCTGTTCCATGGGGCCATTTCCTCATGCTGACCCTGCCCATGTCCACTATATCTGGGCCGCCGGTTCCCTTATATACTTGATGGAAGCCGTGGTGCGCCGCGGCCTCCATCGTCGGAGACTTCGTGCCAGACAGGGCTGCCATCACCATCCGTGACCGCTCGGGGTTCGAGCGCACGGTGCCCGCCCAGGGGTCCATGGTGCTGGGGCGCCAGGCCGAGTGCGACGTGGTGCTGGCGGACGGCATGGTCAGCCGGGCCCATCTCCGCATCGAGCAGGCCGAGGACGGCTGGTGGGTGGAGGATCTGGGCTCCTCCCACGGGACCTTCATCCTGGACGAGCGGGTCACCCGCGCCCGCTGGGAGCCGGGCAGCGTCGTCCGGCTGGCGGACGGCGCCTACTGCCTGACCCTGCGCACGGAGACCCCGCCCTCCCGGTCGGAGATCAACCTGCAGGCCATCCTCCAGACCGCGACCCTGCTCACCGGGCGGGTGGAGCTGGACGACCTGCTGGAGCAGACCATCGACCGCCTCCTGGTCCTCACTGGCACGGACCGCGGCTTCATCATGCTGCCCGAGCAGGGGGAGCTCGTGGTCAAGGTCCAGCGCAACCTGGGCGCCGGCGCCTCCCACTTGGCGGAGGACATCCAGCTCTCCATGTCCAGCGTCAGGCAGGTGTTCGAACAGGGCGAGGCGGTGTGGATCCACAACATGGCGTCCGGCGAGCCGGCGCAGATCAGCCAGTCGGTGGCCGCCCTGAAGATCAAGACCATCCTCTGCCTGCCCATGCTGGTCCAGGGCCAGCGCATGGGGGTGCTGTACCTGGACAGCCGGCGCGCGGTCACCGAGCCCGTGGACCGGAGCACCTTCGAGGCCATCGTTTCCCTCTGCGCCATCGCCATCGAGCGCACCCGGCTGGCGGAAGCGGACCTGCACAACCAGCTGCTGGCCACGGTGGGCAAGGTGGCCGGCTCCATCGTCCACGATTTCAAGAACGGCCTGTTCGTCATCGCCGGCCACGCCCAGCTGCTGGGGCTCACCAGCACCGACGCCAACACCCAGCACCACCTGGCCCAGATCCTGGTCGCCACCGAGCGCCTGGGCCAGTTGAGCATGGACATCCTGGAATACTCCCGGATCCGCGAGCCCAGGCGGGAGATGGTGGACTTGGCGCGCTTCCTGGAAGCCCAGGTGGAGCCGCTGCAGCCCCGCGCCCAGGAGGCCGAGGTGGCCCTGGTCTGCCAGGGGCCGCCCTGCCGGGCCTTCCTGGACCGGCAGCGGTTCAACCGGGTCATGGAAAACCTGCTGGCCAACGCCCTGGACGCCCTGGCGGGGCGGGAGGGCGGCCGGGTCACCCTGGCCTGGGCCCCCGGCGACAACGGCGGCGTCTGGATCCAGGTGAGCGACAACGGCAAAGGCATCCCGCCCAGGATCCAGAAACGGATCTTCGAGCCGTTCTTCAGCTACGGCAAGGCCCGGGGCACCGGCCTGGGGATGGCCACGGTGCAGCGGATCATGGCCGAGCACCAGGGCAGCATCGAGCTGGTGAGCGAAGAGGGGCAGGGCACCACCATCACCCTCCGCCTGCCCGGGCCCCCCGCCGACGCCTCGGTGATGGACACCGGCGGGTTCCCGGTCCAGCCCCCGGAGAGGACCGGACCGTGCGCGTAGGCCAGGGTTTCGACGTGCACCGGTTCCGGCCCGCCGCCGACGGCGGTCCGCTGGTGCTCATGGGCTGCGTGGTGCCCCACGACCGCGGCCTGGTGGGGCACAGCGACGCCGACGTGATGCTGCACGCGCTCATGGACGCCCTGCTGGGCGCGGCCGGACTGGGCGACATCGGCCAGCATTTCCCCGACACCGACCCGGCCTACCGAGGCGCCGATTCCGCCCGCCTGCTGGAAACCGTCATGGCGGCCGTGGGCGCCCGGGGCTGGGCGGTGGTGAACGCCGACGTCTGCCTCATCGGCGAGCGCCCGAAGATCGGACCCCACCGCGAAGCCATGCGCCAGCGCATCGCCCCCATCCTGGGCCTGGATCCGGAGGACCTGAACGTGAAGGCCACCACCACCGAGAAGCTGGGCTTCACCGGGCGCGGGGAGGGATTGGCGGCCCAGGCGGTGGTGCTGCTGAAGCGGCGCTGATCTCAGGTCCGCTTCAGCCAGCCGCTGGCAAGCTCGCCCAGGGGCCCTGGCTGGTTGCGGGCCGGATCCTCCAGCACCGCCTCCATGAGGAACTGCTGAAGCTGGCCCAGCCAGGGCCCGCCCGGGCGGCGAGCCAGGTCCATGAGGGCCCGGCCGTCCAGGGCCAGGGCCTGGATGGCCAGGGGCGGGCGCTGGGCGGCCAGGGCCTCGAGCCGGGCCACCAGCGCCTCGTGCGCGGCCCGGTGCGGCTCCGCGCCGAAGCCCTTGCCGGACTGGTCGGCCAGCCGGAAACGGGCCCAGCGCTCCAGGGGCAGGTCGTCCTCCCGGAGCTGCTTCAGGAAGCGGCGGCAGGCGGCGTCGCTCCAATCGGGGCCGGGGTGGGTGCCGTGGTGGCGCACCAGCGCCGTCACCTGGCGGATCAGGGCGTGGCTGGCGCGCAGCCGGGCGAGGATGGTCTGGGTCATGGCCACGGAGATGGCCTCGTGCCCGTAGAAATGGGTTTCGCCCTTGGCATCCACGGTCCTGGCGGCGGGCTTGCCGGCATCGTGCAGCAGCGCCGCCCAGCGCAGGTCCGCCTCGGCCGGGGCGCACCGCACCACCTCCAGCACGTGGTCCCAGACGGGGTAGCGGTGGTGGCGGTTCTGCAGGCAGCCGATCATGGGCCGCAGTTCCGCCAGCCAGAGGTCCAGCAGGCCGGTCCCGGCCAGGGCCGCCAGCCCCCGTTCCGGCTCCGTCCCGCGCAGCAGCTTGGTGAGCTCCACGAAGACCCGCTCCACGGCCACTTTCCCCGCAACCTCCAGGCGCCGGGGGATGGCCGCCAGGGTGGCGGGGTCGATGCGGAAGCCGAGCTGGGCCTGGAACCGGCAGGCCCTGAGGCAGCGCAGGCCGTCCTCGCCGAAGCGCAGCAGCGGATCGCCCACGGCCCGGATCAGCCCGGCCTCCAGGTCCCGCCGGCCGCCGTGGGGGTCCACCAGGAACGCCGGCCAGTCGGTCCGTTCCACCGCCTCCGCGGGCAGGGCCATGGCGTTGATGGTGAAGTCCCGGCGGGCCAGGTCCTGTTCCAGGGTCACCCCCAGGGTGACCGATTCCGGCCGGCGCCCGTCCAGGTAGGCCCCGTCCCCGCGGAAGGTGGTGACCTCGAAGGTCCGGCCCGCTTCCATCAGGGTGACGGTGCCGTGCTTCAGCCCGGTGGGGATCGCCCGCACCCCGGCCGCCTGGGCCCGGTCCATGACCGCCTCGGGCAGCAGCGCCGTGGCCAGGTCCCAGTCGCCGCCCTCGCGCCCCAGGAGCCGGTCCCGCACCGTGCCGCCCACCACGGCCAACTGGGCGTCCGGCCCCAGGGCTTGCACGATGCGTTGGAGAGCTGGATCCATGGGGCTCCTTGGCTGGGGGGTCGGGGGCGCCGGGCGGGGCTCGCCTTGTCGGCAGATTTCCATCCTAGACCCAAGGGTTGATGGGCACGGGCGGTTTCTTCCGCCCGGATCCAGCCGGGCCACGCCATAATTGGCCCATGCCCACATCCCACCAGGTCCGGCCCAGCCATGCCCGAGGCTACGCCATCGCCCTCTGCGCCGCGGCCATCCTGGCCACCACCGGCGTGCTGATCCGCCACCTCAGCCTCGCCTACCACCTGCCGGCCCTGGTCATGGCCTTCTGGCGGGACGTTTTCGTGGTGGCCACCCTGGTGCCGTGGTTCGGGTGGCGCCGCCCGGATCTGCTCCGGGTGCCCCGGGGGCTGCTGCCCTTCCTGATGGTGTTCGGGTTGGTCCTCGCTCTGTTCAACGTGCTCTGGACCCTGTCGGTCACTCTCAACGGAGCGGCCGTCGCCACCGTCCTGGTTTACTGTTCCGGAGCCTTCACCGTCTTCCTGGGGCGCTGGCTGCTCAAGGAGCCGCTGAGCCTGGCCAAGCTCCTGGCCACCGGCCTGAGCCTGGGCGGCTGCACCCTGGTGTCCGGCGCCCTCCATGCCGGCGCATGGCGGACGAACCTCGTGGGCATCCTGGCCGGGGGGCTGTCGGGCCTGGTCTACGCCGGCTACAGCCTCATGGGCCGCTCCGCCTCGGAACGCGGTGTGGGACCCTGGACCACCCTGGTCTACATCTTCGGGTTCGCCTCGGTGTTCCTGTTCCTGTTCAACCTGCCGCCGGGAGGCTGGCTGCCGGGCGCGGCCACCCGTCCCGCCGACTTCTTCTGGCTGGGCCGTTCGCTCACCGGCTGGGGCATCCTCTTCCTGCTGGCGGCCGGGCCCACGGTGGCGGGCTTCGGGCTGTACCTGGTCAGCCTGGTGCACCTGCCCTCCAGCGTCGCCAACCTCGTGGTCAGCCTGGAGCCAGGCTTCGCCACCCTGTTCGCCTTCGTGTTCCTGGGCGAGCGCCTGGACGGGGCGCAGGTGGCGGGCGGACTGATGATCCTGGCGGGGGTGGGCGTGCTCAGGGCCGGCGAGGCCTGGGCGGGCGGTGCCCTGACCAGCGGAAGCCGGTGAAGTGGGGCCATGGAGAAACTGAAGCTTGCTTTTCAAGAATATAAGCTTATATTTTCGTTGAGGATTTAGAGTGGCTCCATCAAAGAACTTGGGCCATGGATTGGTTGCCGTGGTTCATCCAAATGAGGGTCGGGGAAAGGCTATGGAGCCGCCCCACGTGGAGATGTGGCATGCGAGTCGCCCGACTGAATGATGCACATGTAAAGGCAGTCCGTTTCTGGATTGAGGCATCCAAGGTCCATGTGGAAACCGAGGATGGGCGGGAAGCTGCTGTGCCGGTGGCATGGTACCCGCGCTTGGCCGGAGCCAGTGAGCATGACCTCTATGCCTTCAAAATCATGGGTGGTGGGAGACTCATCCATTGGCCCCTGCTTGAAGAGGCTCTCGGGGTGGAAACGATTCTCCATGGTCTCCCTGGGAATCAGCCTCCACCGGAGGAACTCGCGCCTCGAGCCAAGCGGCTCAAGGCATTGAGGCTCAAGGCCGGCCTGACTCAGGTTGAACTTTCCCATCGACTGACATGTTCCCAGGCCCTCGTCAGCATGGCGGAGAAGGGCAAGGCTTGGGTTGGCTCGGATTGGGAGGAACGGGTGGTGAAAGCGTGCGGGATGGGAAATGCGGTTCCCGGTGCCTGAACAGGCTTCAGCGGACCTTGGATGGCGGGTTGGCGATTCGTTCTTTCTTCAACAGCTTTCCGGTGTCCCTGGAAATGATGCAACGCCAGCCGTGATCCTGCCCGGGCATGTGCACCAGCACCAGCCAAGGCGGGAACCCGCCGCTGTGATGCTGGCGGACCGGATGGGCGGTGACGGCCTCGCCCAGGGTTTCGCTCTCCGCGATGGCCTTGGCCTCATCAGCGGTCAAGCAGGGAGTGCTCGCGGCGGCGGGCCAGCAGATGGAACAAAGCAGTACGGGGAGCAGGGTTCTCAATGGACCTTCCAGTGGGGCAAACGTCCCCGAATTGGGCACTGAAAATATAATACATTCATCTCGTTAATCAAGGGCTCGATGGGACAGGCCAAGTTGATCTAATGGGGCAGATGCCGCGGCGCCTCCCCCACCCGCTCCTTCAGGGCCGATTTGCGCTCGGCCGCGATCTCCGCGGCGATGCGCTCCACCTGCAGGGTGAGCCAGTCGCTGGTGGGGCTGCCGGGGCGGTAGTCGGCGGGGCCGAAATGGTCGATGCGGCCATCCCGGCGCAGCCGGTCCACCTGCCTGAGGCTGGCGGGATTGGCGGGATCGTAGACGGCGTAGCCGATGCCGTGGTTCTGGCGCATGACGCTGAAGGCGGGCACGTCCGAGGGGCCGTCGGCGATGTAGATCATGTGCTGGAAGGGCACCCGGCGGTCCTCCTGGCGCATGGTGGCGTTCACCTGGATGCTGGGATCGGTGTTGCTGCCCTTGTTGATCTCGAACAGGGCCCGGGTCTTGCTGGTATTGTCGTAGGCCACGGCGATCTGGGCGACGCCGTGCACCGGGAACAGGGGCTCGCCCAGATCGGAATGGGCGGCGTCCAGGTCCAGGGTGGGGTCCGCGTCGAAGCCCGGCGCCGGGGGCGCCTCCAGGAACTCCGAGGCCCAGACGCCGTTCACGTAGGGGTTGATGGCCGAGCCCAGGATCATCGCCTTCAGCCCGGTGGAGACGATGTAGTGCTCCAGCCGGATCTCGAAGCGCTGCACCTCCGGGTCCCGGTCCAGCTGCTCGCGGATGGCCCGGAAGAAATCGGGCAGGCCGGGATGGAACCGGATCTGGGCGCCCAACTCCCGCAGCCGGGCATTGGTGAGCCCCGTCATCTGCCCGTGCTGGACGTAGGTGAGCAGGTGGTTCAGGTAGGCGGTGTCCGGGTGGACCGTCACCCCCTGCCGGGCGAAGTAGGCGGGCAGGGCGTTCACTTCCCGCCAGAAGGCGCCGTCGTCGATGTTGAAGGCCTCGAAGATCGGGTCCTGCATGTAGCCGGGGATGAGGGTCTTGTCGAAATCCCACACCAGGGCGATGACATTTTGCGGATGAAGGGGGGTGGACATGACTTCGATTCTACGGCGGTTTTGCGGCCAGAATGGTCCGATGGATCGACACTACTTCGACGCCAACGCCACCACGCCGCCGCTGCCCCGGGTGGTGGAGGTGGTCGCCCGGGCCATGGCGGACACCTGGGGCAATCCCACCAGCACCCACCGGGAGGGTCAGCGGGCCCGGCACCTGCTGGAGGAGGCGCGCCGCGCCGTGGCCGCCGCGCTGGGCCTGCCCCCGGCCGAGCTGGTCTTCTGCGCCAGCGCCACCGAGGCCCTGCACCTGCTGCTCCGGGGCCTCCAGCCGGCCCTGGGGGCCCGGCCCGCCCTGGTGTTTCCCGGGGAGCACAGCGCCTGCCTGAATCCCCTGCGGGATTGGATGGAGGTGCGCTGGATGCCGGCCGATCCCGCCGGCTGCGCCACGGTGGTGCAGATGGCCGCCAGCAACGAGACCGGGATCCTCTACGCCATGCCCCCGATGCCGGCGGTCCCGGCGGTGCGGATCAAGGACGCCGCCCAGGCCTGGGGCAAGGTGCCGGTGGACCTCGCTGATTGCGACGCGGCGGTGTTCTCCGGGCACAAGATCGGCGGCCCCCGGGGCGCCGCCGTGCTGTGGATGCGGCCCGGACTGCCCTGGAGCGCGGTCATGGAGGGGCCCCAGGAGCGCCGCCGGCGCGGCGGCACCGAGGACCTGGCCGCCATCCTGGGGCTGGCCGAAGCGGTGGCGGACCTGCCCGGGCGCCTAGCCCGCAACGCCGCGCTGGCCCCGCTCCGGGATGCCCTGGAGGCGGAGGTGCTGGCCTGGTCCGGGGACTACGCGGCCATCGGCCGGGGCCAGGAGCGCCTGCCCAACACCAGCGCGCTGCTGCTGCGCGGCCACAGCGGCGAGAACGTCCAGATCGCCCTGGACCTGGCCGGCTTCGCCGTGTCCACCGGCTCGGCCTGCCACAGCGGGGCCACCCGGCCCAGCCACGCCATCACCACCCTGGGCTACACCGAAGCGGAAGCCCGGTCGGTGCTGCGGGTCTCCCTGCTGCCGGGCACCGCCCCCGAAGCCGTGGCGGCGCTGGGGGCGGCGTTGAAGAAGATCCTCAGGCGCTAGCTTTTCTCCTGCCAGGTGGCGAGCAGCAGGCAGGCTTCCGGGGTGGTGGCGGCGGCCAGGGCCGCCACCCGTTCGGCATGGAATTCCATCCGTCCGACGATCCGCGCGCCGCCTCCCTTCTCGAACTCGTCCAGGGTGGTCTGATGGGTCGCGTAGCCAAGCGATCGCGCGAGTTCCCCTGGCGGGTAGGACCTCTTGATATGGGCCGACAGCGTGTCGGGGAAGAGGTCCCAGCCCAGGGGCGGCGCGTTGTACTCGTCCACGAAGACCTTGTGCAAACCCCTGCGGTCGACACCCGCTCCGCTCAAGCCGAGGCCCACGAACCGCTCGCCCCCAGGGGCCGCGGCGGCATGCCCGGCGCTCTGAACCAGGAGCAGCGCCAAGGGAAGGATGATTCTGAATTGGCAAGGGCCCACGTCGATCTCCTTTGGAACTGGGTCTAGGAGCCTGACCAAGTAAAGGTTCGGGTCCCTCCATTTCGCCCTGGTTCGTTCTGTTGGATCGCTGATCGCGATCCAACAGAACGGATAGCTTCGCCGGAGGGTGACCGGC
>Ga0302320_10031027_pt1 | contig 10156 bp, 7 predicted proteins | sample Bog_T0_3_FD_202130 | JGI IMG/M metagenome (GOLD analysis project Ga0302320, IMG submission 202130) | Peat permafrost microbial communities from Stordalen Mire near Abisko, Sweden - Bog_T0_3 | ecosystem: Environmental > Terrestrial > Soil > Wetlands > Peat | place: Sweden: Abisko, Stordalen Mire...
AAAGAAAGGCGGCCATATGGTGGATGCCGACGGCCGCGCCGGCATGGCGAAGGTCTGGGGCAAGCGCTCTAATTGGGTGGATTACACCGGAGAAGTGGATGGCGAAAAACTCGGCGTGGCCATCTTCGACGCCGCCTCCAATCCGCGCCATCCAACCTATTGGCATGCGCGCGATTACGGTTTGTTCGCGCTCAATCCCTTCGGCCAGAACGCCTTCGATCCGAAGCAGGAAGAAAGCCACCTCAAGCTGGCGAAGGGCGAAAAGCTGACGTTTCTGTGGCGTGTTGTAATCCACCCCGGCGACGCTGAATCGGCCCACATCGCCGACTTGTACAAAGCGTTTTCGAAATAACGTTTATTTCAATTCCGCAGCGGCTTCCCCGTCTTCAGCATGTGCTGAATCCGGGCCAGCGTCTCTTTCCGACCGCACAAACTCAAGAACGCCTCCCGCTCCAGATCCAGCAAATACTGCTCGCTCACTTGCGGCGTCCCCGTCAGCCGACCCCCGCTCAACACATAGGCCAGCTTCTCCCCAATCACCGCATCGTAATCAGAGATATAGCCGCCCTCGCGAGCCATCCAAACGCCCATCTTCACCAGCGCAAAACCATCCTCACCGGACACCGTAATATCCGTCCGAGGAGCGCCCGCCGCGTAACCCGCCGTCATTCCCAGCGCCGCCTGCTTCGCGTCATCGATCAGCCGCTCCGGATTCATCGAAACGCCATCGCCCTCCCGCAAATACCCGAACTGCCGAGCCTCCGCCGCGCTCGACGAAACCTTCGCAAACCCAATCTGCTCGAAAGCCTTCTTCACATCCAGCCCGCGCGCCACCATCTCCTTGCATCCGCCGCCGCCCGGAATCAGCCCCACCCCCACTTCAACCAGCCCCATATACAACTCCGCCGAAGCCTGCACCCGCGCGCAGTGCAAAGGCGTCTCGCACCCGCCCCCTAACGCCATCCCGAACGGTGCCGCCACAACCGGCTTAGGCGCATACTTCAACGCCATATTGATCTGCTGATACCTGGCGATCGCCGCATTCAGCTCATCCCACTCCTCTTCCTGAGCCGCCAGCAGCACCATCATCAGGTTCGCGCCCACCGAAAAATTCTCGCCCTGATTGCCAATCACCATCGCGTCGAAATTCGTCTCCAGCTCCCCCAGCCCAGCGCGCAGCATCAGGAAAATATCGTCGCCCAGCGCGTTCATCTTGCTGTGAAATTCGCAACACAGAACCCCATCGCCCAGATCGATCAGCGAAGCCCCCGGATTCTTCTTCACCACCCCCCGCGCCCGCTTCAAATCGTTCAGAACCGTCACGCCCTCGCGAGGCTCAATCGCGAGATAGCCCGCGCCCCGGGCCAGATCGAAATAATCGTTACGAGGCTCCCGGTCCGAATCCGCCGCGCGATAGAAACCCTTCACGCCGTCGGAAAGCATCCGCGTCACGCTCGCCGGCAGCGCGCGCCCTTCACCCTCAATCCGCCGCGCCGTCTCTTCAAACCCCAGCGCATCCCACATTTCGAACGGCCCCATCGCGTTCGCATAACCCCAGCGCATTGCCCGGTCGATCTCGACAATCCGGTCCGAAATCTCCGGCACCATATAAGCCGCATACAGCACGTGATCGCTCAAGGCTTTCCACCAAAACTGCCCGGCCTTATCGTCAAGCGCCACCAAAGCCTTCAGACGGTCGCTCAGAGGCTCGATCTTCCGAATCGTGTCCAAAGACGCGAACCGCGACTTCGCGGCCGGATGATACTCCAGAGTCTTCCAGTCGATCGCATGAATCTCGCGGTCTTTACCGACCCGCTTATAGCAACCCTGCCCCCGCTTATCCCCCAGCCACCCGCGCCCGATCATCTCGCTTAAAAACGGCGCCAGCACAAACCGCTCGCGGAAGGGATCGCCGGGCACGCCCTCATAGAGGTTCTGCGTCACGTGAGCCCAGACATCCAGCCCCACAATATCCAGCAGCCGGAAGCTCGCGCTCTTCGGCAGCCCGATCAGAGGGCCGGTCAGAAAATCCACGTCCTCAATCGACAGGTCGAGTTCCACCGTCAGCTTGTGAACCGTACCGCCGAAGAACGCTCCAATGCGATTGCCGATAAAATTCGGCGTGTCCTTGCACGGCACCACGCCCTTGCCCAGGTGCAGATCGCAGAACGCCCCAATAAATTTGAGGATCTCCGGCTTCGTCTCAGGCCCCGGAATCAGTTCCGCAAGATGCAGATAGCGAGGCGGGTTGAAAAAATGCGTCCCCAGAAATCGCTCGCGAAAAGCCGCCGGATAACCCTCAGCAATCTGTGCCAATGGAATGCCGCTGGTGTTGGTCGAAACAATCGCATGCGCCGCAAGATGCGGAACCACCCGGTCATAAAGCGCCCGCTTGATCGCGAGATTTTCCGAAACCGCTTCGATAATCCAGTCGCAGTCCTTAATCTTCGGCAGATCGGTATCGAACCCGCCCGTAGCGATCAGACCCGCCGATTCCGGCACGAAGAACGCCCCCGGCCGCCCTTTTAAAGTCGCGTCCAGCCCCGCGCGAGCCGTGGCTGCGTCCAGATCGAGCAGTAGCGACGGCACCCGGGCATTCGCAAGGTGAGCGGCAATCCGGGAACCCATGGTCCCGGCTCCGAGTACGGCGACACGGCGTATTGGTTTCATGCGGAGGTCTCTTTCAGTAGAGAGTGCGATTGCGTTTGGACGAATTCAGAATCGCATCCGCGATCGCGCGCGGACGGTCCAGATTCGGAATATAGATCGACCCATGCTCCCCGGCACTTTCGAGAATCAGATCCCCCGTCCCCAGAATCCGCTGGCCCAGCGTTTGTTTTACTGTCACGTCCTGAATCTTGGCCGTATCGAAAGTCCGCCGCGTCCGCGAAATGAAGCCGGATTCGATGGTCACATGGTCGTCGAAAAAGCTCATCGTGACGAAGCGCCGCCGCAAGTGCATCGTTACCGGCGGCACAAACGCAATTAAAGGAAGCGCAAACAACCAGGCGGGCTTATCGGAAGCGTAGGTGTAAAGGGCCCACTCGCCGGCCGCAAAAACCGCCAATGCCAGCAGGTAAGCGCCCCACACCGTCTTGGTGCTCGGGCGAATGGTAGCGGATTGCATATCTGCAAGTGTATTTTAAGAGGCCTAAAGGTTTCGAGGGTCCTTTCCGATAGATAAAGTGTCACCCGCGCCCGCCCTCGATCTTTTTACCGTCAAGGTGATGACGCTGATCTCGGTCATCGTCGTAAGCGCCCTGACTCTGCTGGCATGGAAGATTAACCGCCGCACTCCGGGTCTCCGCCTTTTCGCGCTTGGCCTGCTGTCGCTCTCCGTCGGTGCCATCCTGGGACTGGCGCGCCTGCTCGTCGCAGGGAACCTCATCGTGGCCGCCTGCAATTTGCTCATGGTCGCGGGCATGTTTCTTATGGCGCAGGGAATTCGCGCCTTTCGCGGCTTCCCTCTGCTTCGGCCCGCAGCAATAATGTTCATGGTCGCCCCAGTCGCCACGGCTTATTTCTACTGGATGTTTGGGCGGGATAGTTTTGGCATGCGGGTGGCCGTGATTTCCGCCTCCTACGCCTTGCTTTCGCTCGACGCCGCGCACTCGATGGCCCGCCGAGTCCCGGCTCGCGACCGCCTCATCTACTGGCCCACCGCCGCGGCGTTCGGGTTCGCCGCCGCTTACCTGACTGTCCGCGCCGCCGGAGCCTTTTCCGGCCGCTACGGTCCTGGAATGCTGTCGCCCGTTCCGCTGGAACTGGCCTCCACCATTTGCGCCAACATTTCTTATATCCTCTGCTCGTTCGGGATGCTGCTGGCTTCGAACGCTCAGCTGCGAATCGAAGCGGAGAGGATGGCGCACTTCGACCATCTGACTGACCTCCCCAATCGGCGACTGCTTCTGGACCGCCTTCTGAGCGCCGAATTCGAAGGCCTGGCCTCCGGTAAGACCTTTGGACTCATTTACCTCGATCTCGACGACTTCAAGATTGTCAACGATACTCTCGGCCACGCCGCGGGCGACGACTTACTCCGGACCGTCGGTAAATCCATGTCTACAGTTCTGGCTCAGACCCTGCGCCCCGGTCTCTTTCTCGCGCGCGTCGGAGGCGACGAATTCGTCGTCCTGGTAGAAGAACCCGGGGGCCACGAACCGATCGACAAAATCGCCGGACTCCTGAGGAACGCTGTCGAACGGGAAGCCGCGGTTCGGCTCAGCTATGGCATCGCCCTGTTTCCCTCAGATGGAAACAGCGCTCACGACCTCATGCGCCTGGCCGATACCGCGATGTACCGCTCAAAACGCCAAAAACTCGTCTTGCCATGAAACTGACCGGCCGTTGCCTCGGTCCTGGGCATGCGCTTCAGGCCGCTGCCGCCCAAAAATCCTCCCGCAAATCTCCCCTTATCCATCTTTTCGGCTGCTCGCCCTAAAGTTTGAGGAAATATTTGCCGATCATTTACCCGTGCGAACTCTAAAACCCATTTCCTCCGTCGATTCAGACCCCGGCGCCCGCCGCCATCGGATCGCCCGACTGGCCCAACACCTCGCAACCCGGCTCCGCCTCCGGACCGATCACGCCACCGAAATCTGCACTATTCTCGACGAATCCGTCGAATTCGCCGCCCTGGAAGGCCAGACCGCCGCACAGGCCATCGCCGCTTTCATTCAGGACGGAAACCCCTGGACTCCCGTCGCGGGCTGGTCTGAACTGCCGCTCGCCCAGTCACTCCCAGTGATGCCCAAACTTGCCACCCGTCTGCTGAGAACCTCAGCCGACACCACTTCCCCCGCCGAACTCGAAAAGATCGCCGCAGCCGACCCCGTCCTCGCCGGAAAGCTGCTCGGCGCCGCCAACTCCGCCCTCCACGGCTCGCACCTTCCCATCGTCAGCCTGCTCCACGCCGTCCTTCGTCTGGGAATCCCCGAAGCCCGCCGCACCCTCCTTGCATCCTGCCTGGGCGGGCTCTTTGCGTCGAAGCCCCTCCAGGACATCTGGAATCATTCGCAGGCCGTCGCCCAGGCCGCGTACGATCTGGCGCCGCTCGCCGCTTTCGATCCCGATACAGCCTTCGCGGCCGGCCTTCTGCACGACATTGGCAGACTCGCCTTCGCCCGCCTTCCCGCCGCCATCGGGATCATCGAACGGACCTGGCTCGATGCCGGCTTCCCCGTCGTCTACGCCGAATCCCTGGCCTACGGCCGCGACCACGCCGCCCTCGGAGCGGAATGCCTTACGGCGTGGGGTCTTCCTGACGAAATCGTCGAAGCCGTCGAGTTCCACCACCGCCCCGAATGTTCCCGCTCCCGGCTCGGCGCACTGCTCACTCTGGCCGAGGACCCTGCCGAAGACTTGTGGCCCGCCATGCGCCGCGCCGCCGCCAGTCTCGCGCTCGGGATCGACCTCGCCTCCGGCCGGCAGGCGGCACACGGCGCAGCCTGATGCGAAGGTCCGGTCCTGAACGTGTTTTAATGATGTGACTGGTCCGCCTTCCGCAACTCGTTGGGCCACCAGGGGCTTAACCACACGGGAGCATTAAATGCGAATCGTCTCAGCGGCTCAGGGCTTGGCACTCGGCCTTTTATTTATAGCGGCGCCGCCCGTATCTCAGGCGCAGATCGGCATCGGTATTTCCATCCGCATCGGCCCCCCGCCGCTGCCGGTTTACGTTCAGCCGCAATGCCCGATTGAAGGTTATCTTTGGAGTCCGGGCTACTGGGCCTACGGTCCCGAAGGCTATTACTGGGTCCCGGGCGTCTGGATCGCGCCGCCTCGTCCCGGCCTCTTGTGGACTCCCGGCTACTGGGGCTTCGCCGGTGGCCTTTACGGCTGGCACGCGGGTTACTGGGGCCCCCACATCGGCTTCTACGGCGGAGTCAATTACGGCTTCGGCTACACCGGCGTCGGCTTCATCGGCGGCGCATGGGCGGGCAATGTATTCCGCTATAACACCGCTGTCGTCAACGTAAACACAACCGTGGTCCGTAATGTTTATGTCGACCGCACCGTCATCAACAACACCACGGTCGTGAATCGCTCCAGCTTCAACGGCCCTGGCGGCGTCACCGCCCGGCCCACCCCTGAACAACAGGCTGCATTGCGCGAGCCGCACGTCCAGCCCACCCCGAATCAGGTCTCGCATGAACAGACCGCGGCTCAGGATCGCCGCCAGCTGGCGTCGGTTAACAATGGCCGGCCCGCCACCGCTGCAATGGAAAAACCCGGCGGCCGACAGTTCGGAACCGGCGGCGCGCCGCACCCGAACGCCGCCGCAGCCATGCACCCGAGTTCCCCCGCCGCGCACCCCGGCCGCGCGGCGGAATTCCCCAACGCAGTCAGTGCCCCGCATAACGCGGCACCGCACAACGTTGGTCCGCAAAACGCTGCTCCTCACAACGCACCGCCGCGCGAAGCTGCTCATCAGGAACATCCCCAGCCCGCGCCTCATAACAAGCCGCCGGCTGAGCACCCCCATCCGCAACCCCACGAAAAGCCGTAGTGTCCAAGGGCAGGCGTCCGCGCGCCTGCCCTATAATTCAACTCTGGAACCATCCCCGCGCACCGCGCCCGTAGTTCTTGCCGGAACCTGCGCCTTCCTCAACCTCTATTCGACCCAGCCCATCCTCCCGCTGCTCGAAAACCTCTTCCACGCCACACACGTCCAGGTCAGCCTCACCATTACCGCAGCAACCATCGGAGTGGCCCTCGCCGCGCCGTTCGCCGGACGCATCGCCGATCTCTTCGGACGCAAGCGCATCATCGTCTGGTCCGCCGCGCTCCTTGCCCTCACCTCCATCGCCGCCGCCACCGCAACTTCGCTCAACTGGCTCATCGCGTGGCGATTCCTCCAGGGACTGGTCACCCCCGGGGTCTTCGCCGTCACCATCGCATACATTAACGACGAATGGCCCACCGCGCGCGCCGCCTCCGCTGTGGGCGCTTACGTCAGCGGCACTATTATGGGAGGCTTCAGCGGGCGTATCGCCAGCGGCTTCATCGCCGAATACTTCGGCTGGCGCTGGATCTTCGTCATCCTGGGCATAGTGGTGGCCGCCATCACACTGGTGCTCGCCTGGGGCCTGCCACCCGAGAGACGTTTTCAAAAAGCCGGCGCAGAATCCGAACTCTTCGCAACCGCCATCGGACACCTCCGAAATCCACGCCTGCTCGCCGCCTACTGCAGCGGCTTCTGCGTCCTCGGGACCCAGGTCGCCGTCTTCACCTACGTCACCTTTTATCTCGCGGGAGCGCCTTTCTTCCTCAGCCCCGGAGCGCTCGGCGCTATCTTCTGCGTCTATCTCGTGGGAGCAGCCGTCACACCCTTCGCCGGCAGAGCCATCGACCGCTACGGACACCGCCTCGCCGTCCTCTTCGCCGCCTCACTCGGAGCCGCGGGCGTGCTCATCGCGCTCGTTCCCCGAGTGTCCATCGTCCTCATCGGACTCACCCTCTGCTCCTGCGGAGTCTTCATCGCCAACTCCGCATCCACCAGCTTCATCGGCACCGTCGCGGTAAAAGGCCGAGCCCTCGCCGTCGGCCTCTACGTGACTTTCTACTACGCCGGAGCAAGCGCCGGCTCCACCGGTCCCGCCTGGCTATGGCACGCTTACGGCTGGCCCGGCTGCGTAACTCTTATCGTCTGCGTCCAGGCGCTGCTCGCTTCCATCGCCTGGGTTGGCCTGCCTCCCGCCGCTCAACGCCGATTTTAGATGCTATAGTTCGTTAGGTCGGGAGGTCCGATGATTCTGTTCAATAGCCGCCTTAGTCTGACTCTGCTTGCGGGACTCGCAACACTCGCGTTCGCGCAGTCCTCCAACGCGCCTGCAAAGGCAAAACCGATAGCCCCGATTAAGTTCAGCGACACCCGCTTAGACAACGGTCTTAGGGTGATCCTGGTTGAGGATCATTACGCGCCCGTCTACTCCATAGCTGTCAGCTATGCGGTGGGATCCAAGGACGAACGCCCGGGCCGCACCGGTTTCGCCCACCTCTTCGAACACATGATGTTCAAGGGCTCTGAAAACGTCGGCGCAGGCGAGCATTTCTTCCTCATCTTTAACTATGGCGGCAACATGAACGGGACTACCAATACCGATCGAACCGTCTACTACGAGGAGCTCCCTAAGAACCAGCTCGACATGGGGCTGTTCCTGGAATCCGACCGCATGCGCTCCCTCGCCATCACCAAAGAGAACCTCGAAAATCAAAGGCAGGCCGTGAAAGAAGAGCGCCGCCTCGGTCTCGATAACCAGCCCTATGGCTATTCCAACGACCGGCTGAACGAACTTACCTATGACAACTTCGCGTATCATCACTCGGTAATCGGCTCCATGCAGGATCTCGACGCTGCCTCGGTAGAAGACGTCCAGGCCTTCTTCCGCACCTACTACGCTCCTAACAATGCGGCCCTCGCGATCGTCGGCGATATCGACTCGAAAGAAACGCTTGCAAAGGTGCAGAAGTACTTCGGAAGCATTCCCCGCCAGGAAGCGCCTAAGCCTGTGGATCTGACCGAACCTCCCATGACTGGCGAACGCCGCGAAGCCATGGAAGACAAGCTCGCACGTCTGGCGCAGGTAAGCATCAATTACAGGATCCCGTCCGCCGCCAGCGCGGACGGTCCCGCCCTTTCGGCCCTCAGTTCCATCCTGGGCGGAGGCGAAACTTCCCGCCTTTACCAGAAGCTGGTGAAGGAGAAAGAAGTCTGCTCCGGCATCAATGCGTTCAGCTCTGAGCGTCTGGGTCCGGGCGCGATCCGCATCACCTGTACCGTGCGTCAGGGTAAGACTCTCCAGGAAGCCGAGGGCCTGATCTCGGAAGAGATCTCCCGCATCATCGCCGCGCCCGTAACGGACCAGGAACTGGCGCGCGTGAAAGCCTCCGCGCGGCGTTCCGCAGTCGCCGTGAGAACCAGTTCCCTGAGCCGCGCCATTTCGCTGGCCAACGACGCTTCCGTCTACAACGACCCGAACCGCCTGAACACCGAGCCCGAAAAACTCATGGCGGTTTCCGCCGCCGACGTGCAGCGTGTCGCCCGCACTTATCTGCGAAGTGAAAACAGGGTCCTGCTCGAAACCACCCCCGCGGCCAAACCCGCCGCCAGCCCGAAGCCCCAGGTTCCGTAAACGCCCCGGAGGAGATCCCCATGCTGCGAACATTCTTACTCGTGAGTTCCGTTTCACTCGGCGCGCTTCTTGCCCAGCCGCCGCAGGCCCAGCAGGCCACCGATTTCAAGGGCGTCGTCCGCAAGAATCTCGTGCCTGTTTCGAACGAGGTCCTGCGCGTGAAGTTCCCCAAACCCGTCGAGAGCAAGCTGAAGAACGGCATGACTCTGCTGGTCCTCGAAGATCACCGTTCCCCGACCTTTCAGGTTTCCATCCGCATGCCCGCCTCTTCGCTCAACGATCCTGCTGAGCTCGAAGGCATCGGCTCGGCAACGTCCGCTCTGCTTCGTTTAGGCACCAAGACACGGACCTCGCTGCAGATTGCCGATACCCTGCAGGAACTCGGTGCATCACTCAACGCCAGCATCGGCGAGCGCTATGCCGCCATCAGCTTCTCGGCCTTGTCCGAAAATCTCGACCCCCTGCTCGCCCTCGTTGAAGACGTCATGTTCAATCCGTCTTTTCCGCAGGACGAACTCGACAAGTGGAAGAATCGCCAGATCAGCCAGCTGCAGCAGAGCCGCGCGCAGCCCGGCTTCCTCGGCCAGGAACGTCTCTTCGCAGTCCTCTATCCCGGCGACGTTCGCTCGCGGATCGCTCCGACGCCGGAGTCGATCGGCAAGATCACAAGAGACCTGGTCGTCGACTACTACAACAGGAACTTCAGGCCCGCCGGCGGGATCGTCGCTGTGTCGGGCGACGTTTCGCCGAAAGAGATAGCCGCAAAGCTCGATAAAGTGCTCGGCGAGTGGAAAGGCTCAGCCCCGAAACCGCCGGAGCTCCCCATTCCAGGTCCCATCGCCGAAAAGAAGATCTTTCTGATCGACCGCCCGAACTCGGTGCAGACGACTCTCTACATCTCCAACCTTGCCTTCGACCGCTCGAGCCCCGACTACATTCCCGCCGAGGTCGCGAACCAGATCCTGGGCAGCGGCCCCGCGTCGCGCCTCTTCCGCAACATCCGCGAAGACAAAGGCTACACC
>Ga0302320_10031028_pt1 | contig 10156 bp, 7 predicted proteins | sample Bog_T0_3_FD_202130 | JGI IMG/M metagenome (GOLD analysis project Ga0302320, IMG submission 202130) | Peat permafrost microbial communities from Stordalen Mire near Abisko, Sweden - Bog_T0_3 | ecosystem: Environmental > Terrestrial > Soil > Wetlands > Peat | place: Sweden: Abisko, Stordalen Mire...
GTTCATCGTATGACCTCCGCTCGCCCATCCCCGCGCCTCTCCATCGTGCCAGCAAGTTGCGCCAGCGTCAACTTTCACCGCGATTTTGCCTCGCCGTCTTTTTTGAGACTGAAATCGGACCACTTGAGAGTCAGTGGGTCAAAGCCAAGGACATAGGGCACCTCGCTGGGAAAGTCTTCCGGGCGGGCGAATCCCTCCAAAAAGATCATGAGATTCGAGTCCGTTTGGGAAAGCACATGAAGCACTTGTCTGTTCCAGCGGCTGATGATGATGCGAGTAAGGTAAAATTTTCCGAGGGGCTTTTGTCCGTGCGGCCAAGTCATCACTTTGGCCGGGTCGAAGGCCTCGGCGAACGTTCCGTAGTCATGGAGGGGCACATCGCGGGTGCGCAGCAGGGCCGCTTGCGTCGCGGCGGGGTCATGATGTTCCATGTTTGGTTCTGTGGTGGCCGGGGTAGCCGGCTGTTTTTCACTCAATAGATTGACCTGATACACCGCAAGGTCGCAATGGCACTCAGCGCCGCCAGGGTTGCCCAAAATGCCTAGAATAATAAACGTGCGACCTGTCTTAGGGTCAAGGGCGACATTGCCCGTGTGCATGTGGTCCAGGGGAACACCCTCTGATCGATAGGCCATCCAGACAATATGCCCCTTTTCGAGTTGCTGCACCGGGCCCTTGATCAGCATATACACGACATCGTTATCGTCGGGGTCTGTGGGGTCAGAAACATGGAGAGTGGCGGGATAACCGCCCGGCGGTGCGGGCCGCTTCGGCTCGGGAACTGCGGCGCTAACCAGCGTGATTTGTTCGGTGGGATTGTCATAGGGCGTGACGAACGTCGTGAGAATCTCAAAGGGCGATTTCGGCGGCCCCAGCACGGCGCTCGGCGGTGACTGCCCCAAAACCATCGTTCCGACCCAGGCCATCGTGACGACGGCGATGCTCGCAATTACCAGAAAAACATGCCGTGGCCGCATTTTGATCCTTTGCATCAGTTGACCAATACACAAGTATATCCGTGACCTTTCTTCACTCAACCCCGCGCCCCATCCCCTACTTCATCCAATTCCAAGGCCGCATCCGCTCATTCGTCACCGGGTTCAGCGCCTGCAGCGTCCGCAACGGCGAACGCAGCGGCTCAAATATCAACGTATTCAAATTCCCATACATGTTCCCAATCATAAACCGCACCGCGTGCCGCGTCGGCTTCGCCTCCACGTCCGTCACGTGCGGCAACACCACAAAATCCGCGAAAAACTTCACCGCAATCCCGATCATCGACACCACCGCCAAATGCGTGAAACCGATCAACCAACCCGTCCCGCTCAAAATCGATATCGGCGTCCCATCCCCCTTCAGCCCCTGCGCCATCGCCCCCGCCAAAAGCCCCGCGCACGCCGCCGTGATGTTCGTGCAAACCGACGCAATCGCCTGGTACCCCGGCCCACCCTTGCGGTTGAAATCCAGCATCATGTTGAAATTCGCCACGTCCTGCCCCGCACCCACCAAACCCCCGTATATGTAAACGGCGGAGCAAAAGTGCGGCGGGGGGCGGGGCGGAGTAAAAGTGCGGCACCCCAACGGGACCTGTGTGAGAATGGCGCTAAGCAGCCGGCGATGGAGTCCGGCGGCGGAGTTGTTGTTCGCACGGAGGCCCAGGAGTGTATACGAACATGGACGAACGGTTAGAGATCAGGCACAAGGTGTTGGTGGAGGGGGTTTCCAAGCGGGAGATGCTACGGCGGACGGGGATGCACTGGAAGACGCTGGAGAAGATTCTGACAGACAGTGTGTCGCCGGGGTACCAGCGGACGGCGCCGATTGTGCAGCCGAAGATCGGTCCGTACCTGGGGAAGATTCAGGAGATCCTGACGTCCGACAAGCAGATGGTGAGGAAGCAGCGGCACACGGCCAAGAAGATCTGGGAGGAGTTGCAGAAGGCGGGTTTTACGGGCAAGTACACCATCGTGAAGGATGCGGTGCGGGCGCTTAAGAAGCAATCCAAGGAAGTGTTCATGCCGCTGTTGCATCGGTCCGGGGAGGCACAGATGGACTTCGGTGAGGCGCTGGTGAAGATGGGCGGGGCGCTGCGGAAGGTGCATTTTCTGGCCATGGTGCTGCCGCACTCCGACGCCTTCTTTGTGATGGCCTTTGAGCGGGAATGCACCGAGACGTTCTGGGAAGGGCATGTGCGGGCCTTTGAGTTCTTCGGGGGTGGCCCAGTGGAAGTTGCCGGAATGCTTTGGGGTCTTGCGGCGCCGGCTGGAGGCCGAGCGTGAGGATGGGACCCGGGAGTACATCCGGGTGCTGCGGCATCTGGAGAAGCACCCGCTGGACAAGTTGACTGCCGCGCACGGTGGGCATCAGGAACTGGGCGATGGCATCCCGGCTGTGCGCCCGCATCACCAATCCCCGCTCCACCGGTGTTGCCGAACGCAGGTTTGAGAATCCATTCGTCATCATGCTCCCAATCTGCATCGCGCGGGTCGAGCGACCGGGGGTGGAGGCGGTGCCATGTCGGGAGTGCTGTTTTGAGGCTGTTCCATGTCAGCGGGAAGCGTTTGCTCTCCGTCAATACGGCGCTTCCCGGATTGACGACCGGCGTTTTTGATTTGGCGAGGAGTTCGCGCCAGCCGTCTCGATTCGGCAATTGCGCGAGCCATTCACCCTGGTAAAACCTGACAATCAGTCCGATGTTCTCGCCCGTTAGACTGAGATGCGCAAATCCATTGGTCCATGAAAGGTTCCGCGGAACACCGAACACAGTTTTGTGTCCTCGATTGCGCAATTCGCCTGCGAGATACGCTGCGATTTGATAATCCTCCATATAGCCGGGAGCCGACAAAAGGGCGATCATTGCATTCTCGCCGGCAGCGGTGGAAAGGGTATCCACCCATTGGCGGGCGGGATTTCCGGCGGTCTGCAGGGCCGGATAATGGCCGACCATCAGCGAGGTCACGCTGGAAGATTCCGTAAAGCCTCCGGGCACATCACCATTTACCTCTGAAATCCGCCAGCCATCGGCGGTCCAATGAAAATCAAATCGCAGGATGCGCGGCGCGCCAGCCATTGTTCCAGCGTAGGATGCGAGGATTGGGCGAAGGGCCCGCGGCAGCGCCAATTCATCATACAAATCGGGCCGTGATAGAAGTTCTTCTTCCGCATTCATCGTTTCAATAGCCAGTTCCTCGGCCCAATGTGCCAATTGATCCCATGTGGACCGCTTGAGCATCAGTGGAAATCGAGAGAGGGACGAGGTGTCTTCGACCTGTGGATCCCATTTGCAGAATTCCAGAACGGCGCGAGTTCTGAGCGACGCGTGGGCTGTCTCAGTCAACTGGGGGCCGGTGGAAAGCCGCATCGACTCACAAATTGTGTGTGTAGATGTTGTCATGCAATCCAAAATAAATTCGAAACCAGGGATACGCGACAATCCTGCCGCTGGTTATGTCGCCGTTATCCGATCCAAAGCCTGTTCAACGATTTGCCGCAGGCGAGGGTCACAAATCGGTATTTGACTCAGATTCTATACCGTCGCCACCGCATCCAGGGAAAGATCCGCGACCTTTCCGGCGAGAAGCAATGGGTAGGCAAGCCCCGCGATCATTGCCGCGTTGTCGGTGCAGAATGGCATCGGGGGGATGAAGACTGGCAGGCCCAGTTCGCGTCCCAGTTCCATCACGCGGCCGCGGATGGCGGAGTTGGCGCTGACGCCGCCGCCGATGATCAGCGAGTGCGTCTCATATTGGCCGGCGGCGCGGCGGAGTTTTTCGATGAGCATTTCGGCGGCGGCGCGTTGGAAGCTGGCGCCGACGTCGGCTTTTTGCCGGATGCTGAGGCTGGTGGCGTCGCGTTCGCGTCCCTGTTTGCCGTTGACATGGTAGAGGACGCTGGTCTTGATGCCGGAGAATGAAAAATCGAGCGAGCCTTTTTCCAGTAGCGACAGTGGAAAGCGGATGGCGTTTTCGTCGCCTTGTTTGGCGAGGGCATCGATCAGCGGGCCGCCGGGGTAGCCGAGTTGCAGGATGGCGGCGACCTTGTCGAAGGCCTCGCCGACGGCGTCATCGTGGGTGCTGCCGATGCGTTTGAGGTCGTCGAAGGCGCGGACGTGATAGAGCGAGGAATGGCCGCCGGAGATGACCAGGCCGACGGCGGGGAGCGCGGGTGCCGGCGATGGCGCGCCATCGTGCGGCGGGGCATCGTCCAACATCACACTATATAGATGCGCCTGCACGTGGTTCACGCCGATCAGCGGCTTGTTCCATGCGAATGCCAGCGCTTTGGCCGTGGAGAGGCCGACGAGCAGGCAGCCGATCAGCCCCGGCGCATGGGCCACGGCCACGGCGTCGAGGTCGGGGCCCTTCACGCCGGCGCGCTCCAGCGCCTCGGCGATGATGGCGTCGAGGCATTCCAGGTGGGCCCGCGAGGCGATCTCCGGCACCACGCCGCCGAACTTCTGATGCAGATCAATCTGTGTCCGCACCACGGAGGAGCGCACGAGGCGGCCATCTTCGACCACCGCGGCGGCGGTTTCATCGCAGGTGGTTTCAATGCCAAGGATCAATGCCGGCCTGCGGGTCATTTGGGCACCAGCTCCGAGGGTGCCGCGGGGATTGATGCGCCATCGGGTTGGGTGGCGGGTTTGGTTTGCGGTTCGGGCTGTGTGGCCGGCGTGGTTGATGGCGTCGCGGGTGCCGTTGCGGGTTGGCCTTCGGGCACGCTGGCGGTGGCGGAGGGGCGGGTGGTTTCGACAAAGGGTTTGTCGCCCTGGAAGGCCTGATAGGCGATGAGGACATCCAGCCCGCGCTGGAGCTGGCGATCGATGAAAGGTTCGGGCCGGGTGGCGGGTTGGGTTGCGCCCGTCGCGGCGGGTGCGGTCGCGGGCTGCGTTTCCGCCGCGGGGCGGATGATTTCGGCATCGCGCCATCCCTGGAGGAGCTGGTTGTTTTCCTCGTCGGTGTAGGGCATGAGGAAGGCGGAGTCGGGATCGACGCCCCAGGTTTTGGAATCCTTTTTCTTCATGATGTTCACGCCGCTGGGGAGGTAGTAGTACTGTGTGGTCAGCTTGAGTGCGGCCTCGCCCTCATTGAGGGTGATGAGATTCTGCACGCTGCCCTTGCCGAAGCTGCGTTCGCCGATGAGCACGGCGCGGTTGTGGTCGCGCAGGGCGCCGGCGACGACTTCCGAAGCGCTGGCCGAGTACTTGTTGATCAGCACCACCAGGGGAATGCGCGGGTAGGTCCCCTCTTTTTTGGCGTCGGCCTCGGAGGTGATTTTGCCATCGCGGCCGCGCGTGGTCACGATGACGCCCTCATCGAGGAAGCGATCAGCCACGCCCACGCCGGCGTTCAGCAGGCCGCCGGGATCGAAGCGCAGATCCAGGATGACGCCGCGGAGGCCCTTGTCGGATGCGATCAGGGGGAGGAGGGCCTTGTCGAGGTCGTCGGTGGTGGTCTCGGCGAAGTTGGTGATGCGGACGTAGGCGATGCGGCGCTGGGGGTCGATGAGGAAATCCCATCCGCCCTTGCCATCGGCGGTGTGTTTGCTTCCCTTGACGCTGTGGATTTGCACCACTTCGCGGGTGATGGTGAGGTCCACGGGGGTTTTGCCGCCCTGGTGGATGACGGTCATTTTGATCTGCGAGCCGGGGAGGCCGCCGATTTTGGTCACCAGTTCCTTGAAGTTCTGGCCGTCGACCGGTTCGCCATCGATTTTGGTGATGCGGTCTCCGGCGAGCATACCGGCCTTGAGGGCGGGGGAATCCTCCACGGGGGAAATGACCATGAAGAAGCCGGTGGCGGAGTCGAGGGCCATTTCCGCGCCGACGCCGGAGAATTTGCCGGTGGTGCCGCGTTCAAAGGCGGTCAATTCATCCCTGGTGAAGTAATTGGAATAGGGATCGAGCTGGGCGAGCATTCCGTTGAGGGCGCCGTTGAGGAGTTTTTGCTCGTCGACTTTTTCGACGTAGTTGGCGAGGATTTGCGTGCGGACATCGACCAGCGCATCCCAGAACTGGTAGGCATCGGCGGCGGGGGCCAGCGGCACGGGGGCCGGGGGTGTGCGCAGGCGCTGGATGGCCATTCCCACGGCGACGCCGACGACGAGAGTGGCGAGGGTGAGGATGGAGCGCCGGATGCGTAATGTGAGCGTGCGTCGAGCCATGAGGAACTCCGCGGATGCAGGATTGGGAGAGGGCCTGAAAAATCGGGCCGCCATCGGGATGAATCATACCCCCCATATCCCTCCCCGGCGAGGCTGATTTCAGGACCGCACACAGCGGGGCGAGCGCCTCGATGTAGCAAAGATGCCGGCGCTGCCGGTGGCGTTTCCCGTTTTTTGTGCCCATGGCCCACCGTTCCAGCCCGCCTGTCGGGCCGGGGCGGCACCGACCCCCCACTTTAAGACGCACCAGAGCGGCAAGTGTTCCCAAATTTCCGACCGGCTTGCAAACGCGGGGCTTTCGCTTCAGGGAACAAGCACGGATTCGCCGGGGTGCTGGGAGTACCAGGCGAAGACGAAGGAGTAGGCGATGGTGAAATCCGGGGCGGTGCTTTCGGCGCGCAGGGTTTTTGCGGTTGGGTCAAAAAACAGGGTGACGCCGGGCATGGTGGCCAGCGTTTTTTGGCGTGCGGCCTCGTCCATTGCGGCCAGGCGCGAGGGGACGAAGACTCGCCACTGGCCGGCGGCGTGGATGGCGACGATGCGCTCCTTATTGGGCAGGATTTTTGTGTTCCAGGCAGGGGTCGCGGGGAACTTGAGTTCGTCGTTTGAGTAATACGCGGCGTATTCGGGGCTTTCCTTGAGGACGGGTTTGAGGACCTTGGAATCCCGATGGCGGGCTTTCCAGTCGGACCAGGTCACCATTTCGCATGGGACGGTTTTGAGCATCCATGCGGCCTTGGGGCCGGCGATGCCCTTGAAGCCCAGGGGCGACCAGAGGCTTTCGGCGGTGGCTTCGGGCTGGCGGTCGTACATGAGGAGACAGGAGTTGTAGAGCAGACCGCTGACGCCGAAGGTGAGGATTTTGCCTTCGACGGTGCGTTCCATGACGGCGGCGCTGTCGCACAGGGGGTTGTAGGTGACGACGACGGGGACGCCGCCGACGGTGTCGTTGGCGACCTCGTGGGCGGCGAGGACGGAGGGGGGATAGGCGCGGGCGTCGCCATTGATGCAGAGGCCGATCACGCGGTCGGAGGGTTTGAGGAGGGTGGAGTGTTCGGTCTCCATGGCTTTGACGGCGTCGGCCATGGGCATCATGGCGGGGTCCACGAGGGCGGCGACGACGTCCTTGGCGAATCCGCCGGCGACGATTTGATCGCGCGGGACGAGGGAGCGTGAGAGGTCAAAGCCGTAGGTGTCGGGGTTGCGGCCGTCGCCGGGGTGGCGGGGCTGGAGGCTGATGTAGACGATGGTGAGGATGCTGAGGATGCCGGAGAGGCAGAGCACCCAGCCGCCGCTGCGAAAGGTGAGGAGTCGTTCAGCCATGGGGGTAGGGTAGTGGGTAAGGGGATTGGGGTCCAGTGCGGAGGCGGCAAGGCCCTGTGCAGGCCAGGGCAATCGCATTCTCGGAAAAAATCCATTTTCTTTGCAAGAAAACACGCGTTTTTTGATAAAAAACGAGGGTGGGAATCTGCGGCCTACTTGATCATATCGGTGGTATGGCGATTTTTATGCCAACAATTCACACCTTGCAATCGCCCTGCTGTGCAGGCATATAGGGGGAGCATAGCCGATGGGTAACAGAGGGAAGCAACCGGCCTTCTACCGCTGCGCCTGGTCTGTCGTCTGAGTGCTGCGCAGGGCGGTCAGTTTGCCGCTCTCGCTGCTGTCGGCCACCATCATGATTAGCAGCAGGGGCAGGTAGATGATGCTGGCGAAAAAGAGCTTGCGGGCGTTTTCGCGGGTTTTGTTGCGGCTGAGATTCAGGGCGGCGGCGACCATGACCGAGCCGAGCACCATGGAGAAAATGGCCGAGATCCAGCCGGTGACGCCCAAGACCATGGCGGCGGGGCCGACGGCCAGCAGTGCCATGGAGTAGATGACGACCAGCAGGCAGGTGAGGCGGCCGTCCTTTTCGACGACGGGGAGCATGCGGTAGCCGCCCTTGGCGTATTCGGCGCGGTACATCCAGGCGAGGGCGAGGAAGTGGGGGATTTGCCAGACGAAGAGGATGGCGCCCAGGAGATAGGCCCCGGCGGAGAGGCTGCCGGAGGCGCCGGCCCAGCCCATCATGGGGGGCAATGCGCCGACGATTGCGCCGACGAGCGTGTTCAGCGTGGTCCGCGTTTTCAGGGGGGTGTAAACAAAGGCGTAGAGCACGACGTTGAGCAGGCCGAGCGCGGCGGCCATGGGGGTGGAGCGTTCGACCAGAACGCCGGCCCCGATGATGATGCAGGCCATGCCAAAGACCAGGCCATGCAGGGGGGAAATGCGGCCGGTCGGCAGGGGGCGGCGCTTGGTGCGCTCCATCAGGCCGTCGCGGTCGATTTCCATCAATTGGTTGAAGGCGCTGGCTCCGGCGGCCAGGAAGCCGGTGCCGACGACGGTCCAGAGCAGGCCCATCCAACTGCCGGTGATAAGGTCCGGCAGGCCGCCGGACAGCACGGCGTGATTGCTTTGTGTGCTCCAGGTTCCCCAGGGCGACCGGGTGTCGCCGGTGGGGTCGATGTTGACCCATGGGGCCAGCATGTAGCCGACGGCGGTGGTGATGAGGACCATGAGGGTGAGGCGGGCCTTGCTGAGCTGCATGTAGACGTTGAGCAGCGATGGGCGGCGGCGCGCCGGGGTGCTGGCCAGGGCTGCGGAGGGGGTGGCATAGTCCAATGTCGTCATCGGTCGTCCAAAAAATGGGCGCGGCGTTTTGCCCGCGATGCACGCCAAAGCGTGAACTCCGAACGCTTGCCGCCCGGCCCGCTTGAAACCGCACGCCAAAAGGCCCTACACTACAAGCCCCGGCAGACCCTCAATGATATGCGAGCGCCCGATGTCAGTACAAGCCTCAGCCTCAACGGACCTTTTGTACCAAAACGCCCCCCGCGCCCGAAAGAAACTCCGCCTCCGCGCCCGCGTCGTCCATGTCCTCCGCCCCACCATCGACATCCTCGCCCTCGGCTTTGCCACGTCCGTCGGCATGTGGGCCTTTGGCTACATCGGCCACGCCCCCTTCGCCTCCTGGCCATCGGCCCCCTTTGTCGGCCTTATGCTCCTGTGCGTGGTCGCCGGCGGGGTCGTCGCCGGCCGCAACACCCGCCGCGGCATCCTCGGGGGCATCCTTGTCGGGGCGTTTTCCGCCATCTTGAACCTCCTCATTCTCGGCAGCGTCATCAAAGACCCAGACACCGGCCAAATCGTCCCCTCCCACCTGCTCTGGATTCCCGCTTCCATCCTCTTTCAGGCTGCCCTCGGCGGCATCGGCGCGGGCCTCGGCATCTTCTTCCCCGGCCGGCGGAACATCTATTGGAAGGGGGTGCTGGCGACGACGTTTGTGATTTTGACGCTGTTGCTGATTACCGCCGGGGGGCTGGTGACGGGGTTCAAGGCGGGTTTGGCCGTGCCGGACTGGCCCAATTCGTATGGCAGCAACATGCTGCTGTATCCGCTGAAGTCGATGATTGAGCACCAGGGGCCGACGCACAAGGGGATTTTTTATGAGCATGCGCACCGGCTGCTGGGGATGTTCGTGGGGCTGTGCTCGATGATCGGGCCGATTTATCTGACGATTGCGGACCGGCGCAAGCGGGTGGTCATCGCGTCGTGGGGGCTGCTGATTGGCGTGATTGTTCAGGGCGCGGTGCTGGGGGCGCTGCGGGTGATTGGCAATTACAACCTTTCGACCGACCCGGCGGACCAGCACCCGAGCACGGCGCTGGCGCTGGCCCACGGGATCACAGCGCATGCCATCCTGGCGGGGTTTGTGGTGCTGGCGGTGATGTGCTGCCGGTCGTACGTGCGCGGCGGGCCGGCGGAGGAGCGGCCCAGCGCGTCCACGGATCGCGCGCTGGCGTGGCTGCTGGCGTGTGCGGTGTTTACGCAGTCTTTTCTGGGGACGTTTGTGCGGCATTACAACCAGTTGGTGCTGCTGCATGTGACGGTGGCGGCGCTGGTGGCGGTGTTCGCACTGGCGGTGGGGACGCGGGCGTGGGGGAGCAACCCGAAG
>Ga0302320_10031032_pt1 | contig 10155 bp, 8 predicted proteins | sample Bog_T0_3_FD_202130 | JGI IMG/M metagenome (GOLD analysis project Ga0302320, IMG submission 202130) | Peat permafrost microbial communities from Stordalen Mire near Abisko, Sweden - Bog_T0_3 | ecosystem: Environmental > Terrestrial > Soil > Wetlands > Peat | place: Sweden: Abisko, Stordalen Mire...
CGGGCGCGAGAGACCGGCGGCGTGATGACTGCCGAGATGGCAGCCAATGCGAAGAAAATGAATTCATCCTGGGCCGAACTCGGCCTCGCGATCGAGGGCGTCGGCAACCGCATCGTTGATAGCTGGTCGGGCACCGCGACCAAGGTTCTTGACACCACGTCGCACTGGATCGAGCGCAACAAAGACCTGGCGGACTCCTATGGGAAGGATGCCGGCGCCGTGCTCGGGGCGGTTGCCGCGCTGTCCGCGATCAGGCCGGCAGTGTGGATTTTGCGCGCGCTCGGCCTGCTTGGGCCGACCGAACTGTTGGCGGTCGCCGGCGGCATCGGCTACCTGGCAGACAAGCTCCCTCCTGCGGTGACCCACGACGATACCAGGACGATCTTCACTCCGGGTGGCGTCACCATTCCTTTCGCGCCGAGCGGTTCCCCGTTCAACCCGGCGCCGTCGTCGGACGATTACACCCCGCCCTGGTATCAACGCGCGTGGCACTGGCTTGGCGGCGGTTCGCGAAAGTCGAGTGTCGATCTGACGATCGACCCGACGAAGCGCGGGTTCCTGGAAACTCTCGCCGGCCCGGAGTCCCACGGCCGCTATGACATCAAGAACGGATGGTCGCCGACCAACGATAACAGCAGAACCCGATTCAGTGATTATTCGCAGTTTCCGGAGGGCGTCGCGCCGGGGGGCACCAGCACGGCGGCGGGCAAATATCAGTTCATCTCCGGTACGTGGCGGTCCGTCGCCAATGCTGCCGGGCTGACCGATTTCAGTCCAGACAGCCAGGACAAGGGCGCGTGGTATCTCGCAACGACCGCGTATCGCGCGCGGACCGGCCGCGACCTTGAAGACGATTTGCAGGCTGGCAATCACCAGATGCAGATCGCGTCCGCGCTCGGTTCGATCTGGCCGTCGCTTCCCGGCGGGTCTCAGTCGAATCAGTCGCTGGCCACCTTCGGCGCGTCGCTTGCTGCGAACACTGCTGCCGCTGCCGCGAACGGTCATGTCCAGGTGGACGTGCATCTGCACGGCGCGCCGCCGGGCACCACGGCAAGCGCGGTGGGAACAGGCGCGGTCAGCACGTCGCCGCCAAGGATCGAACACAGCATGCCGATGGTCGGCGGCACAGGCGGATGGAGCTAGGCACCGTTGCACTTGTCTGCCCGAGCGGCTTGTATCTGGACACCGTCCACCTATGCGATCCACTCTGGACCGGTGGAACTGCCCCCATGAGCTTTACTGTCCGAGAGAACAAGCCATGCGCATGAGCGACGTACTCCAGCTACTCAAGAACCTTACCTCCAACATCACGGTCAAGCTGGATGGCACCACGATGCTGCCGAGCTTCGAGTTTTCCGGGAAAGGAATTCTCGAACTGCACGCAAACAACATATTGATCGCAAACGTGGTGGGAGATGCTTTCCTAAAGCCGCGCATAATGTGGGAGGACTTCGAACACGAGTTCCATTTTGTAGATCCGGCGAAGAGGGGAGTTGTATGCAGAGATGCGCTGATGAACGCTGCTGCGGCGCTCAAACAAGCACGGGAACAAGTCGCCGGACACACCTCGGCTGAATTTGCTATCGTCGATCTTCTGGTTGCGATGGAATCAGTGATTGAGGTGGCTGCCAAAAACGTCGTTTCCAGCCGCGAAGACTACAATAATTGGGTGCTTAGCATTGGCGGTGGTGCCGACGAAAAAATGAGCGAGGACGAGCATCTTGCGTCTCTGATTGATGACGTCCGCGGCGTTCGCCGAAACACTTATCCACTGTGGTATTCGCTAACTGACCTGCTGCCTGACGGAGCTACCAAGACACAGGCCGAACAGAAGTTGCGGGACGGCTGCAAGACTGTCGGTCTCGACACGGGAGAGATTATACCGAACTGGCAGCTTGCGCCCGAGGATAAGTCTTGATTTTCGCACCAAACCATACGCCCGCTTACCACCCAAAGGGGCCTATCTGAAGCGGGCTAACCTCACAGCCGCCAAATGGTCGTGTGTCGGGTAGTCAGCAAGACCGCTCGGACAATACGTCACCCCCCCCGCGCAAGGATACCGGGTCGATGAGCGGCTTTACCGGCGTCACCGGCTTCGCGCCGCCGACCAGCATCGCGGGCTTCATGGGCCTGCTGCAAACGGCGAGCTTCCGCGGGGTGCCGTTCAAGGTGATCGCGGCGCAGGCCAAGAAGGGCCGGCGGCAGGCGATCCACGAATACCCCTATGTCGATGGCGGCTGGCCCGAAGATATGGGCCGCGCGCTGCGGATGTACTCGTTTTCCGGCTACCTGATCGGCGACCTGGCGCCGGTCATGCAGCTTCTGCTCGACAACGCCGTCGAGACAAAGGGTCCGGGACTGCTGATCCACCCGACGATCGGCGCCGTGAAGGTGGCGGTCGGCTCTGCCTCGACCGCGATCCACCGCGACAAGATGCGGGTGATCGAGGTCGCGTTCCAATTCATCGAAGCCGGCAGCCCGGTTTTCCCGTCCACCATCATCGCCACGGTCATCGCGGTGCTTGCCGCGGCCGACAGCGCGTTGACGGCCTCCGGCCGCGACCTGGGCGGCACGGCTATCCCCGCCGCCGCGGCCGGTCCGGCGGTCACCGGCGAGGGCCAGACAGTGGTGACCAGTTTCGCCGCGGCGACGATCGCGGGAGGCGCCAACCCAACCGCGATCGTCGGCATGGCCGCGGCGCTTCCGCCGCCCGATGCCAATACCTCCTACGGCCGCTATGGCGCGGGCTCGGCCTCGACCATGCTGCCGATCGGTACCACGGTTGCGACGCTCCAGGCCCAGCTCGCCAATCAGCGTGCCGCGCTGGCCCTGGCTGCGTCTGGAGCCACCGCAGCCGCTGGCTCGTATTCTGCCAGCACCGACATGCCCGACGCCCTGGCGGCACTGGTGGAGGCGATGCGGGCCGGCATCACCGATCCGGCCGACCAGGTGCAGGTCCTGCTTGCGCTTGCCGGCTTCACCTTCTCGGACAGCGCCGGCGGGACGGTCGGTATCGGCGCGGCAATGGCGGCGATGCGGGACGCGATGGCGGCGGGGTGCCGGCGTGCGGCGCTGGTCAGCCTGTCCCGCGCGTCGGCCTCCTATCAGCCCAGCAGTTATGATGACGCCGCCGCGTTGCGGGTGGTGCTCGCCGCTGCGCTGGACAATGAGATCACCGCCGCCGGCGATGCCGGGGAAGATGCCAGCTACACCGCCTTGAAGGCGCTGCGCTCGGCCGTTGTGCAGGACCTGACGGTGCGCGGCGCGAGCCTGCCGAGCATCGTGACGGTGAACCTCCAGCTTCCTCTCCCGTCGTTGGTGATCGCGCACCGCCTCTACCTCGACGCCAGCCGGTCGGATCAGATCGCGGCGGAATCGGGTGCGATCCATCCGGCGTTTTGCCCGACCACGTTTCAGGCGTTGGCCTCGGGCACCGGTCCGACGGTCAACCCGAGCTATGTCCTGGCGGCGGGCGCGAGCGTCCCCCTCATCGCGCCGGCGCCGAGCATTGGCGTCTACCAGCTTCCCTACCCGAATCCTCCGCTGGGCTTGGCGGTGGTCAGCACGACGGCGAGCACCGCGGTGCTGGCGTGGTCGCCGGCAACAACGGGCGGTCTGGCGTCGGGCTACATCGTCCAGGTCAGCGCGCACGGCGCCGGCATCTGGTCAACCGCAGGCACGGTCGGGCCTTCGCCGACCGGCTTCACGGTCACCGGCCTGTCGAGCAACACGGCGTACGACTTCCAGGTACTTGCGAGCAACGCCTCGGGCGTTGGGTCCCCGTCGAGCCTCGCGACGGCCACCACGGCGCTCAACCCGCCGAACGTGCCGACCGGCCTCGCGGCGACGGCCGGATCGCCGGCCTACAGCGTGGTCGCGCTGTCGTGGACCGCTTCGACCACGGATGGCGCGCACGACGCCGCGGCGACATACACGGTGCAATACCAGTTGGCGTCGGGCGGCGCCTGGACGACGTTCGGTTCGCCGATCGCCGGAACCTCGGTCAGCGTCACCGGGCTGGCGCACGCCACGGCCTACAAATTCCAAGTGATCGCCACCAACAGCGCGGGCACCGCAACGTCATCATCCGCGAGCGCGACCACCTCGGCCGCTGCGCCGAACGTGCCGACCGGCCTTGCGGCGGGCACGCTGCTGGCGATTACCACGTCGAGCATCGTCATCACCTGGACGGCGGCGACGATCGACGGCACGCATGACGCGGCGACCAGCTATACCGCACAGTATCGCGTGACGAGCGTCGGCGGTTCCTGGACTCAGGTGACCGGGATTACCGGCACGACGACGACGATCACCGGTCTTAGCTCGGCCACGGAATATGATTTCCAGGTGGGAGCAGTGAACGCCGCGGGCGCGAGCAGCTTCACGGCGACGGCGAACGGGACAACTTACACCACGTCGCTGACGCTGAATTACATCTCGCCGAGCGGGCCGTATGCCCCTGGCTATGGCCCGGGCGTCAATGTCACCGCGACGCCGACGCCGGCCAGCCTGCGGGAGGCGTTCGGCAGTTCGGCCACCGTGCCGCCGACCACTGGCTGGATCAACGCGTCGAACTACAGCGGCAATCTGTGGGGCGGGTACCCGGACGAGATCGCGACGGCCGGCAATTCCTACTTGTGGATCGAGGCGTTGAACTCGGGCGGCACTGTGATCGGGTTGCTTGTCACCGGACCCTATACCGTCACCTGACCGGGGCGTCCTCGGTCAGCACGGCGCTGCGCAGCTTGCCGAGCGTCCGCTTGAAGGCGCGGAGCGTGCCGGCCGGATAGTCGTGGTGGATCACGTTGTCGAGCAGCCAGACCAGTTCGCCGATCTCGGGGTCGGAGAGGCGAACGCGGCCGGCCGGCCTGCGGCGCAACTTGGTGCGGATCGAGGCGCGGGTCTGTCCGATCGGAGTGTCGCCCCAGGCCTCGATCCGGTATTCGACGGCCTCGCTGGTGCACCTGTTTTCGCTGGCGGAGAAGGCGATTTCCGCGGACCTGGTCATTGAGGCGTGTCCCGTTTTTCAATGACTTACTATTGCATAAAAGCAACAACAATGCCACAAGTAAATTACTTGTAAACACGACTTGCCCGTGCTAGGCGGAACACATGGGCAGACCAGCAACCGCACCGAACCGCAGACAGGTCGGGCTTGACGACGACCTGTGGGAGCGTGTCACCGCCTATCGCTTCGCGAATTTCCTGGAGAGCGAGTCCGCCGCTCTCCGCGAGCTGGTGGTGATGGGCCTGGAGGTGGCCGAGCGAAAGCCGGCCCCTGCCAAGAAGCCGGCGACCGCGCGAGGATATCGTCGAAAGTCGCGTGGCTAGGGGGCACGAGCGAACGAGCGACGCCGGGGGTTTGCAGTCCCGCGTTCTACCAAGTAGGGCCGGTAGCAGCGGAACCGACAGTCGGACTTAGCTCGAAGACCAGGAGGAACCAGGACGGCTTGCAGGACCGCATCCGACCCACAGCGGACGTTCACCAGGGCGGAAGATTTGCGGGGCATGGGCCGCATGTTTCCCGGGCAGCCGCAGGATGTAGTGACAGCGTCATGCTGTTGGGAAAACGACTCCATTACCTCCCCATGCTGCTCGTCACTGCGGGATCAATTGTGCGCTATAGCCATTTGATTCGGCAGCAAACGGGCAGTTATCGTGTTGGGCAGCACGAGTATCCGCGGCGGTAACTGGACGTATGGCACACGTCGGCACCCGCTGTCCTGGAACTGGCCCGCCGTGATTGCTGTCATTCCTGCCCGGTCTATAACGGCCGATCTCTCATTTTCCCGCCAATGTATGAACGAACTGAAGGTGGCTTTCAAAGTCACCTACCAACTTAGCGTACTCATCAAGAGATTGGGACAAATCGGGAAATGACTGCTTACACCGTGCAATAGTTGCACGGTTCCGCACATCGCTATAACTTCGTAGAACCGCGTTCGCCATGTACTTTATTTGGGTGCCATCGAACTCCCTAGCACCGCCTTGAGCTGCCGGCAGTTTGATAACGACAACACCTTCGACCCCAGGAGACGCAGACACGCTTAGTGCCCGCAGTGCACGAACTACCGGGTCGCTTGGAAAGCGCTCGATGTCGCCCATGAACATCGAACAGGAGTCGTGAGCTTCCGGAGCCCGCGGGTTCCAGCTCCAATCGTTTGGGACTCCGACATACATCTGTGTCGTCTCGTTTATCATTACGTAGTCAATGTATTTTCGAGTAATTGCAAAGGGAAATGACGAATAGGAATCCTTCATAAGATATGCAACCTCCACCGTGTATTTGCCGGGCTTAATCCCAAAAGTCGTTGGATAGAATATATGGTTTGTGTCCGCGGATGATGGGTCGAGAAAGGGTTTGATGTAACGGTCGATGTAGTTGCGAAGGCCAACCAAGTCTCCATCCTGAAATACCAAGAAACCGGCGTCTGTCGCCACTGTCTTTCTCTGGCCATCGCCCATGAGAGTATTTTGATTATGAGCCAGAAGCTGAATCGATCTGCGGGGCGGAGCGCTAACAATTTGTCCATTCAGGTAAATCCAGTAGATGTCCCCAACCGCCCCGGCGGGCACCCAAATCGTCAGTTGGCCTCGCTGTGACTCTTCCGCCTCAGCTTCTTTCGCTGCGACCGCTTCTTGCGCGCGCCTCTGGTAGTCTTGATAGGAGGGCATCAGGATTCCGACGACGCCACCTATAGCCAAAAGCACTGCGAGCACCACTACCGCCCACACCCCCAGTCGGTTCATTGGCCGAGCCCGATTTGGGACGCTCCGCATTCAGAGCATTTGAGTACTGAACCATCAATTTGCGTTCCACAGCCCCGACAAAACGGCATCTCGAGATGTCTCCCTACTTCTTAGTTGCTTCCGATTGCGTCACATGGTAGAGGCGGCTCCGGAAGATCGTCGTTACCGTGAAGCCCCGCTCCCGGGACGGTTTTCCCCGACGGCTTGCTGGTGCAATTCACCTTTGCCTTATACATCGCCATCGAGTGGCAGTCGAAAGACAATCTGTCACGAGAGCATGGAAATGTCTGAACCAAAAGCCGGGGGCTGGTCTCGTTGATGACCTGCTTGAGCGAGTCAATCTGAAAAAGCGGAAGTTCGCGACTAGCGCCGACACCGCCTCCAATTTGGTCCGCAAATACAATGGCGGAACCGGGAACGATGTCGTTCTCGTTAATATAGACCTTGATGGACTTCACCCGACCGCTGCGCACTAACTCGTCCCACATCGCCAGACTCTCCCGCGTCACTTGCGGCCCGTACAAAACGACATGATCGGCTTTGACGTCCATATTTTCGAGCGCGGCGAGGCAAATCATCGCGCCATTGCTGTGACACCCAAGTTCGTTAAATTGCTTGCCGCGCAGCTTATCATAAAGGCCCTGCTCGCGAGCCGAGAATTGGCCGTTTGTCAGATCGTCGAGAGCCACACGGTTCTTCAGGTCCGTAAAATTATCAATAGAGGTGGCCATACCGAGAACGAATTGGTAATGCTCACAGTCGACCCCCGCGTCGAAGGGCGAACCCGCAAGCCTCGATTGCCGCTCGATCACATCGCACATACGTTTCGCTGTCTCGCCCGGTGTGCGGCTCGCATATACCGTCCACGAGGTACCCGCGATGAGGCCATTCCCAGCAAACGTATAGTGACGGCCGGTCACCCCGGCATGCGGTGTTTCTTGGTCTTCGAGACTTTGCCTCGCCGCTTCAATTTCTGCTATTTTGATTGCGTCTCGAATCCGTTGGCGCAGCGCCGCGATTCGTCTCGCGGTTCCGGAGTCCGCAACTGCAGCATTCGCGCGTTCCAAATGAGCGCGGATTGTAGCGCTGTCCGGAGCAAACCTTAATGCCTCTATAAACCTATCCACTGCTTCTTCGAAGTCGCCCCTGTCCAGCGCGTCCATGCCTCTTTTGTCGGCGTCGGCGGCTTTCCGCGTCTGCTCCTCTTGGTCAGCTTGCGGTGGCGCATAGGACGGAGGAGGACGCGCAGGAGCGTTGCCGCAGCCAGGCGCATAGCCTCCCGACTGTGCACATTTGCGTACCCAGGGCGCCAGGCTGGGATCGTAAGCCCGTGCAGCGGGATCCAGCACAACACCGCCGGCGAGAAAAACGAGCACGATGATCAGAGACTTAAGGGACATTGCGTACCTCCCTAACGCACTCGGCCGACATTTCCCAGATAACCTTGGTTCCCAGCGTCAGACTCACCATTTTGGCGGCGATTTCTCCGATGGACAACTTGGACAACTTGAACGGCAAAGACCACAGCACCATTACGGTTGCTCCACAACCTAAATTTTGCCCGAACGCATGCGAAAGCACCTCCAATCGCCCCACTGTCGGCAAGGCCCGCTTTCCACCCTACTCGGTCGTCGCTGGCGCTGCAACCATCGGCAGCGGCATCACGCCTCAGACCGTGACGGCCGGGACCACGTTCGTCCCGGCGACGGCTGCGAAACCGACCTGTGCCCTTGCCATCCTGGCGGGAAGGCCGGAGCGCCGACACAAACCCCTCATGCGATGGAGCGATAGACCGTGGCACCTTCTCTCGGCTCCGGCCCGGATGACGTGACCATCCAGGTCGGCTCGAACCGCTTCGTCGGCTGGCAGAACGTGACCATCACCCGCTCCTGCGAGGCGATGCCGAACACCTGGTCGCTGACCGCGAGCGCCGAGTTCCTGCAAGGCGCGGCGCTGGCGGGGACGCGCCCGGGCCAGTCGTGCCTGATCTATATCGGGTCCGACCTTGTCATCACCGGGAAGATCGACCGCCGCTCGATTCCGATCGACGCGCGCAATCACCAGGTCACCCTCTCGGGCCGCGGCATCACCCGCAACCTGGTCGATTGCTCGGCCGATCTGCTGAACGATCCGGGCATCCGCGGCGGCCAGATCAACGGCGCGAACGCCCTCGACGTAGCGGCCAAGCTCTGCAAGGCGTACGGCATCACAGCCCGCTCGGCCGTCTCCGACCTTGGCATCGCGATCCCGTCATTTCAGGTGCCGCTCGGCGAGACGCCTTACCAGATCATCGAGAGCGTGGCGCGCTACGCCGGGTACCTGGTCTACGAGGACGTGTTCGGCAGACTCGTGCTGGACCGCATCGGCACCTCGCAGCACGCCTCCGGCTTCACCCTCCCGGGCAACGTCGAGGCGATCAACGAGGAGCGGTCCGTCGATGGCCGGTTCTCGACCTACGTGGTGGTCTACTCGGGCGTCGATCAAACCGCCGACCTGGGCGGCCTCGCCAATCGCCGGGCGACCATCCTGGACGACACGCTGGGCGAATACCGGCTGCGCATCATCGTCTCGGAGCAGATCGCGCCGACCCCGGCCGGTCAGCAGACGATCGACAACGACGCGATCGCCAAGCAGCGCGCGAATTGGGAAAAGGCCCGGCGCATCGGCCGGAGCCAGGGCGCGTCCATCACCTGCGATAGCTGGCGCGACAGCAGCGGCACGCTCTGGACGCCGAACTGGCTGGCGACGATCGACGCGCCGGCCGCCGACATTTCCAACGCGACGTGGATCATCGGTTCGCTGACCTTTCGCAAGGACATGACCGGCACGCACACCGACCTGATCCTGATGCCGCCTGATGCATTCAGCCCCGAGCCGAACCCGCTGAACCTGTTCGACGCGGAGCTGACGAACGCGCCGCAGACCTCGCAGGCCCCAGCACCACCATCCACCAGCACGCCGCCTTAGTGGCCGGAGCCTGAATGTCCACGTCTCTCGAAGCGACCGTTGCAATGCTGGCACGCCAGGTTGTCATGCTGGAGCGGCAGGTGAGCGCGCTGATGCTGCGCCGTGGCGCACCGTTCGCGCTGGCCCGCACGACGCTGGCAGTGAACGACACCGGGCCGGTGCAGACGGTGCAGGCGCAGCTCGATGCGCTGTCCACGCGCGACAATATACCGCTGCTCTATGGGTTCGGTGTCACCGGCTCGCCGCCGATCGGCACCGACCTGCATCTGGCTTTCCTCGACGGTGACCGGGCAAAGTCCCTGGCGATCGCCGGTGGTCACCAGACCTATCGGCTGCGCAACCTCGGCGTGGGCGATTCCGCGCTCTACGATCTCCGGGGCGCCTATGTCTGGCTGACCGCCGGCGGCCCCTCGGTTGCCTGCGCGGGCAACCCCATGA
>Ga0302320_10031033_pt1 | contig 10155 bp, 11 predicted proteins | sample Bog_T0_3_FD_202130 | JGI IMG/M metagenome (GOLD analysis project Ga0302320, IMG submission 202130) | Peat permafrost microbial communities from Stordalen Mire near Abisko, Sweden - Bog_T0_3 | ecosystem: Environmental > Terrestrial > Soil > Wetlands > Peat | place: Sweden: Abisko, Stordalen Mire...
GAAAGTGGTGACCACCGTGGAAACGCTGGCGCAGGACACCACCAACTTGATTACCTAGGAGCCCTGCGGATATGACAGCCATGGAACAGATTGCGGCTTTTGCGGATGTGCCTGTGGACATCGAGGCCGAACTGGACCGCCGCATCCTCAGCGTGCGACAAATCCTGCAGATGGAACCCGGAAGCCTGATCGGCATGAAGCGGTCCGCGGGCGAAAATATCGACCTGTACGTGGGCGGAGCGCTGATCGGCTGCGGCGAAATCGTGGTGGTCGAAAACACGTTAGGAGTCCGCATCACGGATTTCATCTGCGATGCGTAAAGCGTCAGGAGGACGAACGCCAAGTGGAACCGATCCGGCAAGTGTTGGCGGTATGCGCGGTGTTGTTCGCGCTGGGGGCATCTCTGTGGTGGCTACGCCACAAAGGTCTGGCCCTCTATGGAAGCCGCAGCTTCCGCAAGCGGAATCTCCAGGCGGTGGAGCGGCTGATGCTGGGACCCCACTGCTCGCTGCATCTGGTGAAGCTCGCGGGCCGGGGATTGCTGGTGGGAAGTTCGGCGGCGGGATGCGAAGTACTGGAACGTTTTGAATGGGCGAGCCTGGAATCGCAAGCCCTATCCGCGGATCCGGAGGCACGCCAATGACCCGGCGGCTGGCGCAAGCGGGTGGTCTGGCGCTGCTGTTTGAGGCATCCGCGAAAGGAGCGTCCGCCGCTTCGTCGGCGCTCGGGTTGGTCAACGGCAAGTCTCGCTCCTTGAGCGAGCCGATGCAGATTGTCCTGCTGCTGACGGCGCTGACGTTGTTGCCGGCGGCGTTGGTATCGGTGACCCCATTCTTGCGGATCACCATCGTCCTGCACTTCTTGAGGCAGGCCCTGGCCACCCAGACGGCACCCTCCAACCAGGTGCTGGTGGGTATGGCGCTGTTTTTGAGCCTGCTCACCATACAGCCGATAGCCAGCCAAATTTACGAGCAGGCCTGGATGCCCATGGAGAGCGGGCGGATGACGGTTCAACAGGCCGCCGATGAGGCCGCCAAGCCGATGCGTCAGTTCTGGCTGCGTTTTGCCCGGGAAAAAGATATTGCCTTGTTTCTCGAAGTATCGCATGCGCCGGCGCCCCGCACTCCGGCGGATGTCGATCTGAAGGTCCTGATTCCGGCATATATTCTGTCGGAGCTGAAGGCTTCGTTTCAAATTGGCGCGGTGCTCTACTTGCCTTTCCTGGTCATCGATCTGGTGGTGGCCTCGGTAACCCTGTCCGTGGGCATGGTCCAGTTGCCGCCGGTCATGATCTCGGCGCCGTTCAAGATTCTGCTGTTCGTTTTGGTGGACGGCTGGAATCTGGTGGTCGGATCGCTCATGAAAAGCTTGGTTTGAGGCCAGCATATGACCAGCGATGCTGTCGTCGAAATTCTGCGCCACGCGCTGCTGGCGGCATTTTGGGTCGCGGCGCCATTAATGGCCATCGCTTTCGCCGCCGGCGTGGCGATCAGCCTGGCGCAAATTGTGACTTCGATTCAGGATACCGCGTTCAGCACCATTCCTCGTTTAGTCGTCTTTGTGGTTGCCATCCTGATGCTGATGCCCTGGATGATCCAACGGATGATCGTCTACACCGCGGAATTGCTCGGCGATTTGGGGCGGTATGCCCGTTGATTCTTTCCCGTCCGTTTCCGCGATCTACGGATTTCTGTTGGTGCTGGCGCGGGTTTCCGGTGTTTTCGCATTCGTGCCCCTGCCCGGTTTTCAAAGTTCCCCGCGTTTGGCGCGCATCGTCCTGGTGGTCTCGATTACCCTGACGCTGTTTCCCGTTTGGCCGCGGATCGATGTGGGGCGGGCCGACGGGCCGCGCATGCTGCTATGGATACTGCCGGAACTCGCCGTGGGGGTCACCATCGGGTTGGGTGTAGCTTTTATCCTCGAGGTCTTTCTGATGGCGGCTCAAATCCTCAGCTTGAATGCGGGCTTTAGCTTCGCCCAGACGGTCGACCCGACCACGCAGGCCGAGTCCGGCGTGCTGCTGGTATTCGGGCAGTTGGCCGGCGGAATGGTTTTCCTTGCACTGGGCTTGGACCGGGAGGTGATCCGGACACTGGCTTACAGCCTGGAAACGCATCCGGCTGGGGCGTGGGTGAGCCGGCCGGCGGCGGAGGCGGTGCTGCGCCTGGGGGGGGACATGCTGGCGCTGGCGGTGCGTCTCGCGCTGCCGGCCATCGCCCTGCTGGTGCTGGTGGACGTGGCGCTCGGGTTGCTGGGGCGTCTCAACGCGCAGTTGCAATTGTTGACCCTCGCCTTCCCGATCAAGATGACAGCGGCGTTGGTGCTGCTCGGGTGGCTGAGCGTTCTTCTCCCCGGGTTAATGGCGGCCTATGGGGGGACGGTTTTCGGAACCTTGCGCCGCGCCTTGCGAAATTGAGCCGAGAAGCACGTGGCGGACAACGGTCAGAAAACCGAGCAGCCTACCCCGAAGCGCCTGAATAAGGCGCGCAAGGAAGGGCAGTTCCCTAGCGCGCGCCAATTCGTCTCCGGCATGCAATTCCTGGCGTTCGTCACGGTGCTGCAAGCCTGGGGGGGGGAGTGGTTGCGGCAATTGCGCGGGTTGATGCGCGAGACCCTGGCGGCGGCCTTTGCGGCGCAACCGGGGACGCATGCCGTGGAAATCTCCCGCCATCTGCTGGTGAGTCTGCTGCGGCTGCTGGCGCCCGCGGCGGGGGTGCTGCTGTTGGCGACGCTGGCCACACAACTGGCGAGCACGCAGCTCGGAGTGAGCCTAAAAAAACTGGCGCCGGATTTCCAACGGCTGAATCCGATGTCCCGGCTGCGGGAGTTGCCCAAGCAGAATCTGCCCGCGCTGGCGCGCGCGGTCGTCATGCTTCCGCTGTTCGGTCTGGCGGTATACGGGATTGTCAGGGACAACCTGTTCGCTTACATGGCGCTCCCCTTCCGGAGCGTTGAAGCGGGCTTTCAACAGGTCTGCGGCTCGCTCGGCGCGCTGTTGTGGAAAGCCGGCGGCGTTTTCATGGTTTTCGGGCTGGTGGACCTGTTCCGGCAGCGGCGCCGCTACCGCAAGGACCTGCGCATGAGTAAGCAGGAGATACGCGACGAGTTCAAGGAGACGGAGGGCAACCCGCAGATGAAGGCGCGCATCCGCCGCATACAGCGGGAACGCCTGCGGCACCAAATGATGAAAGAAGTTCCCACGGCGACCGCGGTGATCGTCAACCCCACGCACTATGCGGTGGCGTTGCGCTATGCCCTCGATTCGATGGCCACGCCGGTAGTGGTGGCCAAAGGGAAGAATTATCTGGCGCTGCGCATTCGCCAGCGGGCCATGGAACACCAAGTCCCCATCATCGAGAATCCGCCGCTGGCGCAGGCGCTTTACGGCTCGGTGGACGTGGGACAGGAAATCCCGGCGCACCTTTATCGGGCGGTGGCCGAGATCCTGGCGTATGTTTATAAGCTCATGAATGGCCGATTACCGGGGTAAGGGAAGCGCAGAAGGCGGAGACGGGCGGAATGGCGGAAGCGACGGCAGTTGCCAAAACGGGATCGAAAGCGCTCGAATTCTTTTCGAGCGGCGGCGCGGCCGATCTGGGAGTGCCGGTGGCCGTGCTGGCTATCGTGATGGCGCTGATCACGCCCCTGCCGCCCTTCCTCCTGGATCTGCTGCTGGTGGCGGACATCATGATGTCCGTAGTCGTCATGATGGTCGCGATGTATATTACGCGTCCGTCGGATTTTAACGTCTTTCCCACAACTCTGCTGTTGCTGACCCTCTATCGGTTGGCTTTAAACGTCTCCTCGGCGCGTTTGATCCTGCTCAACGGCAACACCGGAACTTCCGCCGCCGGCCACGTGATCGAAGCCTTCGGCAGCTTCGTGGTGGGCGGCAACTATGTGATCGGCACGGTGATCTTCCTGGTGTTGATCGCCATTCAATACGTGGTCATCAATCATGGCGCGGTGCGCATTTCCGAAGTCACCGCGCGATTCACCCTGGACGCTCTGCCGGGAAAGCAGATGTCCATCGACTCGGACTTGAGTTCGGGACTCATCGACGAGTCCGAGGCGCGCCGGCGGCGCAAGCAACTGGCGGCCGAGGCGGAGTTTTATGGAGCCATGGACGGCGCTTCCCGCTTCACGCAACGCGATGCGGTGGCGAGCATTCTGATCACCAGCATAAATATTATCGCGGGCTTTCTGATCGGCGTGTTGCAGCACGGCATGGAACTGCGGCATGCGGTCGAAACCTACACGGTGCTCACCATTGGAGACGGTTTGGTCACGGTAGTGCCCGCTCTCATGATCTCGGTTTCGGGCGCCCTGGTCATTACCCGTTCCGGTTCGGATGCACGCTTGGGTGCGGATTTCCGCAAGCAGATCTTCGGCAGTGCGCAACCCTTGCTGCTGGCGAGCGGCGTTCTCATGGTGCTGGCTTGGGTTCCTGGCATGCCTGCCGTGCCCTTCCTCCTCTTGGGCCTGGGGCTGGGAACGGGGGCCTGGCGCATGCGCTCACAGCCGGCGGCTAAGGCGGCCGCGCCCAGTGCGGCCAAGCCGGCCCGCGAGAACTTGGAAGGGTTGCTCAAAGTGGAGCCGCTGGCGATAGAAGTGGGGCTGGGGCTGGTCAAGATGGTGGAAGGCGGCCAGAACTCGCCGCTGTTGAAGCGCATATCGGGCATTCGCCGGCAACTGGCCACGGATCTCGGCTACCTGCTGCCACCGGTGCGGGTGGCAGACAATCTGGCGCTTCGGTCGCGCGAGTATGCGATCTCACTGAAGGGCGCGGAGATCGCCCGCTATGAGTTGCCCCAGGGCTGCCAGTTGGCCATCTCTTCGGGGCGGAGCGGTCCGGCGCTAGAAGGCACGGCCACGCGCGAACCGGCCTTTGGGCTGCCAGCCTGGTGGATCCCCGACCAGCGCGCCGAGCAGGCCCGCGCGGCAGGGTATACGCTTGTCGACCCGGTTAGCGTGCTGGGCACGCATCTTGCGGAGCTAGCGAGGCGGTATGCCTGGGAACTGTTCTCGCGCCAGGATGCGAAGAAAGTATTGGATCTGATCGCCGTGGAACAGCCCAAAGTGGTCGAGGATCTGGTGCCCAAACAGCTTCCGCTGTCGGTCATCCAGCGGGTTTTGCAAAATCTGTTGCGCGAACGGGTGTCCATCCGCGACACCGGCTCGATTCTGGAAGCGCTCGGCGAGGCGGCGCTGTCCACGCGCAATCTGGTGCTGCTCACCGAGTATGCGCGGCAGGCGATCCGGCGCACCATCGCCAAGCGCTATCTGGACGCGTCCGGGAACCTGCCGGCTTATTTTCTGGAGGGTTCGATCGAGCAGGCCGTGGAATCCGCGGTGCAGCACGGCGAGCAGAACAGTCACTTGAGCATGGCGCCGCAGACCATTCGGGAGATTCTCGAACGCATCCAGCGAAAGGTAGGCAGTCCCGAAGGGCCGGTGGCGGCGGTGAGCACAGCCGGATCCCGCTATTTCTTGCGGCAAATGGTGGAAGCCAGCCTGCCGAATCTGTTCTTCCTTTCGCACAACGAAGTTCCGGCGGGGGTAAAGGTGGTGTCGCTGGGAGTTATTCAATAAGGAGCAGAAGATGCGAATTAAATCTTTTTATGCGAACACAGTCGAAGGGGCCGTGACCTTAGCCCGCAGGGATATGGGCTCCGAGGCAATGCTGGTCGAATCCCGCAAGGCGCCGCTTGAAGCGCGGCACTTAGGGGAATACGAAGTGGTCTGCGCCCTGGTGCCGGAAGCGGAACCGGCCAGGCCGCAGGCTGTCCCGGAAGCCGCACCGCACGACGCCCGGCTGGCGTGCGAGTTGGCCGAGATGCGCAGGCAACTGGACCTCATGGGCAAGACCATCACGCGATCGGCATGGAACGGATCGCGCTGGGGCGCCGCCCATCCGGAGATGTCGGAGTGGCACGCTCGCTTGATGGCGGCCGATATGGAAGGCGAACTGGTGCACGAGATTTTAGCCGCGGCGGAGCGCCGCTCGAACGCCGAGTCCACGGGCCTCGCAGACGCCGTTCTGGCGGAGATCGGCCAGCGCGTCCTGGCGGATACCGCGGTGGGAGCGCCGCAAGGACCCCGCGTGGTGCTTTTGGCTGGGCCTCCGGGCGCGGGCAAGACAACCATGCTCGCCAAATTGGCGGTAACCTGCGGCTTGGCGGAGCGCCGGTCGCTGGCCTTGGTCTCGATGGACGATTTCCGGGTAACCGGAGCCGAGCAGTTGCGGTCCTATGCCGCTATTCTGGGGGCCAGCTTCCAGGCGCCGGAAAGCTTAGCCGGGCTGGCGCAGGCGCTCGACGAATACCAGGGAAAACGGCTCGTTCTGGTCGACACTCCCGGTTATGGACCGCGCGATATGGACCGCGCGGCGGATCTGGCGCGCTTTGTTTGCACGCGGACCGATATCTCGGCCCATCTGGTTCTAATGGCGTGCATGAAATCAGCCGATTTAATCCATGTGGCGGAGCGTTTCGATATCTTCCGGCCGTCCAGCCTGCTGTTCACGCGGGTGGATGAGACCGCGTGTTTCGGAACTGCGTACTCGCTGTCGGTGCGGCAGGCGAAGCCCATCTCGTATTTGGGAACCGGACAAGAGATTCCCGACGATGTGGCGCCGGCCACCAAAGAGCGCATTCTGAGCCTGCTGTGGCAGCCGGCCCTCGACGCCAATTGGTTGGCGGCATGAAAGGACCTGCGTGAGGCTCCATGTCTAACCCGTATTGCTGTCCGGATAGCGGCGAGGATAGCAGCGAGGAGCGCGAGCGTCTGATCTTGGAACATCTGCCGCAAGTCCGGTTGATTGCGCGCCGCATCCGCGACCGCTTGCCGGAAAACGTGGCCCTCGACGACCTGGTATCCGCCGGAATCGTCGGACTGATCGCAGCCGTGGATCAATACGATCCGGCGCACAACGTCAAGTTGAAAACCTACGCCGAACACAAGATCCGGGGCGCCATTCTAGACAGCCTGCGCGGCTTGGATTGGGCGCCGCGGCAGCGGCGCAAGAAAGCCAAGCAGATCGAGTTTGCTATTTCACGCGCGGAGCAGAGGCTGCGCCGTATTCCCGGGGAAGATGAGATAGCCGCCGAAATGGGGCTGGACCTAGAGGAATACCACCGCTGGCTGGTGGAGGTGCAGGGCCTCAATATCGGCAGTCTGGAATACACCTCGGAAGCGGGCGAAGGGAAGGGACTGCTGGAGTATCTCAGCGATGACCAGGACCAACTGCCGTCCCGTTTACTGGAGCGGGCACAACTCGAACGCCTGCTTTCCGACGCGATCCGAAGAATTCCTCCGATGGAGCGTACGGTGCTGGGGCTCTATTATCTTGAAGAACTGACCTTACGGGAAATAGCCCAAGTCGTGGACTTGCACGAGTCGCGCATCTCTCACCTGAAGTCGCAGGCTATCTTGCGGTTGCGCGCGGACATGGAAAAGGTCTGGCCCAACCCAGCCGGAGGCGTGGTGTGACAGGGGATCGCAAGAGTCCGGCGCGCTGGTTTGCCGAAGAATGGACGGCGCTGTTGGGCACTGTGCTCGAGTCTCTGGCGGGAGAGCGCCCAAAACTGGCTTGCGCGCTATCCGCCGACGGCACATCGCTAGCGGCCTCGGCCACGGAGATTGGCGGGCAGCATGGCGGGATACTGTGGTGGCAACAGCGGTTTCCCTTGCCAGGCGATCCGGCCGTCTGGATCGGCGCGCCACGCAACGCCTGGACTGAACTCGCCAAGCGCGTCCTCGGGGCGGCCGGCGTGGAGGACGACTCTCAGGCGAGAGAAACGTATCTCGAGGTGTTGCAACAGTCCTTGGGCGAATTGTCCCGTAGCGCGGGCCGCCGGTGGGACCGTCAGGTCGACGGCGCGGGAAATGAAACATCGGCCGCACCGGAGGCCGCGGACTTCTATCTGGTGCAAGCAACCTATCCGGATGCTGCGCTGGCGCCCCTGATCGTGGCTATTACGGGCGCGCCTCAAGATCCGCCGACGGATGCGGAAACGCCTGCCGCAAAGGCTCCGGCTGACGATCCGGGTCCGGGGAGAGCGGAGCTTAAGTCCGCTCCGCCCTCGAGAACCTTCGACTTGCTGATGGACGTGGAGTTGCCGGTAAGCGTATCGTTTGGGCACGTGCAACTTTGCTTGAAAGACGTTCTGAAGCTCACGGCCGGATCCATCATAGAGCTAAACCGCACGGTGGACGAGCCAGTGGAGGTGATCGTGAACAACTGCGTGGTGGCTCGCGGAGAAGTGGTCGTGGTGGAGGGCAACTATGGAGTGCGCATCCATCAGATCGTGACTCGCCAGGAACGGCTGGAGACCCTGCCATGAGGGCCTTCGCATGGATGGCCTGGAACCCTGAACTCATGCTGCAACCCATGTTCCTCTGTGCATTGCTGGCCGCGGGTCTGGGACTGTGCCTCTACTTATTCGTCTCCTTGAAGGCCGAGATACGCGCCCTGCTCCGCCGCTGCCAGGAGGATCGGCAAGGGGTGGTCACTCTCGAGAGCGCGCTGAGCGAAGCACGGATTGCCCTTCAGGCACTCGGAACCGATGTGCGTGCGATTGAAGGGCAGACCGGGATGTTGGTGGCGCCGGCGCCGGCCCGATCGGGTCTCAACTTGAGCAAACGCACGCAAGTGCTGCGCATGCATCGTAGCGGACAGGATAGCGCCGGAATCGCCGCCGCGCTGGCCCTGCCGCGCAGTGAAGTGGAGCTGCTGATTAAGGTCCACCGGATGGTGGTCGAGCAGGCCTGAAAAAGCGGAAGGGGGAGGTTGCCGCCGGAAGTCAGAAGTCGAACATCGGTAGTCTTCGCCTTCTGTCATTTGTCACCCGGCTAAAGCCATGGCCTCCGCCTGCCGATTGTTGTGTAGCCATGGATAATGTCGAACTAGCCCGTGTTTTGTGGATTGCAGCGGAAGGTAATTTGACCGCAGCCGCGCGCGCCGCTGAAATCGGTGGATTTGAGCTGGAGCGCGCCGCCGGTGTTCCCGAAGCTCTGGAGTACATCAAGCGCTCTCAGATCGACGCGGTGGTGATCTGTTTTCCCCTTCCGGAGTACGACCCGCTCCAAGCGATGGAAGAATTGCAGCGCGCCGACAGCGCCGTTCCCTCCGTCTTGTGGGACTGCGGTGTGCGATTGCCGGATGCCGTGCGATGGGTCAAGGCGGGCGCCTTCGATGTCCTGGATGCGGAAGCGGGCCCGGAGCAATTCGCCGCCGCCCTACAGAATGCCGTAGACGATCGCCGCAGCCGGATCGACGGTCATCCCAACGCCGCGGAGACTTGGCGGCGGGCATTGATTGGCTCCAGCCAACCTTTTCAGGAAATCGTGCGTATGGTGCGACTGGTGGGATGCCGGCGCTCCACCGTGCTATTGACCGGAGAGACTGGCACCGGCAAGGAGGTGGTGGCGCGGGCGTTGCATTTGGCGGGCCCTCGGGGCCGCCTCCCCATGGTCTCGGTTTGCTGCAGCGCGCTGCCGGAGAATCTGCTGGAAGCGGAGTTGTTCGGACACGTCCGGGGGGCCTTTACCGGCGCCCTCAACCAGCGCATGGGACGTTTCGAGCAAGCCCACGGCGGCACTCTTTTCCTGGACGAGATAGGAGACATGCCGCTGGAGTTGCAAGCCAAGCTGCTGCGCGTTCTGCAGGAGCGCGAATTCGAGCGGTTGGGCAGCTCCGAAACGATCCGGGTGGATGTGCGCGTGGTGGCCGCCACCAACGCCGACCTGCTGGAGGCGGTGCGCCAGGGCCGTTTTCGGGAAGACCTATACTACCGCCTCAATGTGGTTCCCATCCATTTGCCGCCGTTGCGCGCGCGCGTGGGCGATGTGGCAGCTCTGACCCATCACTTTATCCGGAAAGTCTGCCTCGGGGAGGACCTGCCGCTTAAAGAGATCTCGCGGGAAGCGCTCGGCCGATTGACGGCCTATTCCTGGCCAGGGAATGTGCGCCAGTTGGAGAATTCGGTCGAACGCGCCATTGTGCTGAGTGGCGATCGCGCCACCTTGTATCCGTCCGATTTCCCTCTCGCCGGCCCCGTCCGAAGGGCGGCGATCGATCATGCGGGTGCTCATTTTGTCGAGGTTCCGGACGATGGTTTGGATTTCGAACAGACCGTAGGCCAGATCGCGCGG
>Ga0302320_10031034_pt1 | contig 10154 bp, 9 predicted proteins | sample Bog_T0_3_FD_202130 | JGI IMG/M metagenome (GOLD analysis project Ga0302320, IMG submission 202130) | Peat permafrost microbial communities from Stordalen Mire near Abisko, Sweden - Bog_T0_3 | ecosystem: Environmental > Terrestrial > Soil > Wetlands > Peat | place: Sweden: Abisko, Stordalen Mire...
TTGCCGCTCAGCGCGCCCTGATGCGCCGCGGTGTCAATGCCGCGCGCCCCGCCGCTGACCACTGTCACGCCCAAGTAGGCGAGTTGATACGCCAGTTTCCGCGCCGTTTCCACGCCGTAGTGCGTGGTCATGCGCGAGCCCACCACCGCCACGCCGTTCTTGTCCTTGGTCGTCAGGCTGCCCTTCACGTAAAGGACCAGCGGCGGATCATAAATCTCGCGCAACAGCGGAGGATAATTCTCATCGGTCCCGATCAACACCTGGCAGCCGAAATCTGAAATCCGTTTCAGTTCGCCCGACAGGTCCACCGATTTTTCCCACGCAGAAATCTTATCCGCGAGGTCGTCACCGATGTTGCGGACGCGAAGCAGCGCGGACTTGGAGGCGGCGAGGACTTTCGGCGCCTCGCCGAAATGTTCCAGCAGCGATCGGGCCCGCACCGGCCCGACGCCTTCAATCAGGTTTAGCGCGACAAACGCTTCGCGGGAATCCATGCGCAATGGATAATGGCTCGAACGGCAGGCGGCAAGGACGTTTTGCGCGCGGGGGTCGGCGTTTGCCACCACGGCCCGGCTTTCGGCACCACCCAGGTCTCCGGTGATGCGCCACGCTACGGCAGCGGCGCGACGCCTTTTTCTTCGACAAAATGCAGGCTGGAAATTCGCCGCCGGCCGAAGAGAAAAATAGCCAATCCAATCCACGAGGTGGAGGCAAGGATGACCGTCACCGGCAGCAAGTCGTGCGAATTAAGAATGCCGATGCTGGCTGCGGCGAGGCCGGAGACACCAATTTGCAGAAAGCCCAGCATCGCCGAGGCGCTGCCGATGTTGTGGTCGAAGGGTACGAGGGCCAAGGCGGCGGCATTGGGAAAGGCCAGGCCCAAACTTGACAGGATAATGAACAGCAGCGCCAGGGTGATGCCCAAACCGAACCAGTGCCAGTGGGTTCCCACCAGAAACAGCAAAGCGAAAGGGCATTCCACCAGCAACGCGGCGCGGAAGACTTGGACACTGGAGAATTTGCGCAAGAGCAAGACATTGATCTGGTTGCTGCCGATGAAGCCCACGGCCAGGCCGGCAAAGATAAGGCCGAATACCCGTGCGCTGACGTGAAAAACTTCCATGAAAATGATCGGCGAACCAGCCACGTACACCAGCAATCCCGAAAAGGCAAAGGAACCGGCAAGTGTAAAAACGGTAAATTGCGGCTCTTTCAGAACTTCGATGAAGTTCCGGAGGACGGGGAGCGGATGAAGCGAAACCCTGGCATCGGGTTGGTGGCCCTCGGGCAGGTACCAAAAGACAACCGCGAGGTTTAATACCGCCACCATGGCCAGAATGGCGAAGACCCATCGCCAGCCGAGATGTACGGAAACGAAGCCCCCGACCGTGGGCGCCAGCAGCGGCGAGACGCCTAGAATCAGGATGAGCAGGGAGATGATTTTGGCCGTTTCCTGCACCGGGAAAAAATCGCGCACCATGGCCATGGAAGCGACTTGCGCGCCGCAGCCGCCCAGCGCCTGCAAAAAGCGCATGGCGATGAGCCACTGTTCGCTAGGTGAACCCATGCAGAGGAGCGAGGCCACGGTGAATAACATCAAACCTGCATAGAGGGGCCGCTTGCGGCCGAAACGATCGAGCAATGGGCCATAAATGAATTGCCCGGCGGCCAGGCCGGCGAAATAACTGGCCACGGAAAGAGAAATCCGGGCCGTGGAGGTGTGCAACCCCTCGGCAATCTGGGGAAACGCCGCGAGATACATGTCGATGGCGAACGGGCTGATGGTGGCCAGCGAGCCCAGGATAAAAATAATCAGCGTACGGTTGCGTGTGGGATGAGACATGGTCTTGGCCTCGGATATTGGCTCCTTGACTGTGAACAGGGTAACCGCGATGGCTGGAAGTTCGCCACCCATTTTTTGGCAAAAATTCGAACCGCTTACCCGTAACGCGGGACAAGATCCTGCTGATTGCTGTCCTGCTGATTGCTTGCGCCATGGGATTTTTCCGATAGTCTCCTGCAACCAATTCCAAAACAACTGAATCGTTATGAGCCTTGCCAAATCCTTTGCGCTGGCGCAGGAACGCTACGCCCAGATCGGTGTGGACGTTGACCACGCGCTGAAAACCGTTGCCCAGATTCCCATCTCGCTGCACTGCTGGCAGGGCGACGACGTGGGCGGCTTTGAAAAGTTCGGCGGCACGCTCGGCGGCGGGTTGGTGGCCACCGGGAATTATCCCGGCAAAGCGCGCACGCCAGACGAATTGCGCGCGGATCTGGAAAAGACGTATTCTTTGATCCCCGGCAAACACCGGTTGAATCTCCACGCCTTCTATGGTGAATTTGGCGGCCAGAAAGTGGACCGCGACGAAATCGGGCCGGAACATTTCAAGCACTGGATCGCCTGGGCCAAGCAACACGGCCTGGGCTTGGATTTCAATCCGACTTGTTTTTCGCATCCCAAGGCCGCCGACGGCTTCACGCTCTCGCACCGCGACAAGGCCATCCGCCAGTTCTGGATTGCTCACTGCACCCGCTCGCGCGAAATCGGCGCAGCGATGGGCAAGGCGCTCGGCAAGACGTGCGTGACCAATGTATGGATTCCCGACGGTATGAAGGACACCCCAGCCGACCGGCATGGGCCGCGCGCGCGGCTCGCCCAATCTCTGGACGCCATTTTCAAAAATCCCATCGCTCCCAAACTGAATCTGGATGCCGTCGAGCCCAAGCTCTTCGGCATCGGCAGCGAAAGTTATGTCGTCGGTTCGCACGAATTTTATCTGGGCTACGCCCTCAGTCGGAAAAAACTGCTGACGCTCGATGCGGGTCATTATCATCCGACCGAAGGCATCGCGGACAAGCTCACGAGCGTGCTGCAATACCTGCCGGAAATCCTGCTGCATGTCAGCCGGGGCGTGCGCTGGGACAGCGACCATGTGGTGATTCTCAATGATGATTTGCTGGCTATCGCGCGCGAAATTGTGGCGAACGGATTTGCCAAGCGCGTGCATATTGGGCTGGATTATTTTGACGCCAGCATCAACCGCGTGGCGGCCTGGACAATTGGCACGCGCAACATGTTGCGCGCGCTGCTCATCGCGCTGCTGGAGCCAACCGATCGGCTCCAAGCCGCCGAAGCGGCGGGTGATTTCACCACGCGGCTGGCCTTGCAAGAGGAAAGCAAGACGCTGCCCTTCGGCGCGGTTTGGGATTTCTATTGCGAGAGCCGGAACGTGCCCGTGGGGGAACAATGGCTGGCGGAAGCAAGAAATTACGAGAATGAAGTCCTGAGCAAGCGGATTTGAACCTCGGCTGAGACAGCCACCCCAAAAAACATGCAAAACCAGGTACCCCATAGCCACCACCGCGAACGGGTGACAGAAATTAGCCGGGTCGAGCGAAGCGACACCCCCCGGACACTGTCGACACTGTCCCCCAATATGTTGCACCCCGGAGGCGTGCTAGAAGTTCATTCATCCAAAAATTGACGGCAACAGTAACCACAACAGCAAAATGAAAAAATAAATTATGGGAGCAAATCCATTTCTTGGCGTATTCCTGCACTGGTGCGGCGGCCTGGCGTCCGGTAGCTTTTACGTCCCCTACAAGGGCGTGAAAAAATGGTCGTGGGAAACCTACTGGCTGGTCGGCGGCTTTTTTTCCTGGATCATCTGTCCGTGGACGTTTGCGTATTTCATGACGAATGACCTGGTCGGTGTGCTCAAGCAGCAATCCGCCAGCACGCTGTGGTGGACGTATTTCTTCGGCGCAATGTGGGGCTTTGGCGGCCTGACTTTCGGCTTGACGATGCGTTATCTGGGCATGTCGCTGGGCATGGGCGTAGCGCTGGGTTATTGTGCGGCGTTCGGCACGCTGGTGCCACCGATTTTCAAGGGCCAGTTTGGGGCCATCCTCAGCACGACCTCCGGCCAGGTCATTCTGGCAGGCGTCCTGGTCTGTCTGGCGGGCATCGGGGTGGCTGCTTTTGCCGGACTCACCAAGGAACGGGAAATGCCGGAGGAGCTGAAGACGAAAGTAATCAAGGAATTCAATTTCAAGAAAGGCATCATGGTCGCCACATTTTCCGGCATCATGAGCGCCTGCTTTGCGTTCGCGTTGCAGGCCGGCAAAGGCATCAACGACGCCTCGCTCGCCGCAGGCACGAATAAAATCTGGACCGGCCTGCCGGCGCTGGTGGTGTTGTTGCTGGGCGGCTTCACGACAAACTTCATCTGGTGCGTGCTGCTGAACCTCAAGAACCGCACCGGCTATCAATATCTCGCGTCGCATGTGCGCGAGGAACATGCGCATCACGGTGGGGCGGGCGGCGGCGAACACGGCCCGGCGGAACAGGCCGCCCTCCGCAGCGGCGCGGTGGATTTGAAAATTCCCGTGCTCGGCAATTATGTTTTTTCCGCGCTGGCCGGCACCTGCTGGTATTTCCAGTTTTTCTTTTACACGATGGGGGCGACACAGATGGGCAAATACGATTTTGCGTCGTGGACTCTGCACATGGCCAGCATCATCATCTTCAGCACGATGTGGGGCTGGATTTTCCACGAATGGAAAGGGTCCAGCCAGAAGGCGCATCTGCTCATTGCTGGGGGAATTGCGACGCTTGTGCTGTCCACCGGCGTCATCGGTCTTGGAACCGCGATGAACACCGGCAAATCTTTCCACGACATCCTGATGATGATTCTGGGGCAATCATGAAATGAGGCGCCATGCGTTCAAGCTGAGGTTGAAGCCGGGCGTCGTGGCGGAATACCAGCGGCGGCACGACGAAATCTGGCCGGAAATGGCGGCGGCATTGAAGGCCGCGGGCATTTCCGACTACTCCATCTTTCTCGATGAAACGACGCTCACGCTGTTCGCCGTGCAACAACTGGGCGACGGCAACACGGCGGCCGAGTTGCCCCGCTCGCCCATTGTTCGCAAATGGTGGGACTACATGGCGCCACTGATGGAAGTGAATCCCGATGGCTCGCCGGTGGTGCATCCGCTCCGGGAAGTGTTCCACCTCGACTGAGCCTCAGATCTGGAAATCAATCACTATGCTCTTGTTAGCCTTGTCCAGCACGCGCATGTCCAGACCGTCATAAATCACAAGTGAGTTGGGCCGGACGCTTTCCATGATGAACACATTGCCGCCAATAGTGCTGTCCGCGCCGATGACCGTGTCGCCGCCGAGGATCGTGGCGCCGGGATAGATCGTCACGCGGTCCTCGATGGTGGGATGCCGTTTCTTGCCGCGCAATTGTTGGCCACCGGCGGTGGACCTGGCGCCGAGCGTCACCCCATGATACATCTTCACGTGGTTGCCGATGATGCAGGTTTCGCCCACGACGGTCCCGGTGCAATGGTCCACGAAGAAATGCGAGCCGATCTTGGCGCCGGGATGCAACTCCATGCCGGTGCGGGCATGAGCCCATTCCGACATGATGCGTGGAATGAGCGGCACTGCTTTCAAGAACAGTTCGTGCGCCAGCCGTTGCACGGCAATCGCCTCGACAAACGGATAGGCCACCAGCACCTCGTCCTTGCTGGAGGCGGCAGGGTCGCCATCATAGGCCGCCTGCATGTCGGTCTGGAGGATTTCCCGGAGCTCCGGCAGCTTGGCGAGAAATTGCCCCGTCAACTTGTGGGCTTCCTGGTGGATGTCCTTTTTGGCCAAGCCTGCGGGCGGCTGATACTCCAAGCTCTTGCGGACTTCATCTTCGAGCGCGCCCAAAACCGAATCCAGCAGCGCCGCGGTTTCCACCTTGATTTCCGAGGAGTGGATCGGCTTTTCGTCAAAGAAGCCGGGGAACAGCAGGCGGAGCAAATCCACAGTAATCGCGGCGACGGCGCGCTTGGATGGCAGGTTCTTGCCATCGAGATGGTTGATGCCGCCTGCCTTGGCGTACGATGCCACCAGTTGATTTGTCAGTTGCGTGACGGTGTCCACAGGGGGCAAAGCTACCACGAACGCGCCCTGCGGCCAAGCCACAACCGAATTGCTGTATCAGTTCACCAGCCGATACCAATTGTCGCGTTGGTGCGGCTCGTAGCCCAGTTCCTTAATGAGCCGATGCATGTCGCCCACAGTCATGCGGAAGGTGGTGCCGGCTTGGGAAACGACATTTTCCTCGATCATGATGCTGCCCAAGTCATTCGCGCCGAATTTCAGCGCAATCTGGCCGATTTCCAATCCCTGGGTGACCCAGGAACTCTGGACGTTCTCAAAATTGTCCAAGTAAATACGGCTCAGCGCCTGGGTGCGCAAGTATTCATGCGCGCCGACGGTGGGCGCTTTCAGCTTGGTATGCTCCGCTTGAAACGTCCAGCCGATGAACGCAGTGAAATGGGCTGGGGCACAGCGGACAGCGGAACCCGCGGAAGTTGCCGGTTGGCCGCCGTCCGCTTTCCGCTTCAGGGATCTCTCCTGCTGCAAGCGCAACCGCTCCAGATGCTCGATGCGGTCCTCGACGGTTTCCACGTGGCCGAACATCATCGTGGCGGATGAATACAGCCCGAACCGGTGCGCAATGTCCATGACCTCCAGCCAATCGTTGCTCATGGCCTTGAGCGGAGCGATGCGCTGGCGGACGCGGTCCACCAGAATTTCGCCGCCGCCGCCGGGAATCGAGCCCAGCCCGGCCGCCTTGAAGTCGGCGATGATTTTTTCTAGCGGCTCGTTGAACACTTCGCGGAAATGCACGAACTCGCTCGGGCTGAAACCGTGGATGTTGATCTGCGGCCATTTGCTTTTGATGTGCGCGAGCAGGTCCAGATACCACTGCTTGGTGAGCTTGGGATGGTGGCCACCCTGCATGAGAATCTGCGTGCCGCCGAGCGCCAGCGTCTCCGCAATCTTCTGGTCCATTTCGGCGAGCGAAATGACATACGAATCAGCGTCCTTTTCCACGCGGTAAAAGGCGCAAAATTTGCAGTAAACGTTGCAAACGTTGGTGTAATTGACGTTGCGATCCACGTTGAACGTGACGATCTCATTGCCGCGGCCGCCGTAAGCCCCGGCCTTGGCGAGCTGGCGGCGGCGGTCGGCCAGCGCGCCGAGCTCCTCCAGCGGCAGCGCGTAGAGCCGTCGCGCCTCGGCCTGGTCAATGCGTTTGCCGTCCCAGACTTTTTGCAACAGTTCGTCCAGTGATGCGTCGTAAATCACGAAGACAGCTTAGCCAAGCTTGACCGATTAATCAAATCCCAGCGCAACTGAAGCCGCAACCCGATCCTCCTCGTCCTCGTTCTCGGCCTCGGAAGCAGGAAGATTCGAGGATAGTCGGGTGTTGCTTTTTGTCCGTTTGCATCCGCGCACGTTCATGGTTACTATGAGTCCTTAGAAAATGAGCAAGCAACCAATTCTTGAAATCGAAAACCTCCACGCGGGCGTGGAGAACAAACAAATTCTGAAAGGCTTCAGCCTGACGATCAGTGCGGGGGAAGTCCACGCGCTGATGGGCCTCAACGGCTCCGGCAAGAGCACGCTGGCCGCGATTCTCGCGGGCCGCGAGGGTTACGCGGTGACCCAGGGCAGCGTGAAATATCTCGGCCAGGATTTGTTCGCGCTCGATCCGGAGGAGCGCGCGCGCGCGGGCGTGTTCCTCGCGTTCCAGTATCCGGTGGAGATTCCCGGGGTGAACAGCACCTATTTTCTCAAGGCCGCGCTGAATGAAATCCGCAAATCCCAGGGCCAGCAGGAGCTCGACGCGATTGAATTTCTGGCGCTGGTGAAGGATAAAATCAAATTGCTCGACTTGAACGAGGACTTGCTCAAACGCTCCGTGAACGAAGGCTTCTCCGGCGGCGAGAAAAAGCGCGCTGAGATTTTCCAGATGGCGGTGCTCGAACCCAAACTGGCCATCCTCGACGAGACGGATTCCGGTCTGGACATTGACGCGTTGAAAGTGGTTTCCAGCGGCGTGAACAAGCTGCGGCGGCCCGATTCCGCCCAGCTCGTCATCACCCATTATCAGCGGCTCCTCAATTACATCGTGCCCGATTTCGTCCATGTCATGGCCGATGGCCGCATCATCAAGTCCGGCGACAAGGATCTCGCGCTGGAACTGGAGGCGAAAGGTTACGACTGGCTTATCAAACACGTTTGATTAGACTGGCACCATGAATTTAACAGAAGAACAACGGCAGCGCGTCGCCGCCTGGATCACACAGGGCGCCAAGCTGGGCGAAATCCAAGACCGGCTCGCCGCGGAATTTGGCCTCAAACTAACCTACATGGATACGCGGTTTTTGGTGGACGACTTGAAGCTCGTGCCCAAAGATTCCGAGCGGCCCAAGGTGGTCGAGCTCCCCGCTGCGGCCAAACCACCGCCGACCACCCAGCCGGTGCCGGCGGAAACAGCCGTGGTCGAAGACAATCTGCCGCTGCCAACGGCGGGTGGCGGAAAAGTAACGGTCACTGTGGATCAAATCACGCGGCCAGGCTCAATTGTCAGCGGCAAGGTCACCTTCAGCGACGGCCAGGTGGCCGACTGGTATCTGGATCAGATGGGGCGTCTCGGCGTGGTGCCCAAGCAGCAAGGCTACAAACCTTCCGCCGCCGACGTGCAGGACTTCCAAATCGTTTTGCAGCAGGAAGTGGCCAAGCTGGGGTATTGATCCTTGATATTCCATCCTCGTCCTCGTTCTCGTCCTCACACGATTACGATTACGAGGACCAAGAGGTTTCGGAAATGCTTCGCCTTGCCGCAACCGTCCGCGCTTGGCACATTGATGTGGAATGCGCGAAAAATTCCGGGCTTGGGTTGAACTCAGCGAGACCTTCTTCATTGAAGTGGTTTTCGAGGAGCGCAACGATTTCAAGGCGAGACTCACCCGCGCCTTCCTGCTGGGTTGCTCCAAAATCTATCATGTGCTCATTGCCATCCACCGCTGGCTGATCAACGTCCGCATCTTTCGCGACAAAACCCTGGGTGTGCAAGTCATTGCCGTGGGCAACCTGACCGTGGGCGGCACCGGCAAGACGCCGGTCGTGGAGAAATTCGCGCGCGTGCTGCAGAACGAAGGCCGCAAAGTCGCCATTCTCTCCCGCGGTTACCGGTCCAAACCCGCGCCGCTGCACCAGCGGCTGCTGAACAAAGTCCTGTTCCGCGAAGACCAGACCCCGCCCCGCATTGTGTCCGATGGCCGGTCGCTCCTGCTCGATTCCGAGATGGCGGGCGACGAACCATACATGCTCGCGTCGAACCTGCGGGATGTCATCGTTCTGGTGGACAAGGACCGGGTGAAAAGCGGACGATACGCGATTGAAAAATTCGGCTGCGACACGCTGTTGCTGGACGACGGCTTTCAATACTGGCGGCTGCGCGGCCGCCGCCACGACGTCGTGTTGATTGACCGGCAGCAGCCGTTCGGCAACGAGCATTTGTTCCCGCGCGGCACGTTGCGCGAGCCGCATTCGCACCTGGCGCGCGCCCATACCATTTTTATCACTAAAAGCGACGGAAACACCGGAGAATTGCGCCAGCGCATCGGCCGGCTGAATGCCACCGCCGCCATCATTGAGTGTGTGCATCAGCCGATGTATTTCGAGGACGTTTTCACCGGGGAGCGCAAGGGGCTCAACTTGCTCGCCGGAAAAAAAGTCGCGTCGCTAAGCGGCATCGCCCAGCCGCACAGCTTTGAGGAAAGCCTCACCAGACTCGGCGGCGATCTCGTCTATTCCAAACGCTTTGCTGACCATCACCGGTTCACGCAGCAGGAGATTTTGAACGCCATCAACCGCTCGAAAAAGCGCCTGGCCGACATCATCGTGACCACCCAAAAAGACGCGGTGCGCTTTCCCAAGATTGATCGGCGCGACCTGCCGTTTTATTTCATGCGGGTGGAAATCAAGATCATGAGCGGCGCGGACGGCTTTGAAGACTGTGTCCGCAAAATCTGTTTCAAATGAGCGACCTCATTTGCAAACTGCGCAGCTCGAGCGAACCGCCGCGACCAAGCGTCGGAGCGCCGGTCTCCGACCCGGCGCGAAAGGATTCGACCTTGAATTACGCCGGGTCGGTGCCTGGCGCTCCCATTATATGGACCCGCTGATTTATGCTCTCGCCAGCGCGCTGGTCGCTGTGATTCAGGCGCTGCCGTTGCGATGGGTCGCCCGACTGGGCCGTGCCTTTGGCGGGCTGGCCTTTCATTTGACC